>MDTD01040718.1_pt1 | contig 39222 bp, 39 predicted proteins | sample 811221 | NCBI WGS metagenome assembly MDTD01 (sample SAMN05326646, study PRJNA326480) | marine metagenome | isolation source: seawater | place: Pacific Ocean: South West | collected 2011
GAACTGGTAGACGCGCTGGATTTAGGTTCCAGTGGGGTGACCCGTGAGAGTTCGAGTCTCTCCTTTCGCACCAAAGACAAACAAAGTTTTTTATTGGTTGATAACTTATTGCTATCGGAGAATTTTTAATGCGAGTTGTTGTTGAGTCAGATGAAGGATTAAAGAAAAAATTATTGGTTGATTTACCGGCAGAGCAGGTAGATTCAGCTGTAGAGAAAAAACTTGTAGAGCTTGCAAAGCAAGTTAAGTTAGATGGCTTTAGACCTGGTAAAGCGCCGATAAATGTAATTAAACAAAGATTTGGCAAATCTGTACGACAAGATGTGTTTGGCGAGTTAGTTCAATCAACATGTTTTGAGGCAGCATCGGAACAAAAGTTGGTACCCGTAGGTAGTCCAAATATAGAGCTAAGAGACCCTGTTGAGGAGGGTGGCTTTAGCTATACGGCTATATTTGAAATCATGCCCGAAGTTATTTTGTCAGATTTAAGTGGTAAAAAATTAACAAAAGCCATTGCTGAGGTCTCTGATAAAGATATCGATGATATGTTACAAAAACTGCGTGAGCAGAAGACTGCATGGATTGAAGTAGATAGGCCCGCCAAAAAAGGGGATACAGTAAATTTAAATTTTTTAGGTAAAATCGAAGGAGAGCCTTTTGATGGAGGAAAAGCAGAAAATTTTGCTTTGATTTTAGGATCAGGTTCGATGATTGAGGGTTTTGAATCTGGGATTATAGGGCATTCAGTGGGAGACAAGCCGACGCTCAACGTTAAGTTTCCTGAAGACTATCGTGTGGAGAGCCTTACTGGTAAAGAGGCGACATTTGAGACTGAAATAATCAAAATATCAGAGCCAAAATTACCTGAATTAAATGAAAAATTTATCAAAGAATTTGGCATTGAAGAGGGTTCAATGGAAGCGCTGAGGGAAGAAGTTGGCAAAAACATGAGAAATGAATTGAGCCAGAAATTAGAGAGGATGCTGAAAGATTCAGCCATGGATTTATTACGGGATTCAAACAGCATTGAAATTCCAAAAGCTATGATTCAAGAGGAAGCTGAAAGAATGAAGCATCAAATGCATGAAGAGATAAAGCAACGAGGCGAGACAAGTAAATTTGACTTACCGTCCAATATTTTCGAAGAGCAGGCTAGGCAGCGAGTTCTGCTGGGGATGATTGTTTCCAAGATAATCGAGCAACAAGGCCTGTCTGCTGATGAGAAAGAAATACAGGATACTATCTCAAAATTAGCTGGATCTTATGAAGACCCTCAAGAAGTTATTGAATTTTATATGAATAATCCGGATCAAAAAGGATCCATTGAAAATTTAGTGCTTGAGAATAAAGTCACAGACTGGGTTGTAGATCAGGTTGAAGTTAAAGAAGAAAAACGCACATTTTCTGATGTGATGAAACCTAGCCAATAGTTGCAAAATAGACCTTTAAATTAGAAGCGGAAAATTTAGTATGAACGAAAAAGAATCAAATAAATTTGGTGACACTAAAAACTTGGGTTTAGTGCCAATGGTTGTTGAGCAGACAAATAGAGGAGAGCGCGCCTTCGATATTTACTCTCGCCTTTTGAAGGAAAGAGTTATTTTTTGCGTTGGTCCAGTAGAGGACCATATGGCAAATCTGATAGTTGCTCAGCTTTTATATCTCGAATCAGAGAATCCCGATAAAGATATTCATTTATACATCAACTCGCCGGGCGGATCGGTTACCTCTGGTTTGGCAATATATGACACTATGCAATTCATTAAGCCGAATGTCTCAACAATGTGCATTGGTCAAGCAGCAAGTATGGGAGCCATCCTGCTAGCTGCAGGAGAAAAAGGCAAAAGATTTGCTCTTCCTAATTCGAGGGTTATGATTCATCAGCCTCTTGGAGGCTTTCAAGGCCAAGCCACTGATATAGAAATTCATGCAAAAGAAATTCTTTTAGTGAGAGAAAGACTTAATAAAATTCTCTCCGATTCCACAGGGCAAGATTTAGAATCTATCGGAACTGATACCGACAGAGATAACTTTATGAGCGCAGAAGAATCCGTAAAATATGGAATTATTGATGCAGTTTCTGACCGTCGATTGGATGCCCAAGAAGATTAGTATTAAAAATCAATAGTTTATAAATTTATTAAAAGAAAAAAACTGGCAAACCGACAGGTATTTAATGTTTCAAAATCTAATAAAGTATGATCGAAATTATTGAAGAGTAATGTTGCGTCGAAACTAAAAAAATACTTTAAAGATTGGAAGAGTAAAAAATGAATGATGATAAACACGGCAAAGGAGATGATGGCAAACTGCTTTACTGTTCTTTCTGTGGAAAAAGTCAACATGAGGTTAGAAAGCTTATAGCTGGACCATCTGTATTCATTTGTGATGAATGCGTAGAGCTATGTAACGATATCATCCGTGAAGAGATGCAGGAGAGTGCATCAGAAAAGTCTGGCGGCTTACCAAAACCTAAAGAAATAAACGAGACCCTAGATGGTTATGTCATAGGGCAGGCGCGAGCAAAAAAAGTTTTGTCGGTAGCGGTTTATAACCACTATAAACGTCTTGAGATGACTTCCAGTGAGGATGAGGTAGAAATTTCAAAGAGCAACATTCTTCTAATCGGGCCAACCGGTTCGGGAAAGACTTTATTGGCTGAAACTCTTGCCAGGATGTTAAACGTACCCTTCACTATTGCTGATGCTACGACATTGACTGAGGCTGGTTATGTTGGTGAAGATGTTGAGAACATCATCCAAAAATTATTACAGAAATGCGATTATGATGTGGAAAAAGCACAGACTGGAATCGTCTACATAGACGAAATAGATAAAATATCAAGAAAGTCTGACAATCCCTCGATTACAAGGGATGTATCTGGCGAGGGTGTCCAGCAAGCACTCTTGAAGCTTATCGAGGGAACGATTGCTTCAGTTCCCCCTCAAGGTGGAAGAAAACATCCTCAACAAGAATTTCTACAAGTTGACACTCGAAACATATTGTTCATTGTAGGAGGAGCGTTTGCTGGTCTTGATAAAGTGATAAGAGACCGATCCGAGAAGGGAGGAATCGGATTTAATGCGGAAGTAAGGAGTAAAGATGATAATGCTAACCTTGGAGAAATTTTACTTGGCGTTGAACCAGAAGATCTTATCTCTTACGGACTCATACCAGAATTCGTGGGCCGTCTACCCGTTGTAGCCACTCTAGAAGAATTAGATGAGGAGGCCTTGGTAAGAATACTTTCAGAGCCAAAGAATGCTCTTGTCAAACAGTATCAAAGGCTTTTTGAGATGGAAGGCTCAGAATTGGAATTAAGAGACGGAGCTTTATCTGCAATTGCTCTTAAGGCCATGGAGCGAAAAACCGGCGCTAGGGGGCTTAGAACCATACTGGAACACATTCTCCTAGATACAATGTATGACCTTCCGTCTTTGGAAAATGCCACAAAAGTGGTCATTGATGAATCTGTGATAAATGGTGAATCGGAACCTTATGTCATGTACGAGGGCGGCAGTCAGAAAAAACTAGCTGCATCTGATTGATTTTATACATAATTTTTTTTTTATATTTATTTTAAAAAAAAACACAATTTCACCAATGACAATTGGCCTTGAAAAAAGAGTCAAAAGCCCTCAAATTCCATATATCGAATAAAATATCAGGATAAAGCTTGTCGCTTTCTTTTGCATCATGCGACAGAAGAAGCGCAGCTGGAAAAGGGGAAATATAACATGAGCGATGATAGCGAAGACAAAAGCAAGGCACTAGTGGTTCCAGTTTTGCCATTACGCGATGTAGTTGTTTACCCTTATATGGTAATACCTCTGTTTGTAGGCCGAGAAAAGTCAATTCATGCTTTAGATGCGGCAATGGCCGACAATAAGCAGATACTTTTGGCGGCGCAGCGTAGCGCAGATGTAGACGACCCGTCTCCAAAAGACTTGTACGATGTTGGGACATTGGCAAGCATTTTACAGCTTCTTAAATTACCAGATGGAACTGTAAAAGTTTTGGTTGAAGGCGGCGAACGTGCGAATTTAAGGAGTTTTATTGAGGGAGATAACTATTTTTCAGCTGAAATAATCGCTTCGGCTGATGAGTTAGAATTGCCAGAGCGAGAAATGGAAGTTCTCATGCGCTCCGCAATAGATTTGTTTGATCAGTATGTAAAACTAAACAAAAAAGTTCCTCCTGAGGTTTTAACCTCTCTAGCAAGTATCGATGAACCATCGAGGCTAGCCGACACAATGGCTGCTCATATGGCATTGAAATTAGACGAGAAGCAACATGTTCTCGAAATGCCAAATGTTAGAGAGAGATTAGAGCATTTGATGGCGCTCATGGAAGGTGAGAATGATATTTTGCAAATGGAAAAGAGAATTCGAGGAAGAGTAAAGCGTCAGATGGAAAAAAATCAAAGGGAGTATTATCTAAATGAACAAATGAAAGCGATTCAAAAAGAATTAGGGGAGCTTGATGATGCGCCCAACGAAATTGAAGAGCTTACCGATAAAATAGAAAAAGTCGGTATGAGCAAGGAAGCCAAATCAAAAGCTATAAACGAGTTAAATAAATTAAAGCTGATGTCACCTATGTCTGCTGAAGCGACTGTTGTTAGGAACTACATCGATGCTTTAGTTGGGGTTCCATGGAAAAAAAGAAGTAAAATTAGAAATGATATTGGTAAAGCGCAGGAAGTTCTCGATACAGATCACTATGGATTAGAGAAGGTTAAAGAGAGAATCTTAGAGTACTTAGCTGTACAACAAAGAGTAAGAAAATTAAAAGGACCAATCCTTTGTTTGGTAGGCCCACCTGGGGTTGGTAAGACATCTTTAGGTCAATCTATAGCAAGAGCCACTAACCGGAAATTTATAAGGATGGCGCTGGGTGGCGTCAGAGATGAAGCAGAAATTCGAGGGCACAGAAAAACTTACATAGGAGCTATGCCCGGAAAGATTGTTCAAAATTTGACCAAAATCAACGCTAGAAATCCTCTTTTCCTATTAGATGAAATTGATAAGATGGCAATGGATTTTCGTGGCGACCCTGCCTCTGCGTTGTTAGAAGTTTTAGATCCAGAACAGAACCATACATTTCAAGACCACTATTTGGAAGTCGACTTTGATTTGTCAGAGGTTATGTTTGTCGCGACGGCAAATAGCATGAACATACCCCCGGCGTTGTTAGATAGAATGGAAGTTATTAGGCTTTCGGGATACACGGAAGACGAAAAGGTTAACATCGCAGAGAACTACCTGATTCCAAAACAGATGAAAAATAATGGTCTAAAGAAAGACGAGCTTGTTATAAGAGAGTCAGCTGTTAGAGATTCGGTTCGATATTACACCAGAGAGGCCGGAGTCAGAAATTTAGAAAGAGAAATTTCAAAGATATGTCGGAAGGTTGTGAAAGATGTTGTGATAACTGGCAAGGAAATGAAGAAAATTACCGTTACGCCAAAGTCACTGGAAAAATATTTAGGTGTAAAGCGATTCAGATATGGGGAGGCTGAAGAGCATGATCAGGTTGGACAGGTTACAGGACTTGCTTGGACTGAGGTTGGAGGTGAGCTTTTAAGAATAGAAACAGCATTAACTCCAGGCAAGGGTCGTTTAACCCACACTGGCCAACTTGGCGATGTTATGAAGGAATCTATACAAGCTGCGATGACCGTCGTAAGAAGTCGTGCTGCTGCATTGGGACTTGAGGATGACTTCTATCAAAAAAAGGAAGTACACATTCACGTTCCTGAGGGCGCAACTCCAAAGGATGGTCCAAGTGCAGGTATCGGGATGTGCACCGCTTTAGCTTCAGCGCTTACTGAAATTCCGGTTCGTGCTGATGTTGCTATGACTGGTGAAATTACACTTAGAGGTGAGGTGCTCCCAATAGGCGGATTAAAAGAAAAATTATTAGCTGCCTTGAGGGGCGGCATAAAGACGGTTCTTATTCCAAAAGAAAATGAGAGAGACCTAGTCGAAATGCCAAAAAATATCAAGCAGAACTTGGATATTCGTCCTGTACAGTGGATTGACGAGGTCTTAGATGTCGCTTTAGTAGAAACTCCGGTGCCCAGAGATGATACAAAAGCAGAACAAAAGGAAAAAAGTGCCCAAAAAAGCGAAAAAGAAAGCAAAGATGGCATTCTTCGTCATTGATTAAATCTCATATCGCTGGTAGAAATATGTCCTGGTCGGAGCGGTATTTATAAGCCGAGCCCGATGCAGCCAAATTTCATATGTTCGTAGCTCAAAACAACGAATAGAAATTAGAAAATTGATTTGAAAATTACGAACTTCATTTTTTTGATCATATTTGCATTTTTGGTCAAATTCTCAAAGGGGGCACTCTAATAATGAATAAATCTGAGCTTATTGAAGCCATGGCTGATTCAGCCGATATTTCCAAGGCAGCAGCAGGTCGCGCTTTGGAGGGCATGGTAGAAGCAATTACTAAAACTATCAAACGAGGAGATACTGTATCTGTTATTGGCTTTGGCACTTTCTCATTGCGTGAGAGGGCTGCTCGAACTGGTCGGAATCCTAAAACTGGTGAAGAAATTCAAATTAAAGCTTCAAAGTCACCCGGCTTTAAGGCTGGAAAAGCTTTTAAGGATGCTGTAAATTAACGCGCCTTCAATTGGGTGCTTAGCTCAGCTGGGAGAGCATCGCCCTTACAAGGCGAGGGTCGCAGGTTCGAACCCTGCAGCACCCACCAAGTTTTTGGGTAATTAGCTCAGCTGGGAGAGCATCGCCCCTACAGGGCGAGGGCTACAGGTTCAAATCCTGTTGCACTCACCATGTCAGGGGTGTCTAGCTCAGCTGGGACAGCATCGCCCTTACAAGGCGAGGGTCGCAGGTTTAGATCCGATAGCACCAACCATATTTTGGAGTGGTAGTTCAGTTGGTTAGAATACCGGCCTGTCACGCCGGGGGTCGCGGGTTCGAATCCCGTCCACTCCGCCACTCAAATCTTACGAAAATATAAATGACTTAGAGAGAAAATTATTTTATTTTTAAAGTAAGTCCTCGCATCAAAAGCTAAAATTTTTTCATTTTAAGGCCAAATTAATAATTCAATATCATATTACTACCATTAAATTTTTTTAATAAATAGAATAAAAAAAGATAATCGTAAGGACATAAATATGGAATTTTTTAAAAAAGCACTTGATGCAAGAATAGCTCTAGTTGTTATAGCATTATTTGATATTTTTTTATTTCTAATCATCGGCGCATGGACAGTTGGTGGTGGCGAGACAATGATGACTGGCCTAGCCGCTAAAGCCGTTTTGGGTGATCAGATTAACAATATACCTTTTTGGAAAATTGTTTTCCCTCCTGATTTTGGTTATTGGAAAATTTACATTTCCCTTGGCATGTTATTTGGTGCATTTATTGGCGCTAAACTAAGTGGTGAATTTTTCTGGAGATTTCCGGCAAGCTTATCTGAATGGATTATGATTACGATCGGCGGCCTTTTAATGGGAATAGGGATACGGCTAGCATTTGTATGCAATGTTTCGACATTTTTTGGCTTGACTCCTGAGATGAATCTTGGAGGTTATTTATCTTTAATAGGGATTATTGCAGGCGCATGGTTTGGTTCCATGATTTATAAAAAAATTCTTGGCTTCTGAGGAAATGTCATGTCAATAATTGGAGAATCATTAGTAGCATTCCTTTTTGGATCAATAGTTGGTCTGCTGGTTCAAAGATCCAGATTTTGTAATACAGCCGCCTTAAGGGATGCAATACTATTTAAAAATTTTAGAAATACAGAGGCACTTTTACTTGCAATGATGGTTTTAACCATTGGGTTTACACTTTTTATTACCTTTGGTGTAGGTAAAACAATGAAATTTGATGTTGGATTTAATCAAATAATTGGCCTTTTTATATTTGGCGTTGGAATGGTTCTAGCTGGCGCTTGCACGGTCTCAACATGGGCTAAAAGCGGTGAAGGAAATGTCGGGGCGATTTGGGCATTATTGTTCACTTTTATAGGAATGTTTTTATTTTCGCTTATATGGAGTTTTAGTTATTGGCCACCAGCACCAATTGCAATGACTGGGGAGCCTAATTTAGAGACTTTTCAATTAGGCTATGCAAATGCGGCGACCCTTCAGAATAAAACAGGGATACCTGCTATTTTTTTTGGAATAGTGCAATTTTTTGTATTACTAATTATTTATTTAAAAATTCAGAAAAAGAAAAACGGGAAGGGCTAAGCAATGGGATTATTTGGTACAAATAAAGAAAAGAATTCAGAGATTAGTGAAAATCAAATTGAAAGTATAGTCCTCGAAAATGGGGAAAAATATCAGACAGATATAATAGTCAATTGTTTGGGTTTTTCATGTCCTCGACCCCAGTTAATGACTAAGGCTTCTGCAAGCAAAGCAAGCACAAATAATATTATTTGCATAAAGGTAGATAACCCAACTTCTATGGAATCTCTACAAACTATGGGCTCAGAATTAGACTGTTCTTTTTTAGGAACATTATTTTCTGATAATAGCTGGAAAGTATTAATGAGAAAGAATTGATATGACAAATAATTTAAGCGGTAAAATTTTTTTAGCACTTAGTGTGATTATAATTATTGGGGCAACATTCATTTTTTTTAAAGTTTTTTCGTCTGAAATTAACGATCTTAAAGTTACAAAAAATGGTGTTCCAATATTAATCTCAGATGTTATTAATCCAGAGAATGGGCAAGTTATATCAATTGATGAGTTGGTTGTTCACTATAAGGGCGAGTAAAGTTATGGATTTAGAAACAACTTTTCAACTAGTAGGTTTTATTGTCGCATTTTCAATAATGTATTTAGCATTTATTAAGTAATTATTATGAATAGTGAAAAAAAATTAGCTCTTAGCTATATGACAATATCATTCATTTTTGCAATGATCTTAATAGTTCTAATGCTTCCATCTGCAAAATTGTCCATCGAAGATTCAAAACGTATAGATACTCCGCAGAGCATAGAGAATTTTAATCAAACTATTAATATGGGTCCTGACTATGGTGAGCTTTCAATAATAGATCTAATGGGATTTTATATTGAAAATCCCCCAAAAAAAGGCGATCAAATTAATTCGACACCCAAAAGACATTTTGGCGGTTGCTAGTGAGGCTTAGTTTTACCGCATTTTTTTTATTTCTTTTTCCAACTTTTGTATTCTCTGAGCCAATAAAAATAATTTCAGAAATAGAAAGTAAATTTTCCGGATCATTAGTCGATACCAGAGATTTATCAAAATGCCTTTTTAAGACTATAAAGTACGCAAAATGTTTGCCTGCATCTGGTCTTGTAAATGAAAAAAATATTATTAGCGTAAGAGATTTATATTGGCTCTTTTCAGTTTCAGATTTAGATCATGAGGAAAAAATTATTTTATTCGGCAACAAGCCAGATGACATTAAGTTTGTTGCAGGCTTATTATTTTTAAGTGGACAAAAAAATATATACATACTGGATAAAAATATTAGTTCATTATTTGAAACTTACCCTCTTGGGAAGGGCTTAAAGAGGAAACTCTTCAGAATAAGAGCATATAAAGGAAAATTGAGGGAGAGCTTTTTAGATTTTGAGTCTGATTCAACTCCACTTGAAAAAAAACAAGATGTAATTCAATTTGTCGAGTCAATTATTTTTGAAAGAAATATAAAAAAGGTGGGTCTGTGAATTTATTATTAATAATCTCACATAAAAATCTTGAATTATTTTTAAATCCCTTTCTTTCTAAGTTGATAGAAAATGAAATAAATTTTCAATGCTTTTTTACTGGCTCAGGAGTTTTGAATTTAGAGGAAAAAAAACTTATTACTTTATTAGAAAAAAGTTCGTCTTCGATTGTTTGCCACCAGTCATGGCAAAAGTTTTTTAAGGAGAAGCAATCTCCCATTGATGAGGGCAGCCAGACTAATTTGAGTGAAATGATAGCAAAAGAAGTAAAGGTTATATCTTTATGAAAAATAAAATTATTACAGTTTTGGCGATGAATGATCACTCTGAGGCTATGAGAGTTGCTTCAGGTCTTACAATCTTTGGACATGAAGTAAATTGTATTTTTACAGATAAACCTATCGAAAAAACAGAGGAGAATATTGAGAGTGCTGAACTTTTAGAAATTTGCGAAATAATTCCTTATTCGATTATTGAAGATCCGAACATTGATAGAATCTCTAAAGATTACTTTATTAAAATTCTTAGTAACTCTGATGAGGTTGTTTCAATATGAGTGTTTTAGTAATTGAAATAAAAAATTCTAATAAAAACTCTTGCTTATTAAGTTATTTAAAAGAAAATAATAATATGACTCATTTTTCTATAAATATTGATAATAATCAATTATTTAATAAATGGGATGAATTAATTTATGAAATAAGTAAGGCAAAAAAAATTGTTACTTTAATGTAATAGCAAATAGTACTACCTTTTATTTTTTTTTAGTTGCAAGAATAGAACAATCTTTTTTTAATTAGGAGAAAGATAATGAATTTTTTAAAATTTTTGACAGCTGGGTCTCTCTTAGTTTTGTCAAATGCAGCTTTAGCGAACATCACACCTTTGGTTGATGTAAATTGGATAAAAAATAATTCTTGCAATAATAATGTTCGAGTTTTAGATATAAGAAATCCATTGGATGGGGGCTCTAAAACAGATTACCTAAAAGGCCACATACCATGTGCTGTTCATACGGATTACTTGAAAGGAGGATGGAGAGCAAAAGTTAAGGATGTTGTTGGTCAATTATCCCCAACCCCTAAGCTAGAAAAGTTGATTGGAGGTTTGGGAATAGATAATGATACACATGTTGTAATTTATCATCATGGCAAAAATGCTCTAGATCTTGGAAGCGCCACCAGAGTTTACTGGACATTCAAAGTTTTAGGTCATGATAAGGTTTCAATATTAAATGGTGGTTATTTGGCCTACACGAAAGAAGTAGGAAAAGATAAAAAGCCTGTAAATCCAATTGAAAGGGGCAATAAAAAGCCGTCTCCAAAGAAATTTACAGCTTCTCTAAGAAAAGACATGATCATAAGTAGTAGTGATGTTTTAAGCGCTTCTAAAAACAGCTCAACAGATCTTGTCGACCTAAGGCCCAATCACCAATTCATTGGTATAAATAGACATGGAAAGGCCAAAAGAAATGGCACTATCCCTTCCTCTAAAAATTTACCAGAAAGTTGGCTTACAAAAAATGGGGGCGGTACATTTAGAGATACTAATGATGTGAAAAAGCTTTTTGGGTTGGCTAATCTAAATGATAGCAATGAAAAGATACATTTTTGTAATACTGGTCACTGGGCATCACTAGGTTGGTTCGCTGACAGTGAGATACTAGGAAACAAAGAAGCTAAATTATATGACGGATCAATGGTTGAGTGGTCATCTAATAAAACTCTTCCAATGGAGAAAAAAGTCGACTTATAATATAAACAAACCATTCCTTGTGGGTGCAGTACTTCTCCTCTGCACCCACACTTTCGCAAGTAAATCCCAAAATAATTATGACTCAAGACTTTGCGGTGCTGAAATCTTGGTTATGTATCAGGACCTTAAGATTTTATTAAATGGTCCAAAAAACTCTAATATCAAAAAAAGTTTAGAGCATAGACTCAAATCAGGATCCAATACCCTGAAATGGATGTGCCGTAAAAATATTAGTAAGAATTCTTATAGATTTGATGAGCTTCAATTTTCCATTGCTGAAGGAAAATTAAAAGAAGCAAGAGCCATTCTTTTATCTTTGCTCTCTGAGTTTCCATTTAATTTGAGTAATTCTCATGGTGGCCTTCAGAGTACTAATGCTGCTATAGCGATATATGACACTTATTGTAAATCTTGCCATTATCAAGATAATTTATCTCTTCCATTTCCAATCTATTCTCTAGAGAAAATGGCGAAGCAACAGTCAAAAGATGAGTTTTATGCAAGAATGTTAATTGGTGTTCGAGGTTCCGAAAAAATAAATTTTAGAAACCCGCTTTCCGATGAAGATATAATTAATTTAAGGAATTACCTTATTTCTAAGTGATATACTGATTTCTTTTTTAAAAGATCTTTATCATGTCTATTTATATCGAAGGCAATGGCAATCTAGATAATCTTTTTAATGTTTGTTCGACAGATCAAGTAAAAGAATTTGTTCCTGTTAAAAAAAGTATTAGAATTCATGGACATAGCACTACTATAAGACTTGAGAAGGCCTACTGGAGTGTTTTGGAGCTTATGTCTCAAGATGAGGAAATCACCGTAGCGAAGCTTATTGAAAAGATAAGCGATACATGCTTAGTTGCAAATGAAAATAACTTGGCATCATGTTTGAGAGTTATTTGTTTAAAATATATTAATATTTATATTTAACCTTTTATAAGATATATTATTAAATCTAGTATCATAGTAAATTAATTTTTAATAAATGTCGTGACCATATGCTTCAGTCTATTCGAGACAAAGCTCAGGGCTGGATAGCCTGGGCAATTGTAATTCTTTTGAGCATCCCATTTGCCTTATTTGGTATTGAGGAGTATCTCGGTGGTGGCGGTGTAGAGATTGTAGCTGAGGTAGATGATACAGAAATTAGCAAGAGCATGTTAAAACGAAAGATTAGTAATTTTCGCGAAGGCATGCGACAAAATCTTGGTGATAATTATCAACAAGAACTCTTCGAGGGAAAAAAATTCGAATTGCAAATTCTGGATCAATTAATAAATGAGACAGTTATTGATAAAACCGTTAAAGATTGGAATTTAAGAGCCAGTGATAGCCAAGTTTCGGCATATATAAGAAATATCGAATCATTTCAAAACCAAGGAAAATTTGATAAACAGCTTTACGATTCAGCTGTTCGCAGCAGGGGACTCTCGAGTGCTGGATTTGAGGATTTCATAAGGCAAGATTTGGTAATAAGCCAATTCGAAAGTGGCTTGAAAAATACTAGTTTCGTATCAAAAAATGAGGTTCTTGAATTTTTTAAGTTGATGAATCAAAAACGACACATAGGATACATTCGCATTCCCAAAGAAAAATATTACAACATATCCAAAGTTAATGATGAGGATGCAAAAGCTTTTTATGATACAAAAGTAAATAAATACCTTATACCAGAGAGAGTAAAAATCGCTTATATAAAATTAGACTTAGAACTTTTAAGTGAGTTTGTTGAGGTAAGTGAAGAGGATTTATATAATTATTTCTTACAAAATGAGGAAGACTTTATCGGGTACAGTGAAAGAGAGGTGAGTCATATTTTAATTGGGCAAAGCCTTAATTCAGAATCTGAGCGCCTCAAAAGATCCCAGGAAATATTATCAAAGCTAAAAAAGGGAGAAAATTTTTCTGAGTTAGCGCGTAAATTTTCTGATGATTCTGGATCTGCAAAAAATGGCGGAAGACTAGGTTGGCTTTCGAAGGGAGTAATGCCCGATCAATTCGAAAATGAGGCATTTTCTCTGAAAGTTGGACAATACAGTAATCCTATAAAAACAAATTTTGGTTATCACATAATTACAGTCACCAATGAGCAAGGAAAGTCTGATATAACTTTTGAAGATGTAAGAGAGAAAGTCATGAAGTCTTTCATAAGCTTTCAGTCAGAGGAACTTTTTTATGAATACTTTGAAAGACTTGCTACTGCTGCATATGAAGAACCGACCTCCCTTGATTCCGCTTCTCAGGTAATAAACGCAAAAATAAAAAAAACAGGCTGGCTTACCAGGTCGGGAACTTTGCCACCAGATATCACAAATCAAAAAACTATGAATTCTATTTTTTCTGATGATGTTTTAATAAATGGTAACAATAGTGAGGTTATAGAAATGAGTCCAACTGAGGCAATTGTACTCAGAGTAGTGGACCATGAAAAAAAGGATCGTTTGCCATTTGAGAATGTAAAAAGCCTAGTGGTCTCTGAGGTTGCCCAAGAGATTGCTTCTTCTGAGGCAAAATCAAAGGGAGAGCTGTTTTTAAGTTTACTGAAGGGTGGAGAAAGCTTGGATAATCTTGCTAAAAGTAAGGCCCTTATTGCGAAAAAGGCAATTGTTACAAGATATCAGGGAGAAATACCAAAAGAAATATTGAAACAGGTTTTTGAGCAACCCCTTTTATCTTCAAAAAATCCAAATAAATTTGGTGTGATATCAAAATCAGGGGATTATTACCTTATTTCTCTTCATAAAATAGAAGATTCTAAAAATCAAAATTTAAGTGCCTCTGATCTTATTGAGCTGAGGAAGAACTTTTCAATAAACTTAGGAAGTTATGAATTAAATGAATTACTTAAAAATAAGCGATCACAATTGAGCGTAGAGATTAATTTAGAAAAATAATTTAATCAAATCACCATTATTTTGGATAGCGATTATGTTATGACATACCTATTATGTGATAACCAGAATCGACATATAAAATATCACCTGTAATTCCAGAGGCCAAATCGGAGCACAAAAAGGCTGCTGCATTTCCCACTTCTTCTATTGAAACATTTCGTCTGAGGGGGGTTTTAGCCTCAGCATCATGTAACATTTCTCTAAAGCCAGAAATTCCAGACGCGGCTAAAGTTCTGATTGGGCCAGCTGAGATAGCATTTACTCTTGTGCCCTCTGGACCCATGCTGTCCGCAAGATATCTTACATTAGCCTCTAACGATGCTTTTGCGACACCCATTACATTGTAGTTAGGAATTGTTCTTATCGACCCAAGATAGCTCATAGTCAGTATAGAGCCGTTTCTTCCCTTCATAATACTTTTTCCGGCTTTTGCAAGAGCTGCTAAGCTGTAAGAGCTTATGTCATGTGCTATCTGAAATCCTTCCCTACTGACTGAATCAACATAGGAGCCTTCTAATTGATCTCTTGGAGCAAAGCCTACCGAATGCACTATACAATCTAATCCATCCCATTTTTGGCTCAGTTGATCAAAGGCCTCATTTATTTGATCATCACTAGCTACATCCATAGGCAAAACGATTTCAGAATCAAATTCATCAGCAAACCCTTCGACCCTTTTTGCGAGCTTTTCACCTTGGTAGGTGAACCCTAGCATAGCCCCCTCTCTGCGCATAGCTTGCGCAACTCCATAAGCTATTGAACGATTGCTTGCAACCCCAACAATTAGTACCTTTTTATCTGATAGAAAACCCATGGAATTTACCTTTGTGAAATAAGTTTTAATGCTAATAATGTATATGGCATGCTCTGGTAAGTATTGAGATCATCCAATCTACACTAGAATTATAAATTAACATAAATAAAAGAGCTAAATTTATAATGTTTAAGACCTTACCTGAAAGATTGAGTTTGTTCAAAGAGCATAACTTAAGAAATAAACAATTGATTATTTCTTTCTTGATATTTTTGTTATTTTCCTTTTCTTTATCAAGCTGTTCGGATAATTCTTGGAATGACCCGTATCCAGTTTCTGATGCTAATAAAAAAGTGTTTTATAGCTCTTTTGGCGAAAGGCCAAAACATCTCGATCCAGCTAGATCATACAGCTCAAATGAGTGGTCTTTTATTTCACAAATTTATGAGCCACCATTACAATATCATTACTTAAAGAGACCCTATTCACTTGTGCCATTGACGGCAGCATCGATGCCAAAGATCACTTTTTATGATAAAGATGGAAAAGTAATATCAGATAAATCCATCAATAAAGAGATTGGTTTCACAGATTATGAGATCAATATCAAGCCTGGAGTAAAATATCAGCCTCATCCAGCTTTTGCGAAGCTAAATAATAGGAGTCGTTATTGGCCGATAAAAAAATCTCAATTACAGACAAAATTTTCTCTGGCCGATTTTCGATATACTGGAACACGAGAATTAATTGCGGATGATTTTATTTATCAGATAAAGCGGCTTGCATTTCGACCAAATCATTCTCCAATTGCAGGTTTAATGAGTGAACATATTATTGGCTTCAAAGAATTCACTAAAAAATCGCTGGTTGTACATAAGGAAAACAAAAAAAAAGGAAAACCTTGGACCGACCTTAGAAATATGGAAATGGAGGGATTGCAAGCGATTGGCAGATATACTTTAAAAATAAGAATCAAGAAAAATTACCCACAATTTTCTTACTGGCTTGCGATGAATTTCTTTGCCCCCATGCCTTGGGAGGCTGAGCGTTTTTATGCGCAACCTGGCATGAATGAAAAAAATATAAATCTTCATTGGTATCCAGTAGGAACGGGGCCTTATCTTTTATCCGAGAATAATCCAAACTTAAGAATGGTTCTTTCAAAAAACCCTAATTTCCGAGGAGAGACCTATCCCAAGACAGGAAGTAAAAAAGATAGAAAAAATGGATTACTAAAAGATGCTGGAAAACAAATGCCATTTATAGAGAAAGCAATTTATAGCCTGGAAAAAGAATCAATCCCAAGATGGAATAAATTTCTTCAAGGATATTATGATAATTCTGGAATAGTGTCAGATAGTTTTGATCAAGCAGTGAAATTTGGTGCTGAAGGAGAAGCATCTCTTACGAAAGAAATGGAAGAGAAAGGCATAAAATTGAATACTACTGTAGAAACATCAATTTTTTATATGGGTTTTAATATGCTTGATGAAGTTGTTGGCGGAAATCAAAAAAGTAAACTTGATAGGATAAGGGCAAAAAAATTACGACAAGCTATTTCAATCGCCATAGATTGGGAGGAGTTTATTTCAATTTTTCTGAATGGAAGAGGGCAGGTTGCCCAGGGACTTTTACCGCCTGGAATTTATGGACATAGAAGTGGAAAAAGGGGGATTAATAAATATATTTATGATTGGGATGAAAATAAACCCAAAAGAAAACCTATTGAGAAAGCCAAAAAATTAATGATAGAGGCTGGATATCCAGAAGGGAAGGATCCCAAAACGGGAGCGCCATTGATTCTTTATTACGATACAGCACAAGCAGGACCAGGTGGGAAATCAATAATGCAATGGTATCGAAAACAGTTTGCAAAAATCGGCATCCAACTTGTTATTCGTTCAAGTGATTACAATAGATTTCAAGAAAAGATGTTTAAAGGCACTGCCCAAATTTATAGCTGGGGATGGAATGCCGATTATCCCGATCCAGAGAATTTCTTATTTCTTCTTTACGGACCAAATGGAAAAGCAGACAACCAAGGGGAAAATGCATCAAATTATAAAAATGAAAAATTTGATGCACTTTTTACCGTAATGAAAAATCTTCCAAATGGAACGAAAAGACAAAAAATAATTGATGAAATGATAGATATTTTACAATCCGATTCCCCATGGCTATTTGGTTTTTTCCCAAAATCATTTAGCTTGCAACATAGCTGGTATAAAAATGCATCTCCGCATTTAATGGCTAACAATACACTAAAGTATAAAGCGATCGATAGTTACAAAAGAGAGAAAAGTAGAGGAGCATGGAACAAGCCTGTCCTCTGGCCCTTAATGCTTCTCTTAGGATTTCTTCTGATTCTAATTGTTCCTGCTATTCGTCACTATCAAAAAAGGGAAAGGAGCAAAGCATTATGATAGCGTATATAGTTCGGAGAACAATTTATGCAATTCCAATACTGATTGGAGTGAACCTTTTAACCTTTTTTCTATTCTTTGTTGTTAACTCACCTGAGGATATGGCACGCATGCATCTTGGTGACAAAAGAGTCACAAATGCTGCTATTGAGCAATGGCAAGCAGAAAGAGGGTATAACAAACCGCTTATTTATAACGAGGATTCAATTGGTCTAAATAAATTCACGGAAACAATTTTTTTTGAAAAATCTCTCAAGTTATTTATATTTGAGTTTGGGCAATCTGACAGTGGACGAAATATTGGATATGATATTTCTCAAAGAATGTGGCCTAGTTTAGCTATTGCCATCCCCATTATGTTAGTGGGTCTCGCGGTGAATATAAGCTTTTCTTTAATGCTTGCTTTTTTTAGAGGTACTAATTTTGATTTGGGTGGGGTGATCTTGTGTGTCGCTATGATGTCAATTTCAGGTTTGTTTTATATAATTGGCGGCCAGGTTCTAATGGGAAAACTGCTCAGTTTAACTCCAATTTCAGGATATGACACTGGCTTCAATTCTTTAAAGTTCCTGATTTTGCCAATTTTAATAGGGGTTGTGAGCGCGATAGGTTCAGGTTCTCGTTGGTATAGAACCCTTTTCTTAGAAGAAATTAATAAAGACTTTGTAAGAACAGCAAAGGCAAAAGGTTTAAGTGATAACCTGATTTTATTTCGACATGTTTTAAGAAATGCCTTAATACCAATTCTTACCGGGGTTGTTGTTGTCATACCAACTTTATTCTTGGGAAGTCTATTACTTGAGTCTTTCTTTGGAATTCCGGGTTTGGGTAGTTATACAATAGACGCAATACAGGGACAGGACTTCGCCGTGGTTCGGGCCATGGTATTTTTGGGAGCAGTCTTATACATTTTGGGACTTTTGCTTACAGACATATCGTATACGATTGCTGATCCTCGAGTGAGATTGGAATGATGACTATATCTCCTGTAATTTTAACAACAGACTTATTTATCTATATATTTTTTGCACTCGTTTTTGTATTTGCATTATATGTTAGAAAACATAATCATCTTATGATTCCATGGCGTCGTGTTGGAAAAAGTAAAACAGCTATGGGCTCTCTTGTTGTAATAAATTTTTTTGTGATAATAGGTTTTTTAGATACACTTCATTATAAAAGTGCGACGGGTAAAAGTGAAAACGGAGAGATCATATACGCCTCTGAGGTATATAGTGCATTTGATTTTTTAGCAAAAGATTTGCGCTCTAATAGTGAAAAAACATACTCAGCACCCTTTGCAACTCATTCTTTTGCGAAAGAAAATATAGTCTCAAAAGACAATACTCAGATTAGAGAATACCCAAGATTAAAGTTTGGCGGCGCTCATTTAAAAAATCCAAAGGAAGAAAAAACGAAAGATATTTTTTCTTTATTTTCCTTTGGCGTTTTGTATGGTTCATTTATTTTTATTTTTCTCATTTTCGTTCGATTCAAATTTAATTGGTTTAAATTTATTTTATGGTGGAATGACCCGGAAAAAGCCTCAAGTCGAACAGCAATGGGAGTTTTACTTATCATGTTAATGATAAGTGGTGCAGCGATAAATTTATCAAGTGGTTATCATATTCTTGGCACCGATAAAGTTGGCGAGGATGTTTTTTATCAAGCTTTGAAAAGTATTCGAACAGGACTAGTAATTGGTACATTAACAACCCTTGTGATGTTGCCTGCAGCAATCATATTAGGAATCATGGCTGGTTATTTTCGAGGTTGGGTGGATGATTTAATACAATACTTATATACCACCTTAGCTTCTGTTCCTGGCGTCTTACTTATCGCAGCGGCAGTACTTATGTTGCAAATATACATGAGTAATAATCAAAATGAATTTAATAGCTTAACGGAAAGAGCAGATACACGATTATTATTTTTATGTCTCATTCTGGGGATTACTAGTTGGACTGGACTTTGTAGATTACTGAGAGGTGAGGCGTTAAAAATCTGTCAATTGGAATTCGTTCAAGCAGCTCAGGCTTTTGGCGTATCAAGTTTTTCAATTCTTTTAAGACATATACTTCCAAATGTAATGCACATCGTTTTAATTGTTGTTGTTTTGGATTTTAGCGGATTGGTTTTAGCGGAAGCAGTTCTGTCTTATATAAACATAGGAGTTGATCCAAATACGAATAGTTGGGGCAATATGATTAACAGTGCTCGCTTAGAGTTGGCAAGAGAGCCTATTGTTTGGTGGTCACTTTTTGCTGCTTTTTTCTTTATGTTTGTTTTAGTTTTAGCAGCAAACCTTTTCTCTGACGTTGTTAGAGATGCATTTGATCCTCGAATACGAGAGAAAGCTCATGAGTGATAAAAAACACCAACAGCAATCATATAGCTCAAGGGACAAAGAATTAATTTTAGATGTAAGTAAGCTGTCTATTGATTTGGGACCTATTTCTGAAGCTAGTCATGTTGTAAAAAATATTAATTTTCAATTATTTAAGGGTAAGACTCACGCTTTGGTAGGAGAATCAGGCTGCGGGAAATCTATGATTGCCTTATCTCTGATGCGTTTACTGCCCAATGCTGCAAGAATAGTGGGAGGTCAGGTTGTCTTAAATGGCCGCTCGCTTTTTGATCTCCCAGAATCAGAAATGAGAAAAGAGAGGGGAAGGGAAATGGGTATGATTTTTCAGGAGCCCATGACTTCCTTGAATCCAGTCATAAAAATAGGAGATCAAGTTTCTGAAGCAATTAAACATTATGATTACTCCATATCAAAAAAAGATGAAAAAGAAAAAATTATAGATTTGTTTGACTCTGTAGGAATACCGGACCCAGAAAGGCGAGCTACAGAGTATCCACATCAACTATCTGGGGGTTTAAAGCAAAGAGTAATGATAGCGATGGCACTTGCTGGAAATCCAAAAGTTCTAATAGCAGATGAACCTACAACAGCCTTAGATGTAACAATTCAGGCACAGGTTTTATCTCTATTAAAAAAGCTTCAAAATGAGACAGGGATGTCCATTTTATTTATTACCCATGACCTGGGGGTCGTAGCTCAAATGGCAGACGAAGTAAGTGTTATTTATAAAGGAGAGATTGTAGAAACCGGAAATGTCTATGATTTTTTTAAAAAACCAATTCATCCTTTTAGTAAAAAACTTTTCTCCTCAATACCAAATAAGAGTGACTATAAAACTAGAAATATTCCTATAAATGATTCAATAAAACCATTACTTCAGATAAAAAATCTTAAGGTTCACTTTCCAATAAAAAAAGGAATTCTCAAGAGAACCATTGGCTCGGTAAGAGCGGTAGATGGTGTATCTTTGCAATTGTATCCGCAAAGCACCCTTGCATTAGTGGGTGAGTCTGGATGTGGGAAGACCACTATGGGAAAAGCCATTCTGCAATTAATTAAGCCTTCCTCTGGTGATATTCTTTTCAAAGGTAAAAATTTAACTCAAATTGCTGAAAGCTCATTACGCGCAAGTAGGAGTCAATTTCAAATTATCTTTCAAGATCCTGCATCTTCAATGAACCCTCGAATGCTTGTTTCAGATATTATATTTGAGGGTTTACAGGCACAAAAAATTAAACTTTCCTCGACCCAGCAAATTAAAAAGGTAATTGATTTATTAGAAAAAGTAGGGCTTACTAAAGAAGCTCTCAATCGATACCCACATGAATTTTCTGGAGGTCAAAAACAACGAATTGCTATTGCTAGGGCTTTAGCAGTATCGCCAAATTTTGTTGTTTGTGATGAGCCCACTAGTGCATTAGATATGACTGTCCAGGCCCAAGTCCTTGATTTGCTGAAAGAGCTTCAGGACTCACTTGGATTAAGTTATTTATTCATTACACACAACATGTCTATTGTGTCAAAAGTTGCTGACGATGTTGCAGTGATGTATGAGGGAAAAATTGTAGAATATGGACCAGTAAAAAAAGTATTAGAAAGCGCTGAACATCCGTATACAAAATCTCTTATTGATGCCATTCCAATACCAGATCCCTATTTCAGAGAAGAAAAAATTGATTAAAAATAATTCAAAAAAGATATATGTAGGCCTTTTTATATTTCTATTTCTCTTATCGGGGAATTTTAGCCTTCAAGCAAGCGAAAAAAATGAACGGAATTCCTATGTTATTCAGAAAGAGAATTTAAGTGATATAGAGGAAGTAATAAGGAAAAATAAAAGTAAAAGATTAATTTTTGTTGGAGAGGATCATACAAGCCTTTCTGATCATCATCTTCAATTAAAAGTTATGAAGGCAATGAAAAAACAAGGAAAAAATTTTGTTGTTGGTGTGGAATGGTTTCAAAGACCGTTCCAGGTTCATCTCGATGACTATATTTCTGGCAAGGTAAATGAAGAAAACTTTTTAAGGCAAAGCGAATATTTCAATCGATGGGGATTTGACTTTCGATACTACAGAGAAATCTTGGAATATGCGAGAAAACACAAAATAAGGATTCTAGCGTTAAATGCAAGCCGCGAATTAACCAAAGAGATCTCAAAAAAGGGACTAAGGGGTCTATCAAGCGAGCGACGATCACTTTTACCTGCTTCCTATGATTTTAGTAATAAAGATTATATTAAACGATTGAAAGAAATCTTTGAAATGCATGGCCACCAAAAAACGAGGAACTCAAAAGCTTTTCAGCGTTTTCTTGAGGTTCAATTGACCTGGGATGAGACAATGGCCTCTGAAATTTCAAAATTTTTAAGAAAAAATGAAAAACAACGAACTTTAGTTTTTGCGGGTCGAGGCCATACTCACAAAGCAGCTATTCCAAATAGAGTCAACAGAAGAATTGGGATTAATGGGATAAGCATAGCTAGCTATCAACCAAATGATCCTTTTTTCCCCGCTGATTATCTAGTTTTACAGCCAGAAAAAAAACTTCCCCCTGCCGGCTTAATTGGCATTGACCTAGAAGAAAGACAGAACAATCTTTATATACGGTCTATAACAAGAGATGTTACAAAAGAGCCATTTAATTTAATGGTAAACGATCGCATAACGAAAATATTGGATATAGAAGTATCGAAGTATAGTGACGTGAAGTTATCAATGATTGATAAAAAACCAGGAGAAAAAATAATTGTAGAAGTGATGCGTTTTGATAAAAATGGTAATGAAAAAATTTTAAAAAAGGAAATCATTTTGATAGGAGAAAATCCAAATCCGCATTAATTTTCTACTTTTTGATACACCAAATATTTTTCTTTTTTCCCCCCCAGTATGGAATGGAGAGATTTCTTTCCTCGAGCAACTTTTTGAGTGATTTTCCATCAAGAAATACGTCGGCAACAACTCGAAAATATTTTCCCCTTTTAATATTCTTTAAATAAATTTTATTTGCTTTCGTGAACTCTTTTTCAACAAATTTTTTTGCTTCTAAAGCAATTTTCCTTTCTTTCGCACACTTTCCTTTTATTTCTGGAGTATCAGTTCCATTAAGCCTTATCGAAATATTTTTCCCTATAATATCTGGCCAGCTTTCAATATTGGCTCGAAACGTATCGCCATCGTATACTGAAATAATTTTATCAACAAGGACACTTTCAAAGATTTGTCCAAAGGAACTTGTTGGCAGAAGAATCGTAAAAAAAATGCTAAGAAATTTCATAAAAAAATAATTATCACTTTTAAAGTTTTAGGATTAGAAACATTTTTTAGGTATGGCTCCCCCGGTTGGATTCGAACCAACGACCAACGGATTAACAGTCCGCTGCGCTACCGCTGCGCCACAGGGGAATTTTGGGAATCCGAGAATACTAATAGTGGATAGTAATCTGGTCAAGCACATTCAAAAGAAATAACAACACGAGCCTTTTTTATAAAAGATTTTTTATTCTAGATAGCGCTTCCTTTAAATTTTCCATATTTGTAGCTATTGAAATTCTAGCATAGTTATTCAAACCAAAAGCAGAGCCTGGTACAAGGGCAACACCCGCATGCGTAATAAGGAACTCAGCCAACTCCAGGTCATTCTTCACTCCATCAATTGAGTCAATTAATCCTGAAATATCTGGGAAAACATAAAATGTGCCATCTGTAGGTAAGCACTGCACCCCTGTTAATTTATTGAGCTCTTCAACCATAAAATCGTGCCTTTCTTTAAAGTGCTTTACCATATTTTTTACACATTTTTGAGGGCCGCTTAAAGCTGCTAGAGCAGCAGCTTGAGAGATTGATGTTGGATTTGAAGTACTCTGTGATTGAATTTTTTTCATAGCCTTTATAAGGTTCTCTGGTCCAGCTGAATATCCGATCCGCCACCCTGTCATAGAGTAAGCTTTTGACACTCCATTAAGTACAATCGTTCGATCGAGCAAATCAGGACAAACATTGACAATATTTACAAAACTATCTGGCTCCCATAGGATATGCTCGTAAATATCATCTGTAGCTATTATCAATTTTGGATGTTCTCTGAGAACTTCCCCAATTGATTCTAATTCCTCTTTACTATACGCAATACCTGTTGGATTCGATGGACTATTTATAACAATCATCTTTGTTTGTTGTGTTATTGCCCCTCGTAACTGAGCTGAGGTTATTTTGAAAAACTGCTCTCTATCTGTTTGTATTAAAACTGGGTTTGCTCCCGCAAGAAGTACCATATCAGGATAAGAGACCCAATATGGTGCAGTGATGATAACTTCGTCATTAGGATTGAGCAGAGCTTGAGCTAAATTATAAAAACTTTGCTTACCTCCAACAGAGACTAATACTTGGTCTAAAGAATATTTAAGTTTATTATCCTCCTCAAATTTCTTTATAATTGCTTCTTTTAATTCTTTCGTGCCGTCCACAGGAGTGTATTTTGTTTGACCCTTTTTTATGGCTTCTATAGCAGCTTTTTTAATATGATCAGGTGTATCGAAATCTGGCTCTCCGGCCCCAAGGCCAATCACACTCTCTCCAGATGCCTTTAATTGTGCTGCCCTGGCTGTTACTGCCAAAGTAGGGGATGGTTTAATTGCTTGTACTCGTGTTGAAAGTTTCATGCTCATTACGTCTTAATATAGATGGTTTATGTAGGATAACAATGACAGATTATGATGGCGGATTCATTGTCTAGCAAGCATCAGTTTATGAAAAAAAAATTTGAACTAAAAAGTAAATTTAGCCCTGCTGGAGATCAGCCCAAGGCCATATCTTCCCTATTAACGGGATTAGACGATGGTGAGGCAGGCCTTACGCTGCTTGGCGTAACTGGCTCAGGCAAAACCTACACCATTGCTAACTTGATTTCGGAAGTCCAGAGGCCAACCTTGGTACTTGCCCATAATAAGACGCTCGCTGCTCAATTATACGGGGAATTTAAAGAATTTTTCCCAAAAAATGCCGTTGAATATTTTGTCTCCTATTACGATTATTATCAGCCTGAGGCATATGTTCCCTCAACTGATACCTTTATCGAAAAGGACGCCTCTTTAAATGAGCATATCCAGCAGATGAGACTTTCCGCCACAAAAGCCATTCTTGAGAGAACAGATACAATTATCGTAGCTACCGTCTCTTCAATTTATGGCCTTGGTGATCCTAGACAATACTTTAGTATGGTACTCCACCTAGTCCGCGGCGATTTAGTGGATCAGAGGAAGCTCGTACGAAAGCTTGCTGATTTGCAGTACACAAGAAATGATATTGAACTACAAAGAGGCACTTACAGGGTGCGTGGAGAAGTTATAGATATTTATCCAGCAGAATCAGAAGATGAGGCCATAAGAGTAGAGCTTTTTGATGATGAAATTTCTTCTATTTCTTTATTTGACCCATTAACCGGAGAAGTGCAGAAAAAGGTGCCCAGATATACGGTTTACCCCAAAACTCATTATGTGACTCCGAGAGAGGTAATTCTGAAAGCAGTTGATTCGATTAAAATAGAGTTAAAAGAGAGGTTAGAATATTTACGAAATAATGAGAAATTGCTTGAAGCCCAACGTTTAGAGCAAAGAACACAATTTGATTTAGAGATGATGATGGAACTAGGCTACTGCTCAGGCATCGAAAATTACTCTAGATATTTGTCTGGAAGGAAGCCTGGAGACAGCCCTCCAACATTGTTTGATTATCTCCCCAAAGACTCTCTGCTTGTAATAGATGAGTCACATGTAACAATTCCTCAATTAGGTGCAATGTACAAAGGCGATAGATCCAGAAAAGAAACCCTTGTGGACTTTGGGTTTAGGCTGCCTTCCGCATTAGATAATCGTCCTCTTAAGTTTGAGGAATTTGAGTCTAGGTCACCGCAAACGATATATGTTTCTGCAACACCCAGAGAATATGAGGCAGCCCACTCTGGATTAACAATCGAACAGGTTGTTAGGCCGACAGGACTGCTGGATCCCCTTATAGAAGTGCGCCCAGCAAGCACTCAAATTGATGATGTTATGTCTGAGATTAATAAAAGGGCATCGATCGGAGATAGGATTTTAGTCACCACTCTTACGAAGAGAATGGCTGAAGATTTGACTGACTATCTATCTGAGCATGGGATTCGGGTTAGATATCTTCATTCCGATATAGATACTGTCGAAAGAGTAGAAATAATTCGTGACCTAAGATTGGGCGAGTTTGATGTCCTAGTGGGTATCAATCTTTTAAGAGAGGGTTTAGATATGCCAGAGGTATCTCTAGTAGCTATCCTCGATGCCGATAAAGAGGGTTTTTTAAGATCAGAGGGCTCTTTAATACAAACAATAGGTCGAGCAGCTAGAAATGCTAGAGGGAAGGCAATCCTTTATGCTGACCATGAAACAGGCTCGATGCGTCGAGCAATTGATGAAACCGAGCGAAGAAGAAACAAGCAAATTGAATATAATAGGAAAAATAATATAACTCCACTGACAATTAAAAAGAGTGTATCAGACATTTTGGAAACTTCTGTACCAGGTGGGCAGATTCTCGCTAAGAAATATAAAAATATTTTTGATGAAGAAAGCGAAAAGGGGATAGTCGATCCAATAAAAGCTGTAAAAGAAATCAAAAAGCTCGAAAAAGAAATGTATTCTTTAGCAAAAGACCTTAAATTTGAGGAAGCTGCTAGGCTTCGAGATAAATTAAAAATTATTCAAGGGAAAAGTTTTGAATAATAAATTATAATAAACTTGCAGCAGGATTTTGGTATCTTTAGACTAATGCAATTTTGGTAATCCCTAGGCGCGTAGCTCAGTTGGTTAGAGCATCACCTTGACATGGTGGGGGTCGGTGGTTCGAATCCACTCGCGCCTACCATTTTTTATTTACCCCACTTAATAAATCCTCTCACCTTAACGCCTTTTGAAATAAAAAATTTTTTAGCTTCTGGATAAAGGGAGGGATGAACGATGCTTGGCAGTATTTCTGCTTTTGTTTTTTGATAAATCTCCCAATGTGTTCCTATAGAAATAAAGTTATTTTTTTTCTCTTGTCCTGTTGTATATAGCTGTGGAGATATAAAATTAATATTTCGGTCATTAAGAATAGCCATCATTAGATTTTTAGAATCTTTGCATGCATATGGTTCTGAATGACTAATTGTGACAAGTACCATTAATTTATTTTTTTGAGCAACAGAAAAAACTTCAGAGAAATATTTAATTAGATGATTGCCCTCGCAAACCTCAATATCGAAGGCTACTCCTTGATATCCTGAGAATCTTTTTTCTCTAATTGCTTTTGATATTTTTTTTATTGCGAGGGGTGTAAATTTACCTTTTTCATTGCCGCCACCGATTGCTAAATATTTTTGACCAACCATTCTGTTGATAAGTTTCTTATTATCCTCTAGTGCAGTTATAACATCTGAATATCCCATAAAGCCAATAGAAAGATTGGCTTCACTTGGCGGCGTTACATTTCTCCAGCCTTGGTCCCAATAGCCAACCATTTCACCACCATGAGCATTACAATAAAAAAGAGCCAAAATAAAAAAAATTACGGATTGTGATATTGAGTTACACTTTGGGTTGAATTTAATATTTATGAGCATAAATTCTTTGACATTTGTTATTTTCAATATGTATTCAGTCATTTATATCAAATATAATATTAGAAATTTATTTAAAAGAAAATATGAGCTTTAGCAAATAAAATTAATAATTAATTAAATGAAACCCAAATATCCACTCACACAGAAATTTAAAGATCTTCCTAAGGTAATTCCGATTTTCACTTTAGAAAATGCATTGTTACCTGGAGGTGAGCTTCCTCTAGAACTTTCCAGTGATAATGAGCTTGCCATGTTTTTGGGAGCATTAAGGACCGATCAACTGATCGGCATGGTACAACCCAATCAAGAAAATAAGGTAAGTGGTATTTATTCTACTGGATGTGCGGGTAGAATAAGGCAGTATAGAGAGCGCAAAGATGGCCGCCTCAACATTATGCTCACTGGTATATGTCGATATAAAGTATTAGATATTGTTAGTTCCAAAGAATACCCTAGAGCAAGGGTTGATTGGAGTGAATTCGCAGGCGACTACTTGCCTGCTGAGGTAGAGAAAGAATCAGTTACTTTTTTTAAAAAAAATCTTTTTGAATATTTTTCTAGACATAAAATGAATGTCGATTGGGAGGTTTTAGACAAACTTCCGATAGAGCAACTGGTAAATAATCTAATTTTGGTTGTAAATCTTGAGATATATAACAAACAGCAGCTTTTAGAAGCAGCCACCCTCAATGAGAGGCTGATTCTATTCTCAGAAATACTACAATCTAAAGAAGAGCCGATCTTATCGTCTGTGCCTCAAAGCACACTAGTTAATTAGTTACCGAAGAACTAATTTAAATAACGAAGGGCGATAAATAAAAAATTTTTTATTTTCAATCTTTCGATTTATCTAGGTACTACATCTTCTGCTTGAGGACCTTTTTCACCCGCTACCTCTGTGAATTCTACTTCTTGGCCTTCTACTAGGGATCGATGCCCCTCTCCAACAATTGATCTAAAGTGAACAAATAAATCTTTTCCATTTGCTCTTTCAATAAATCCGTAACCTTTACCATTATCGAACCATTTCACGGTTCCTGTTTGTTTCTCAGACATTAGCGTCAATTCCTCGTAACATAAACACCCTTATTTTTGATTATCAGGGCTAAAAAAAATCTCTTGGAAGGGCACTTTGTTACTATTACAAATTACTGCCTTCACTAAAAAAGACTAACGAGGTTGTCACACTATACGGTCAATCAGCAAAACACAAGGCCAACAAGAGCTTTTCATCGATATTATTGGTAATTTTTTTCGATTGAAAAAGTATGAGAAAATCAAATTTTTATGCTTTTCTTGCAAACTAAACATTTTATGGCTGAATATCTAGATAATGTTATTTGATAATACTTACATAAATTTACCGCATGAGTTTTATAAGGTAGTAAGGCCAACACCTTGTGTATCTCCAAAATTAATAGCTTGGAACAAAGATTTAGCAAAAAAAATTGGACTTTCAGACATTGGACAAGATACGTCCAAGGTACTCGAATATTTTAGCGGCAACAAACCTTTACCAGGATCTGAGCCGATATCTTTAGCCTATTCAGGCCATCAGTTTGGGAACTTTGTTCCTGAGTTGGGTGATGGGAGGGCCGTATTATTAGGAGAATTGTTGGATAAAAATGGTGATCGTTATGATCTTCAGCTAAAAGGATCTGGTCAAACACCTTTTTCCAGAGATGGTGATGGAAGATCGGCGTTAGGGCCAGTAATTAGAGAATATATTGTCAGCGAAGCAATGCACCATTTAGGCATTCCAACTACAAGAGCCCTGGCAGCTTTAGAGACGGGAGAGTCTGTAATGAGGAATAATGCCGAACAAGGAGCAATTTTAACAAGAATCGCTTCTAGCCATATTCGCTTTGGAACTTTTGAATATTTTGCTGTCAGGGACGATAAAGAGAACCTTAAAAAGTTAGTCAACTATACAATTAAGCGGCATTTCCCTGAAATAGCAGAATCAGAAAACCCCCTTTTAGATTTATTTAAAGAGGTAAGTTTCCTTCACGCAGAACTGATAACAAAGTGGATGAGTGTGGGGTTTGTGCATGGAGTCATGAATACAGATAATTGTCTTATCTGTGGTGAAACGATTGATTATGGCCCATGTGCATTTCTTGATGAATTCGATTTTTTTAAAACCTTTAGTTCAATTGACTTTTCTAGACGTTATGCCTTTGGTCGTCAGGCTCAAATTACACAATGGAATCTATCAAGACTTGCTGCCTCTTTTCTAACAATAGGAGGAACAAAATCTGCATTTGAACAGGAGCTAGAAAATTTTCAATTTATTTACGAGAAAGAATTTTTGAAAGTTATTGCAGCAAAGTTAGGCTTCAGTGAGGTAAAAGAGGGAGATGAAGAAATAATAAGCAAGTGGTTTGAGCACTTACAAGTAGAATCGCTAGACTATACACTTAGTTTTAGAAATTTAGCTGACTTGATTCATAAAAAGACAGATTCGATTTTTGGAGACTTCGAGACTGTATGGAGAAATAGAATAAATGAGCAAAGAGAGTCATCAGAAACGTTGAGAGATAGGATGAATAAAGTAAATCCATTATTTATTCCAAGAAATCATCAAATTGAAAGGGCAATAAGATTTGCTCAAAAAGGTGATTTCTCCATTTTTAAAGATTTAAATCATACGTTACAAAAGCCTTTTGAAAATCAACCAGAAATGATTGCTTATTCTGAAGCACCAATTTTATCGGAAAGGGTCGAGAAAACTTTTTGTGGTACCTAGACAGATGAGTTTAATTTCCAGAGACAAAGCCCATGTTTGGCATCCATATAGCTCAATGACTAATCCATCTGAGCTTTATGGTGTCGAAAAAGCAGAGGGAGTTAGGCTATATTTGACGAATAAAAAAATCTTGATAGACGGTATGTCATCGTGGTGGTGTGCGGTTCATGGATACAATCACCCAAGACTAAATGAGGCAATAAAGCGACAGATGACAAAAATGGCTCATGTTATGTTTGGCGGCTTGACTCATGAGCCAGCAGTTGAACTTGCAGAAAAGCTCATAAAACTCAGCCCAAGTGACCTCCAATCAGTTTTTTTTGCTGACTCAGGCTCGGTTTCTATTGAGGCTGCCATGAAAATGGCTATGCAGTATTGGAAATCAAAAGGAGTTCTAAATAAAAGTAAATTTTTATCATTTTATACCGGATATCATGGAGACACATTTCATGCAATGTCTATATGCGATCCATTAAACGGCATGCATAAATTTTTTTCTGATTCTCTTCCAAAACAATATTTTGTCTCTACTCCTGATAAAAACTTTGGAGAAAAGTGCAATTCTTCAGACTTCGAAGAAATTAAGAAAGTATTGTCAAAACATTCATCAGAAATCGCTGCACTCATTATTGAGCCAGTAGTTCAAGGGGCAGGCGGTATGAATTTTTATTCTGAGGATTATTTAAAGTCAATTCGTGAATTATGTGATCGATATGAGGTACTTTTCATCGCTGACGAAATAGCTACTGGCTTTGGGAGAACGGGAAGATTTTTTGCTTGTGAGTATGCTGATGTTTGTCCTGACATTATGGCTATTGGGAAGGCAATGACTGGCGGGTACATGACACTAGCAGCAGTTCTGACGACTACTGAGATAAGCCATAGTATTGCAAATAGCAAACCCGGCATATTTATGCATGGCCCCACTTACATGGCAAATCCACTCGCATGTTCCGTGGCTTCAGAAAGCATAGATCTGCTCTTAGATACAGATTGGCATATGAATGTAAAAAGAATTGAAAATGGGCTTAGAAAAGGTCTATCAGCCGCTATGATGTATCCATATGTATCTGATGTGAGAATTCTTGGCGCAATAGGTGTAGTAGAGCTTGTAAAACCAGTTGATATGGTAAAAGTGCAGCCAATGTTCGTTAAGCGTGGAGTTTGGGTTAGGCCTTTTGGTAAATTAGTGTATCTAATGCCTCCTTTTGTAACTAATGATGATGATTTAGCTTATTTATGCTCATCAATTGTGGACGTTATTGCAAATTTAAAAGAAGACGGCAATCAAATGATTCCCAATTAGAAAAAAATCAATATAATATAAGAATTATAATTCACGTGGCCTTTGGTAGGGGTCACCACTGAGGAAAAAAACATGCCCAAAGTTACACTTCCTGATGGTTCTCAAAAATCATATGCAAATCCTATAACTGTTGCAGAAATAGCTGCTGAAATTGGTTCGGGGTTAAAGAAAGCTATGTTAGCAGGTAAAGTTAATGGCCATTTGGTTGACTCAAGTTTTATAATTGATGGTGATGTTGATTTAGAAATTGTTACTTCTAAGGATGAGGATATTCTTGAGGTTATAAGACATGATGCCGCACATGTTATGGCGCAAGCTGTTCAAGAGCTTTTTCCTGAAACTCAAGTAACGATTGGGCCACCTATTGAAAATGGCTTTTACTATGATTTTGCGAGAGATGTAGCATTTACTCCATCTGATTTAGAAAAAATTGAAGCGAGAATGGAGGAAATAATTGATAGAGACCATGAAATTGAAAAAGAATTATGGAATAGAGAAAATGCCGTAGAAAAATTTGATGCAATAGGGGAAAAATATAAAGTAGAAATTATAAACTCCATACCAGAGGATGAAGATGTTTCAATCTATAAACAGGGAGATTGGTTTGATGTTTGTAAAGGGCCCCATTTGCCCAGTACGGGAAAACTTCCAAAAGCCTTCAAATTAATGAAGTTAGCCGGCGCTTACTGGAGAGGAGATGCAAAAAATGAAATGCTGCAGAGAATTTATGGCACTGCATGGAGGACAAAAACTGAGCTAAAGGATTATCTACAAAGACTAGAGGAAGCGGAAAAACGAGATCATCGAAAGATCGGCAAGGCCCTTGATTTGTTTCATGGTCAAGACGAAGCTCCTGGCATGATATTTTGGCACGACAAAGGGTGGAGCATTTATCTGACTATACAAAACTATATAAGAAAAAAATTACGTGAAAATGGATATGAAGAAGTACATACCCCCCAGGTATTAGATAGAACTCTTTGGGAAAAATCTGGCCACTGGGATAAATTTGGAGATATGATTTTTACAACTCACTCTGAAAATAGAGATTATGCCCTGAAGCCGATGAATTGCCCTGCACATGTTCAGCTTTACAATCATGGATTAAAATCATACAGAGATCTCCCCTTACGATTGGCAGAATTCGGGTCTTGTCATCGTAATGAGCCATCAGGAACATTGCATGGATTGATGAGAGTCCGAAATTTTGTTCAAGATGATGCCCATATTTTCTGCACAGAGAGCCAAATACTTCCCGAGGTAATTTCTTTTAATAAATTACTTTTTGAAGTCTATAAAGATTTTGGTTTCGATGATATTTTGATTAATTTATCAACTCGCCCTAAAAAGCGAGTAGGAAGCGATGACATTTGGGATAAAGCGGAAAAGGCCCTAGAGGAGGCTTTAAATGTTCAAGGATTAGATTGGGAGATGCTTCCTGGTGAGGGTGCCTTTTATGGCCCAAAAATCGAATATTCTTTAAGGGATTGTTTAAATAGAGTTTGGCAGTTGGGCACCATACAATTGGATTTCTCTATGCCTGAGCGCCTGGATGCTAAATATATTTCTGAGGATAACAGCAAGCAAACCCCCGTCATGCTGCATAGAGCAATCCTGGGATCTCTTGAGAGATTTATTGGGATTTTGATTGAACATTATGCTGGCGCACTTCCATTTTGGCTGAGTCCAGTACAAGCTATTATGATGAATATCACTGATAAACAGGCATCATTTGTTGAAGATAGCGTAAAGTTTTTAAAAGAAAAGGGATTTAGAGTTGATTCGGACTTGAGAAACGAGAAAATCGGTTTTAAAATTCGGGAACACACAATTAACAAAATTCCGTTTCTTTTAGTCGTGGGAGATAGAGAAATTAAAGATGAGTCTGTTTCGGTGAGAACAAGAGATGGGAAAGATTTGGGTAAGATGCCTTTAAATGATTTAGCATCTTTATTACGGGAAAGTAATAATATTTCACATTAAGTAATAACTACGAGAAGCACTAGCTATCTTGGTTAGTGCTTTTTCTGTTGAGAAAGATTATATTTTTTTGGAGGAATACACTATCGCAAAACAAGATAAGCGCAGTCGCCTAAACGAGGACATTACGGCATCAGAGGTTCGCCTAATACGAGCTGATGGTGAACAGGTTGGAATTGTGGGGATCGAGGAAGCAATGCGCACGGCAGGAGATGCAAGTCTCGATTTAGTTGAAATAGTACCTAATGCTGAGCCACCAGTTTGCCGTGTAATGGATTATGGTAAATATATTTTTGAATCAAAAAAACAGAAACAAGGGCAGCGTAAGAAACAAAAACAGGTTCATGTTAAAGAAATAAAGTTTAGGCCAGGAACAGAAATTGCCGATTTTAATGTGAAATTAAAAAGTATTAGGAAGTTTTTAGAAAACGGTGATAAATGTAAAGTAACAATGCGTTTTCGTGGAAGAGAGCACGTGCACAGAGAGCTTGGATTGGAAGTTTTGGAAAGGGTTGAATCAGATTTGGCTGATATTTCATTGGTAGAACAGAGGCCTATAATGGAGGGAAAACAAATGATAATGGTTTTGGTTCCCGCTAAAAAGAAATAAAATTAAATCTAGGATACAATGTAAAAAGAATTATTTTGATGCAAAAGTAGCTTGGCGTAAGGCATTGCCTCAGTTACATGCAGATAGAGACCACTGGTCTATATATTTAGGAGAAAGAAAATGCCAAAAATAAAAAGCCTTCGCGGGGCGGCAAAAAGATTTAGAATTACGAAAGGTGGAATTAAACGTAATCAATCCCATCGTCGTCACATCCTCACTAAAAAATCTACAAAGCGAAAGAGGCATTTGCGTTCGCCCTCTATGCTGCATAAGTCGGATGTTGCAGCAGCTCGCCGAATGATTCCATATGCTTAATAGGAGGATCTGAAATGCCAAGAGTAAAACGTGGAGTGCAGGCTCATGCAAAGCATAAAAAAGTTTTAAAATCTGCAAAAGGTTATTATGGAGCAAGACGAAAAGTTTATCGGGTAGCCAAGCAGGCAGTTATTAAAGCAGGTCAATATGCATATCGGGATCGCAGAGTAAAAAAGCGTCAATTCCGATCGCTTTGGATACAAAGAATAAATGCAGCGGCTAGAATAAATGGATTGTCTTACAGCCGAATGATAAATGGGCTGAATAAAGCTGGAGTAGCTATAGATAGAAAAATGCTTGCGGACATAGCAATGCATGATGCCTCAGCATTTACTCAATTAGCAGAAAAAGCAAAAGCAGCCCTCTCTGACTAATGCTCAGTATATTGAGCAGTGTTTGTGCCTCAAATCAAGTGTAAATTAACCTATTTGATTTACCTACAGTGATCCATGAGAAAAAAAATTGAACCAAAATTTAAAAAAATTACTAGAAAAAGCCCTTCAGTCGATAAAGAGCTCTGATAATTTGAAGTCACTAGATAGCATAAGGATTGAATATCTTGGAAAAAATGGAATTTTTACTAAAGAGCTTAAAAACCTGGGAACTCTACCTGCCGACGAGAGACCGCAAGCAGGAAAACAAATTAATGAGATTAAAAAGGATATTTCGGCTGCTTTAGATGAGAGAAAAATAAAACTGGAGAAAAGCATTCTTGATGAGAGGCTTGAATCAGAAAAAATTGATGTGACTCTTCCAGGAAGGGGATTAAACAGCGGTGGATTACATCCCATCACTCGTACAATGAAAAGAATACAAGACATCTTTAGAACTGCTGGTTTTGAAGTTGCTACAGGACCAGAAATAGAAGATGACTTTCATAACTTTGAAGCTCTAAATATTCCAAAACATCATCCTGCTCGAGCAATGCATGATACTTTTTATTTCGATGACGGAAAATTGTTACGAACTCATACCTCTCCTGTTCAAATTCGCGTCATGAAAGATAGACAACCTCCACTGAAAATTATAGCTCCAGGTAAGGTTTATAGATGTGATTCTGATCTCACTCATACACCAATGTTTCATCAAGTGGAGGGCTTTTCTGTTGATAAAAATGTGAGTTTTTCAGACCTAAAAGGCATATTAAATGCTTTTTTACAATCATTTTTTGAAAGAGAAGATTTGAAGATAAGATTTAGGCCTTCTTATTTTCCATTTACGGAGCCCAGTGCTGAGGTTGATATACAGTGTGTCATTTGCACAGGAGAGGGTTGTAGGGTCTGTTCTCATACTGGATGGTTAGAGGTGCTTGGTTGTGGAATGATTCATCCAAAGGTTATGGATCATGTTGGAATTGATAATGAAATGTATAGCGGATATGCCTTTGGAATGGGAGTCGAGCGATTAGCAATGCTTCGATATGGTGTAAATGACTTGCGTCTTTTCTTTGAGAATGACCTCCGTTTTTTGAGGCAATTTGCATGAATGTCTACCGAAGAAGGCTTTAATAATGCGATTTAGTGAGAATTGGCTGAGAGAATGGGTCAAGCCTAATATTTCAACTCAAGATTTAGCCAATCAATTGAGTATGGCCGGATTAGAGGTGGATTCCGTTGAGCCTGCGGCAGATGATTTTCAAAATGTTGTAATAGGAGAGATAGTCGAGATTGACAAACATCCAGATGCGGAGAAATTATCTGTATGCATTGTTAGTGTGGGAAAAAATAAATCATTTCAAATTGTGTGTGGGGCTAATAATATTTATGTAGGAGCCAAAGTACCCTTGGCTTTAATCAGAGCATCTCTGCCAAAATCTATCATCATAAAAAAAACAAAAATCAGAGGTATTTACTCTGATGGAATGATTTGCTCTGCTTCCGAACTTGGACTCACAGATGTATCAGAGGGCATTCTTACATTGAATTCAGATGCGCCTATAGGAAAAGACTTTTGGGATTTTTTAAATCTCAATGATCGATGCATCGAGGTCGACCTTACTCCAGACCGCGGAGACTGTTTGAGTGTTTTGGGTATTGCTCGCGAAGTAAGTGCTATAAACGATATTCCAATGGAGAAAACTGTTTTTGAGGATATTTCAATTGAAACAGATGATGCATTCAACGTTAGAGTGGCTGCCCATGAGGCCTGCCCTCGTTATCTATGTCGAATCATAAAAGATATTGACCCAAAGGCTGAGACACCTCTTTGGATGACAGAGAGATTACGAAGAGGCGGGATAAGATCGATTTCAGCGATTGTTGATATTACAAATTATGTCCTATTGGAGCTTGGACAACCAATGCATGGATTCGATTATTCAAAAATAAAAGATGAGCTATTAGTAAGGTATGCTGAAAATAATGAAAAACTAGAGCTCTTAGATGGTCAGAAAATTGACTTAAGAGAGGATACATTAATAATTGCAGATAAAAATGGACCACTTGCACTAGCAGGCATCATGGGAGGTCTTGTTTCTGCCGTTACTATGGAAACCAAAGATATTATTCTGGAATCAGCTTTTTTTCATCCTCTGAGCGTTGCAGGGATAGCTAGAAGCTATGCTCTACATACTGATTCGTCTCATAGATTCGAGAGGGGCGTTGATTATGAATTGCCTGAATTAGCCATGAAGCGCGCCTCAGCGCTAATTTTGGAGATTGCAGGCGGAAAAGCCGGCCCTATAAAGGAAATTTCAAGTGAACAAAATTTACCAAAAAGAGAATCAATTTGCTTACGATACGAAAAAATAGAAAAAGTTTTAGGCATTAATATTAAGAACGAAAAAGTAGAGCAGATATTAAGTCGTTTGAATATGGATGTTTTAAAAAATGATTCGGGTTGGAGTGTAACGCCCCCATCTTTTAGATTTGATATTGAAATAGAGGTCGATTTAATTGAAGAAATTGGCCGAATATTTGGATATGAAAACATCCCTTTGAGTTTTCAAAATACAGGCGGTGAATTAGGTAGTGTTCCCGAGGGAGAATTCGATCTAGAGAAGGCCAAGCAAATATTGGTAAACAGAGACTTTCAGGAGGCAATAACTTACAGTTTCATCAGTCCTGAGATGTCTAATATGACCGAGGATAATATGAACCAAATCAAGCTAGCGAATCCTATTTCTGCTGATATGTCAATAATGAGAACTAGTATATTGCCGGGCCTAATATCGTCGATTTCATACAATAAGAAAAGACAACAAGACAGAGTACGTTTTTTTGAAAGTGGCCTAACTTTTAGGCTAGTTGGCAATGAGATAGAGCAAAAAGAGCAGTTAGCTGCTGCTATATGCGGATCTGTCTACCCCGAACAATGGAATCAAAATAAAAAACCCGCAGATTTTTATGATTTGAAAAATGACCTTATCGCTATTTTAAGTCAGGTTGGAGATTATTCTGATTTTTCATTTATTGCAAAAAATAATCAGATGTTTCATCCTGGACAGTCATCACAGGTTTTATTAAAAAATAATCATATTGGGTGGCTGGGGATGCTGCATCCTAAAATTCAAGATACAATGGGTTTGTCTGAAGTATTTATGTTCGAAATAGCAATTAATAAGTCGCTGGTCGGAAATTTACCAGAATATAAAACACTTTCTAAATTTCCTTTTATAAGACGAGATTTAGCAATAACTGTAGGAAAGAAAGTTACATTCGGCGAAGTTTTGTCGATTGCTTGGGATGTAGCACCAAATAAAGTGAAAGATATCCAGTTATTTGATGTTTACATAGGAGAAAATATCGATTCTGATACAAAAAGTCTTGCTTTAAGCTTGATTTTACAGGAATCTTCACACACTCTTACGGATGAAGAAGTGGACGAAACTAGTGCGTTAATACTTAACGCACTTCAGGAAAAATTATCTGCAAAACTACGGATTTAGAGAGGATCAAATATGGCCTTAACAAAAGCGGATATGGCAGAGTATCTTTTCAACGAACTCGGGCTAAATAAACGCGAAGCGAAAGATATGGTTGAAATGTTTTTTGAGGAGATAAGGCAATCATTGGAAAATGGGCGCCAAGTAAAGTTATCTGGTTACGGAAACTTTGATCTCAGAGAAAAAAAGCAAAGACCTGGTCGGAATCCGAAAACTGGGGAGGAGATACCAATTTCTGCTCGTAGAGTTGTTACATTTAGACCGGGACAAAAATTAAAAGCACGGGTTGAGTCTTTTAATAAAGATGATAATTCGATTTCCAGATCAGAGGGTGAATCCCGCGATATAGGTGGCTAATGCTTGATCCAGAGAGCGCAAATATTGAGTTACCCGCTATACCTAGAAAACGCTACTTCACTATAGGAGAAGTTAGTGAGCTGTGTTTTGTTAAGCCGCATGTTTTGCGATACTGGGAGCAAGAATTTCACCAATTAAAACCAGTAAAGAGGCGAGGCAATAGAAGATATTATCAACGTCATGATGTGGAGCTTATAAGACAAATAAGAAGTCTGCTATATGAACAAGGGTTTACTATAGGCGGGGCTTGCCAACAACTAGAGTCAGACACAAAAGCGAAAGAAAAGAGCCAAGTCAACGTAAATAGCAGTTCTAAGGAGATAATAATTGAGTTGAGGAAAGAGCTTCAAGCTATTATTGATGTGCTTAAAATAAAGAGATAACAAGAAAAATAAAAAAGTGGCTTTTTCAATTTTTATTTCGGAGCGTAGCGCAGCTTGGTAGCGCACCTCAATGGGGTTGAGGGGGTCGAAGGTTCAAATCCTTTCGCTCCGAC
>MDTD01068788.1_pt1 | contig 39213 bp, 39 predicted proteins | sample 811221 | NCBI WGS metagenome assembly MDTD01 (sample SAMN05326646, study PRJNA326480) | marine metagenome | isolation source: seawater | place: Pacific Ocean: South West | collected 2011
TCGAATGCCCCGTGGTCATCTCGACCTGGACCGTCGAGGACACGAAACTCGCCTCGGCCAAGATGGAGCATGTCGGCGCGTGGGTCGCGCCCACTCCGGCGCTGGCCGCCCGGCTCACCCGTCGGGTCGGGAGCGAACTCGTGCAGTGCATCCGACCGGGCATCGAGCGGCCCGAGGACGTCCGAGACGAACTCGGACTGGCCCCGACCCTCGCTCTCCTGGCCTGCGACGGTGATCCGGATGTGGTGCAGGGAGTGCTCGCCGGCCTCGAACCGGTGGTGAGCGTGCTGCCCGAACTCCAGATCTGCATGGAACTCGACGCCTCCGACGGTCATCAGGCCTGGAGACAGGCCGACGCAAGGGGCCTCCTCGACCATGTCTCCACCATCGCGGACGCCACACAGGTGCGAAGCCTGCTGACGACCTGCGATCTGATCGTGCATCCGCACCGGGGCACCCGAGTCCGGACCTTGGTCCTGGAAGCCATGGCCGCCGGCCGCGCCATTCTGTCCGCGCCCCCGCAGGAACTGGACTGGCTGATCGACGACGAAACCGCGGTGATCGTGGACGGCACCTCCGGGGAGGAGTGGGCCGCGGCCCTGCTTCAGGTCCTTGAACACCCCGGACGACGGCTTTCGATCGCCAACGGAGCCGTGGATCGCATCGTCAACTTCCACGATCCAGACCAGCAGGCGGCCGCCTGGGCGGAACTGCTCACGGGGGTCTCCGACGGGGTCTCATACCCGTTCACCGGCCAGGAAAGCACCTGAGCTCCCCTTCGGGAGTGAAGATGGGGAATTTGTGGCCCCACCGTCGGCATCTGGCCGATCGGCTGGGAACCGGATCATGTCTCCAAGGACACGGTCTGAATTCTTTCTCCCCTCCTCCCCGTTGAGGCCTTGTGCTTCAACGGGGATTTCTTTGCCATCGTGCCCCGTTCCGACTCGCTACCCTGTGGCCGTGACCGGCCAAGATCTGCTTTCAAATCGCGTCAATGCCATCGACGTCTCGGGGATCCGCAAGGCATTCCAGCTGGGTGCCAAGCTCGAGAATCCGATCAACCTCTCCATCGGGCAGCCCGACTTCGCCGTACCCGAACCGGTCAAGCAGGCGGCGATCGATGCAATCCGCAACGACCGGAACGGCTACACACTCACCAGTGGCGACCCCGAGCTGCTCTCGTCCATCCGCACCCACATCCAGCGTGACGTCGGGTGGGACATGCAGTCCGGCGAGCTCGACGCGATCGTCACGTCCGGCACGAGCGGAGCCTTGCTCCTGTCCTTCATGGCCCTGCTCGATCCCGGAGACGAAGCCGTCATCGCGGATCCGTACTTCGTGGTGTACACCGCCCTGGGTCCGATGACCAACGCCACGATCAGACTCTGCGACACCTATCCCGACTTTCGAATGACGGCCGAACGGGTCGAGCCGCTGCTGACCGACCGAACCAAGATCGTGCTAGTCAACTCGCCCGCGAATCCCACCGGCATCGTGCTCACGGACGACGAACTCCGCGAGCTCGCGGAACTCTGCCGGTCCCGCGGAATCATGCTGATCTCCGACGAGATCTACGACCTCTTCACCTGGCCGGAACACCTTGATGCGTCCGGCCACTGTCCCAGCCCCGCCAGACATTCGGACGACATGCTTCTGATTCGGGGATTCGGCAAGACCTACGGATGCACCGGCTGGCGACTGGGATACGCCGCGGGACCCTCCTGGCTGATCTCCGAAATGGCCAAATTGCAGCAGTATTCCTTCGTCTGCGCCCCGTCGATGGCCCAGGCCGCCGCCTCCGCCGCCCTCCACACCGACATGCAGCCGATCGTCGACCGCTACCACGCCCGCAGCCAGATGGTGATGGACTCGCTGTCTCCGCTCACCGATCTTCCGGAACCAGGGGGCGCCTTCTACGCATTCGTCCGCGTCCCTCCGCAGCTGGACTGCAGTGCGGCGGCGTTCTGCGAAGAGGCGATTCGTCGCAACGTGATCATCATTCCCGGCAACGTGTTCAGCCGGCATGACACCCACTTCCGACTCAGCATGGCGGCCGACGAGGAGTCGCTGGCCCGCGGACTCGAGGTCATCGCCGACATGATGCGGTGACAGAACGCCCCCGGACGGGGGATCCGAACGCGTACATTGAAAATGGGATCAGGAGTCGTCGGAGCCCGAATCGCCATCGGATTCGGCGGCGTCGTCGGACTTGGCCTTGGTCTTCTTCTTGGTGACCATCTTCCGGTTTCCGACCTTGACGAGTCCGAACGGCGAATCGCTCTCCCCATCGAAGTTGCCGAGTTCGGCAAGCTTCTCGATCCGCTCGCTTCGACGCAGCACGTTTCGGTGCTGGTTCAGTCCGGCGGGCTTCGTCTTCAGGCTTCGATGCAGGCTCATGGTCCGCTCCGTGATTCGTCTCTCATCACCCGTCCCAGCGGACGAGGTACCGATCTTCCAGACTCGACGTCCCTCCGGAATCCTTCCAACGGAGTCCGATGGCCCCGATCCGTTCGTCGAGCACCCGGCAGGCCTCTTCGGATCGGGACGTGGTCACCACCCCCGGGAGAGCAATGACACGAGCCAGTCCAGCATTGTCACGTGGAATGACCCAGGTTTCAAGTCCTAGTTCACGACAGAAGCGGGCCAGCCTCAGAGCCCCCTCCAGACGGGTTTCCGCCAGGACGAAGTAGAACAGGCCCGCCTGGCGTGGATCACCCAGCAGGGCGTCATCCGGCCCCGACGATGGTCCGGCGACGACCTCGACCGGCTGCGGGGCCGGAGAGGCATCGAGAACCGGGTCCTCGACGACGGGCTGGAAGATGACCGATTCCAGTTCAGCGCGGGCCTGCAGTTCACCCTGCCGAAAGGCGATCATCCAGGTCACGACGACCAGCACCATGACCACCGTCAGGGCTACCAGCAGATGACCGGCCGTCACCCGCATGCTGCGGCCGGGCTCCCAGGCGGACGCCCCCGAACGATCGGCCCCGGTGTTGACGGCGTCCCCCTGCTCGGTCTTGAACAGTTCCAGGAGCGCCGGCTTCGACTGTCTGCGTTTCATGGCTGTTTCCTACGATCCTGTCGCAACGACGCTGGCGAGCGCGAGCCCGGCGGTATGAGTGATGCTCACGACCCAGGACTGAACTCCGAGTTCCCGGGCCCGCTCCGACGCGACACCGCCGACCCGCAGTTCGGGGCGTCCCGATGCAGTTCGAACGACGTCGACATCGGTCCACGCCACGCCCTGCCCCCAACCGGTTCCGAGCACCTTGAACACCGCTTCCTTGCATGCAAAGCGGGCCGCATACCGCTCGGCCCGCCCGGCCCCCGCGGATTCGGCGTAGGCCTGCTCGCCTTCGGTGAATACCCGGGCGGTGAAGCGATCCCCGTGGGCTTCCAGCATCTCCTCGATGCGGGAGACTTGGACCAGATCGACACCATGCAGCAAGATCGACATGCGTCCATTCTACCGCTGGAACGACCTCTCACCATCCGGGGGTGGTCGGTCCGGCAGCATCCCAGGCTCCGGCGGCGGCCTGCAAGGCTGCCACTGGATCGGACATGTGATGCAGGTCCACCACGAGCTGCTGCAGCGGCGAAAGGGACAACGCCACCTTGTAGCCCACCAGATCAAGACGGCCCTGCCCCGCATGGACGCGCTGGCCGACCTCGTCCAGATCCGCCAGCCGGGCCGAGACGAGTCGGTCTCCCGCCCGCGATACGGCTTCCACCGGGTCGACTCCCCCGGCGAATGCTCCGACCGGATCGACCCCGACCCCCGAGGCCGACGCCGCATCCGTCGCGCCGGGCGTGTGGTCCGCAAGCGGGACCGCAAACCGCTCGGCGTGCCGCCGGACCGCCTCGTGCAGTTCCGGGTGTCGCTCGGGATCGGGCAGCAGCAGCGAGACGGGGCAACGCTCCAGATCGGCGGCCAGTTCGATCGTCGCACGGGTGGCGTCGACCGCACGCTGCTGAACGGCGGTGTCCGACCAGGCCGGCAGCGGAATCCAGAAATCGATCCCGGAGAGCACTTGATTGCCGCGACGGACGCACGCCAGCAGATCCCGGCGTGCGGATTCACCGAGTTCCGAAGGCCGCATCCCCGCAGCCCGTGCGTCGAGCTGGATCCCGCGGCACCCCAGTGCGCGGATCCGGTCGATGGCCGCACGCGGCGGACCCCCCAGCGCGGAAACGGTGGGAGCAAGCGACAGATCACGGGGACTGAACGTGGACACGTCGCGAGGCTACCATGAGCCCATGGCCGACGCCCGTGCACAGTTGAATGTCCAGTTGATCGATGGTCCGCTGACCCCGCCCCGTCCCGCCCCCGCCGCCGGCGGCGGAGTCTGCACATTCGAGGGTGTCACCCGCCCCGAGATCCACCCGACACACGGACCGCTCGAAGGGCTCGACTACGAGGCGTACCGTCCGATGGCCCTCCGGATGATGCAGGAATTGGCATCGGAGGCCGCGGGCCGATGGCCCTGCCACTCCATCACCGTGCACCACTCCACGGGCTCCGTGCCGGTCGGAGCACGCAGCGTCTTCATCGGCGTCGACTGCGATCATCGTGCCGACGCCTTCGCCGCGTGCCGATGGCTCATCGACACGCTCAAGGAACGCATCCCGATCTGGAAACGCGAACGATGGCGGGACGGATCGACCTGGGTGGAGGGCGAACCCGTCGTCGCCGGCACGCCATGACCGGACGCTACCTGCTGTCCATCACGACCTGGGGCACCACGGCACTGTGGATCGCCTCCATGCTGTCCGCCGCGGCGGCCGCCATCGGCGTCTTCTCCGTGCTGCCGGAACTCGGACCGGTCCTGCCCGAGTACGGTGGCATCGACCCGGCCTCGCACGGGCGACTGGCGGCGGGACTGGTCACCGAACCGATCTTCACCGCCACGGACATGGCCCAGGTGCTGCTCTCCACGGTGCTCGTGGCCAGCGTCTGCATCCACTGGTGGAAATGCGTCGGCGCCGACCATCCGATCGCACGCTGGACGTGGACCGGCACGGTCCTGCTTGCCGCGGGATGCTTCTGGTACCGCATGCTGCTGGTCATGCCCGACCTCAACCTGGCGATGCAGCGGTACCACGCCGCCGCCCGATCCGGTGACGCGGCGGAGACCGCCCTCGCCTTCAAGGCGTTCGATGTGATGCATCCGGTCGCCTCCACACTCATGGAGAGCACGCTGATCCTCGTGCTGTTGGGACTGGGAGCCCTGGCGGTGCTCTACACCCATCGGACGCCCCGGGAGCCGACGCGATGAACGGACCGGACGCCAGACCGGGCGCGACTTCGAAGAAGGGGTTCAAACTGCCGGAGGTCGATCCACAGCGGGTCCGTCGGGCGGCGCGGATCTTCGACGCACTGGTCAAGGCCTACCCGGACGCGCATTGCGAATTGAACTACTCGACGCCGGCCGAGCTGCTGATCGCGACCATCCTCTCGGCCCAGGCCACCGACGTCGGCGTCAACAAGGCCACGCCCGGACTGTTCGCGGCGTTCCCCACCCCGGGCGACTACGCCCGCGCGAAGCCGGAGGACATCGAACCGCACATCTCGAGCATCGGGCTCTTCCGAAACAAGGCCAAGTCCGTCCAGCAGGCCATGGAGCGGATCCACACCCTGCACGGCGACGAGGTCCCCCGGACAATGGAGGAGCTGCTCGCACTGCGGGGGGTGGCAAGAAAGACGGCCAACGTCGTGCTCGGAAACGCGTTCGACATCAACCTCGGTGTGGTGGTGGACACCCACGTGTCCCGACTGAGCCAGCGGCTCGACCTTTCACAGGGCGGTACGCCACTGGCCATCGAGCGGGATCTCATGGCGTTGTTCCCGAGACGGAAGTGGACCCTCCTGAGCCACCTGCTGATTTTCCACGGACGAAAGGTCTGCAAGGCCCGCGGAGGCGGGTGCGAGGACGACGGCATCTGCAGCCGCTGGGGCTGCTGCCGCGAATCATGACTCAGAACTCTTCCGACACCACTCCGAATCCTCCTGCTCCACTGACGTAGGCGATGCCGCCTCCCAGCAGCAGCGGCTCGATGAAGAAGACCGGACCGTCGAGCCGCACCGAGAGCTTCGTCATGCCGTCCAGGGGCCCGACGCCCGACGCCATGCGGTCCTCCGGGGACATCGATTCCCATTCCAGCGGCAGAGGCAGTCCTTCGGAAGGAAGGCGGACCATGATGATGCCGCGATCGTGCCCCAGCCAGATCACGCCGTCGGCGGCAACCACGCAGTGGAAGCGTCCGTCACGCGGCGCCACGAGTCGATCCACTCCCACCGGCGTCTCCACCTCGACTTCACGACCGTCCCCGACGATGCGGAAGTTCCAATCGAGCATCACCGCTTCGCGCGAAGCGGGCGTGAACTCGATGGTGTCGCTGGAGACCTGGGCGGCGGTCTCCTGGCCGATCCGGTAGAGCCACATGCCGCGGTCGGAATCCGCCAGTAAATTCCGACCGTCCGACACGGCCCGGTGCAGACCGGCGGGCTCCGGGTGGTACATGGAGAAGGTGCGACGCTGCGCATCGAGCCCGTCGGCGAGACGCCAGGTCCCCCGACCGAAGGTCCCCGACATGACCAGCTGCTCGTCGTCGATGAGCATGGCATCCAGAGCGCCGAGGATGTCGACCTCCTCGCTCAACTTCAGTCCGTCGGGGCCCATGCGATAGATGCGGACCCCCAGATTGGAGGTGACCACCAGCAGATCGTCGTGCTGCCGCACGCTGGCCGTGGTCCCGGGCATCGGGACGGTCCAGGCTTCGGTGTCCAGTTCGCGGAGATCGGCCCCCATGACGCCGACGAGGGATCCGTTCTGCTCGTTGCGGACGAACACATGACGACGGGGATCGTCGTCGGCCGTTCCACGGAGCGCAATCAGGATGTTCGCGGAGCCCACGAAATCGTCGTCCGCCATCATGTGGATCCGACGATCGAGGCAGTACACCAGCCCGTCGGACGACTCGTCGACCGAAGTCACCACCCCCTCCACCGCGGCCAGCCGGTGGCCGGTGTCGAGATCGACCACGCCGCCGTCACCGTACACCAGACGGGCGCCGTCGATGACCACGATTCCGCGGGGCCGGATTCCCAACGAGGACGAGGTCGTGGTTTCCTCGAGCCAGGGCCGCCTCGGATCGTCCAGCGTGAGCCGCACGACACCGCTGTCCTCCAGCACCACCAGCAGTTCATCGCCGTCGCGAACCACGTCGATCGCCGGCCCGGATGTTCCGGGTACGGCCAGCGATTCCCGATACGAAACCCGCCCCGTCATCGCATCCAGGACCAGCAGATCCGTGCCGAGCAGCTGGTACCAGACCCCGTCGTCGACGAGCATGCGATAATGGGTTCCGCCACTGCGGTGCTTGACGGTCAACTGCTCCGTGCGGGGACGCGGCGACTTGGCCGGCTTGTAGGTCTCGATGCAGCCCGACACCCCCAGGACCAGCAGAGCCGGCAGGGCCCAGCGCGTACGATGTGTTACGAAGTGCATGTGGGAAAGCATACTCTCGACCGCGCCCGGAGACTTGATTCAATGCCCGACCGCCTCGATCACCTTCGCCACCGCGTCGAACATGCCCCCAGCGACCCCGATGCCCTGACGCAGCTGGGGACGCTCTACCTCGAACAGGGCCGATTCGAGGAGGCGAACGCCCTGCTGTGCCTGGCCCTGGAGATCGATCCGGGATGGCACCCGGCCTCGATCTCGCTCGCGATCTGCCGCAACAGCACCCGGGATCGCGACGGTGCCATCGAGGTGCTAACGGCGGCGGCCGAAGAGGCACGACGCAACGAGGATGCCGATGCGTTCGACCTCGTCCGGGACACGATGGAATCCATGACGCGAAATGACTGAAGCCAATCCACCAGATTCCGACCGACTCCGAGCCATGGCGATGCGCTGGCTGCATCGCACGGACCGTTCGCGGCGGCACATCGAGACACGTCTCCTCGAGCGGGGCGGCGATCCGTCCGATGTCCGGGCGGTGCTGGATGACTTCATCGAACGGGGATGGATCAACGACCGCCGCTGCGCCGAGGCCCTTCGCGACCGGTGGTGCCGCACCGCACCCATGGCCCCCGACGCGCTGGCCGCCCGTCTCGAAGCCGAGGGGATCGAGCGGGAACTGGCCCTCGAGATCTCCCGGGTCAACGAGCCGTCGCCCGTCGAACTGGCGGTCCAGTTGGCCGCGCAGCGTCTGCCCCGCCTCTCGGACCTTCCACCGGAGACCCGGGCGAGAAGACTCCTCGGCCTTCTGGCCCGGCGGGGATTCGAGGAGGAGGTGGCTCTCGAGGCCCTCGAGCGGCTTGCGGTCCTGCCGGAATGAAGTTCCCCGCCCGAACAGGTACGCTGCCCGGAAGACGATGCACCGCATGACCGAACCCGCTTCCAATCCGATTCCCCTCGAGATCGAACCCCGGGACGTCCACGCCCGCCTCGGATCGGACGAGGAGTTCCTGCTGCTCGACTGCCGGACCCCGGCGGAGCACGAACTGGCCCGTATTGAACCTTCCGTACTGATCCCCCTGCAGGAGATGAGCATCCGAACCGAGGAACTGGAACCCTGGCGAGACCGGTCCATCATCGTCTACTGCCACCACGGCTCGCGTTCCCTCATCATCACCCGCCTGCTGCGGCACCTCGGCTTCGCCGACGTCCGATCCATGCACGGCGGCATCGACCGATGGTCGAACGAGATCGACGACACCGTCCCCCTGTACTGAGCTCGCACCATGCTCTCCAAGAGACTCATCACCGGTCCCCTGCTCGTCGTCGCCCTGCTGGGACTCGCATTCCTGGACGAATACGTCGGAACCCTCCACTGGAGGACGTCGCTCTCGTTCTTCTGGCCGATGAGCAGCCTGGGGATCGAGACCGTGCCCCCCGGAGCGATCCTGTTCCTGATCTGCTCGCTGGTGATCGCGCTGGCTTCGAAGGAACTGGCCGCGGTGGCATCCGCCTGCAGCGGACGAACGGACCTGCGTGGAATCCCGGCGCTCATCACCTGCTTCGGCATCCTGTCCCTGTACGCGATGTGGCTGGGAGGCCTGTGCAACGACCCAAAGATGGCGATCGGCATGCTCGCGACGGTGCTGGCCGCCTGCTTCTTCGCCGCCCTCTGGATCGCCAGCCTGGGCCGACGCACCGAAGGAGCGGTCATGACCGCCCTGATCACGACCGGATTCACCGTCTACCTCGGCGTCTTCCTCGGCTTCTTCATGCTCATCCAGATCGATCATTCGGTGTGGTGGATCATCGGCGTGATCGCCATCGTCAAGATGTGCGACACGGGGGCCTACTTCACCGGCTGCTCGATCGGACGCCGCAAGCTGATCCCGTGGCTCAGCCCCGGCAAGACATGGGAGGGGCTCGCCGGCGGCCTGCTCGCCGCGGTGGGCACGGCGTGGGGACTGTCCGCACTGAGCGCCGCCTGGCTGCCGTCCGAACCCCAGATTCCGACGTGGATCGCGCTGCTCATGGGATTCGTCATCGGACTCTGCGGACAGGCCGGGGATCTCGTGATGAGCCTGATGAAACGGGATGCCGGCCTGAAGGACAGTTCCGAACTGCTTCCCGGCCTCGGGGGCATGATGGACGTCCTCGACTCGCCCCTGTTCGTGGCTCCGGTTGCATGGTGGCTGCTGCAACTCATCTGATGTGAATCTTCACCGGTTCTTGTGTTGGCTTGGGCGATCCACTTGATACACTGATTGGTCAGGTTCTAGTTCAGGAGTCGCTGATGACCGCCATCGAAGATCTGCTGGCATTGCACATGGTCGACAAACAGACCCGGGGCATCCGATCACGCGTCGAGAATGCCCAGCTCTACCTTGATGCCCAGGAACGGCAGCTCGCCGAGCTCGATGCCGAACGAAGCGACCTCGAACACCGCTCGAAGCTGGCCCAGGCGACCGTGGCCAACCTCGAGACCGAAGCCGGCAGCGTGGACGAACGGACGAACAAGCTCCGGGAGGAACTGAAGAACTCCTCCACCACGAAGCAGTACAACGCGATCCTCGAGGAGATCAACAACCTCAAGGAGTCCAAGGGGCAGCTCGACGACCGCGCTCTGTCCGAGCTCGAAGCGGCCGAAGGACTCACCGCGAAGATCGCCGGCGTCGAGGAACGCATCGCGGAACGCACCAAGGTCCGCGACGCCGCCCGAATCGAACTCGACGAACGGACCGCCGAGGTCGCCGACCAGCTCTCGGTACTCGAGGCGGAGCGGGCCCTGAAGGCATCCGTGGTCAGCGAGGAGACCCTCGCCATCTTCGACCAGGCCGCCGACGACTTCGACGGCGACTCGATGGCTCCCCTGGAGGAGATCGATCGCCGCCGACTGGAGTACGCCTGCAGCTGCTGCAACTTCTCGCTGCCGTTCAATCTCGTCAACACCATCATGGCGGACGGGAACGTCGTGGAAGTGTGTCAGGAATGCCTGCGGATCCTCTACGCGACCGAGGAACTCCGCGGCGCACTCGTCAAGAAGTAGCCGCTACTTCTCCTCGAAGAGCGAACTCTGGTTCGGCCCCGGCTGGGTTCGGGACTGAAGTTGCGTGACCTCGTCGACCAGGTCGTCGAGATCCCGGAATGCGTAGTACTCACTCGCGTACCGGATGTAGGCGATCTGATCGATCTCGCGCAGCCGCGCCGCGACCCGTCGACCGATCTCGACGCTGGGCACCTCGCGGTCGAAATCCCGGTGCAGCTCCGCCTCGACCCCCTCGCAGACGGCTTCCTTGGCATCCTCGGACACGGGCCGCTTCCCGCAGGCGGCCACGATTCCGCGCATCACGTTGGCACGATTGAAGATGACCCGCGATCCGTCCTTCTTGACCACCATCAGGCGGTCCGACGATCGAATCTGCTCGTAGGTGGTGAATCGCATGCCGCATTCGAGGCATTCGCGGCGACGTCGGATGACCGCTCCGCCGTCCGACGAGCGACTGTCGATCACCTTGTCATTGTCAGCGCCGCATCGTGGACAGAGCACCGGCACACCTCCTTGCACGCCCGAGAATGCAGTCTCGCATGAGCGGGCCGACTTTGCAACGATCGACGCACGGCCGTTCCCGGGATATCCTGCGTACCGCACCCCCACCTCACCCCTTGACGATCGAAGAGCCACATGCCACGCATCGCACTACCCGACGGAACTACCAAGGACTTCGACCAGCCGGTGACTCCGGCCGAGGTCGCCGCCGAGATCGGCCCCGGCCTCGCCAAGGCGGCCATTGCCGCGAAGATCGACGGCACACTGGCGGACCTGACCTGCCCCATCACCCACGATGCCTCGCTGCAGCTTCTCACTGCTCCCCGCAAGGGACAGGAGCCGGACCCCGAGGCACTGCTGATGCTTCGACACAGTGCAGCGCACGTGATGGCGGAAGCGATCCAACGGGTCATCCCCGGCGTGCAGCTGGTCTACGGCCCCCCGCTCGAACAGGGCTTCTACTACGACATGGCGGTCCCCGAGGACCGTCCGATTCGCGAAGAGGACTTTGAGGCGATCGAACGGGAGATGCAGTCGATCATCGACGAGAATCGAGCCTTCACCCGCTACGAGCTGTCGCACGACGCCGGCATGGAGAAGCTCGAATCCGAAGGCAGCAAGTACAAGATCGACAACGCCCAGCGTGCCCTGGACGCGGGATCGACGGAACTGAGCTGGTACGCCACCGGAACGCCGGGCACCGACTGGGAGGATCTATGCCGCGGACCGCACATCCCGTCCACGGGTCGGATCGGCGCCTGCAAGGTGATGTCCGTCGCCTCCAGCTACTGGCACGGCGATGCGGACTCGGATCGACTGACCCGGGTCTACGGCACCGCATTCTTCGACGAAGCCGGCCTGAAGAAGCACCTCGAACACCTCGAGGAGGCTCGTCGCCGTGACCACCGGGTGCTGGGACGACAACTCAAGCTCTTCGCGATCGACGAAACCGTCGGCGCGGGCCTGATCCTCTGGACGCCGCGAGGAGCGGTGATTCGCGATTCGCTCCAAGCCTTCATCCGGACCGAACTTCGCCGGCAGGGGTACCACGAGGTCTTCACGCCCCACATCGGGAAGCTGGACCTCTACCGCACCTCGGGTCACTACCCCTACTACCAGGACAGCCAGTACCCGCCGCTCATCGACAGCGACCAGCTGCGACGCCTGGCCGAGGAGGGCGTCTCCTGCGACGAACTCTCACGGCGAATGCAGGACGGCGAGATCGACGGCTACCTGCTGCGACCGATGATCTGCCCCCACCACGTGGAGATCTACGCCAGCGAAGCGAGGAGCTACCGGGATCTCCCCCTCCGACTCAATGAATTCGGGACCGTCTACCGATGGGAGCAGTCGGGCGAGATCGGGGGCATGACCCGCGTGCGCGGATTCACCCAGGACGACGCGCACCTCTTCGTGACGGAGGACCAGGTGGCCGAGGAGGTCGCCGGCTGCCTCGAACTGGTCAAGATCATCTTCGGCGCCCTCGACATGACCGACTACCGCGTGCGGGTGGGGCTGCGCGATCCCGACAGCTCGAAGTACGTCGGCGATCCGTCCAACTGGGACAAGGCCGAACAGGCCTGCCGGGACGCCGCGGCCTCGCTCGGAGTGCCCTTCACCGAGGAAGCCGGAGAGGCTGCCTTCTACGGGCCGAAGATCGACTTCGTGGTTCGGGACGTGATCGGCCGCGAATGGCAGCTGGGCACCATCCAGGTGGACTACAACCTTCCGGAGCGGTTCGACCTGTCCTACATCGGACCGGACAACCGACCCCACCGCCCCGTCATGATCCATCGCGCGCCGTTCGGATCCTGGGAACGGTTCATCGGCGTGCTGATCGAACACTTCGCGGGCGCCTTCCCCACCTGGCTGGCCCCCGAGCAGGTCCGCGTGCTGCCGGTCTCCGAGAAGACCTCCGAGTACGCCACGACGGTGTTCAACCGGCTGCTGGACCTCGGGGTCCGGGCCGAACTCGACGACTCCAACGAACGCCTCCAGGCCCGCATCCGGACCGCCGCCGAGATGAAGATCCCGTACCTCTTCATCGTGGGTCCGCGAGACCAGGAGCAGCAGGCGGTGAGCGTCCGTGCGCACGGCATCCAGAAGGACCTCGGAGCGGCACCTCTGGACACCCTTCTGGAGACGCTGCAGGCCGAGATCACTACGCGCGGCCGACGCACCGTCACCGGTGAACTGTTCGGCGACGCGGACTGAGTCGGATCCGGTTTCCCGGTCCGTTCTTGCCGCGCCCCCCTTCCCGGTGGTAGGCTGTCAATCCCGCATCGAGGGCGTGCCGAAGCACGTCCCGGGACATCAGGAGCAGGAACACCACGGATGACCGATCGCCACGCGTCCATCGACACGACCCGAGTGCTCGATGCCATCCTCCGACGGTCGATCCGACCCGAAGCATGATCATCCCGACGGTCACCCCTGCCCCCCGCTCAACAGCACAGCAACGAGCCACCACGCGACGAGCCCGATCGCCTCGCCGGGGACGGTCCCCGATGATGCGAGACCGACTCGCCGCCTGAGAGGAGCCTTCGCCATCGCACGTCGACGCTACTTCCGTCCCCAGGACGCCGTCCGGAATCTGCCGCGTACCAACGAGCACATCCGGAAATCCCCCGTTCGCCTCATCGATGAGAACGAGAACATGATCGGGATCGTCAAGACCGAGGACGCCCTCGCCCGCGCCCGCGAAGTGGATCTCGATCTGGTCGAGGTGTCCCCCGACAGCGACCCGCCGGTCTGCCGGATCCTAGATTTCGGCAAGTACCGCTACGAGCAGTCAAAGAAGGAGAAGGCCAATCGCGCCCGCTCCAAGACGGCGGAGATGAAGGAAGTGCGGCTGGGTCGATCCATGAAGATCGATCCCCACGACATCGAGATTCGGCTGAACCAGGCCCGCAAGTTCCTGATGGAGGGGCACAAGGTCCAGATCGTCCAGAACTTCCGGGGTCGCGAGATGCTTCATCGCGAACGCGGCCACGAGCGAATGAAGCACGTGACGGAGACCCTCGAGGACATCAGCAAGGTCGAGACTCCGGCCCGCATGGCCGGTCGCCGCATGACCATGATCCTCGCTCCCGACAAGTCGAAGATCTCCCGGGTCAAGCAGCAGGAGGCGGCCCAGAAGCCGACCGACGACCCCGCACCCCCCGTCGAGGAATCGGCCCTGGACACCTCCACGGATCAGGGCGAAACCACCAGCGAGTGACCGCAACCGGAGAGCGATCGCCATGGCCCGCATCGGAGTGGTTTCGGACATCCACGGCAATGCGAACGCCTTCATGGCCGTCCTCAACCAGCTCGGCCGCCTCGGCGTCGACGAGCTGTACTGCCTCGGCGACATCGTCGGCTACGGGCCGGCTCCGGCCCGCTGCCTCGATCTCGCCCTGACCTACTGCGACCTGCTGGTGCGGGGAAACCACGACGAAGCCGTCTTCATGCAGGACGCCCAGACGAGGTTCAATCCCATCGCGTGGGCGGCCATCGAGTGGACACGTGAGCAGCTGTCCCCACGCGACATCGACGTGCTGCTCCATATGAAGTCCATGGAGACCGGCACCGACGGCGTGACCTGCGTCCACGACACTCCGGTGGAAGACGAGACGGCCTACGTGCTCGATCTGCTCACCGCGTCCGAGGCCCTGGCGGCGCTCCGGACACCGATCGGGCTGGTCGGACACACCCACGTGCCCCGCGTCTTCACGGTGCCGACGGACATCGTCGCGGAGGACTTCTGCCCCCCCGAGGCGATCCGTATGCACATTCCGGTCTCCGGCCAGCCGGTCCCGCTGCCCGAGGGACACCGCTGCCTCTGCAATCCAGGCGCGGTCGGACAACCCCGCGACAACGATCCCCGTGCGAGCTGCGCCCTGCTGGACACCGAAGCCGGCACCTTCACCGTGCATCGGGTCGAATACGACATCGACCAGACGAGAACGGAAACCATCGAGGCGGGGCTGCCGGCGATTCTCGGGGAGCGGCTCTCGCAGGGCGTCTAGAGTTCCCGCTTGGCCCAACCGCCGTGGACGAATCGGGCCAGGAACAGCATGGATCGCACGACCAGTTCGCCGCACAGGGCGATCCAGATTCCCACCAGCCCCATCTCCAGCTTGACACCGAACAACCAGGCCGCCGGCAGTCGGACCAGGTAGCTGGAACAGGTCGTGATGATGAACACCCAGGTGGTATCGCCCACGCCGCGCAGGGCCTGACGCGTGACCATCGAGATCGCGAAGAACACCTGGGTCACCCCGCAGATGATCAGCAGCTTGGGTACCGTCTCCATGTAGACCGGCTCGTCGCTGATGACGGACGTCAGGGCGGAACCGAAGAAGGTGAAGACCAGCCCCATCAGGCCCATGATCACCACGCCGATTCCGACGCAGGTCCAGACCGCCTTGCGGGCCATGGCCAGATTGCCCGCGCCGAGGAACTGACCGGCGATCGCGCCGGCCGCGATGCCGATGGCGAACCCGGGCATGAAACTGAACGCTTCCCACTGCACGGCGATGATGTGGGCACCCTGGAGTCCCTGCCCGGCCTCGGCCAGTTCGGTGGAATCGTCCGAGGATCCGGCCAGCACGTCGCGGGCGATCTCGAAGGAGGCCACCATGCCGATGAACCAGAGGACGACCAGATTCGCCATCCACATGGACAGGCCTTCGAAGAAGTTGGGAATGCCGATGCGCACCACCCGCCACGCCATCTGGGACTGGAACCGCAACCGATGCCAATGCAGCTGCAGATCCTTGATTCCCCGGGTCAGGGCCAGCACCGTCAGCAGCGCACCGCAGGCGAAGCTGATGGTCGATCCCCATGCGATGCCGGCCACGTGAAGATCGAGCCCCAATGGACTGGTCACACCTTCCAAACCCAGCCAGGCGAGGTCCGCGCCGGACAGCAGCCACGAACAGACGACGTTCACCACGTTGACCAGAACGGCGATGACCGAGGGAACCAGTGATTCACCCGCTCCGTGCATGCACATGCCGCCGACCATCATGATTCCGAAGAACGGCAGGCCGCAGGCGATGATTCGGACGTACTGGATGCAGAAGACGCGTGCCTGCTGCTGCTCGTCCAGCAGGGCGAGATCCGCCAGCAAGGGCGCAAGGAACCACATCGCGGCCCCGAAGAGCATCCCCCAGGCGAAACTGATGCTCAGCGCCTGCCCCAACGCCGAATGAGACTGATCGGAATCACCCGAGCCCATCGCCCGGGCGATGAGGGCCTGCCCGCCGATGCCGATGCCGGCCATGGCGATGCCGATCAGCCACCCCACGTAGGATCCCACCCCCAGTCCGTCCAGACTCGCCACCACGATCGATTCGGGCAGCGCTCCGGCCAGGATCTTGTCGAACAGTCCGACCAGCGCCGCCATGAACTGCTGGATCAGCGCCGGCATGGCCAGGATCCAGATCATCAGCGGCAGCGACTTGCCGACGAGACGACCGGAGCGGATCTGACCGTCCTTGCTCTTGTTCTGTGAATCGTTGCTGGACACGGGACGCACAGGGTAGCGAACCCCGCGGGTTCAGGAGCCGGCGTCGGGTTCCTCGGAATCCGACCAGGTCCTGCGCTGCGTCTCGGGAACGAGGCCCGCCGGGGACGAGGGCTGTTCCCTCGTCTGATGAAGCCAGAAGGCGATGTACTCGAACCAGACCTTGTCCCGTTCGTAGGTCGGATAGAGGTACGCCTGCCGGCCCTCGAAGGCCATCGAGGGCTTGTCGAGCCCTTCGTACCAGCGCGACCAGGCCACACGATCCGTGCCCCACGACTCCCCGGTCAGGAGGAACAGGGATTCGGCGGCGTTGAGGTTCACCGACAGCCGACGATCATCCAGAGCGACCAGCAGCGCCTGGAAGACATTGTCCTCGGGGTACTGCCCCAATGCCGTTGCCACCGCCGCCTTGACCTCGCCGTCGTCATCGGTCGAAGTGACGACCTTGAGCATGGGCGCGACCACCTCCGGATTGTGGAGTCGCTGCAGCGCCTTGGCGGCTGTCCAGCGGACGTTCTGACTCTCGGTGACCCCGGAATCCAGCCAGGGGACGATCAGGACCGCATCGCTCGGACGCCCGTGACGTCCCAGGGCGGTGATTGCCGCCGCACGCACCAGCGGATCGGTCTCGTTCTCAACGTAGTCCCGGTACATGTCCAGGTAGATGTCGGCTCCGCCGAAGGGCGCATTGGCAAGAAGCACCACACCCTCGCGCCTCAGATCCGGGTTGTACGGATCCAAGGCCTCCAACGCCGCTTGGCGCGGAGTCTTGGGCGTGAAGACCTCACCCAGATCGCGGAAGTCGTCCGTGACGCATCCCCCCGCAAGCGCGGTGGAGGCGAACAGGACGGGTACGGTGGGACGGCACCTCATGCCGGCAGTATAGACGGTTGGAGCCGGGGACTCGGAATCAGTCCACGTCCGCCACGGGCTGATAGGCCTTGATGACGTCCGCCTGCACGTTCGGAGGCGTGTTCTCGTCGTGCGAATACTCCATCGAATAGCTCCCTGCCCCGGCGGTGATCGACTTGAGCTGGTTGGAGTAGCTCATCACCTCCGACAACGGAGCCTCGGCGTACATCACGGCCAGATTCCCCGGCAGCACATCGGTCCCCTGGATCCTGGCCCGGCGACCGGCGAGATCGGAGGAGATGTCTCCGATCATGTCCGAGGGCACCGTGATCTCCATCTTGACGAAGGGCTCGAGAAGGACCGGAGTGGCCTTGTTGACCGCATCGACGAAGGCCTTCTTGCCCGCGGTCACGAAGGCGATCTCCTTCGAATCAACCGGATGATGCTTGCCGTCGTACACGGCAACCCGGACGTTCTGCAGCGGGTATCCGGCGACGGCGCCGGATTCCATGACCTGGCGAACTCCCTTCTCGATCGCGGGCAGGAACTGCTTTGGCACGCTGCCGCCGAACGTCTCGTCGGCGAAGACCAGTCCGTTGACCATGTCGGCATCCTCGAGGTCGGCAGGCTCCACCCGTAGGTAGACCTCCCCGAACTGCCCGGATCCACCGGTCTGCTTCTTGTGCCGATGGTGCCCCTCCGCCTTGCCCGAGATCGTCTCCTTGTAGGCCACCTTCGGGGGACGGGTGTCGATTCCGACGCCGTAGCGGTCCTCCAGCATCTTGAGCTTTGTGCGGAGATGAAGTTCGCCGAGACCACGCAGCACGGTTTCGTGGGTGGCGGCGATCCGCTCCATCTCGAGCGTCTGGTCTTCGGCGATCATCTTGGAGATGGCCTCGCTGAGCTTTCCTTCGGCCCCCTTGGAGGTCACCTCGATCGCCAGCCCGAACATCGGCTTGGGTTGGGGAATGGTCTTGAGGACCATGGGGTTCCCCGATTCGTTGTGCAGGATGCTGCCGTAGTGCAGCTCGTCGATCTTCGAGACGACGCCGATGTCGCCGGCGATGATCGAATCGAGGTCGGATGATTCACGCCCCTGCATCTTCATGACGCTCGAGACGCGTACCGGCTTGCGTTCATCGTCGAGGCGCGGGCTCTCACCGCCCTTGAGCACCCCCTGGTGTACGCGGATGTAGCCCAGCTTCCCGACAAAGGGATCCGATGCGACCTTGAACACATGGGCCAGGAGACCGTCTCCCGCGTTCTGGGAGGCCTTGATCTCCTCGCGAGCGTCGCCGGAACCGCGAACGAAGGTCGCACGATTTCCATCCACCGGACTGGGAAAGAGTTCGGCGATCTGATCGAGAAGCTCAACGACCCCGATGCCCTCGCGGGCACTGGTGAACATCACCGGAATCAGATGCCGATCGATCATGGCCTGCTTGAACGGTGCCAGCAGGGAGGCCCCGTCGACCTCACCCTGCTCCAAATACTGCTCCATGAGCTGCTCGTCGGTCTCCACCACCTGGTCGATGATGGCGGTGTGGAAGTCGGACATGTCACCCAGATCGCATTCACCATCGCCGGACAGGAAGCAGCGGGCCACCGAGGTGCCGCCGCCCGAGGGCACGTTGATGGGGACGCAGTTGCTTCCGAACGCCTCCTGAATGGAGCTCAGCATCCCCGCCAGATCTCCGGTGTCGTCGATTTTGTTGATCACGATCGCCGTGGGCACCCCGTGCTCGGCGGAACGGGTCATGGCCCGACGCGTGATCGGCTGGATGCCGGCCCCCGCATCGACCACCACCACCACCGTCTCGACCGCGGCGATCGCCCCGATGGACTTCCCGAAGAAGTCGGCCCGCCCGGGGGTGTCGATCAGATTGAGATGGCACCCGGCATGATCGAGGTTCACCAGGGCACTGTCGACGCTGTGCTCGAGTTCCTTCTCGAGATCGTCGAAGTCGCACACCGTACTCCCATCCTCGACCCGCCCCGCCCGGGGGATCTTCTTGTCCTCGACGAGCATGGATTCGACCAGCGTCGTCTTGCCCGCGCCGGAAGCCCCCAGGAGTGCGATATTACGGATCTGATCGGTGGTGTACTTCGGCATGGCTTCCCTTTCTCCTGGACTGAACCGCCCTTCTTCCCTAGGGCACGGACTCAAATAGAATAATCAATGGATTTCACCAACTCTAGGCCCCCCACACCCGTGTGAGCCCGCATTTCCCATGAACGAACCACTCATGCACATCGTGCTGCTCGCACCGCAGATTCCCAACAACACCGGAAACATCGGTCGCACCGCGGTGGCCGCGGGATGCCGGCTGCATCTGATCCACCCCCTCGGCTTCGATCTGGACGAAAAGGCCAGAAGGCGGGCCGGGCTCGACTATTGGAACCACCTCGATTGGCGTGAACACGATTCGTGGGACACCTTTCTCGATCGGGAACGGCCCGAACGACTGCGGCTCTACACGACCGGAGTCGACCGCCCGCACTGGGAGTCGGACTTCCAGCCGGGCGACTATCTGCTGTTCGGACAGGAAACGGGAGGCGTACCGGATCGGGTGCACCACGAGGTCGTTCGCAGATGGGGACCGGAGAGCCGGGTGACGCTGCCGATGCGACCCGAGGCGCGCAGCCTCAACCTCGCCACCTCCGTGTGCGTGGCGGTGTACGAGGGGATGCGTCAGCTTCAGTGAGGGAGCGGATACCGACTGCAGAGGGCACGGACTTCCTCGCGAACGGTCCGGCAGGTGGACTCGTCCCCCTGGGACCCCATCACCCGATCGAGCAGCTCGGCCACTTCGACCATGGCGTCCTCGTCGAAGCCGCGGGTCGTCAAGGCGGACGCACCCAGCCGGAGACCGCTGGTCACCATCGGCGGACGAGGATCGTTGGGAATACCGTTCTTGTTCGTGATGATTCCCGCGGACTCCAACCAGCGCTCCGCATCGGCCCCGGTCAGAGCGGCGTCACGCGGCTGCAGATCGACCAGCATGAGATGGTTGTCGGTTCCGCCGCTGCAGAGTCGGTAGCCGCGCCCGACGAGAGCAGAGGCCAGGGCACGGGCATTGGCCACGACCTGCGCCGAGTACGTCTTGAAGGAAGGATCAAGGGCCTCGCCGAATGCCACGGCCTTGGCCGCGATGATGTGCATCAAGGGCCCCCCCTGCGAACCCGGGAAGACCTTGCGATCAACCAGCTTGGCCACTTCCTCGTCGTTGGTCAGCACCAACCCGCCCCGGGGGCCGCGCAGGGTCTTGTGCGTCGTCGTCGTGACGACGTGGGCATGGGGCAGGGGCGAAGGATGCACGCCCGCCGCGACCAGACCCGCGATGTGGGCGATGTCCGCCATGAGCACTGCGCCCACCTCGTCGGCGATGCGGCGGAACGCCTCGAAGTCGATGGTCCGCGGATAGGCGGAGAAACCACAGATGATCATGTTCGGCTTCGTCTCGCGGGCGATGCGCCCGATCTCGTCGTAGTCCAGCAGTTCGGTCTCTGGATCCAGGTCGTACTCGACGATGTCGTAGAAGGTTCCGGAGAAGTTGGGCTTGAGCCCGTGACTCAGGTGCCCGCCCGACTTGATGGGCAGCGAGAGAATGCGGTCCCCGGGCTTGCACATGGCCATGAACGCAGCGACGTTCGCATTAGCTCCGCTGTGGGGCTGCACGTTGGCGAAGCCGCATCCAAAGAGCTCCTTGGCGCGATCGCGGGCGAGGTCCTCGATCTGATCGTGGAACTCACAACCTCCGTAGTAGCGCTTACCCGGATAGCCTTCGGCGTACTTGTTGGTAAGCCACGAACCGGCAGCGTGCATGACGGCACTGCTGACATGGTTCTCCGATGCGATAAGCTCGAGCGTCGTCTCCTGGCGGCCCGCCTCATCGGCGAGGAGTCGTGCCACGTCCGGATCCTGCTGCTCGAGAAGCTGCAGCAGGTTCTGGGACATCCGGTCGAGATTGTTCATAGGGTGGGATACCTGTGTCATGTCTACATGGTACCCCGGAACCCGGCGGAAACCACGTGACGGCGGACCAGATACAATCCTTCCATGCTGGCCTGGCGCCGAATCCCGACGCACATCGGCGACTTCCTCCTGGGCCGTCGCTCCGATGGCACACTTGCGACGGCATGGCCCGACCATGTGGACAGCCCCTGGCCGGCCCAGAGCAGTTGGTCCCCCACGTGCCTGCCGGCCATCGCCACGGCGATCTCGGAGTTCTTCGACGGCGATACCGCCGCGCTGCAGCAACTCGAGCTGCCGTTGCCTCCCGGCCCTCCCTTCTATCGGGCCTGCTGGCAGGCCTGCCGCCGCATCCGACCCGGAACGATCCGGACCTACTCCGAACTGGCTGCCATGGCCGGACATCCTCGGGCCGCCCGAGCCGCCGGCGGCGCCATGCGGGCCAATCCCGTCCCGATCCTCACCCCCTGCCACCGCGTCGTGGCGTCCGGCTCCGGAATCGGCGGATTCGCGGGCAGCACCACCCCGGGCGGCAGTGCACTGGAACTCAAGCGTCGCCTGATCGCGTTCGAACGGTCCACCGGGACCGCGGCGGGATCTCTGGACAAGGAGCATCGATCATGCGCGTGACAATCGTCGGAAGCGGATACGTCGGACTGGTGACCGGTACCTGCCTGGCCAACACCGGCAACGAAGTGACCTGCCTGGACCTCGATGCGAAGCGCGTCGAGATACTGCGTCGCGGCGAGTGCCCGATCTTCGAGCCGGGCCTGACCGAACTGATGAACCGCAATGCCCAGGCGGGACGCCTGCGCTTCACCGGCGAACCGGCGGATGCATACCGCGATGCACAGGTGATCTTCATCTGCGTGGGGACGCCCACCGGCGCCGACGGCTCGTCCGACATCTCGGCGGTGGAACGGGTCGCTCTGGACATCGCATCGGCCCTCGAGGAGCACCTGCCCTCCGACCACCCCCTGATCGTGGTGAAGTCCACCGTTCCGGTGGGCACCACCCAGCGGGTCGGAGATCTGATTCGCGAGCGGACCGGCACACCGTGCTCGATCGCGGACAATCCGGAGTTCCTCAAGGAAGGCGACGCCATCAGCGACTTCCAGAAGCCCGATCGGGTCGTCTGCGGCGTCGAGGACGATCGCGGGCGGCGACTGCTGGAGACCCTCTACGCCCCCTACGTCAATCAGGCGAATCCATGCCTCTTCATGGACATCCCTTCCGCCGAGATGATCAAGTACGCCTCGAACGCCATGCTGGCCTGCCGCATCTCCTTCATCAACGAAATGGCGATCCTCTGTGATCGGTACGGCGCGGACATCAGCCAGGTCCGCGAGGGCATGTGCGCCGATCGCCGCATCGGCCGAGAGTTCCTCAATGCGGGTCTGGGCTACGGCGGCTCATGCTTTCCGAAGGACACGTTGGCCGTCATCGAGATGGGCCGCAAGGTCGATCGCCCCAGCGTTCTCAACGAGGCCGTCCACGAGGTCAACCAGGCACAACGCCGCTGGTTCCTCGACACCATCCTGTCCACGATGGGCCCGGACCTCTCCGGACTTCGGATCGGCGTCTGGGGCCTTGCCTTCAAGCCCAGAACCGACGACATCCGGGAGGCGCCCGCCCTCGACATCATCCGCGGCCTGCTGGAGGCCGGAGCCACGGTCACCGGCTACGACCCCGTGGCGATGGACAACGTTCGGGAACTGGACATCCCCATGGAGTTCGGTCGGGACCTGTACCACACCGCTTCGCAGGCGGATGCCCTGGTGATCTGCACGGAATGGAGCGAATTTCGCTCCCCGGATTTGAAGCGACTTCGAAACAACATGAAGTCACCGCTGATCTTCGATGGTCGCAACATGTGGGAACCGGAGGACATGGCCGCAATGGGCTTCGTCTACCGGTGCATCGGACGGCCGCAGGTCGAACCCACCGCCGTGAACAGTTGAGATCCAGTCGCAGGAAGGCCCGCCGAAAACCGCTGCAGACGCGGTTGCAGGCCACCTCATCGTCCCTCTACACTCCATCCCAGCGGCATCGGAAGGCCCGGCGCCGCTGGGGAGACGGCCAATGCATCGCCGAGGTACGGCGGCAATTCGAAATGCACTGACGCGGTGCATGCTGCCCGCGATCCTGGCAGCCCTGACCACGACCGATGCCCTGGCGACCGCCCCGGTGTGCGACAGCGGCACCGCCCCCTCGCCCACGATGTTCGCCCCCCGCTCGGTCCCCGCCGAACTGATCCTGGACCTCTCCTGGCTGGTCTGGGCGATCTGCGCCGGGATCTTCCTGATCATGGAAGCCCTGATCATCTGGTGCATCGTGAAGTATCGCCGCAGCAAGGACGACCGGACCGAAGCCCCCCAGGTCTACGGCAGCAATCCCATCGAACTGGCCTGGACGGTGGTCCCCACCCTCATCGTGTTCGTGCTGTTTCTCGTCTCGGCCCGCACGATCTTTGAAATCGACAAGTCGACGCCGCCGGAGGGGTCCCTGGAGATCACCGTGGTCGGACACCAGTGGTGGTGGGAGTTCGACTATCCCGAGTACGGCTTCATCACCGCCAACGAACTCCATGTGCCCCTGACCCGCAACGGCGAACGCGTCTCGATCTACCTCACCCTCGAGTCCAATGACGTCATCCACAGCTTCTGGGTCCCCCAGCTGGGCGGCAAGAAAGATGTGGTGCCCAACCACATCAACCATCTGTGGCTCGAGCCGACGATGCCGGGGACCTACGTGGGCCAGTGCGCCGAATACTGCGGCACCCAGCATGCGAACATGCTGATCACGGTCGTGGTGCACCCCGAAGAGGACTTCGAAGCCTGGGTCGCCCACCAGCAGAAGGACGCAGTGCACGACATGTCGGTCGCCACCGGGAGGGATCTCTTCCTCCGGACCGCCTGCATCAACTGCCACACCATTCGCGGAACCGTCGCCAACGGCTCCTTCGCCCCCGACCTGACCCACCTGATGAGTCGCAGCGTGATCGGAGCGGGCGTGGCCCGCAACACTCCCGCAAACCTCCACTCGTGGGTCGACGACCCCCAGATCCTCAAGCCGGGCTGCCGCATGCCCTCCATGAAGCTCGATCAGAACGGTGTCGATGAGATCGTCAAGTACCTCCTGACCCTGAAGTAGCCATGACCACCCTCGATCATCCCGGCAATCCGACCCGCATCAAGCCCACCTTCCTGGGCCGGATGCACGAGTGGATCGCGACCGCCGACCACAAGAAGCTGGGTGTGATGTACGTGACGACCGGCCTGATCTTCTTTCTGATCGGCGGACTCGAAGCCACCATGATGCGATGGCAGCTTGCCGTGCCCGGCAGCACGCTACTGTCCCCCAGCGACTTCAACCGCCTGTTCACCATGCACGGGACGACGATGGTCTTCCTGGTCGGCATGCCGATCCTCCTCGGCGTCGCGAACTACTTCGTGCCCCTGCAGATTGGAGCCCGCGACCTCGCCTTCCCCCGACTGAACGCCTTCGGCTTCTGGTTGTTCTTCTTCGGAGGCCTGCTGCTGTACTTCAGCTACTTCGGCGCCCAGGGGCTCTACGGAATGGGATCCGCCCCGGACGTCGGCTGGTTCGCCTACGCGCCGCTCACGGAACGCACCTACTCGCGCGGGCACAGCACCGACTACTGGATCCTCGGCCTCCTGGTCAGCAGCTTCGGATCCATCGCGACCGGAATCAATCTCATCACGACCATCCTGACCATGCGCTGCCGCGGCATGACGTTGATGAAGATGCCGCTGCTGGTCTGGCTGATGCTGATCGATGCGGTCCTGATCATGATCGCGATGCCCCCGCTGGCGGCGGCGCAGGTCATGCTGCTGTTCGACCGCCTGTTGGGTGCCCACTTCTTCGATGTGCAGGGCGGCGGGTCGGCCATCCTGTGGCAGAACCTGTTCTGGTTCTTCGGCCACCCCGAGGTCTACATCCTCATCCTGCCCGCCTTCGCCTACGTATCGGAGATCATCCCCGTCTTCTGCCGCAAGGTCATATTCGGATATCCGCTGATGGTGGCAGCGACGGTGTCCATCGGCTTCATCAGCCTCGGAGTCTGGGTCCACCACCTTTTCGCCCTGGGACTCAGCCCGATGGTCAACACCATCTTCATGGGCTCGACGATGCTGATCGCCATCCCCACCGGGATCAAGATGTTCAACTGGGTGGGCACCATGGTCGGCGGCAAGATCCGGTTCGACACCCCGATGCTGTTCTCGACGGGGTTCCTCGCCCTCTTCCTGATCGGAGGACTCACCGGCATCATGCTCTCCGTGGTTCCGTTCGACTGGCAGGTCAGCGACTCCTACTTCGTGGTCGGCCACTTCCACTACGTCCTGTTTGGCGGACTGGTGTTTTCGATCTTCGCGGCCATCTACTACTGGTTCCCGAAGGTGACGGGGCGGATGATGAACGAGGCGCTTGGCAAGTGGCAGTTCTGGCTGCTCTTCCTGGGCTTCAACCTGACGTTCGGCCCCATGCACGTGTCGGGCATGCTGGGCATGCCGCGACGCATCTACACCTACCACGCGGACCGCGGCTGGGACCTCTGGAACCTGCTGTCCTCCATCGGGGTCCTGGTGCAGATCGCCGGAGTCGCCTTCTTCGTCTGGAACGTGATCCATTCGCTGCGCAAGGGCCGTGAGGCCGGAGCGGACCCCTGGGACGCCTGGACGCTCGAATGGTCCACCGCCTCCCCGCCGCCGGACTACAACTTCGAGGAGATACCCGAGGTCTACAGCCGCCGCCCGCTCTGGGACATCAAGCATCCCGACGACCCCGATTGGAAGTACGAGTAGTCCATGAGCACCCTCAATGCACAACCCGTGGGCGCTCCGACCCCTCCCGACGCCCTGCCGCAGACACTGAACTCCGGCAAGTGCGGCATGCTGTGCCTGATCGCCTCGGAGATCACCTTCTTCGGCACGCTGCTGGCCGTGTACCTGTTCTACATCGGCAAGGACCCGGTGGGCACCCCCACCCCGGCCGAGATGCTCGACGTCTCCGTCGCCCCCCTGAAGGTCGTGTTCAACTCGATCTTTCTGCTCACCAGCTCGATCTGGATCACGCTTGCGGTTCGGCAGCTGGCCCGCGGCAACATCAAGGCCTTCGCCGTGTGGTGGCTGCTGACCATCCTGTTCGGCCTCGAGTTCCTGGTGGGAACCGGCTTCGAGTGGTACGGATTGATCGCCGAGCAGGGCTTCACGATCCGCACCAACCTGTTCGGCTCCGGCTTCTACACCGTGGTCGGCTTCCATGCGGCCCACGTCACCATCGGGCTCTTCCTACTCTCGCTGGTCTTCGTGCTGACCTGCCTTGGGAAGATGCACCAGCGGCACACCGAGAAGGTCGAGCTGCTCTCCTGGTACTGGCACTTCGTCGACGGCATCTGGATCGTCGTCTTCACCATCGTCTACATCATCGGACACTGACTTTCCCCACACCATGACCTCCGAAGACCGAACGAATCCGAACCGCGAAGGCATCGAACTGCCCGCCCCCACCTCGGCGCCGTTCGTCTGCGCCTTCGGGGTGACGCTGATCTTCGCAGGCATCGTGACGAACTGGGCCGTGAGCATCGTGGGATTCGTCCTCGGCATCGTCGGAGCCATCCGATGGTGGCACGAGGTCCTGCCCGACAACCGGAAGGAATGCCTCCCCATCGACGGCCGACGCCCCACGATCGAGGTGAGCCCGGGCGGCGTCGCCCATCTCATGACTGCCGAGAGCCCGCACCGCGCCCGGATCCCCCTGGAGATCCATCCCTACGGGGCCGGCGTCAAGGGAGGAATCGCCGGTGGCATCGCCATGGCGATCGTGGCCGGCGTCTGGGGATGGGTCGATCAGTCAAGCATCTGGTATCCGGTCAACATCCTGGGAGCCACGGTGCTGCCGGACTTCGCGCACGAGAACGCCACCCAGCTCGCCCAGTGGCATACCGCCGCATTCGTCCTCGGTCTGGTGATTCACGCCTGCATGTCGCTCATGATCGGACTGCTCTACGGCGTGATCCTTCCCATGATTCCCCGGTTCCGACTGGGCTTCGCCGCGGTCGCGGTCCCTCTCATCTGGACCGGACTGGCGTGGGCATCCCTGGACATCATCAATCCGCTGCTCAACCAGCAGATCAACTGGTGGTGGTTCATCGGATCGCAGGTTGCATTCGGTCTCGCGTGCTGGTTCGTGGTCTCGCGCAGCGAACGGATCGGAACCATGCAGAACTGGTCGATGCTCGAGCGGACCGGCATGGAATCGCCCGGAATCCGGGAGATGGGAGGCGACGGATGATTCGCTTCCCCCTTCGAGCCGCCAGCGTGCTGCTGCTGCTGTCCACCGGCGCCTGCGACTGGATGCCCGGCAAGCCCACCCGCGAGGAGGAGCCGGTGATTCCCGCCGATGTCCACTCGTTCAACACCCTCTACCGCAACAACTGTTCGGGCTGCCACGGGGCAAACGGCCAGCTCGGTGCGGCCCGCCCGCTCAACGACCCGCTGTACCTCGCCCTCGCATCCGACGAGTACCTCCTGAAGATCACGAACGACGGTGTGACACACACGCTGATGCCCGCATTCTCCATCGCCAACGGTGGCGGGCTGACCGACACCCAGGTGCACGAGGTCCTCGACGGCATCCGAAGGGCCTGGGGACCGATGGCGGATTCATCCTCCCTGACTCCCCCCTCCCTGATCAGCACGACGGTCGGCAGCGTCGAGCGCGGACGCGGGCTCTTCACCACGTACTGCAGCGCCTGCCACGGACCCGACGGCGGTGGCGGTGCCGTCGCCGGTTCGGTCGTCGACTCTTCCTTCCTCGCGATGACCAGCGACCAGGCGCTCCGGTCGGCCATCATCTGCGGACGCCTGGATCTGGGCATGCCCGACTGGAACGGAACCATCAACGGCATCGAGCATCGCCACCGGGCCGGGCTCGCTCCGCTCGACGACCAGAAGATCTCCGACCTCGTCGCCTTCCTGACCTCGCACCGTGTGGAGTTCCCCGGTGCCCCCTTCCCCTCACTGACCGACCCCCGAGACACGGACTGACCGATGCCCGAGAACTTCGACTACAAGGAAGCCCCCGACCTCCGCATGCTCGGAGAAGGAGACGGACCGGAACCGTCCCGCCGCGGGCTGCTGTTCTGGCTCGGGGCCGGAATGATGGCCACGGTCGGATTCCTGGTCACCCTTCCGATCATCGGCTACGTGTTCGCGTCCTTCAAGCGGAATGCCTGGCAGGCGTGGGTCGAACTGGTGCCCGGCGAAGTCGATTCCTACCCCAAGGGTCAGACACGACTGGCCCAGTTCCGCAACCCCGCCAAGTTCGACGTGACATGGGACGGCTACACCGCCGACATCCCCTGCTGGGTGCGCCGGGAGGAGAACGGCACGTTCACCGTGTTCGCCATCAACTGCACCCACCTGGGCTGCCCGGTCCGATGGTTCCCCGAATCGAATCTGTTCATGTGCCCCTGCCACGGGGGCGTGTACTACGCCGACGGCTCCCACGCCGCGGGCCCACCCCCCCGCGGACTCTACACGTACGAGGTCGACCAGGATGCGGCCGCCAAGGGCAAGCTGCGCATCCTCGCCGGCCGTCTCCCCACCCTCCAGGAGCCAACCTGATCCATCCGCACGATGGAATGAACCCATGAAGAATCCGATTCTCAACTGGTTCGAAGAGCGACTCCGACTCGAAGAGGTCCTGGGGCCGGCGATGACGCACACCGTGCCGCGCTCGGCCAAGTGGTGGTACGTGTTCGGCAGCGTGACCCTAACCTGCTTCATGCTCCAGATCGTGACGGGCATCTGCCTCTCCCTGGTGTACGTCCCCTCGGCGGACGAGGCCTACGCAAGCCTCGAATACCTGAACTACAGCCACCAGATGGGATGGTTCCTCCGCGGCATGCACGTCTGGGGTTCGCATCTGATGATCGCCTCCATGACGATCCACATGCTGCAGGTGTTCTTCTACGGAGCGTTCAAGTACCCACGCGAACTCACGTGGATCGTCGGCGTGCTGCTGTTCGTCTGCACGCTGGGAATGGGATTCACCGGACAGGTGCTGCGCTGGGACCAGGACGCCTACTGGGGACTGGGCGTGGGCATGGCTATGGCCGGACGCGTTCCGTTCATCGGCCCCGAACTGGTCTACTTCGTGCTGGGTGGCCCCATCATCGGAGGCGAGGCGCTGTCGCGGTTCTTCGCCCTGCATGTCTTCGTGCTCCCGGGCACCCTGTTCCTCCTGATCGGCGCGCACCTCCTGCTGGTGATCAAGTGCGGCATCAACGAGGAGCCGACGCCCGGCTACCTGGTCGACAAGAAGACCTACCGCGAGAAGTACGAACGCGAAGTGCACAAGCGCGGCATGCCATTCTTCCCCAATGCCGCGGGACGCGACATGATCGCGTGCAGCATCGTCATCTTCCTCGTCTTCTTCGGCGCGGCCTTCTTCGGCCCGGCCGGACCCAACGGCGAGCCCGACCCGACGCTGATCCACACGTCACCGCAACCGGACTTCTGGTTCATGAGCGTGTTCGCCGCTCTCGCACTGCTGCCGCCGTACATGGAGACCTTCCTGATCATCGGATTCCCGGTCCTCGCCGCCGCGGTCCTGATCCTGCTGCCCTTCATCAGTGGAGACGGGGAGAAGCATTGGCGGCGAAGGCCCTTCTCGACGATCACCGTGCTCTTCATCCTCATGACGCTCGGAGTGCTCAGCTATCTCGCCTACGTGGCGCCGTGGTCGCCCATCATGAACGCCTGGAGCGGCATCCCGACCCCGGTGGAGTACGTGAAGAACCGGTCGCCGCTGGAACTGCAGGGCGCGATGGTCATCCAGAACAAGCAGTGCCGCAACTGCCACTCGCTCGATGGCCGGGGCGGACGGCGCGGCCCCGAACTCGACGACGTTGCAACCCGCCTGACCCGCGATGAACTGATCCGACAGGTGGTCCAGGGAGGCGGCAACATGCCGGCCTACGGAATGCACCTCAGTCCCCAGGAGGTGACGGCCGTGACCGCGTTCCTGATGACCATGCACCCGGACTGGGAGCACGAGCCCATCGCACGGGAGTCCAACACCCCGCGGGCCACCACGGATCCGGACCCCCCCGTTGATTTCTGATCGCACCCCTTAGCAGGGCTGACCCCGTACCATGACGGCATGGACCCATTCGTCCAGGCCATCTTCTCGTCGTGGAATCTCGACCCGCTGCTGTGGTTCCCCCTGCTGCTGACCGGCTGGGTCTACCTCACCGGCTGGCGATTCATGCGGAATCGGATGCCGGAGCGGTTCACCCGACGTCGGCTGGCCAGCTTCCAACTCGGCCTGGCGACGCTCTGGCTGGCCCTCGCCTCCCCCCTGGACACGCTCGGCAACCTGCTGCTGTCGGTCCACATGACGCAACACATCCTGATCATGATGGTCGCCCCGCCGCTGCTGCTGCTGGGCCTGCCGGGCATGCCGCTGCTGATGGGACTTCCCAGGGCCGTGCGCAGGCACTGGATCGGCCCCTTCATCGCCTGGCCCGCTCTGCGGCGTATCTTCCACGGCCTCACCCATCCGGTCTTTGCACTGACCGCCTTCACCGTGGCCACCTGGGCATGGCATGTCCCCGTCCTGTACGAACTCGCCCTGCAGGATCCCACGTGGCACAAGATCGAGCACGTGCTCTTCCTGGGCACGGCCCTTCTGTTCTGGTGGCCGGTGATCGAACCCTGGCCGAGCCGGAGCCCGTGGCCGCGCTGGGCGATGATTCCGTACCTGCTGCTGGCCGACATCCAGAACACCGTGTTCTCGGCCTTCTTCTCCTTCTACGAGACCCCCATCTACGAGACGTACCGGACCGCGCCCCGCATCGTCTCGATGACCGCGTTGGAGGACCAGTCGGTCGCCGGCGCGATCATGTGGGTTCCGGGATCGATCATCTTCCTCTTTCCCGTGGCCGTGATCCTGCGTTCGCTCCTGCACCCCAGACTGGTCGCGCCCGAGGAATACAGACTCGCCGCGATCGGGGGGCCGCCCCTTCCCCCGGTGCCCGATGCCGTGTTCCGAAGCGTGGCCCTGCCGCTGCTCGAGTCCCCGCCGCCGGTTCCGACGGCGTCAAGGGAGGAACGGGATCTGCTCCGGATCCGAGGATTGGGGCCCGTGCTCTCCTCGCTGGCATTTCGCAGGACGATCCAGTGGATCCTCCTGCTGCTGGCCGTGGCCGTGGTGCTGGACGGCCTGCTGGGCCCGGACCTGAGCCCGATGAATCTGGCCGGCGTCCTGCCCTGGACCCACTGGCGTGGCATCGTGGTGCTGGGACTCCTGCTGGCGGGAAACATCTTCTGCGCCGGCTGCCCCTTCATGCTTCCGCGGGAACTGGGCAAGCGCATCTTCAAGCCCACGCGACCGTGGCCACGGTGGCTGCGATCGAAATGGATTGCCGTCGCCCTGCTGATCCTCTTCCTCTGGACCTACGAGGTCCTCGGACTCTGGGACAGCCCCTGGTTGACCGCCTGGGTCATCATCGCCTACTTCCTGGCCGCGACGGTGGTGGATTCGTTCTTCCGCGGAGCGAGCTTCTGCAAGTACATCTGTCCCATCGGACAGTTCCACTTCGTGCAATCGACGGCCTCGCCCCACGAGGTGCGGGTGCGGAACGAATCCACCTGTTCGTCGTGCAGCACGCACGACTGCATCTCCGGCCGGCCGGGTGACCCGTCGCTTCGCGGATGCGAACTCGACCTGTTCCAACCCCGCAAGATCGGAAACATGGACTGCACGTTCTGTCTCGACTGCGTCAGGGCATGTCCCAACGATAACATCGGAATTCTCGCCACCCCGCCGGGCCGGGACCTCATCATGGATCCCGTTCGCTCGTCCGTCGGACGGCTCTCGAAGCGCTGGGACCTCGGCGCGCTGGTGGCGGTCCTCGTGTTCGGAGCGTTCGCCAATGCAATCGGCATGGTGGGGCCCGTCCTCGATCGGCAGGTCGCATGGGCCTCGTCGCTGCAGCATGATTCAATCTTCTGGATCGCGACGTGGTGCTTCCTTGCCATTGCGGTCGTCGCCCCCCTCGCACTGCTTCCCCTGGCGGGACTCTGCAGCCGAGCGGTCACGGGACGGACCGTCGACTTCCGGACCATCGTGGTGCGCATGACCCTCGGCTTCGCCCCTCTGGGCTTCGCGATGTGGCTGGTCCACATGCTGTTCCACTTCGTGACCAGCTGGGGCACGATCGTCCCTGCCTTCCAGCGGGTGTTCGAGGACCTCGGCACCACCGTGTTCGGCGAGCCGATCTGGGCCATGTCCTGCTGTGGCCCCATGCCCTCCTGGCTGCTTCCGCTGGAGATCCTGCTGCTGGACCTCGGACTGCTGCTCAGCCTCTTCATCCAATACCGCATCGCCCGCCAGTTCGTACGGGGCGCCAGGCGGGAACTGGCCGTCGTGCTTCCGTGGTGTCTCATCGGGATCGGCCTGTTCGTGCTCGGCATCTGGATCATCTTCCAACCCATGCAGATGCGGGGCACGCTTCTCCCCTGACATGCGAACGACACCCCTCCTATTCCTGGCCTTGCTGCTGCTGATGCTGCTGCTGCCCGGCGCACCCCGGGCCATGGGCGACGGAGGGGTCGTGCGGGCATCCGGCGGCGAGGGTCCCTGGACCATCACCCTCTTCTCGTCCCCGACACCGTTTCGGGCCGGCCCGATCGACCTGTCGGTCCTGCTGCAGCGACCGCAATCGGATGAAGCCGTACTGGATGCCGACGTGAATCTCATGCTGCGACCGCTGGACGGCCAGTCCACCACCATGCTCGTCGAGGCCACCCGGGAGCAGGCGACGAACAAACTGCTCTACGCCGCCCTGCTGGACCTGCCCGCGGGCGGACGATGGCAGGTCGACGTCTCGGTCCAACTCGGCGATGATACGGGTCGACTGTCGGCGACGCTGATCGCCGGCGAGGCGGTCCCGGCCGCCTGGAACTTCTGGGGGTGGCTGGCCATCCCCGCGATCGTGATCCTGCTCTACGCGTGCAACCAGTGGCTGGTGCGAACCCGCCGGCGTGGAGCCAGCTCCAGGAAGACGCAAGTCCCGTGACCCGACCCAACCCACCGCAATCCGACGGCAGCAGCAATCGTTCCGGCTGCCTGGTCATGGCCGCCATCGTGGGCGTGGTCGTGCTTTTCACGGTCTGGCCGATGCTGAGCGCATGGTCCGCGGTCAGCACGTTCGAACGCACCGCCCTCGACGCCGGCTACACCCTTGTGCAGGGTACGGGCGTCGCCCTGGTCACCGACTCCACCCCCACCACCCCCACCTACTTCCGCGCCGTCGATTCGGCTCAGGTACTGGGAGGCGCGGACGCCGACATCGCCGTCTCCTCCGCCGATGCGGTGCTCGACGGGATCTTCCGCGGCAACGTGGCCTTCCTCGGCAAGGAACTCACCATTCTGCCCGGCGCGGTCATCATGGGCGACCTCGAGATCGCCGCTGCCAAGTACGTGACCGTCCGGGGGGAAGTGGTCGGAGAAATCAGGGGTGAGTACCGCCGCCTGTTCCGCCCCCAGCCGACCCCACCCGCGGATCCCGCTGCCGAAGAGCAGGAAACTGCCAACTCGCCATCCCGGTGACTATCATTGAATCGTGCGGTTCAAGGAGCAGCCCCCATGGCCAAGGCAATTGTCGACCCAAACGAATTGCGGAAGTTCGCAACCGATCTGAAGCGGTTCACCGAGGAACTGAACACCCAGATGAACGTGATCAACACCCGGTGCCACACGTTGGGACAGACCTGGAAGGACCAGGAGCACCGCAAGTTCATGGACGAGTTTGAGCAGGCGATGCGGGTCCTGGCCCGGTTCCAGGTCGCCACCAAGGAGCACATCCCGTTCCTGCTCCGCAAGGCCCAGCGGGCCGAGGACTACCTCCAGCAGCGCTGATCACCCACCGCGTACCCAGGATTCCATGCATGGCCGACCGGGCGAACGTCAAGTCCATCAACACCATCGCGGACTTCAGGGCCCGGCTGAAGACCTACATCGATTCGGCCCGCACCACCATCTCCGAAGCCCACACCGACGTGCTGCGCGTCCAGCGGTGGATCGACGAGACCCAGCACCACCACTGGTCGATGCGACAGAAGAAGTGCCGGCAGCTCCTGGCGAACGCCAGAAGCGATCTGGAGCGGGCCAAGATCAGCCGGCCCGACGCCCACCCCACGACGTTCGTGGACCAGCAGCGCGCACTGCGCAAGGCCAAGGCGAACCTCGAGGAATGCGAGGAGAAGCTGCGGGCGATCAAGCGATGGTCGCACGAACTCGATCGGGAGGGCATGATCTTCAAGGGCCACCTCAATCAGCTCGACCGGGCCGTCGAGGGGGATCTCAACCGCGCCGCCACCTGGCTGGCCAAGCTGGTCGAACACCTCGAGGCGTACGCATCGAGCCCCCCGCCGAAGCTGCCCGAACCCGAACACCCCCTCGAAGCGACTCCGCGTCGACGACGATCCAACCCTGCGGAAGGAGATGTGCATGAGCCTCCCCTCGACGAGGTCGAAGCTCCAGAAGGAGACACGTGACCTGATCGCACGATGGGACCGGACCGCCGAGGAATGGAACGATCCCGTCAGCCGGCGACTCCAGGTCGAATACCTCGAGCAGCTCGAGCGGGCCGTCACCCGCGCGAGCGAGGCGATGGACGCCATGCACGAGGTGATCTGCCGGGCCCAGCGGGACTGTGAATGAACCGGCCGGAACTCTATACTCGAGCCGAATCCCCCAGAGGCTGACTTCCGCATGCAGGACGAACGATATCCACACCGACTGGCCGAACTCGTGGCATCGCTGCGTTCACTGATCGAGCGGTCCGCGACGACGGAGGAGGAGGTCCTGAAGACCTTCCAGCGGAGCACCGCCGGGGCGGACCGGCAGCGGGAAACACAGCGGGAGGAGCTGGCCGTTCAGACCGCATCCCGGCTGGAGGAGCACGTCCGCCAGCACGAGGTCGCCGTGGCCTCGATCGACGCCCAGCGGACCGAGCGAATCGACCACGCCGCCCGACAGTACGAGGACCGCAAGGAGGAGATCGAGGCGGAGGCCCTTCGCATGCGCAAGGAGGCCCGCGCCGGTCTCCAGGAACAGGAATGGCTCGCGGAAAGCGTCTTCGAAGCCGTGGGCAGCGAACCCCAGAAGCGGCTGCAGCTCACCAACAAGGAACTCGAACGCGCGGAAGAACGGGTCGCATCCCTGCTCGAACGATCCGAAGCCTTCCGTCTGCGCTGCAAGCAACCGGTAACCAGACCGTCCGAACATCCACTGGACTCCGAGGTCGATCCGGATCCCGACGCGGCCCTGCAGACGCTCCGTACCGAGATGGACGAGGCGGAGTCGGTCCTCGACGAACTCCACCGGCTGATCCTCCCCCGCTTCTTCATCGGCGCGGTGCCGATCGTGCTGTGCATCCTGATCGGTCTGGTCGGCTGGGGGGTGAGCTTCTCCGTCCTGTCCCTGGACACCGCGACCGCCGTCGCCGACCGGGCGATCTCCAGCATGTGGTTCCTCGCCGCCGGACTCGTGCTGGGCACCGGTGCACTCCTGCTCCTGCGACGCGTCGCCACACGTTCGTATTCCCACCTGAGCCGGCGGTTCGCCGATGAGATCCGACAGGTCGAACACTCGATTCTCGCGATTCGAAACCGCGGGGAGGAGCAGTGCCGGACCGAGGAGGACTCGCACCGCGACCGTCGGGACCGCGAGATCCGCGAGGCCCGCGAGAACTTCGCACCCAAGATCGAACAGGTGTCCCCACGACGCGACCGGCGGCACGAGAAGCTGGATGAGAACTACCAGAGCCTCCTGAAACGCATCGAGGAGCGGCACGCCGAGAAGCATCGCGAGGAGGAGGAACACGACGCCACCGAGCGGGCCGGCATCGCGGACGAGGATGCACGCCTGCGGCAGCAACTGGAATCCTCCTGGGAGGACGCAACCAGGTCGGCCCGACGCGAGCGGGACGAGGCGATGCAGACCCTGTGCGACGAATGGTCCAGCGGCATGGCGTCCCTTCGCAGCAGCTACGACCGGATTCGCTCCGACTTCGAAGCCTGCGGAGCCGCCCCCTGGGAGGACCCGTCATGGGCAGCGTGGACACCGGGCACCGGGTTCAACGGTCTGGTGCCCTACGGAGTCTTTCGGATCGAGCTCGAGACGATGTTCGGCCCCCTTCCGACCAGCGAAGCACTGAACTGCCCGCTCCCGGCCACCATCGAACTGCCCGCGATGCTCGATCTCCCCCGCGCCGCCTCGCTCTTCATCGAATACGGGGAACAGGGGCGGGACGATGCCATCGCCACCCTGCAGAACACCATGCTTCGCCTGCTGATGTCGCTGCCCCCCGGAAAGGCGCGGTTCACGGTGATCGATCCCGTGGGACTGGGGCAGAGCTTCGCGGGCTTCATGCACCTCGCGGACCATGACGAACTGCCGATGATCGAGAAGATCTGGACCGATCCCCGCCACATCGAGCAGCAGCTCAACGATCTCACCGAACACATGGAGAATGTCATCCAGACCTATCTCCGCAACGAATACGAAACCATCGACGAGTACAACACCGCCGCCGGCGAGATCGCCGAGCCCTACCACTTCCTGGTGATGGCGGATCTCCCCGCGAACCTGACCGAGAACGCCGGGCAGCGACTGACCAGCATCGCCCAGACGGGAGCCCGCTGCGGGGTCTACACATTGATGGCCTGCGATACCCGTCAGAGCTTCCCCCGCGACATCCACCGGGAGGACCTGGTCCACGCCAGTACCGTGCTGCGATTCGAGAAGGAGCACCTGGTCAACGCCGAGCCTTCGCTCCAGGATCTGCCGCTGTCGCTCGAAGCGCCCCCGGAGGACGCGCTGCTGACCACCCTGGTCCAGGCCGCCGGCCACGCCGCCGAACGGTCCCATCGGGTGGAGGTCCCCTTCTCGGTCATCACGCCCGACGAATCGGATCTGTGGAGCCTGTCGACCGCTTCGGACCTGCGGGTCTCGATCGGCCAGTCGGGCGCCACCCGACAGCAACAACTGGTGCTCGGACGCGGAACCTCGCAGCACGCACTCGTGGCGGGAAAGACCGGATCGGGCAAGTCGACGCTGCTGCACGTGCTAATCACGAATCTCGCGATGTGGTACAGCCCCGACGAGATCGAGTTCTACCTGGTCGACTTCAAGAAGGGTGTGGAGTTCAAGACCTACGCGGACCGCGGACTGCCCCACGCGAGGGTCATCGCGATCGAGAGCGATCGCGAGTTCGGACTGAGCGTGCTGCAGCGCATCGACCAGGAACTCAAGATCCGCGGCGACCTGTACCGCGAACTCGGAGTGCAGGACATCCGAGGGTGCCGCGAGAAACACGACGGCCCCATGCCCAGGATCCTGCTCGTGGTGGACGAATTCCAGGAACTGTTCGTCGACGACGACAAGCTGTCCCAGGAGGCGTCGCTGCTGCTCGACCGGATCGTGCGGCAGGGTCGCGCGTTCGGAGTCCATGCGCTGCTCGGCTCGCAGACGCTGGACGGGGCCTATTCGCTGGCCCGCAGCACCCTCGGCCAGATGGGAGTCCGAATCGCGCTGCAGTGCACCGAGGCCGACTCCTATCTCATCCTGAGCGAGGAGAACGCCGCCGCCCGCCTGCTGACCCGGCCCGGTGAAGCCATCTACAACGACGCCGGAGGCAAGATCGAAGGCAACAACCCCTTCCAGGTCTGCTGGCTCGACGACGAAGTTCGCGACGAATGCCTCGACCGCATCCGGCAGCGCCACCGGGAACAGCCCACGGCCCGAAGCGAGCCGTTCGTCTTCGAAGGCAACGTGCCGGCCGACCTCGAGCGGTGCACCGAGCTCCAGCAGCAGCTCGAACGCGGCACGACGGACCGGGCACCGTTGACCATCGACGCCTGGCTGGGCGACGCCATCGCGATCAAGGCCCCCACCACCGCCAACTTCCAGACGCACAGCGGAAGCAATCTCCTCCTCGTGGGACAACGGGAGGAGACGGTGACCGCCATGCTGGAATCCATGATGCTGGCCATGGCGACCCAGTGTCCCCACGACGGCCTCGAACTCCATGTGCTGGACGCGCTGCCGGGCGATTCGCCGCAGCAGGGCCGGCTCGCCGCGATGACGTCGCGTCTCCCCCATGTCACGCACGCCGGCACCCACCGGGACGTCGATGAGGCCATGCAACGACTCGGGGGCCTGCTCAACGCCCGACGAAGCGCGGGCTCGACGGACGGCCCGCGCGTCATGCTCTTCACCCACGCCCTGCATCGCCTGCGGGACCTCCGCCGGCCCGAGGACGACTTCAGCTTCTCCGCTCCGGATCCGGACGCCACGGCCAGCGCGGACGCGATCTTCGCCGAGCTGCTCAAGGACGGTCCGTCCCACGGCATCCATGTGATCACCTGGGTGGACACCCTCAACAATCTCAACCGCACCCTCGACCGAAACAGCCAGCGTGAATACGAGATGCGGGTGCTCTTCCAGATGAGCGCCAACGACTCCTCCCACTTGATCGACAGCCCTGCGGCATCGGCCCTGGGAATCCAGCGGGCCCTGTTCAGCAGCGAGGATTCGGGCATCCTCGAGAAGTTCCGACCGTGGGCACTCCCCTCGGAACGGTGGCTGGACGCGACCTGCTCCCGAATCTGAGCACGCCGGAGGCGGAAGCCGCTACCCTACGCACAGCCGGGCGATTAGCTCAGTTGGCTAGAGCGCTTCGTTTACACCGAAGAAGTCACTGGTTCGAGTCCAGTATCGCCCATTGGTCACCCGTCCGATCCTCACCCCGATGCACGCCACCCCGGAA
>MDTD01103031.1_pt1 | contig 39192 bp, 37 predicted proteins | sample 811221 | NCBI WGS metagenome assembly MDTD01 (sample SAMN05326646, study PRJNA326480) | marine metagenome | isolation source: seawater | place: Pacific Ocean: South West | collected 2011
CGGGTAAGTTTCGTTTGTTCTAAAGTGGTCATGATAGACATTTATTCCTGTATCTATAGGAGCGATTACGGAAAATGGTCTGAACTCATCATTACCTTGACTAACCTCTTCACCATCGATAACATCTAATTCCTCTGCTGGATTGATTACAGCCAAAGTGGTGAATAGAGCGACGAAAATGAGCGTAGATAGTGCAGTTGCTTGGGTTTTTTTGGAGATATTCGAATCTGCCGAGGATGACTTGTCTTCAACAAGACTCGCTACAAGCACCTCATCGGTCATAGCATAGCCTCAATGCTGTCTATCTTCAAACCTGCGTTGTTTATGAGGGGCGGAGTTTAGGCACCCATATGTCCTCTGTTAATTCCCGACTTGTTTGGATGGACCTTGAAATGACTGGACTAGATATCGAGAAGGAAAGCATTATTGAAATTGCTACAATCATCACTGATGAAGATTTGAATATCATAGCCGAAGGACCGAATCTCGCTATTAAGGTCTCAGAAGATTTAATTCAAGGCATGGATGAATGGAATACAAAACATCACAATGAATCAGGATTAGTTGACAGAGTTCGAAATGAAGGAGTGGAATTGAGACATGCTGAACAACTAACCCTTGAATTTCTGAAGCAATGGGTCAATTACAGGGAAGCACCACTCTGTGGTAATAGCATATGGAATGATCGTAAATTTCTGGAGAAGGAAATGAACGAAGTTTCTAGATATTTAAACTATAGAATGGTGGACGTATCGACAATCAAAGAACTTAGAAGAAGATGGTACCCCGGTTTAAAGAGATTTCAAAAGAAGGGCGCTCATTTAGCAAGAGATGACATTCTTGAATCAATAGCCGAGTTGAAATCATACCGCGAAGAGATTTTCATGAATCCATCTTCTCTCTCCAATTAGGCTCTTTAACGTCTACATCTTTGTGGTAAGCCATTATTTCTGCTAAGACAGCTATGGCAATTTCGTCAGGGGTCTCAGCCCCCACATTTACACCAATTGGACACCTGACTTTTGCAAGGGTTTCTTCACTCACTCCAGCACCAATACAACTTTGTTTGAAAGTCTTCCATTTTGATTTAGAGCCGATTACTCCTATTCTAAAATCCGCGCCATTCTCCGCCAACTTAACAAGCGATATGAGTCTCTTTTCGTCTTCTGCCCAGTCATGTCCAAGAAGTAAAATATCACTGAACCTAGAAATCGTATCAACGTCTTCAGCCTCAAAGAATTTGTCGACGGAGTTACAATGAGTTTCAAGTGCTGAAGGATAAACTTCGGGATTAGAATATTCATACCGAGTATCATGCACGCTGTGATCCCATCCGATTATTGGAAGAAGGTTAGAAATTGATTTTGCACAATGTCCTCCTCCCATCAACAGTATGTGTGGCATTGGAATCAGCACCTCGTATGATATGGTTACCTGCCCACCGCATAATGAATTAAGCGGTTGTACCTCATAGCCCTTTGCTCCTTTGTTGAGACCAAAAGTTTCTACCAAACCGGCAGCTTTCTTATTCCCCTCATATAATTGCTTAGACTTTTGAATTACCTTCATTTCTAAACCTGCACCGCCTACAGTGCCATCGATTACGAATTCTTCACCAGATTTCGTAAGCAGCAACTTCGCACCTACTTTACCAGGAACTGAACCTTTTGTCTGAATTACACTTGCCAGGACCACTTTCTTTCCTGCTCTTAGCATTGAAACCGCAGCACTAAGCATCTCGGCTCCCATGGATTAACCCAATAGCCTCGCATATAACAGGGTTTATTCTTTGAAAATTATCGATGACAGGGATTTTAATTTCTCTATGTCTTCAGGGTAATCAAGATTCACCTGCTCTATTTCACTGGTGTATATCCTTTCAAAATTGATTACATCTCTCAGTGGAGCATCTTTTTCTGCCACAAGAATTGACTGAATGTCGTTTTCAAAAATTATCATGGGATGTCCTCCGCTAATTGGGGCACTCGCTGATTCTTGAGCAAGTAAATCATTGATCGTCTTTTCATCCCAAGAAGGTCTATCTACGGGGACAATTAAGACGCAGTTGGGTGTTTTTTTCTCGGATTTCAGTATTGACAGCAGACCTTGTTGAATGCTGCCGGTCCTGCCGAGTTCTGGCTCAAGGTTCACAACTACATTCACTGATTCGGCGCCAAGCACAATGTCTACGGATAATTCTTGTCTAGTGACACAGAATATGCTCTGAATCCCGGCTTTTCTTAATTTATTCACGGTGTGCTGATAGACTGTTTTACCATTTATTTCGACCAAAGACTTTGGCTCACCCAATCTCGAGGAGGCACCTGCAGCTAAAATCAAGGCAACACTCCTCATGCTTATTCTCATGAAGTGGTGATATTTCAATACAGTATTTTGAGTTGATAAATACTCACCGATTTACTTAGGGACTATGTCACAAATCGACAGTTGGAGTATTAGTTCAGAGATTTTCGGAGAGATAAAGAAATTCGAAAAACAAGCGTCCAGAGAGATTAGTGACTGGATGTTTCCGAGTCCTGAGTTCAAAATTTCCGAGGTAATACCAGAAAATTCTGATATTTCAGAACCCAAACTAAAGTCTATAAAAATGCTTAGCGATATAGTAGAGAATACAGGTGATATGACATTAATGTCTTACAGAACATGTTCTGAGAATATCATTTTCAGCTTGATGATTTTATTAAAAGGAAAATCAGGCAGGTGGTATAAGGTTTTAACGAATCATGTTGATGCCCAGCTATTTCCTGTGGGCTCTCTAGATTATTCAATAACGGTCCATGGGGCAAGATGGAAGAGGGATCTGGCGGAACCTGGTAGTAAATTTGCAGCAAAATTATGCTTGAATCCTACAACAAGGGGATACGAGCAAGACCCCGTTACGGGAGACAGGATAGAGGGAGAATTGCCGATTGGGGACAGAATTGCAACGATTTGTTTACACCTTACAAACGATATTGATTTAGCACTGAGGATTCCTCTCGTGGCTCAATTTATCATCACACCGAGAGACCTTTTAGCCAAGATAGACACTTTTCAGGATGAATATGTAGTTTGGAATGATATGCTAATGTGTGGGCCTGATGACGATTTCGTTCCAATGGATTTCCGTGATTTTACCCTTGAGGATAATGATGAGGAACCGTCTTGTTGCGAGTTAACCGAGTTATTGGATGAATACGACTGTGGCTGTGCGGATGCTGCTGCGTACGAGGCACACATGGAGCAATTAGCCAGAGAATTATCAGAGGATCCATTCTACTGAATCTTTAGAGATCCTTGGTGATTTCTCTGCCGATTATCATTTTTTGAACCTGGCTGGAACCCTCATAAATTTGCATTACTTTTGCTCCGCGCATAAGTCTTGCAACTGGATATTCCTCTGAGTATCCGTATCCACCGTAAACCTGAACTGCATCTGTTGTAACTTCCATGGCAGTATCTGCAGAGAATCTCTTTGCATGGGCTGCTGCTTCTGTATTTTTCAGTCCTGAATCGCAAAGACTTGCAGCTTTCCACGTTAGTAATCTGGATGCCTCAATTTTTGTTTTCATATCCGCAAGCATGAATTGTACTGCTTGATGCCTGTGGAGTGGTTTACCAAAGGAATGTCTCTCGTTTGAGTACTGCAGCGCATGTTCGTATGCTGCTCTACTTAGTCCAGTAGCATGGGCTGCGATATTTGGACGGCTTAGGTCAAATGCCATCATTGCATTCATCCATCCGCCTGATTCAGATTCCCCAACGAGTTGATCAGCAGGTACTCTAACATCTTCGAAGTTTATCGCTCTTGTATCACTGCACCTCTGACCCATATTTGTCTCCTTTTTGCCTAAACTGACTCCATCTGCTTCCCTTTCAACGATGAATCCTGACATTCCTCTGTAGCCAGCATCTGGGTCTGTCTTTGCTAAAACGAAGAAGAAATCTGCATAGCCTGCACCCGTTATCCACATTTTATTTCCGTTGATGATATAATCGTCACCATCTCTTATCGCTGAAGTTTTGATTGCCGCTACGTCTGAGCCTGCCTCAGGTTCAGTTACAGCATAAGAGGCAAGCGCTCCCTCATTAGCAATTTTACCAAGCCACTTTTCTTTTTGAGATTCTGTAGCGCCTGTGATGATGGGTGCTGAGGCTAGAGCAGTGGCGTACGCTGCGGTTGCGAATCCAGGGTCACCCCAAGCTAATTCCTCGTTCACGAGAACCTCTTCCATGCAACCTAGACCCGCCCCACCGTATTTTTCTGGTATGTGAAGATTCAACAAACCCATTTCGTGTGCAGCCAGGATTGCATCCTTTGGATATTCCGAATTAAGGTCCCAGTGTTCTGCATACGGTCTTATTTCATCACGAGCAAATTCGTGAGCAAGTTCTTTTAGCATCTCCTGCATTTCGTCAAGAACAAAGTTGACCATGTTGGTGCGACATAGACCGGATTATTGAATGCTATCTAGACAAAATATGACATTCAAAACAATCCTCGTCTGTACATCTCCATTAGCACCAAGAACACCCCATACACTGCTATGAGGACTCCGCCTTCCCACTTCTTGAACTCATAATCAGTTCTCATGAATACAAGGGCAACCAATACTCCAACAACTGTTGAGGGGAAAATAAGATACATCAACATATCAACTCCCGCTCCAGTCATAGTCATTGGAGCGATTAGTGCTGCAAGACCGATGGATAACGTTGGGTCCGTGATGTTTGAACCGATTAGTGTGCCAATTGCAACTCCCTCTGATTTCTTTGCAGCCATTATTGCAATGGTAAGTTCGGGAAGAGATGTACCAATTCCAGATACTGTAGTCCCGATTATAGCGTGCGGAACATTTGCTGCTAGTGCCAACTCAGAGGCTAATTCCACTAACTTTTGAGCAGAAAATAATGCAAAGTAGAGACCTAAAATAAGCATCATTGAATATGAAACGCTTGACCAAGTAATTGCTTCCTGTACATTTGATTCGCCACCCTCATCTTCTGCAAGCTTATTCCTGTTGCTCAAAAGGTAGTACACGTAACCAAGATAAATTAATACAAGAATTGCTCCTTCTGTTCTGGTTAATCCAGACTCTGTCATCGACATGATTCCTACCAGTATTAAGCAAGCAAGCATCAACATACCATCTCGCTTAAACCAGTTAGGGTGAACCTTTACGCTAGTTGTCAAAACCACGATTCCCAAGATAAGAGTGATCTGTGATAGGATGGAGCCAAATATGGAACCAAATGCCAAATCAGCAGCTCCTGGATTTGTTGCTGAATCAATTGCTGATGCAGAAGTCACAAGGATTTCTGGAAGAGAAGTTCCAACCGAGACAATTGTCAACCCGATAATCACCTCGGCTATACCAAGTTTCCTTGCCAAACCTTTTGCTCCGTCGATGAAAAAATCAACCGAGGAAATTAGTAAAACTATTGAGACGATGAGCAAAAAAATCGTTGTAGTCATCGAATCGATTCCAAATAAGTAACTCACTGCAACAAATGAAATGAATGATAATATAGTCACTAAAAATGTTTTATTTTTTGGGAGACTCAGCAGACCAAGCTCTACACTCACAGCCTGCATAGCCAACACCCTGAGTCAGTCCTTATTGATGGTTATGGCTTCTAAGGACTTACGAAATATCAAAAATTGCTTCTATTAGCATAGTCCAGTGTGGAATCGTATCTTGTCCGAGTTCTTCGGAACTGCGTTGATGGTTGGACTTGGGTGTGGATCGATTGCACTTACGGATTCAGCACTAATCATTTCAGCAGTGTTTGGCATAGCGGTTACGATTGCAATTCTAATATTTGGAAGAATCTCTGGCGCCCACATCAACTCTGCGGTTAGCATTGCTTTTTGGATACATGGGGATCTTGAAGGAAAAGCGGTTATTCCCTACATAATTGCTCAGTTATCAGGAGGTCTTTTGGCTGCTTATTTGATTGGTCCTGTAGGACCAACTGTGGTCTCAAATGATATTACAATAGCAACTGCTGCAGGAATTGAAATCTTCATAACATTCATGCTGATGGCATCGATATTATTGATCGTCTCAAGAACCGAGAATCTCTTTGCAATTGCCTCTTTAGTTGGATTAACTGTTGCAGTTCTTGCATTCATATTTGGAAGATTCACCGGAGCGAGTATGAATCCAGCCAGAACCTTTGGACCGAATCTAATTTCTCAACAATTAGATTTGCTTTGGATGTACTTCACAACCTGTATTCTAGGAGCAAGTCTTGCTTCGTTGTATTTCTATAGAATAAGGTTTAGACCACTGCCTGTATCAAGTCTTGACTAAGAATTGGCAATTTCTCTTAGAACCTTTACTACATGTTCCACTGATGGAATGGTGTGATTTTCCAATGGCGGAGAGAATGGAACTGGAGTATCAAGAGCACCGATTACGGCAGGTTGGGATTCTAATTCGTAAAACACCTCTTCCAATATGCGAGATTGTATTGTATGACCCAGTCCACCATGCCATTGTGCCTCATGTAGAACTGCAAATCTACCACATCTCTTCACCGATTCAACACAAGTTTTTGCATCAAATGGAATAATTGTTCTCAAATCAACGATTTCCACCTCAATCTCCTCTTTGGATAATTCATCAGCAGCCAACCTAGCAACATGCACCATTGCTCCCCAAGTAATTAGGGAAACATCTCTTCCTCCGCGAATTACCTTAGCCTTTCCTAGTGAGTAAGTTTCATTGTTTGATATTGCATTTTTCACGGAATCTTTGTCAACAACTTGGTTGATGTTTTGACCCCAACCAGTCAATCCACCTCTGAGACCGTAAAGCCCGATGTGCTCCAAAAATAGGACCGGATCATCACATTGATTGGCTTCAATCAATAGATTATATGCGTCTTGTGGAGTTCCAGGCGCGATTACAACTAAGCCTGGATCGTTAGCGAACCAAGATTCGATCATGTTAGCATGGAAAGGGCCACTTCTCGTCCTTGCGCCGAGTGGAATTCTTACCGTCATGGGGCAATCTGCACCCCATCTCCATCGAAGCATTGCTGCATTGTTAACAAGCGCATTGTAACCGAGTGCGGCAAATCCACCAAATTGAATCTCTACCATCGGTCTCATACCACTCAGTGCTGCACCAACACCAGTGTGGACAATTATCGCTTCACAAAGTGGCATATCGACCAGTTTATCCTGATGCCCTGCATTCTTCAGAGCCATATTCATTCCAAAGGCACCTGCAACTTCCATATCTTCACCGATGAAGACCGTATTTGAGTCCTCAGAATTTGCTATTTCAACCATAGCCTGTTGGATAGCTCTCGAATATGTCCAACCGCCGGTTTGTGCATATTGGAAAGAGTATTCGCCCACCTCAAGACCTGATTCTTCACCTGTTTCTGTGCTAGAATTAGATAATCTTTGCAGATGATCTTCATGAGTATCTGAATCGTTAAGAGTGGTTACTCCCTTTGTAACAGTGTGAGGTTCTGGCCAATCCATCTGGTCCAACTTCTCTCTTGAAGTACGAACCAATTCAGCCTCCTCTAACTCCATGGATTCTAATTCATCTTCCTTGACTCCAAGATTTAGCAATAATTCCCTATGAGTTGTGACTGGGTCTTTAGCCTCCCAATATTCAATCAAATCCTTGTCAACATATCCTGGTGGTGTACCTGTTTCGCTACCTAGATACAAATCATCGTGATGATGAGCGTGCCCACACCCGCGCATTGTTTCAATGTGAATTAATGTTGGTCCCCCACCATTCATTGTGAATTCTCTTGCGCAAGCCACGCTGGCATAAATGGAGGCAGGGTCACTGCCATCTATTGTCCAAGACGGCATGCCCATAGCCACTGCCTTGTCAGCCCAAACTTCGACTCCTGATTGATGGACTGGTGGAGTGTCTAAAGCGATTTGATTATTTTGAAGAACATAACAAATTGGCAGTCCTCTCGCACCGGATAAATTCAATGATTCCCAAAATTCTCCGCTGCTGGATGAACCCTCTCCGATACAAGCAAGATGGAATCTATCCAAATTCTGCCTCCATGCGGCAAATGCAAGGCCAGTCATTGTAGCGCTAGCAATTGGCAAGGGTGCAGTAGGAGGTAAGACTCCAACATGCCAGGCACCAACGTGTAAATCTCTACCACCAGCATCATCCCAACCGCCGTTTTGATTGCTTCCGACCTTTCCTAAATTAGCTGCCATTACCGATAGAGGAGTGTCTCCCATAGCCAAACCTAAGCCAACATCTCGAATCATTGGTGCAACTAAATCTCCGTCGTATCCATTTCCAGGAGTTGAACCAATCTCAGCATCTGGATTTGTTACTATGGCTGATGCAGCAGCAACAATTCCCTCTTGCCAGGTAGATCTGAAACCCTTGCCTCCAAATCTCCCCCCATCTGGCGTAGGCGCACCATTAGTGAATAATTCCTTCAAATTCTCATCGAGTTTTCTAGTTCTTGTCATCCAGCGCTGCCAATCCATTCTTTGATCCAGGCTAACTGACATGTAATGGGCAATCCTCCGCATGCACAAGCGCATATCCAGCAAAAAGTATGTGTGTCTCCTCCCAAGAAATTCTATTTGAGTGCGGCGAGGTATGACTTCTTCCAAACTATTTTCATCAATTCCGACCGATTTTGCACTCGCCACTAACCCCTTGCCCAAGGCTGTGACATATTTTTTGCCAAATTCGTGCCAGGAAGTCCCATCAAAAGATTTCACATCTTTGCTAATTACATGGTCCCATATATTGCCTGCAAGGGCAATCATCCCATCATGTCGCTGTATAACAAAGCGCATGACCTCTGCTTTTGCTGACTTTACATCCAGCAGAGTTGTAAACTTCAAATGGGATTTTGGTTGCCAGTCTTTGCCAAAAATTGGTGGTAGTGAAGCTTGAACCATCTGACTGCCCCATGCACACGCAAAGGATGTTCTTTTTCAATTACTTCCTCAATTTAATTTGCATTAAATAAGGAAACTATTCTTCTTCAAGGAAGGAAAATCCATCGAGTATGTCTTTCATCATCTCGGTTGCATCCTCAATTCTTGTCATCAAAGTGATGTCACTAACTGCTCCAGGTCTGCCTAAATCCCATAGCAATTCATGAACAAAATCAGCTGTATGCTTAGTTAATGCAGCCATTTCTTTATCGATAGGCACTCGGTTTTCATCTTCAAGTAATGTGATAAAATCAGGTTTTTCATCGAGGATTTCATCCATTTTATCCTCTATTTCTCTTGCGATTTCATCTGCCTGTCGCTGAAGAATATCTTCCATTGACGAGCCCAAATTTGCAACTTTATTTTGTGAGGATTTGTCATTCTTTGTGCTACCGAGTTTTTGCCCCTTTGAAATTTGATCAAAGCTAGGTCCCCTACTTGTAGCCTGATCATTTGCTTCTTCTGCTACCGAATTTTCTGAAACTAATTTATTCAAAGCCAACCTAAGCATTTCAGATACTACCTGTGGTTGCATAGTTGCATTATCTGGATCAATAACCCTGCCCTCTTCCCCTAATTGCTCAAAAATTTCATCAACAAATTGTTGATTTATTGTTTCTTTTGATACTAATCCGCTAAGCATTGGAAGAGCCCAGGTTCCTCCCCCCATTACCGCTTCAACGCTAAATGACCCTGCTGAGAGAGACGAGTTGCTAGTCACTTCTGCTGGCGGGGGAACAAATTGTTTTGCAGCGTGCTTTTGCAATTGCTCAATCAATTTATTCATATCAATGGGTTTCTTCATCACTTCGCTGATTCCTGCATTTGCAGCACTGACCAGGTAATCATCAGTCGGTGATTTTGCTAAAATTACAATTCTACACTTGAAAGCAAATTCAGGATCTGACATCATCCTTTGTGCAGAATCTATCGCATCTCCAACCTTCCAGGCTCCTTCCATGAGAACTACTTCAGGCATAGTTGCTAACGCAGTTCCTTCTGCTTGACGCAGTGTACCTACTCTGGTAACATCAAAGCCATTGCGCTCGAAGGTATTTGCAAGCAAACTACGCCTACCCTCGTTTTCGTCAGCGACTATCAATTTAGGCAAATAGACACCCTCTAGTCATGTTGAGTGGACTAGGGAAATGAACTTCTCCCTTGAATATTGTATTATTCATCCCTTTGCTGTGAGTAAAAGGTTAACCGAAATCATTCAATTTCCTCAGGCTTCAATTGTGAATAAGCAACAATTCCACCTTCAAGATTGTACAATTTATCAGCATCAAAACCATTCTCAATAAGCAACATACATGCTAATTGTGACCTCATTCCTGAATGACAGTGTATCACTATCTCTCTATCTTTTGGAAGTTCATCTTTGATGGATAATATTTGTAAGTGTTCGATTTGCTTATCGATTGTGGTAATTCTAGCAGAAGAATATTCTTTCTCAGATCTAACATCTAGGAAAAACGGGTTCCATCCATTTTCTCTTTTGTCAATGAATTCATCAGCATCAATACGTTTGAACATCATATCCTGCGTGCCGGCACTCTGAGTATTAACTGATTCTGTCTCTACTTTTGGGATAATACAAAATTCTTCGAATAGCTTTCCAGACTCTTCTAGGTTACTTGGCTTCTTCATTTCCTCATCTTTTTTGAAATTCAGTAGCCTGAAACTCATTTCTAATGAGTTGTAGATTAATAGCCTCCCCGATAGCACATCACCAATCCCTAAAATCATCTTTATTGCCTCAGTTGCTTGAATTGAGCCAATAACTCCGGGCAGTATACCTAGGACACCTCCTTCAGCACAAGAAGGAACAGAGTTCGGCGGCGGGGGTGTTGGGAATAAATCACGATAGCATGGACCGTTGTTGTAGTTAAACACAGAAACCTGTCCCTCGAATCTATAGATTGAACCATACACCCACGGCTTACCTAATAGCCTACAGCAATCATCCACTAGGTAACGGGTTGGCAGGTTATCAGTACCATCAATAACTAAATCCCATCCTTCTATGATTGATTTCGCATTTTGAGCAGTCAACATTTCTTCATAAGTTTCTATCTCAACTTCGCTGTTTAGTTGCTGTAGCCTATGTTTGGCGCTCTGGACTTTTTTTGACCCGACTTCATCTTCAGAATGAAGGATCTGCCTTTGAAGATTTGAAAGGTCAACCTCGTCAAAATCTACTATTCCAATTCGACCTATTCCAGCCGCTGCCAAATACATTAGAATCGGAGAGCCAAGACCCCCTGCTCCAATACAAAGTACAGAAGATTCGTTCAATTTCCTTTGTCCATCTAAGCCAACTTGAGGCAATGATATATGTCTATCATACCTCAGATTTGACATAAAATCATCTCGATTTCATGAATGTTGGTCTTCTAACCATCTTTCAACATCAATGGCTGCTTGACAACCCATTCCTGCTGCGGTTATCGCTTGCTTATATCTAGTATCAACAACGTCACCAGCAGCAAATACACCTGGAACTGAAGTCATGGTGTGCTCTTTGTGGATAATGTATCCATGCTCATCAACCTCAACTTGTTCCTCCAAAAAGCTGGTAATTGGCTTATGACCTATTGCAATAAATGCGCCAGTACAAGCAATCTCTTCTTCGGAACCATCTCTAGGGTCAACTAAAACTGCTCCTGTGAGTCCTGCATCATTACTTAGCCATTTTTTGACGGATCTGAATGTTTTAATCTCAATTTTATCATGGTTTGCTGCTCTTTCATACATCACCTTACTTGCTTTGAACACATCTCTCCTGTGGATTAGTGTAACCTTCTTTGCAAATCTAGTCAAGAAAGTTGCTTCCTCCATTGCTGAATCTCCTCCACCGATAACAATCACTTCCTCGTCTCTGAAAAATGCCCCATCACAAGTTGCACAAGTGCTTATTCCGCGCCCTTTTTGCTCTGCTTCACCTTCAGCATCTAACCAAATTGATTCGGCTCCAGTACTAACGATGATTGAATCAGTAAGGAATTCTTCACCTTCCACGTAAACCTTGTAGGGTCTTGAAGACAAATCAACTCTCTCTACATTCTTATCCTGAACGGTCAAACCGAATCTTTCTGCTTGTTCCCTTAATTGCATCATCATTTCAGGACCGGCAATTCCTTCTGGGTATCCAGGGAAATTTTCCACATCACTAGTCAGCATTAGTTGACCTCCGGACATATATCCAGCAAACATTAGTGGTTCTAGTAGCGCCCTTGCAGTGTAAAGTCCTGCTGTGTAACCAGCTGGACCGGAGCCGATGATTATGACATTCCTTACTTCAGACATATGAGTTCGAGTTTTGCAGAATGGGGTGGTTATTGAACCTATGCTGGTAAGAATTTGCAAGTATTAAGCCATCACAAATCTAGCATCACTCTAACCGCATTTGCGGATGCCCTTGCATGCTTTTCCAATCTAGGAGCAATATGCTCTGGCTCAGCCCCAGGGCCAATTATTCCTAAACCGATTGGTACATCATAGGTGAATTGTATCTTCATCAAAGCAGATAGGACGACATCTCCAATCGCTTTGCCGTGATCAGTTTGTCCCTTCTCAATTATGCCCAAAGTAATAACTGGGATTCCTTGTTGAGCATTTTGTCTTGTGAAATAATTCTTTATTGCATAGGGAATCTCAAAAGCACCTGGAACTTTAATGACTTCTTTTACTGTTAGATTTAGTTTGGAACATTCGTCCTTAGCGTACTGAATCATCTTCTCTGTTTCATCTTCATGAAACGAACCTGCAACAATTATCACTCTGCTCATAATCCTCTCTCCGCTAAAATTCTCTCCGTAGTATCGACAATGTTCATTGTCATAGTATCGATTTCGATGTTAACTGATTGACCTACTTGTTTCTTGCACAATGTTGTGGCAATTTGTGTCTCTGGGATAATATGCAGATTGAAAGAATTTGAGTCTACTTTGCCAATTGTCAGAGAAATCCCATCTATTGCGATATATCCTTTCTCAGCGATGTATTTCCCCACATGGTTTGGAAACCCTATCTTCAAATCTATAGATTCACCACTTGTTTGTGAGCTCTCAACGCTTCCCATGCAGTAAACATGACCGCTGACTAGGTGACCCCCCAATTCGTCTCCCATCTTCAGTGACCTTTCGATGTTGACTTTATTTCCAACTTCAAGTTGTCCCAAGGTGGTCCTTTGAAGCGTCTCTGGAATTACATCAAACCAGACATGCTTAGATTCTGAGTTGAATTTAACAACTGTCAAGCAAGCACCGTCTATCGCTATACTTGCTCCAATCTCTAAACCACTTACATCTTCGATTTTAATCTCGAGTGTAATTATCGATTGACCATCAGTAATCGACTTAACTTCGCCGATTTGTTTGATGATTCCTGTGAACATATTATCCCTCAAATTATTGTTTATTTTCTCTAGCTAGAATCTTTGCTATGATCTTTCTTGTACCATCTAAATCGTCGCTTAAGCCCTCAACTCTTGTCACTTCAATGTGCGATAGTCCACGCTCATTCAAGGATGTTCTGATTTTCTCTTCTGCATGTTCTTGGTCATACCCTAAGGCAATAACATCAGGATTGATTTGAGGCAATATGTCAAACATTGATACTTCTGGAGGGTTTCCTATTATCGATTTATCGACAGGTTTCAACCCTTCTACCATTCTTCTTCTAAGGTCCATTCCTGTTACTGGTTCGTGTTTTCTGATTCTAACAGTCAGGTCATGAGCGACAACAACGGTGAGATGGTCGCCCAGTGATTTGGCTTGTTCAAGATAATGCAAGTGACCTGCATGCAATAAATCGAAAACACCTACTGCCATCACTTTCTTCATTTTCTCACCGTCATTCCGATACTAAGGTGGTTGATATATTGTAAAGTCATAGTGTTGCATCGATTAAATCAGAGCCCTGTATGAAGGGTATATCCCTTGCTTCAGCCCATTTTCGTGCTTCCTCGACCGACAATGCATTGTCTCCTTCAGGTTCAAGCATTTCCGCCCCGATTACTACTGGAGTCAATCCCGCTAACCTCGCAAGTCCAACTGCAAGTTCAGTATGTCCTTGCCTAGTTTTCAGTCCCCCTTCGCTCTCCCTGCAAACGGGAATATGTCCAGGGGTGCGGAATTCTTTTCCTAGTGCAGACATAGATTCCTCTTGTGAGGAATCATTTTCAACCAGTTCAGAATACAATTCTGCAAATCTTCTTGTTGTTAATGAGCGGTCTTTGTCTGTTATCCCTGTGAAGGTATCTCGGTGATTCAGAGAGAGAGTAAAAGCGGAACGGGAGTCGTATTGAAGATCATTAGTTTTCAAGTGATGCAGAACTTTCCACTTATCCATCATAAACTGCTCAGTGTGAAGGTCTTGTAAAAAAGGCAAACCAAATCTTTCACCAACCTCGTGACCAATTGCTAGGAACAATAGACCACCACAATCTTGTCGTAATTGCCTCATAGTCTCCGGGTGAGCATGCTCTGCGGGAAAGAGCAAATCGGTCTCTCCTTCACGCTTTTCTGAGTCGAATAGGCAAACTGGCTTTCCATCACGGAAGGCTTGGAGTGCTTGCTCCAGTTCTTTGCGCATATCTAGTGCTCAATGCTTCTCCTTCAAATAAGGTCGTTTTGTTATATCTTTAAGCAGAGAATATTTCAAAATGAGTAGTTGGCAACGAAAAGGACTTATTGACATGAACCATTTGGATAGGCTCTGCGGGGGGGGTTTACCATGTCGATAAAATTAGGTCCAGCGGGAGTTCCTCTATCTTGCAAGGGTAGAACAATCGTTGAGGGAATGGATGATATCATTGCTCTAGGACTAGGAACCATGGAGGTTCAAACCGTTCGTCTGATATCTCCTGCACACTTCGATCAATACTGGCAAGCCGGCGTTTTAGCGAATAAAACCGACTTCGAGATGAACATTCACGGACCTTACTATTCGGAGTTACTCGGCAACAAGGTTGAGCGAGGAAGATCTCTAGCAAAAATCGAGGCTACACTGCAAACTGCCCGAACAATAAATGCACGACACGTGACACTTCACACTGGACACTATGGAGAATTTGGAAGAGGGCAAGCTGCAAACGAGCATGTAGCCAATGTATTTGCTGGAATCGTGGATAGAATCCATGATATCTGGAACGATGAGGAAGATGAATTCCCTGTATTCCCATGGATAAAAAATGGTGAGCCATCTAAAATCGGTATTGAAACTTCAGGGAGGCAGGATCTGTGGGGTTCACTGGAGGAGGTTTTGGAGGTAGTCAACCACGTAGAAGGGACTATTCCAGTTCTGAACATAGCACACATTCACGCTAGAGGTAATGGAAGAATGAGAACTAGTGAGGACTATGGAGAATTATTCGACCAAGTTCGAGAAACTATTGGAACAAAGGAATTCTACTGCCACTTCTCCGGAGTTGAGCACAGATCTGGAAATGCAAATCACTACACTCAAATCAAAAAATCTGACCTAAATTTCGAGCCACTTGCAGAGTTTATTGTCGAAGATGGCGGATGGTTAGACATCACCTTGATTTCAGACTCGCCGCTACTTGAACACGATGCTATGTACATGCAACAATGCATAGAAAAAGCAAGACATAAGCAACTTGAACAAAAAGCAAGAGAGGATAGAAGAAAGGCTCTTGCGCTTCAGACTGGAGTTAGCGCTCAAGAACTAGCGATTAGAGAAGCAGAACAAGAATTACTCGCCGCTAAGCAAGCAGAAAACAAAGAGGATGAATCTCAAGAAGAACCTGCACAAGCAGAGGAACTCTCTGCTAAAGAGAAAAAGAAGGCAGAAAGAAAAGCTGGAAAAAAGCCTGCTAAGAAAAAGAAGAAGGATGAAGAAGCCAAAGTCGAAGATGATGTTTTCGAATTTGACGAGGATGATGATGACTTATTCTGATTAGTAGGATAATAGACGATTTTTATCGCAACTAAGCGGAAGTCACTAAAGGCATATTCAAATCCACCCCAAACGATAGCATGGCACACATTGGCATTTTGGGGCTAGGAAACTGGGGTACTGCTATTGCTGCAATGTGGCTGAAAGACGGCCACAATGTCAAGGGCTGGACTATAGAAAAAGAAGTCTATCAAAGCATCATGATGAAGGATGAAAATTCTGTCTATTTAGAGGGCGTCTCTGTCAAAGGATTAGACGTAACAATGCATCTTGAAGAAGCTCTGCAGGGAGTAGAAATTATTGTTCTTGCAGTTCCTTCATCAGTAATTTTGGATGTAGTGAATGACTTGATACCACATCTTAGACCAGGTCACGTATTACTAGATTTAGCAAAAGGTCTAGCACCGAAAAAGCGCTTAATATCTTCTGCGATTGAGGAGATACTTAAGGAAAATGATCTACATAACCCACTAGCAGTTTTGACTGGACCGACAATTGCTCCAGAAGCTGCAAATGGAGTAATGACTACAGCATTAGTTGCAAGCGAAGAGGGTTCAGTAGCAAAGAGATTAGCAGAGACATTGAGCACCCCAACTTTCGTTCTAAAGGCTGCAAATGACCCGCAAGGTGCAGAGTTGTGGGGTGCTTTCAAGAATGTCGTAGCACTTGCATGCGGTCTTGTAGATGGTCTTGCCCAAGTTGGAACTCTTGGAGGAGATAATCTCAAAGCTGCAATTTTCTTTGCCGGCTTCAAAGAAGGATGTCTTCTATTACCACAATTAGGAGCAAGAGCAGAAGTTGCATTCGGACCTGCAGGTCTTGGAGACCTTTACGTTACTGCAACCTCACCTTACGGCAGAAACCGTAGCATGGGTGAAAAACTCGGTAAAGGGTTAACATTAGATGAGGCACTTGAAGAAATGTCAATGGTAGCCGAAGGAGTAAGAGCTGCTCGAATGTTCATGCGAAGAGCAGAAGACTTTGAAATTCAAGTACCTTTCACCAAGGCTTTGAACACCTTATTGGATGGTTATATCGATGCAGAAGAATGCTGCAGAAGAATGATTTCAATCTAGGCACGTTATTGCATAATATTTTGAGTCTTGAGCCCTACGGGTAACCATGTCAGACGAGTTGACTGAACTGGAAGCAAAACTTCTGAGGTGGATTGCTGCTTCTGATTTTGAAGAAGTTGCGTGGTCTACAAAGAATGCTGCTAAGGCTTTCGAGGTAAGCGACGACGAAATCTATGACGCTGTTGCTGCTCTTTCAAGAAAGAGAAGAGAGACATTCCAAGTATTCTACAAAGATGGAAGTCTTCACATTGCTGCTGAAATCTAAGAATGTGCTCATCTTACTAAATCCTGTGATATACATCGATTTGTCCTTCTATAAAGTCAACACTCTCTACAAGCTCATAATTTGATTTAAGAACAAGTGTCAAAGAATCATAGTCCCACATTGATAGCCTATGTCCTCTAATATGGATAACCTCAGTTGGCTCATCATCAAGTATGCTGGTGACCTGTCCTGATGTAACATCCCCCCAATCCGAATCAACATCAATTTCTACATCACTTCCCATCCTGTCAAGATATAAATCCCAATATCTAGAGTATGGTTGACTAACTATGAATACATCATCTTGGTTGCCGTCCACATTATCGTCAAGCCATATGCTCATACCTTTGAAATCTGATCTACCATTTTTCTCATAGTAGTTGAAGTCCTCTACTAACCAAGTAGTGCTATACAGGACAAAAATTGCTGAGAAGGTTATCGCAATGATCTTACTTACATCGAACTTTGGGTTAAAATTTGATTCGATGTCTTTGAATTGGATTATATCAATGATTCTTGATATCCCCAACCCGAACAACATATACCATGCTGGCATTGAAAATACGAAATATCTGGAAACCCATAAATTTCTAACTTGTAATGAGTAAATCACCACAATTAGCATTGTGCCACCTCCAACTAACCAGACAAACCACTCTGCTTCTTCCAGTACACCTTTTTTCTTGAACATGAATCGATGAATCAACAATATGACTGGAGTTGCTAAGACAAAATACCACATGAATTCTGCGATATCTGTAAAATAACCTCTTGTATCGAAGGCAAAAAAGTAATCAAATAATGAAACTACTGGTCTTTTCGGGACGTCATTAATCCACATGCTATGCCCCGTGTTAGATGAATCATAGATCATTTTATCAAGCATAAAATAAGCTAAAAACGCAATTGAAACTGAAACTTGGAGGGTTTGGCCTCCCTTAGATTTTATGAAATTAAAGACTGAATATTTCCAACCATTTTGATGTTTTTCTTCATTCTTTATGTGATTAACAACTCGTAGAGTAAAATCAGTAAGTAAGCCTAACACTATCGCAAGACCTGCTAAGTAATGGACGAGGTAGGAAAACGATAGTAAAATAATGCAGAATAGAATCTCAAATGGTCTCAACTTTCTATCCAATCTAATCAAATAAAATGAACTCCAAATAAAAAGAGTGGTAAACATGTAAGGTCTAAATTCTTGAGAGTACAAGATTGCCAAATGAGAAATAGAAATCATACTTGATGCAATTATTGCAGCCTTTTCATCATGGATTTTCCTTGTGAACTCTGAGACTACTAAAACTAAGAGCACTCCACAAATCGCACTCAAAGACCTCAATGCAAAATCTGAATCGCCAACTAATATTTTCCAATAATACATCAACCAAGTACCCATGCCAACCATCGAAAGCCAGCCTTCCATAGTCGATCTCCATGAGCCTTGACTGATTGCACTTAGTGTAGTCAACTCATCTAACCAAAATGATTCAGTGTCTAAGTTTCTAAATCTCATAAGAGCTGAAAATGCTAGCACAACAACTAACACTCTTATATAAAGAGATGAAGGTTTCTCAGTCTCTTGACAAAAGTTTTGTTGTTTTTCACTTGTCATTTCCAGACCCTCTATACCCCGTAAACCGTCCAAACTGAGCCAATAGTAATTAGAACATAACTGTTTTTTAGGCTCCCCTAAAAATACTATATACTACATGCTTGTCGGAGATTTCAATCCTAATGTTTAGGGAACCCTAAAGGTGAAAAAAATGATAACGAAAGTAAAAATGAAAAGCATGACTTTAGTCCTACTAATGCTACTAGCAGCACTTGCTGGTTGTGTTGAGGACTCTGATACGGACGACGGATCTTCATCCGATGCTGGAACTTCAGATTCCAGCGACAGCAGTGACCACAGCGATAGTAGTGACCACAGCGACCACAGCGACCACAGCGACCACAGCGATAGCAGTGACCACAGTCACAGCGATACAAGTGATTCTGATGGTAGCGATAGCAGCGATAGCAGTGACTCCTCTTCTAGCGGAGGTTCTGCCGTTAGCACAATGGATGCTGAAGATGGTGGCTACACCTATGCATCAAACGTCGACAACCACAGATCTTTGATGGCTGATCTTTGTGACATTAAAGCACACGCAGCGGCTTCTGAGTGGACTGCTGCAAAGGGCATCTACACAAATGGAAAGAATGCTGAGAAGAGCGATGGTTCATACCGTACTCTACAAGGCTTCGCAGCTGCTTCCGGTAAAAATCACGGATATGATGCATTCTACGGCGCTGACGGCTCTGTTGACGCTCTGATCATGTCTGCAATGGATGGAACAGGAGACTTCGAAAATGCATCTGATACTGTAAGATACCAAGGTATCGCTAAGTTGACGGCAAACCTTGGAATGGTTGCATACACAATCCACGAGCTAAACACAGCAATAGCAAAGGCAGATGCTGGAAACGTAGACAACGACACAGGAGCGCCTCACAACTGGGACGAAGGATGGGCTTTCTTCCACGGACCAGATGAGAATGTTGGATGCTCTCCAGTATCAACTTTGAACAAGCGTGGAGCAGACTTCGGTACAGAACACACTGCAGGAATGGCAAACACAACATACAACATTCAACAAGCAATGATCACTGGTTTAGCTGCTCTACAAGCAGAAGACCAAGCGGGATACACTGATGCAACCAACGAGGTTGTCAAGAACGTCATAATTGCATACTCACAAGCAGTTTTGAAATACACCTACAAAATGGATAATGCAGATAACGGCGCCAAGTACCAAGCAGAAGCATATGCTTTCTGGAAGACTATAGAGGCATATGCTGCACCTTACACTGACAACGCTTGCTACAACATGCAATCCCACACAATGGGTTGGGTTTCTTCTTACGACAACACTTCTTGTGACAGCTTTGCGTGGTATGAAAACGCAACAATGGGAGGACCTAACAGCGGCACATTCACCGGTTGCTACAACACAGTAAGCCACACTGTTGCTGAAGGTTTAGACCAAGCTCAATGTGAAGGCGGATTCAGCAATGATTACTTCTATGCTAACTACGGAGCTACTTCAATGAACACTGTTTTGGACCTTACCGACGCATCCCAACTTGGAACATCCTACGATGTTACAGCCTGGTTACAACCAGTTTGGGATCATTACGGTATTACTTCTGAAGACATTGGATCTTACAGTTGAAACTAACCTAGGGTACTAATTTTGCAAGCAATGCGACACTGGGCGGTAATTATGTCCTGTACTGCCCGGTGTCGCTCTCTCTAATGGGGGATTCTGCATTGGAAAGTAGTGTCATGAGCAAGGCTATTTTGATGGCATTGGCTATTATTTTGGTTCCTTGCTCAGCCATAGCTGATCTCGAAGAATCAGAAGAAACTTACAGAGTGTATGGCTCACTTCTGAATTCATTTGGTGATGTCGCGAATTCGACTTCAATAAAAATCGACTCTCAGAATTCCGTTTGGTCGGAAAATGGAGAATATGAAATTACGGGAGTTAGCCCTGGTGAGCATTCTATCAGGGCTTATTTCATGAATGACGGACACACTGTCGTTTACCGTACAATTCAAGTGAATTCTAACATGGAAGTAAACTTCGAACAAGGCAAGAATTGGATTACTGGAAAAGTAAATACAAACCCAGGAGATTCATTCACGCTTAGTGTTGAAGATACAGAACACTCGGATGTTAACCCTGAATACGGTTTTGGTCCATTCCCCATCGGAGAGTACTACACACTTTCACTTGAATGGGAACGTAATTCTTACAATAGCAGTCAACACATTCACATGCAGTTACAAGAGGGATCAATAACCTCTCCAAAGGTTAACCACTTCGAATTCCATTACGGTATGAACAATGTGTTTGGATTTATTTCAAATCCTCAAGGCGACCCCGTATCTGGGGCAGAAGTAAGTAACGGATTTGATTCCTCAACTACCAACGAGGATGGTTTTTATATGCTTAGAAACCTATCAGTTGGAAATGAATCTCAGATTAGTGTAATGCAAGGAGGTAATGAATTATTATCTCCGTTTAGTTACAAAGTCTTGGATGGATTAAATTGGTTAAATCTCTCAACGTTTAACAATATAGAATTACCACACAACGCCACATTTACTACTCAGACTCAAACTGTACTTATGTCACCGTTCTCTCTTGAGTGGGAGGGTGGAGATTACACCGATTTCTACTCCCTATACGATGGGCCTGTAGATGAACAGAATATTATTTACAGGGGAACTAATCTGAAGTATGACTATACGCCCTCAGACCCAGGTACACACGAATTTAACTTGGTGGCACATAACTCTAACGGCACCAATATCAATTGCCCATCTCTCCTTATGATTGTTCTACCTAATCCCTCAAGCGATAATATTTGGCAATCAGGTATGAGCTGGGATTACTTCATTTCTCATACTCCAGAGCATTTCCAAAACAGAACATATACAGTGATTGGAAATGAAAATATCATAGATGCGTTTGGTGATGAACAAGAAACATTTCTTGTTAGGATAACAGATGATTCATATCTTGAAAATGAAAAATCATTCAGATGGTTTGATGCATTTAGCCTACTACCAATCAAAACATACTGGGTAGACGATCCTTCAAGTTCATCATATTTCCAAGAAGGGACTATGGGTTGGGAATTTACTAAAAATGGTAATGATTCGGTTTTGTTTTCTGACAACCCACCAGATTCTTTACATTTCAACCGTACCAACATCATCGGTGTTCCCGGTCACCCAAACGGATATGATGATACACTCAACGCTGTTACAGTTACAGAGAACATCGAAATAAATGTGCAAGGAACAACATATCTAACCACATATATCAGAATCATCGATCAAAATGATGGAGTTGTTTCATGGGAATTATGGTATAACACCACCGCTAGGAACTACGTTAAAATTATTGACAGGCTACCAGGATCTCATTCTGATAGTGTTACTTACGAATTAACAGGTTACGAGATCCCAACAAAACCAAAAATCCTTACGGAATCAATGAACATCACGAATAATTCTTTCACTATAGAATGGGCAGATTTCCCAACTGCAACATTATACCAATTAATCGAAAATGAAGTTATTGTATACGAGGGACTGGAGACTATTGTCAATCTAGAAAACAAAAAAGATGGATCTTACACTTACAGTATAATTGCTTTAACCGATATTGGATACATAATCGAGGGAAATAGTATTACTATTGATGTAGATTTTATCCCTGAAAGTCCTCTGTTATTCTCCTTCCAAGAGGACTACAAAGAGGGAGACATGGTAAGAATCTCTTGGACAGGAGTACAGAACGCAGCATCATACACTGTTATTGTTCAAGATACAGATGGAAATGTTGTTGAAATTTATAACGGCAGTGAAAACTTTACTGATACATCGGATTTATCTGCCGGGAACAATAGAGTTCGGGTAAATGTTGTCGTCGATGAAAAAACATCTGATTACTCCCCCTCTGAATTCGTAAACATTATTCCAATATCAGAGGATAGTGAACGTTCAATCCCATTCTTGAATCCAATCCTAATTATTTTGACAATAATCTGTTCATCAATTCTTATCTCCAAAGGGAGGTTGGAAGATGGTTGACAAAAGAATCATTGCAGTTTCTCAAACAGTAATTCTCCTATTGTGCATCTTTGGGGTTTACCAATACTCAATTGACCAAAAAGAGGCAGATTCCGTTGGAAATTTGTCAGTAATAGACTCAAATGGAGTAAAGCATACATTTGACCAGGCACCTAGCAGAGTCGTGATTACTAATACTTACGCAGGCACAGTAATGAGAATGCTCGAGATTGATTTTGCGACGGTAGTTGGAGCCTCGGGGGATTTCGAAGATGAATCGATATGGCCGGAATTTGATGATATTCCCCTTGTCCAACTTTCTGCTCATTCAGAGATAGATTTCGAGGCATTACTTGATTGCTATCCTGATATCTACATTGTCTTTGCAAGCAACGGAATGGTAGACACAAATGCTATCCGTGAGAAATTAGAACCTGTTGGGATTAAAGTAATAGCATTGGATTTTTACAAATATGATACTCTTCGAACCGAAATATCTGTTCTTGCAGAAATCTTTGGAAAGGAAGAAAAGGCACAGGAAATATTTGATGAATTTGATGAGATTGAAAGCATGGTGGAGCAACGGATTTTATCTGTAGAAAGTTTAGAGAGACCAAGTGTTGTAATGGAACATCATGCTTCTCTAACAAGAGATCCGGTGGTACTAACAGGGACATCTCAATGGACCGATATCATTGACCGTGCAGGTGGGACAAATGTTTTTGCTGATTTACCTGGACATACAACTCATGTTGATATGGAAGCAATAATTGATCAAAACCCCGATGTTCTAATGTTTGATGGCATAACCTTCGACATCGGTTACAATGGTTTTGATGAGGAGGATAAGTGCAAAACTCACATGGAATTTATCTCAGAGCGTCCAGGATTCAATGAGATTAATGCCGTACAAAATGATAACATGCTAATCATGGCAGGTGAATTTGCAGGACCAATGATGATACATGGGTTACCGCATCTAGCCAAGTATTTCCATCCAGACTTGTTTTCTGATATCGATACTGAGCAATATCTGGACGATTATTTCCTTGATTACCACGAAACGGAACGAGTTGGAAAATTTGTTTGTCAATATAATGGCGGCTGAAAAGATGGATTCTCTTTCTGTGGCGCATATTAAGAATGCCAATAAACAAATTTTCTGGATCATATTTTTTGTTGTCTGTACTCTTATACTTACCATGTTATCTATTGGCCAGGGTTCTTCTACCAATCTAACCATGTGGAAAACCGTACGAATTATACTTGGTCTCGAAGAAGCAAACGAACTTCAATCGAGTATTATTTGGGAACTTAGGTTCCCCAGAATTCTGATGGCAATAATAGCTGGCATTGCACTTTCAACGGCAGGAGCACTAATGCAAGGCTGCCTAGGCAACCCATTGGTTTCTCCACTGACTCTAGGTGTGTCATCCGGAGCAGCCCTTGGGGCAGCTGTTGCGATTATTGTAGGGTATTCTGTTGTAAATGTGCCGGAACTCTCTATTGTTGGAAATGCATTCCTTTTCTCTTTAATCGTTGTAGCAGTAATAATCAAACTTGGAGATATGAATACTATATCCGCAGAAACTTACATTTTAGTTGGCATTGCAATTACTTTCATATCAGGTGCGATAGTTTCAACACTTCAGTACTTTGCCAGTGATGAACAATTGTCTCAATTAGCACACTGGTCATTTGGTAGTTTGTCAAGACCTGACTTGGTAAACGTACTTTGGATAAGCATAGCAATTATCGGATTACTCCCCACTGCTTTGGCGTGGTCTTGGGATCTTAATGCGCTAGCTCTTGGAGGAGATGAATTCGCTATATCGACAGGTGTTAATCCGAGGGCATTAAGGAAAAAAATACTGATACTTACTGCTTTGATGACTTCAATCGTTATTGCTTTTACAGGCTTAATTGGATTTGTAGGTCTTGCAGCTCCCCATATGGCTAGAATCATTGTAGGAAATGATTATCGAAAATTAATACCATGTTCTGCGGTTTTTGGTTCATTTGTCATGATTCTAGCAGATACTCTAGGAAGGACATTATTTGCGCCTGTAGTCATTCCTGTCGGGGTTATGCTTTCTGTTATTGGCGGTCCATTTTTCATGTACTTGTTACTTAGGAGTAGGGGTTGATAGAATGGCAAACTTACTCGAGGTCAGCAATCTATCTTTCAATTATGGTAGATTAAAAGTTCTTGAAAATCTGAATCTGACAATCAAGGAAAATGAATTAGTCTGCATTCTGGGGGTTAATGGAGCAGGAAAATCGACTTTGCTCAAGTGCATAAACAAAATTCTTCCGATGGATACCGGTGAAATTAGTATCGATTCGAAAGTGGTTAATGACTCTGACCCGGCTAGCTTATCTCGCCTCATTTCATATGTCCCACAGTCGGTCAAGTCAAGTTTCTCAATTGATGTCTTTGATGTCGTAATGCTTGGAAGGAGACCATATATCAACTGGGCTATATCGAAAAATGACCGTGAAATTGTAAGTAAAACAATCCACTTTTTTGGTCTAGAAGAGTTCGCATTTAGAAAATTCAACAGGCTTTCAGGAGGTGAAAGGCAACGAGTCGTTATTGCCAAAGCAATAGCACAAGAGCCCAGATTGTTTTTACTTGACGAGCCTACAAGTGACCTTGACTTAAACAATCAAATCCAAGTTATGAAAAAAATAAAAACGCTTGTTGAGGATAAAGCAAACCCAAGATCGGCATTAATAGCAATTCATGATATCAACATAGCAGCAAGGTTCGCAGATAGGATTATTCTATTATCAGAGGGGAAAATTATTGCTGATGGTGAACCTGTCGAAGTCCTTACACCAGAAAATATAGCAGAAGTATTCATGGTATCCTCGGAAATTTATAATTCACCCTCCGGAAATATTCAGATAGTAGTAAAAGATGAAATAAACAATTAACAGAGGTATAATTATGTCGAAAGAAACAACCAAAAAGAAATTTACAAAGCACGCATCCCCAACTGCCGACGGTTCCTCTAAACCAGATTTAATGTATGATCGTAATGTTCCTAAACCATCCCATGCAGAATACGCAAGGACATTGATAGCAAAGATGGATGTTGCTACGTTATGCACGATCTCTGAAAAATCAAAAGGACATCCTTACGGTTCATTTGTCACATATGCAATGCACAATGGCGACCTAATTTTCCTTCTAAGCCAATTAGCCGAACATACAAAAAATCTCAATGCAAACTCGAAAGCATCAGCATTAATCGCTGAGACTGGAGAAGGAAATCCACTTGCACTAAGCAGAGTGACACTGGTAGGCGAATGTCTAGAGGTACAAGATGATGAGCGAGAATCCGTCAAAAAATCCTTCATTGAGGCTCACGAAAGTGCTAGTGTTTATGCTGATTGGGAAGATTTTGCATTTTTCCGACTCAATGTGAAATCAGTCCGCTACATAGGTGGCTTTGGAAGAATGTCTTGGGTCAATGAATCAAGATGGAATAGTTCAGAGCCAGATCCTTTATTAGAAAATTCTGATGATATAATTACACACATGAATGAAGATCACTCAGATGCCCTAGTTTTGTATTGCCAAACTATGAGTAAGGCAAAAGAAACATCTCATGCAGTAATGACTCACATAGACAGGTATGGCTTTGAAATGATGGCTACCATTAATTCGGAAACGAAACCGATTCGTTTAGGATTTGAAAAGGATGTAAAAACACCAGATGAAGCAAGAATAGAACTTGTCAAAATGGTAAAGGAAGCTCGCAAATTAATCAGCCAAAATTAATCTTTAATCTAAGATTTATATTGCTCTTTGATATATTCACGATACTCTCCCGTTTCTATTGATCTTATCCAATCAGGATTTTCCATATACCATTTAATTGTATCATTAATTCCTACTTCCCAATCTATTTCAGGTTTCCATCCTAAGATGGCTTTTGCCTTTTGGTATCCCATTGCATATCTACGGTCATGACCGGGACGGTCGGTTACATGTTCTATCTGAGATAAATTAGCACCAGTTCGAGAGATGATATGTTGAACAATAGAAATATTCTGTTGCTCATTATCCGCTCCGAAATTAAATACTTCACCTGAAGCAATAGTACCCATGTACAACGCAAGCATCGTGGACAAAATTCCGTTCGCATGATCTTCAACATGAATCCAATCTCTAATCTGCTTGCCGTCTCCGTATACTGGTAGTTGTTCTCCTTTCTTGGCTTTCAAAACCATTAGTGGAATTAGTTTCTCTGGAAACTGGCGAGGACCGTAATTGTTCGAACATCGAGTAATAGCGGCAGATATATCATGCGTATTGATGAAAGCATTGACTAACATATCTGAAGATGCTTTCGAAGCAGCATAAGGATTCTGTGGATTAAGTGGCGTCTCTTCGGTGAATGAATGTTCATCCGGCTCTAGAGAGCCATACACTTCATCGGTAGAAACATGAACAAATGCTATTTTTTTCCCCGAGCTTGACGCACTTACTACAGATTCAAGCAGAACCCTTGTACCATCGATGTTAGTTTCGATAAATGGTTGAACTGAATTTATCGAACGATCAACATGGCTTTCAGCAGCAAGATGCAGGATCACATCAATGTCAAAATCCTGTAATGTCTTTTGTACAATATGCGAATCTGTTATTGAACCATGAACAAAGGAATAACGTTCATCATTAACATCTTCTAGATTCAGAAGGTTTCCAGAATAAGTTAACAAATCGAGGTTAACCACTGCACTGACTCCAGGAATTAGAAGCGCATTCCTGACTACATGGTTACCAATAAAACCACAACCACCAGTTACTAAAATATTCATTTCATTCCTCCTTAACTGGTAACCAGGGACCAAGGTCCCAATTTTTCATTAGGACTGATGTTTCGAGTAATGCATCTATTGTTCCACAATCAGCCCAGTGAGAATCAAAATTGCAGCCCTTTGCTAAATCTTTTTGCATAAATAGACGATTGATATCAGTGATTTCCAACTCACCTCTATTTGAGTAACCAGTAGTTGACAATATTTCCTCAATCATATCAAATACCAGCGGAGTGTAGAGGTATAATCCTGTAATTGCTAAATTAGAATCAGAAACAGCCGGTTTTTCCTGCATGTTCACTATTCTCCCATCACTATCTATCCATGCAATCCCGAAAGATTCAGGATCGGGTACAGGTTTGAGAAACAAATAGCACTCATGTAATTCATCTTTTACAAATTCGTCAGCGTATTTTTTCATTGATTGCTGGAAAACATTATCGCCAAGTATAACCGCTACATTTCTAGACCCAACAAACCCCTTTGTTAATCGAAGCGCCTCTGCGATACCGCCTGCTTGCTCTTGATATGCGTAACGAATATCTAAACCGTATCTGTGCCCATCTCCCAACAAAGCGAAGAAAGAATTTCCGGAGTAACCACCCAAGACGACCATTATTTCTTTAATTCCCATACGGGCAAGAGTTGCAACCGATTTACAAATCATTGGCTCGTCATACACCGGTAACAAGTGTTTGTTTGTTGATGTTGTAAGTGGCATTAAACGGGTACCCCAGCCTCCAGCCAAGACTACTCCGCAAAGGTTGGTGCTGTCACCCATGGTCGAACCAATTCAGTTCTGTTTTTAGGGTTACCTAAATTTAATTAAAACGAGGCAAGTCCCCCAATCAAGGGAGGGAATAAATGAGCGATTTTGACTACAAAAGTATTGACAATGGCCAAAGAACACCTCTTCTTTTAGCCTCATCTTTGGTTATGATTTATTCACCTGCAATCTTATTATTGACAGATTTATTTGAAGTTGCTATTCCTATTTTCTCACTTATATGTCTGATTATCCTACGAAGTGTTGACGAGTTGCAGCCACTAAGCCCAGTTCATCCATTATCTGCTTTATTGGTATTCACCGTAACTTGGTTTACAAAAGCTCCATCCACTGAATTTCTTGCGATTTATTTGTGTTTTGCATTATTGATGTGCCATTTTTTAGAGAGTGTTTTCAATGACAAGCGGGGCTTTATTCTCTTCTTTGCTTCTACTTTAGTGTCAACAACAATGTTCATGTCACTGTTTGGCTACATTTCAATTTTCACGATTTCATCAATGATTTTGGGCACTTATGCCATTTTTTCAAATATCAAAATAAATGATAATGACGTTGCATTATTTTTGTTCTCTTTTTACATCGGCCTCAGGCTAATGGGTTTTTCAATCACTGGAAATTTGTTCTTAAGCAACATTGAGGAGGTGGATTACTTACTGAAAAATTGGATTATTTTTATTGGTTCACCGCTGCTTGGTAGTGCTGTTTTTGTGAGCATAAAAGCGGCTATAATCGGTAATTGGGGGAATTTGAATCAAGAAGTTCACCAAGAGTCTGAATGATGTAAAAGACGTCATCTTGCGATAATTCGTGGTGTAGGGGCAATCTAAGCAAACAAGAGGCTGCGTTGCTTGTAATCGGTAAATCTGAAGCAGTATATCCTAAGTCTGCACCTACTTTGGACTCGTGCAAAGGAACATAATGGATTACCGCATTTATTCCATGTTTATTTAGATCAATTCTAATCTTATCAGCCATCTCAGGTGTTTCAAAAATTAAACCGAATAAATGAGCATTATTTTCACACCAATCTGGAGTTTTAAGAATTCTAAATTTACTTCTTTTTTCTATTTTTGAAATTTCATTGAAGTAAGATTCCCAAACATCTTTTCTTTTCTTTAGATTAGTTTCCAAACCCTCCAACTGAGCAAAAAGAAATGCTGCCTGCAACTCACTTGGATAGAACGAAGAACCTATTTCTTGCCAACTATACTTATCAACTAATCCTTTGAAAAATGCGCTGCGGTTTGTTCCCCTCTCCCAAACCATCTCTGCTTTCTCAACGTCTTTTTGGTTATTTATCACCAAGCACCCACCCAGACCACTGTGGATATTTTTAGTTTCATGAAATGAAATTGCACCAAATCTTGCAAGAGTTGATAGCTTCTTGCCTTTGTATAAAGATCCCAATCCTTGTGCAGCATCTTCTATACACTCTAAACCGTACTGCGAGCAAATCTTTGTGACTTGTTCAAAATTACAAGTATTTCCTGCATAATCAACAATTACTACTCCTTTGGTCTTTTCAGTTATTTTACTTTCAAGATCCACTAAATCAACTATCATTGTTTCCTGATCCACCTCACAAAATACAACTGTTGCACCTGTTCTCTGAATAGCAGAAGCGCTAGTGACAAACGTGAAAGATGGAACAATCACCTCATCTCCTGGACCAAAGCCAGCAAGCATCGCTGCCAGTTCTAACGCACCTGTGCAACTATGAGTCAAGAGAACCCGCGGAGCATTTAGGTAAGCCTCAAGGAATGATTGTACCCTATTGGTAAATGGACCATTGCCGGCGAACTGCATGTTTTGAAACACCTCATCAAGGTATTTCCTTTCATTGCCAGCCAAAAATGGAACATTGAATTTAATCTCTTTCACATTATGTCCAAATACCACTAACACTTAGGGTTTTTTAGGGGGTCCTAATTATTGGTGATGATATCCGTAAATTACTGATATTGGGTGCGGGGAGACACCAATTACCTCTTATCGTTAAAGCTCAAGATATGGATTTGGAAGTCCATGTAGCCTCTATTTCTGGTAAATATCCAGGAATCGATATAGCCAAAAATTTCCATGAAATTGACATTACTTCGCCTGAAAAAGTTTTGAATCTCTCAAAGAAATTGGAGATTGATGGAATTCTATCAACTGCAAACGATATATCGCTATCCTCTATTGGTTTAGTTGTTGATTCAATGAATTTAAGAGGATTTAGTGCTAAAACTGGAACAATATGTCAGAATAAACTGTTGATGAAAAGAAAACTAAGTGAATACAACCTCAGGACTGCGAAATTTAAGTTAGTATCATCAGCTTTGGAAGTTTCAAAGTTTTTTGAAAAAACTGATTCAAACTGTGTTATTAAGCCAGTTGATTCCTCGGGCTCTAGAGGAGTCATTCAGATAACAAAGGATTCAAATTTGTATAAAGATTTTGAAATAGCAAAAAATAACTCAAAAATTGGTAAAGTGATAGTAGAGGAATGGATAGAAGGGAGTGAATTTGGAGCACAAGCAATAATTGTTGGAAGGAAGCTTGAGCGACTTATTCTCCACAGTGATATTACGACTGAACCACCAATCAGAATTCCAATTGGGCATGGTTGTCCACATCCAAAAGAGCGTGATCTACAAAAAGAGTGTGAGAAAATGGTTAGAATGTGTATAGATTGTTTGGACCTAAAGGATTCAATATGCAATATTGACTTCATTGATACGCCTGAAGGACCGTATATTGTTGAGATCACGCCTCGCATGGGTGGTACTCGGTTGCCAGAGGTCTGCGGAGAATATATCGGCGTAAATATGTACGAAATGGCTGTCAAAATTGCGCTAGGTATGGAGATTGTAACAACTGCTAACGGAACAGGTACTCCTAACGCCGCTTGCAATGTTTTATCATGGAAATCTGGGCAAATTAGTTCATTTACCAAAACAGGAGATTCAAATTTCTTCGTTCAAGAAGCAGTAATTGATGAGAATGTTAAGGTTAATTCGAATGGTTATTGCGAACTTGGATACGTGCACGTAAAGGAAAATGAAAATCCAGAATTGTTGTCAATAGCAAAGAATTTGGCTGCAAATATAGAACAGTGTTACGTAATATCGGGAGATGAATAGTTTGACAACTTGTGTTATTTCACAATCTAACTACATACCTTGGAAAGGATATTTTCAAATGATTGCCAAATCGGATATTTTTGTTTTTTACGATAACGTTTCATTTACCAGCAGAGATTGGAGATCAAGAAATAAAATACTCACAAAATCTGGAGAACTTTGGCTAACTATCCCAGTAGGTTCAAACCGTGGGAAAAATATTGATGAAGTAGATTTACCAAACGGAAAATGGAAAACTAAACATTTAGAATCGATTAAGCGAGCTTATTCAAAATTTCCTTATTACGAAGACGTAAAGGAAATATTAGAGCCAATATTTTTTGAAAGAGGTTTGGATAATTTATCCTTATTCAATCAAAAATTAATCAAATCATTTTGCAAATATCTTGAAATCGATACAAAATTCTACAATGCCGCAGATTTGGGGATAGACGGAAATAGAGTTGAAAAATTGATCAAGATTTGCGAGAAATTAGGAGCAGACACCTACATCAGCGGACCTGCCGCAAAAAATTATATCAAGAATGAATTTGATGATTCTGGAATTACTCTTCAATGGATGGAATATGGACCTTTCGAAGAATATGAGCAAAATGGTTCTGAATTTTCGCATTATGTTTCAATTATCGATACCATAGCTAGGCTTGGTAAAGATTCAATTGAACACATATGTATTAGTTAATCCTCTTCTAACTCGTCAATTGTAGAATACCTTATCATGTAATTTGGGATACCTCTTGCTTCAATGTATATCCTACCAATATATTCTCCTATGATACCAAGAAATAGTAGATTTAATCCTCCAAAAAATGAGGTTACAAAGACAGTTGATGTCCAACCAGGGTACACCTTATCTTGGAGACCATAATTTACAATTGAATAGACTGCAATTCCTATTGAAGTCATACCAAAAAACACGCCCAGTAGAATTGCTAATCTTATTGGTTTGATTGAATAAGTCATTATCCTATCTCCTGCTAATTTTAGTGATTTTCTTAACGTGTAACCTGAAACCCCATCCGTTCTAGCATCCCTTTCCAAATCCACAATACTGTAAGGAATTTGCAATGAATATAGCATCGAGAAAGGAGTTCCTGTGTGCTCATCTACATTACATACCTCGGAAACGACTGTTTGTCTTATCACTCTAAATGCCCCAACATTCGGGTCTACTTTGAATGGAACTAATATGTTAGAGACCTTTGCAAACATCTTACTTCCCATTTTTTTAAGAAAACTATCGCTCCTTTTACTCCTTCTTGCTATGGCCATAGGGGTGTCTTCCTCCAGCATTTTCTGAAGTAAAACAGGTATGTCTCTAGGTCTGTCCTGTAAGTCTGAATCCATTATTGCAACGAACGGACTTTTTGTACTACGCAAACCTGCTAAAATCGCTCTGTGCTGACCAAAGTTACCTGCTAATCTTATCACCTCGATATTTTGATTCAATTTCCTATTTTCAATGGCTTTTGCAAATGATTGGTCTTTTGATCCATCATCTACAAGAATCAATTTTATTGACTTGAATTTGTCTCCAAGGACGGAAAATACTGTTTCACACAATCTATCGATAACCTGTTCATCGTTGTATATCGGGACTACTATGTCTACACTGTGCTTTGTTAGATTCATGAAATATCTCCATTATTTGTAAGGTTTTGAGTTTGTTCTTTTGCGTTGATTGTAATCAGCTCATTTTGGATTATTATACCAGGTATTCCAGAAATGATAATAGAAATAGATAGGCTTAATCCAGCGAGCAAAGAAACTTCATTTGGGACATTAACCATAGCACCCAAACCCAAATATCCAGCCTCTCTAATACCTAAGCCTCCAATTGCGATAGGCAGTGTAGTAAATATAGCAACCGCTGGTGTAATTATCGCAATTTGGTAGGCATTCTCGATACCTGAGACCACGAATGCAACAAGTACTGGAATCGACAAAGATACTATTTGAAAAACTACTGACAATAAAAAAATCTTTGATAAAAGCATTTTATCTGAATAAGAATTTACGTGTTGGAATATACGAGAAACCCAGTCTGGCAAAGGAAGAAATTTTGTAGAGAAAAAACAGAGGATTAGTGACGATGTAATGGCGAAAAAGGTTATGCTGAAGAATAGAGAAAAATCTGATACTGATGGAACAAGAATAGATACCAGTAAAGCAGTAATCAACAATGCAAGAAATCCGATTACTCTCTCAACAGTTACGACCATTAATGCATCCCTGCGCAACCCGTTTGTACAATTTTTAATGTGCTCTATCCTCAGTAGATCGCCTCCAATTGAAGAGGGGAGGAATATTCCTCCATATGCCGATAGAATGTATCCTTTAGTTGCTGATTTTACTGATAAATAATCGATTTTGGAATATGCTACTGATGCTCTCAAGCCCCCGAAAATAGGTCTCAAGCCAGAAATAAGGACAATTAAAATTAATGAAGCAAGTGAAAGTTGTTTCACAAGTGGTTGAATTAACTCAAAATCAAAAATAGTTATGATAAATATAGCGCTTAAGATGGGAAGAATCAATCTGAAAGCCCATGCTTTCAGATGTTTACCATTTCCCATTTGCGTCATGATTGGTCCAGAAATCTTTCCTTTATTTGTGTTTTTAGGGCACCCTAATATTTTTTAATAGGATGTTTTTCGCATGCATCAAGTGATTACTGTGAGTAGACAAAAAGTGACCAAATCCGTCTTTGTTGCATCCGTTATGTTGATGTCAATACTTGTGGGTTGTGTTGGAGAAACAGAAGAAACAAACGATCTAGATGAATTAGGTAACATTGATTCCCTAGTGATAGCATATCAAGTTAGGGACACCTACACTAACATTGATGAAAATCCTCAAAAGATGGCAGACTACCTCTCTGAGGAATTTGATGCCCCTGTGGACCTTTATCCCATTGATTCCACTGGTGCTGCAATCGAGGCTCTAAGATTTGGTCATGCGGACATAGCATTCATGGACGGTGGTTCTGCTTGGATCGGATGGCAACAATATGACCTTGGAGTTCTAGCGAGTGAAACAAAACCAGATGGAAGGACATGGTATGGAGCAAGAGCGGTTGTAAAAGCAGACAGTGACATGGCTCTAGCCCACCAAGATGATGACCTTTATACAGACCCATTTGCGCTGTTCCAAGGAAAAACATCCTGTCACACCGGATGGTTGAAATCTGCAGGTATGCTTCTACCAATGGGCTACTTAATTGGAAATGGATATGCGAATGTCATAGGTGACCCAAACACGGTTGAATCAATGAGAGATACAATTTATGATTTCTTTAACGAAAATGCATCTATTCCTGATACAGGAGAAACATATTACAGTTACAAGGGAGCATTGAGATGCTTATCAGAAGATAGAGGAGACATCGCTTTTGTTGCAGATACTACTCTTGACTATTATTGTGTAGACAGAGCAGAAAGCAATACATGGTGCTTAGATGAAACTGAGTATGTCGAATTGCCTCTATTTGGAAGAGCACCTGGGCACCCAGTAATGTACAACCCTGCTGAAATGAGTGAAGAAAAGGCAGAAATTGTAAGGAAAGTATTGGTTGCAATGGAAGATAATGACGAGGGGCAGGAAATCCTTGATGAGATTCTAAATTCTCCACGTGGAATTGTGGATGTTGGAACAACAGAAGACCACCTAGGAACTTACTCGGCTGCTATTAGAAACGTTCCAGGAATTCAGGCTTACTATGGAGGAATTTATGATCTGGACACAACTGTTAGTCCTACAAAAGATCCTATTGTAATCGCTTACGAAGTCAGAGATACTTACACTAACATAGACTCAAATCCTCAAATTTTTGCAGATAGGCTAGCAATGAAGCTCAATGTAAGCGTTGAATTGTATGATGTTTCGTCAGAAGGAGCGATTCTAGAAGCCTTGAGGTTTGGTCATGCGGATATTGGATTCATGGACGGTGGAGCTGCTTGGGTAGGTTGGAAAGAATACGGACTATCTGCATTGGCTGCTGACCTAAAACCAGATGGAAGATCATGGTATGGCGCACAAGCATATGTCAGGGCAGATAGCGATATTGCCCAAGCTTACCTTGACGATGATGATTCAACTGATCCTTTCGAATTGTTCAGAGGTAAAACTTCATGCCACACCGGATGGTTGAAATCAGCAGGTATGCTTCTTCCTATGGGATATCTAATTGGAAATGGTTACGCTGATGTTGTTGGTGACCCTGATGACGTTGCTTCTCTGAGGGATACTATCTACGAGTTCTTCAACGAAGATGCATCAATACCTGAATCTGGAGATTTATACTACAGCTATGAAGGAGCATTGAGATGCCTATCTGAAGAGAGAGGAGACATTGCTTTCATAGCAGATACTACCCATGATTATCATTGTGTAAACAAACAAAGGAATTGGTGCCTGACCGATGAAGATGGCAATTCTGGATACGTTGCTCTTCCGCTATTCGGTAAGGCTCCAAGCCACCCAGTCATGTATAACCCGGATAGTTTAGACATGTACACCAGAACTGCAATCCTAAACGCATTGATGGAAATGAATGGAGAAACATGGATAGAAGAAGGTAGTGGCTATTGTTACAACGAGATCACAAGAGAAGTCGATAGAGACATGGATAGGAACATGTGTGGCGACTCTTTATTGGATGAAGTTTTCAATACCGGTGGCTTTGTTGCTGTGAACACTCAAGAACACATGGGAACTTATTCTGATTCAATATCAAATGTTCCTGGAATTTCTGCATACTTTGAGGACAAGTACGATTTATAATCAATAATTTGATTCTTGGTTCATACCTCATGGTTAAAATAACAAGTCGCGTCGGATTGGATTGAGGAATCATAATGGGTGATTATGATTCAATCACAATAACCAACGCGTCAGTTGGATACAGCAAAGACGAGCCATTAATTCAAGGAATCTCTTTGACCTTGAAACCAGGAGACATTGTAGCCATAAATGGTGTCTCTGGGATAGGAAAGACAACATTGCTCAAAACATTAGCTGGACTTGTCCGTCCAATTAATGGTGATGTCACGATTTTTGGTAACAAAAAAGCGAAGCGCGGAGAGGTAGGTTACATACCTCAAAGACTTGGCTTAATTCGAAATTCTACCGTACATCATAACGTAATTTTAGGCGCTATGGCAGGTCATACAAAACCTTGGTTCCCTTTCTCAAGGGATACTAAAATCCACACAAAAAAGGCAATTGAAGCAATGGGAATTGAATCTAAAACTAGAGTACAGGTGGGCAAACTATCAGGTGGCCAGCAAAGAAGGGTTGCTATTGCTAGAACTTTAGCCCAAGAGCCTAAGTTAATACTAGCGGATGAATTTCTGGCGGAATTAGATGAAGAAACGCTTACTAAAGTCATGGATGTTGTTCTAGATTATGTAAAAAAGAAAAATGCGATTATGATATTGGTTGAACATGACCTCTCAAGAGCCGAGAAAATGGCCACAAGAATACTCACTGCAGAAAATGGTAAGTTGGTAGAAAATTAGGGAGGCAACTAGATGGACAAAAATTCAGAGTTGGAAAAAGAAGGCGATGCCTTTTCTTCCCTTTGGTTTAAGTTTAGATGGCTATTCGTTCTATTTTTGTTAGTATCATTAGCAATATGGGTCATGAACTCAGCAATTGAAGGTCAATGGGATAAATTGTTTGAGAGCCCAAGGAATGTTAGAACTTTTTTCATGGAATCCCTATGGCCCCCAGATTGGAGTGTTTTAGAACCGAGAGCATATCCTGTTTGTGAAAGAACAGGATGGCTCGATTTCACTTGTTCAACAGCATGGATTGGAGTGATGGAAACAATCAAAATTGCTTTTAGCGCAACAGTTTTCGGTATGCTAATTTCCTACCCAATAGCACTTTTAGCAGCAGACAATTTGAACTCAAACTGGATATCGTACCCCGCAAGGTTTTTTTTAGCAGCTTGTAGAAGTCTTCCTAGTATTCTCTGGGCTGTACTCTTTGTTATCATGGTTGGTTTAGGTCCAATGGCTGGTATAATGGCTATGACAATATACACTGTTGGCTACTTAGGAAAACTACAGTATGAAACTATCGAGGGGGTTGCTAAACCTCAACTGGATGCATCAAAAGCAATGGGACATGGTTGGCTAGAGAGATCTTTTGGAGTTGTTCTTCCAGAAGCTGCGAATGGTTTGATCTCGCAGGCAATATTCATGTTCGAGTACAACTTCAGGCACGGTACAGTTATCGGAATTGTTGGGGCTGGTGGAATTGGTTATTACATCAATTTGTACTTAGAATTCCTTCAGTATGACAAGGTTTTTGCGTATGTAATCGTTATTTTCGTAGTAGTTCTCATTCTAGACACGATATCTAAGTTAACTAGATCACTTTTCAATGATGAAAAATATAACAAAAGACATTCGTGGTGGAGCATATTTCTCCCTGCTGCGATGGTTAATCACCCCGAGGAAAAGTAAATTCAATCTTTAAGTAACTCAGAATACCACTCTGAAACATAGGTTTGAGCATATCTATCAGAATCTAAAGAGTCAGATACCGGTCTAATTACTGCAAGCATATTAGTTGAACCATCCCAAGAACCAACTGTAACAAAGAGAACTTCTGCTACCTTTACCCCTTCCGCTGAGGTCCCAATTACGAGTGAATTTACAGACCATATTCTAAAATTCAAGTCAATAGTTTGTTCTCCTTCCGGCGATTGGTAAGAGTAAGTATGCGTTTCTTGAGTAGTTTGCTTTACCAAGTCAACATATTCTGAATCAACAAAAGGGAATGAAAATTGACTATCTAATAGTTCCAAAGATGATGACATTTTTTCATCTTGTAGTGAAAAAATATCTGCTATTTTCAATGTTGAATATGCTTGCCCTATGGAACCAAATTGATACGGGGTATTCATTTTGTAAGATACAACAAATGACCAGTCATTGCCCCCGCTATCTAAAAACCAGGCAGATTCGGTACCCGCTGGGTAAAGTGATGAGGATGAAGATTCCACTTGCAAGGGCGAACCCCAGCCCTCTGGTTCAACTGGAGATGGCGCCGGTAGTAAACCACATAACAGGATGATTACAAGTCCAATTGATAGAACTTGAAGCCTAAGCTTTGAATGCTTTTCCCATTCCATTCTCCCATATGGACTGATGAAACTAATGGCAACAAAAAAGACCGGGACTAAAATTGACCCAAGTGGTATTATCCAAAGTAATCCAATACTCACAAAATAAATTAAAACCCCAGATTTCCCAAGATAATCGAAAAATTCATTCGTTTCCTCTTGGTTGTTAATACGCGAAATAATTTTGTGATGGGCAAATGGAAGAATCAACAACAAAATAGTTGCGATTATGTTTGGATACATCACAATCAAGCCGTGCTTTGATTGCGGATGATTTAGTGTTAGCGCTAGTAAATATCTTCAAAGATAGATTCTGCTTGTCTTATCACAATGGCGAAGGCATCTGAATGCATCCTGCGCATTTCTGATGCTAACTTTAGCTACAAACTGGCTAAACCAACCCTCAAAAATCCATTTAGAAAACTACCTGCGGCAGGAATTCGTGAAATAGAGATC
>MDTD01058943.1_pt1 | contig 39174 bp, 41 predicted proteins | sample 811221 | NCBI WGS metagenome assembly MDTD01 (sample SAMN05326646, study PRJNA326480) | marine metagenome | isolation source: seawater | place: Pacific Ocean: South West | collected 2011
CTGAATGAGGCAGACCAGACACTAAAATCATTTTCGAAACTTTAGATGGGTTTTTTGCCGCATATAATGCGCTGATCTGAGCCCCCTCGGAAAAACCAAGAAGAATGGCTTTCTCTGATGAATTTTCCTCCATTACAAGGTCAATATCATGTTCCCTTTCCTCAAGAGTTGGTGCTCGGTCTATTTTTTTTGAAAGTCCAGACCCCCTTTTATCAAAAAGGAGGACTCTATAATGTTTAGATAATTGGGTGATAAATTTTGTGAAACCAGGAAACAAGTGATAATGCTCGATGTGGGAGACTATACCTGGAACAAGAATCAAGTCTTCTGGACAATTCACTCCAAAGACCTGGTAAGCCAATCTTGTTTTGCCTCGCTCCAGATACTTAGTTTTAAAATTCAAAGCAGTCGGCCTTAATCCTCTGAGGAAGGTTCTCTATTTAATTCTTCTTTTAGCTTCTCAACGGCTTCATCAGGTATTTTTAGGCTCTCCATTTCACTAAAGGAAAGCTTTTTAAGCTCAGCCTTATTTTGTTCATCCCATAACTTATTAAGATAGGTTTCAAGTTCTTTTATTGCTTTTTTATCCTCTTCGGTCGTTTGAGTAAGACGGATAGCTTCCAACACCTTTTCCTTGTACTCCAAGAGCCACTTTTCTTTTGCATCCAACTCTTCTTTCTCACTCGTCCAAGGAACTTTGGCCTTAACAATTTCGATTTTTGAGTCTTCGGCCTTTGAACTAGCTTTGGAGACTGAATTACCCGTCCCTCCTATTACTTTTTCTTGTGAAGGACTTTCCTTATTTACTGATTGAGATGACTTTACATCTTCACTCTTATTTGTTTCGGGTCCCTTTTTTTGGACAGCAAAAAAAACGCCTCCAAAAATGATCACACACACAGTAACAATTATTGCTGAACGCATATTAAGCTCCCTCTTGGGTTGTTTCTAATACAAAAGTCATTTTCATTCTCTTAAAAATACTCTTTAGCCAAAGAATAGAAAAAATTGGTATGAATTCCATAAGACGATGGAATTTGTCACCGCTACTGACATTAGAAAAACTTTCAATCGAAACTTTATAAAGAACGTACGTTCTAAACAGGTAAAAAAGGGCCACGGCAAGAACGATGGAACTTCCGCCATAAATAAGTCCGTTAATTAAATATTTTTGAAGTGCTTCCCAAGTAAAACGCAAACCATCCCTCTCCATTATTCTTTTACTCTCAATTTATCGGATTACTTGAGCGAAAACTAAATGAACTCCTCTTTTTAAAGACACAATTGCTTTTTCTCAAAAATTCTCATTTATAAAACTCAAAACTCTTTTAGAGTTCCCCTAAAGGAAAAATTTTTGCTACACTATGACATAGAGATTCAATAGAAATTATTCACAAGGCAAGTCTTCATGGATGTTAGGGCTTATTTAAAGGACAAACAAATTCTATCTTGGGCCCTTTACGATTGGGCCAACTCAACATTTGCCACAAGTATTATGGCCGCCTTTTTCCCAATTTATTTTAAGCAATTCTGGTCCCATGGAGAAAGTAGCGCCATAACGTCGTCAAGACTTGCTTTTGCTACTGCTGCTGCAAGTTTTGTTGTTGCAATTCTTGCTCCTGTTCTAGGTGCCATAGCTGACCAAGTTAACGCCAAAAAAAAGTTCCTTATCTTTTTTCTTACCATTGGGGTTACAACGACAGGCGCTTTAACATTTACAAGCATGGGGCAATGGCAAATTGCTGTTCTTCTCTACGCCTTTGGAACTATAGGCTTTTCCGGCAGTAATATTTTTTACGACGCGCTCCTTGTTTTCATTTCAAATGACAAAACAGTCGACGGTGTATCTGCCTTTGGATTCTCTATGGGTTATTTAGGGGGCGGTCTTCTTTTTGTTTTAAACACACTCACAGTTCTCTATCCAACTTCCTTCGGTCTAACAGATCAATCTCAAGCTGTTCAAGTATCTTTCATCATGGTAGCAATCTGGTGGGCGCTTTTTTCCATCCCGCTTTTTCTTTATGTTCCTGAAAAAAAGATTGAGTCTAAGGACTCCATTTTGGCCATTTGTAAAAAGGGTTTTTCCAGACTCAAAACGACCTTTTCTCAACTAAGAAATTTGAAAGTCACATTTCTTTTTTTAGTGAGCTACTGGTTTTATATAGATGGGGTGGATACTATCGTAAGGCTTTCAAGTAACTACGCCCTTAATATTGGAATTTCTCAACAAACACTACTCGTCTGCATTCTTTTAGTTCAGTTTGTCGCTTTTCCTTGCACTCTCCTCTACATCAAAATTTTTGAAAATAAATGGGGGACAAAAATAGGCATACTCTTTGGTATTGGTTGTTATATTGTCATCACGGTCTCTGCTTATTTTGTTGACTCTGAAACAGAATTCCTTCTTCTGGCCATCGGCATTGGTTCTGCTCAAGGAGGTGTTCAGTCCCTAAGCCGTTCCTTTTTTTCTAAAATTATTCCAAGGAATGCTCCCACGGAATTTTTTGGATTTTACAATATGCTTGGAAAGTTTGCTGCTGTTTTTGGCCCCATGATTTATGGATTTATGAGGTTATACACCGGTGAACGCCAATCAATTCTCTCTATTATTGTTCTTTTTGTTCTCGGTGGGGCCTTACTTCTTTTTGTTGATGAGGAGAAAGGGAAAGCTGCTGCCAGAGAAATGGAGAAAACAATCGCTAAAAAAGAAGGAGCGGGGGCCTAGGTCAAGATGACTGTGTGTGGGCTTTATGGGTTTCGTAAGGAGCTACGATGTTGGGTAGTAGACCTTTGTGCCCCCACTCTTTTCTTTAGCTAAAGAGAAGGTACGCCCAAAAGTTGTATAAGTCAAACAATAGTTTCTACAAACAAACATTTTTTCTAAAAAACTTCTTTTCACCTGTTTGAACATCCCAAAGCCTTTTATAGAAACCTTTGAGTCGAAGAAGTTCATCGTGAGCTCCTTCTTCCACAATTTTTCCCTTTTCCAAAACAATAATGTGGTCAGCATGACGTATTGTAGAAAGCCTGTGTGCCAAAATAAGAGTCGTTCTCCCATGGCTCGCTTTCTCGAGCGTTCTTTGAAGAGAAGCCTCCGTCTCATTATCAACATTCGAAGTAGCTTCATCAAGAATAAGTACCGGAGCATTCTTTAAAAGGGCCCTTGCTATAGAGATTCTTTGCCTCTGACCACCTGAAAGAGTTTGTCCCCTCTCACCAATAACTGTTTCATAACCTTGTGGTAGTTCGCTAATAAATTGGTGGGCCTCTGCCATCTTGGCAGCCTCAATTATATCATCAAGCGTACTATTAAAGCTCCCATAACTTATATTTTCTCTCACCGTTCCATGAAAGAGAAATACATCCTGACCGACAAAACTAAATGCTTTCCTCAAGTCTTTTAGAGAAAAATTACTGATTGGCTCTCCATCCAAAGTAATAAAGCCATGACGACTTTCGTAAAGCCTAAGAATCAACTTTGTTAAAGTACTTTTTCCAGAACCCGTAGGGCCTACAATAGCAAAAGTTTTCTGGGCCTTAATGTGAAAGTTGAAGTCTTCAAAAAGCGGAGGAAGACCTCTATAATTAAAAAAGATCTTATGAAATTTAATATCCCCTTTCACCTTTTTCAAATTGAGAAGCTTTCTCCCATCTTTAATAGAGTAGGATGTATTTAAAAGTTTTATTAAACGGGCCAAAGAAGCCATAGATCTTTGGTAAAGGTCAAAAGTTTCTCCCAGCCTAGTTAAGGGCCAAAGGAGCCTTTGAGTTAGAAAAATCATGACACTATAAGCCCCTACATTTAAAGACCCTTCAATCACTAGTTTTCCTCCCATAATTAGGGTTGTTGTAAAACTCAAAACGATGAAAATCCTTATTATTGGAGAGAAGGCACTCGAAAGTCGAATGGCCAATTTATTGGCCTTATTGTAGTTTTCACTTAAGCCATTAAGAACCCAGCTCTCAAAGTGTTCCGCCGTATAACTTTTAATAGTGGTCATTCCACTTAGGTTATTTCCCAGTTTCGAATTGAGGGCATCAACTTCTTCTCGAACGCGGGCATAATGAGGGGCCACCTTATTTTTGAAAGAAAAGGAAAACCAAAGAATCAAAGGAATAGGAATAAAAGAAAAAAGGGCAACATTTGGAGCAATCACTAAAAAGCCAGTGCCGACAATAAGGACCGTTGTCATAACTTGAATAATGTCATTGGCACCACCGTTTAGGAAACGTTCAAATTGATTGACGTCATCATTTAGAAGGGCCATGAGACTTCCGCTCGTTTTATGCTCAAAGTATTCAAGATCCAAATTTTGAAGGTGATTATAACCATCCATCCTTAAGTCGTGCTGAACTTCCTGGGCCAACCCCCTCCAAGTTAGTTTTTGCAAAAACTCAAATAAGGACTCTAAAGACCAAATTAAAACAGTCATTCCGCCAAGAATATAGAGCTGCGTCATCAGATCAGGGCCAACTACAGAGCCTAAAAAAGAGCTCTCTTTTTTTACAACGGTATCGACAGCTGCCCCAATCAAAAGAGGTGGGGCCAAATCAGTTACCTTGTTCAAAAAGGAGTAAAGCGATGCTTTTGCGATTGCGCGTTGATCCTTTTTCTTCATGAAAAAAAATTTAAATAGTGGATGTTTAATTTTCACAGTAACCCTTTAAAAGGCTTCAGTTAGTAATTACCATGAAAACAACCATATCCAGTCCTTAAGGTCAATTATTGGGACTCTTCAAATGCTTCTTTGGCAAGCTCTCTAAAGTCCTCAATCCATTGGGCCACTTTGGCCGATATGGAAACTTTTTGTTCTTTGTCTAATGAATTGAGGACCCTCGCAATAAGGTTATCTATATGAACCCTATAAGCTTTACTTTCCGGAGTCCGCCTTTTGTCCCAATTTAAAAAATGATCCTTCACACAAAAAGACTTTTTTTCTTTATTTTTGTTTTCTTTTATACAAGAGATGATCTTCTCATTCCAGACTTTTCGCCTAGCATAAGACTCTTTAAAAGGGAAAGAGTGCTTCTTAAAATGCTCTTTAAAAATTTTTTCCTGCTTTTCTTTAATAGTGATGTCCATAAAGTCGAGCATTTTTTTTGCCCTTTTTAAACTTAGCTCTTCAGAACTTGATTCTTTTAATTTCTCAAGTCTTTCTTCATGGTCTTCCTTAATTTTTTCTTCAAATTTTTTTATCTGAGAAGAGTTCAAGGAAAGGTAAATTTTTACAGAAGAGTCAACCCAAGGTCTTGCGGTCATAAAGCCGAGCTTTTCCATTTCAAGCCTTTTCGCCTGAACAATTTTTGGAGTTATAGTGGAAGCCTTTAAATCTTTTCTGACCTCTTCTAAAAAAGTTACATATTTTGGAAGCATTTCTTTTTGGTGCCACTTTTTATACTTTTGAATATTTTTTTCTACTTCAGGAATTTGCTCACTATTAAGGTCAAAGTATGATTCTAACCTCATTTGAATAAACCAATCAGAAAAACGGTAAGCCCATTTAATTCGGCTGCAGCTAGTGGTGAGAAAAAGAACAATCAAAAGAAGGGGTATAAAAGCTCCAACTTTTTTACGCCTCCAAAAGGCCAATTTATTAAATTTATCCATTTGCAAGCACCTCTTTTGAACGATGTGTTACTTTGGGCCACTTAATTTCTATACCTTCTTATTCTAACCCTCAATTGATTGTCAGAAAAAGGATCTTTCGCTAGACTCCCCTTAAAAAAACACAAGGATTTAAAATGATGTTTGATCAAGTGACAAGTGACATAAAAGAGGCCATGAAAGCGAAAGAAAAAGAGAGGCTCAACGCGCTAAGATACCTTAAAAGCCTTCTCCTCGAAAATAAGACCTCCGGTAAACCAAAGCCTGAAATTGATGTCGTTGTCGCACATCAAAAAAAGCTCAATGCTTCACTTGAAAGCTACCCACCAGAAAGTGAACAAAGACAAAAAATTGTAGACGAAATTGAATTTCTTAAACCCTATTTACCAGCTCCTATGAGTGAAGAGGATGTAAAGACCATCATAAAAGAAATTTTAAGCAAGATGGAAAAGCCTAATATTGGTATGGTGATGAAAGAACTGTCTCCACAAATTAAGGGTAAATTTGATGGAAAGGCAGCAAACAAAATAGTTCAAGAGTTAGTCAATAAATAAAGTTAAAGATTTTAAAAACAAGGAGTTACCGATGAAAAAATTAATGTTAGCAGCTTTTCTCTGCTTACTTTCAATTAACAGTTACAGTGCAAAAAGAGTCATTCAGCTTGTAAACCACCAATATGAAGGTGTTAAACAATGGCTTCCTGGGACAATTATAGTCAACCAAGGGGACGATGTGGAAATTCACCTTATTAATAAAAAAGGTATTCATGGCTTTCGCATTAAGGCCTTCAACATTGAAGAAACAGTGACTTCAAAAAAAGTTAAGAAAGTAACTTTTAAAGCCTCTAAAAAAGGCATTCACAAAATAGACTGTCAAATGCATGGTGCTCATGTTGGTGGCCAATTAATTATACAATAATATGAAAATTAAAGGCCTTAAAATACCTGAAGCAGAAAAGAATGGATTTATTCCAACTCTGAATCAGATGGGCTTCATGACTTCAACTTTGGACTCCTTTTCGGAGGAGTTTACAATGTTTAGCTCCTCTTCATGGGCCGGCTCCTCCATATACTCGCTTGAAATTGGAGCTGCTTATGGAGTGGCGACCTTAAAGGCGCTTGAAAAAGGCGCCCATATTATTGCAAATGACCTCCATCAGGACCACCTCACTCTTCTCCACGATAAAGTTCCGGACAACTTGAAAAATAACCTCACTCTACTACCAGGCAGTTTTCCAGAGGATATTGAATTGAAGGACAATTCACTGAAGTCCATTCTTATTTGTCGGGTACTTCACTTTTTTAATGAAGAGAGGTTGAAAAACTCAATACAAAAGTTTTTTAATGCTCTTGAGCCAGGAGGCAAGATTTTTGTTATTACAGAAACACCCTACCTTAAAAACTTCCTCTCTTTTGTTCCCACTTTTGAGAAACGAAAGGAGGAAGGGCACCCTTTTCCAGGATTTGTCGAAGATGTGACTAAAATAGACCCTATCCGTGGGCAATACCTTCCCAAAGAGATGATGGTTTTTGACAAAGGTGTTCTTTCCGGTCTTTTTGGAAGTTTTGGTTTTCAAATAGAGAAGTGCGAAGAGTTTGCAAGACCCGAATTTCCTGAAGACCTAAGACTCGATGGTAGGGAAAGCGTTGGACTCGTCGCAAAAAAAGTGACCGAGAGTCGGTGATAAAAAAGCCCTTAGCAAGTCTTCTCACTTACTTCACTGACCAGTGGTCATTTAGCAAGAGTAAAATAGACCAGAAGGTTGGCCTTGAAGACATTCTTAAGTCACTAAAGTGAAGTCTTCTACTTTTAACAAGTTAGACGTTTTCTCAAAGGGTTCCTTTAACCATTGTTAGAATCAGGTGTAAATCCTGGCCAAACTCATCGTGTACTTACCAGGTGCATAATTCTCAAACCTGTTCTTTTTTAAATCTTGGTACTTTTTTCCAGATTTTGCGTAGCTTGCGAAAGGAAAAATAGCAATTCCACCTCTTGGAGTAAATTCCCCCACAACTTCGAGGTATTTAGGCTTCATAATTTTGGCAAGGTCATTACAAATTGTTTGAATGCAGTCTTCATGAAAATCGCCGTGGTTTCTAAAGCTGAATAGGTAAAGCTTTAAGCTTTTTGATTCAACCATTTTTTTGTCGGCAACGTAATTGATATAAATTTTGGCAAAGTCTGGTTGATTTGTTTTTGGACACAAACTCGTAAACTCGGTGCAAACGAAAGTTGTCCAAGCTTCACTCCCAGGATTTTTATTATCGAAAATTTCCAAGCTTTTTGGAGAATAAGTCGTAGGATACTGTGTGTCAATTTCTCCCAATCCTAAGTCTTTAAGTTCACCAGAAGCTCTCGAAGTAGAAATCTTCTTAGACCCTTTGCCGCTAGACTTAGATATTTTTTGATTCTTAGTTTCTTTCCTTGCCATAAAACTGCACCTTGCTATAGAAATTACAAAAATGTTATTAAACTTTTAAGCTTAAAATTACGCTCAAAGCCATTTCTCCGATTTGGCTTTCCTAGCTCAAGGTTATCTATGAAGAACACCGACAACGCAAGAAGAAAAACAAAAATAGTCCTAGTTCAACTAGGTTCACCCAAGGCACCTACAGCAAAAGACTTAAGAGTCTTTTTAAAAGAGTTTTTAGGAGACCCGCGAGTCGTGGATATCAACCCTCTTCTCTGGAAAATAATCCTTAACTTTTTCGTACTTCCTTTTAGACCGGCCCGCTCTGCAAAGCTCTACAAGAGGATATGGGATGGGCAAAGCTTCCCTCTCATTGAAAATACAAAAAAGTTTGCAAAAAAAGTCGAAGCTATGCTTCCTGAAGAGGCCAAAGAAGTTGTTGAAATTAACCACTGCTTTCTTTTAAGTGAACCAAAAATCAAAGATGTTTGGGATAGTTGGGAAAAAGACCTTGAAGAAGGCAATGATCCAGCGACAAGAGTCCTTGCTATTGCTCTCTTTCCTCAGTACTCAGAAAGCACAGTTGCTTCGGGGATGGACAACTTTTTTGGCGTTTTAAAAAACAAGGTTAAGATTCCTCCTTTTGAATTTTTAACCCATTTTCATAATTCCAAGGCGTTTATTGACAATAGTGTCAGGCAAATTGACCAGCACCTAGGACAGTGGAAAAAAGAAGGCAACCCAAGTAATAAACTCGTTATATCATTTCACGGGATTCCTAAAAGAAGGGTTATATATAAGGGTGACATCTATTTCTTGCAATGCTTTGAAACCTATAAACTCATAGCCCAGAGGCTTAAAGAAATTGAGCCTCACGATGTCCATATGACTTTCCAGTCCCGCTTTGGATCCGAGGAATGGCTTACCCCTTATACAGATGAGTTTGCCATAGACCTCGTCGAACAAGGCCATAAGAACCTGGCTTTTTACTGCCCAAGCTTCGTTGCTGACTGCTTAGAAACAACAGATGAAATTGGGCACGAACTTTCTGAGGAAGTTGAGGAAGTAGGTGGGAAGGTTCAATACATTCCCTGCCTCAATGATGATGATCAGTGGTGTAAAGACTTTTCCGAATTTGCTTACCGCCAAGCCGAAAGTTCACAAGAAGAGAAAGGTAAGGACTTTTATCAACTAGAAAAGAAGGATTATGAAGAAATGCCTGTTCAAAAAATGGAATCTCCTCCTCTTACAGATAACGCCAAAAGTAGTTTAAAAATTGTTTTCTTGACTCTCTTTTTAGACCTTGTAGGCTTTTCTATTATTTTCCCTCTCTTTCCAGCGCTCGCAAAACACTATATTGCGGTTGATGGCGATAACTATTTTCTTAACCTAATCTTTGGCTCTATTACGAACTTCGCCCAAACAGGGGGAGCTGAAAACTTTAACTCAATTGTTCTTTTTGGTGGAGCACTTGGGGCCCTCTACTCTTTTTTACAATTTGTAGCAGCACCTCTTTGGGGTGGTCTTTCCGATAGGATTGGAAGAAGACCCGTCCTTCTCTTCTCCGTTTTTGGATTGGCCTTAAGTTACCTTCTTTGGTTCTTTTCAGGCTCCTTTACTCTTCTTATCTTGGCCCGGTTTATCGGCGGTATTATGGGTGGAAATATTTCTACTGCGACAGCCGTCGTTGCAGATGTCACACAAAAAGAAAACAGAGCTAAAGGGATGGCGACAATTGGAATCGCCTTTGCTTTAGGCTTCATACTAGGACCTGCTATGGGTGGTCTTCTTTCAATGATAGACCTTACTCAATATTACCCAGCTCTTAAAGATTACGGAGTCAATCCATTTTCCATGCCGGCCCTTCTTGCTTTTATTCTCTCGGCTTTTAACCTTTTCTATCTTGCTAAAAAGTTTAAAGAGACACTTCCTCCAGAGAAGAGAGGCCAGTCTAAAAATCAAAGAGTCACAAACCCATTCAAGCTTTTCAAACCTCTGCCCTACGAAGGAGTAAACCTTACAAACTTTGGTCACTTCCTTTTCTTAGCTGCCTTTTCTGGGATGGAGTTTACTCTCACATTTTTGGCGGTGGAAAGGTTAAGCTACACTTCTATGGACAATGCTTATATGTTCATCTTTATCGGAGTTTTAATTGCTCTTGTTCAAGGAGGGTATGTCAGAAGAAAGGCGGCCATCAAGGGTGAAAAAAACATGGCCCTCCAAGGACTTGTCTTTCTTATACCAGGTCTTATAGCCATTGGACTTACCAATGCTACATGGTCACTTTACCTAGGTCTCTTTTTCTTAGCAGTGGGATCATCCATGGTTATCCCTTGTTTGACTTCTTTAGTCTCTCTTTACACTCCACCTGAGTACCAGGGACAGAGTATCGGAATTTTTAGGTCACTAGGAGCTCTTGCAAGGGTTATAGGTCCTATTATAGCCTCCCTTCTCTACTGGAAAATGGGTTCTTCAACTCCCTACTTTCTGGGAGCTTTATTTCTAGTTATTCCTATCCTTATGGTAGGAAAACTTCCGCAACCTCTAAAAGAGAAATCTCTTTAAAAAAACTTAAAGGGACCTTTTTGTTAATAATTCCAAAAAAGGTCCCGACAAGTGTTCATAAGAAGAACAAGAATTACTTAAAGTTTAACTAATTAGGTAGGGTTCTATTTTATGGATAAAAGAAGTCATTGGTCCTCTCGCTTGTTAGAAACACAAAAAAAAATTGATACCCTTTTTGAAAAATCTCGAAAAACTTACTCTAACCCGAAAGCTAGAGGCGAACTCAAAATAATTAATGAAGTTATTGAAGAAAAGCTGGGTGAGAGGGAAAAAAAACTTAAAGAAAAAGCTCGTCAAGAAACTCTGTTCTTAATGGAAAATTGGCATCTCATTAAAAGAAGGCTTGTGAATCCTTTAAATGAGTTTCTCCAAAGAAGAGTAAATCAAAAGTTTACTGACTCTGCTATTACTTCATTTCAAACGCTAGAGCTTACAGACCAGGTTGAGGGGCCTCTGCTTATTTCTGAAACTTATGAAAACCATTTTTCCGGACCTAAATCATTAATGAGGGAGTTCTCTTATAAATACCAATTTCATAAATTTTGTCTATCGATGGGCATTTTTGAAAAAAATAGTATCTCCCATGAACTCGACATCCAAGACATTATTTATGAAGTAGGACAAGACTTTCACCAATTTATAAATAAAGACCTCGTTTTTGGACAAGTTTTTTCTCACTTCCCCAAAGACATCTTTAACCTAACTCTTTCAGATAACTACTTTACACCTCTTTTAAACGCATCTTTTAGTATCGAAGTTAATGGGTTAAAAAATATATTCTTTTTAATATTACCTTTTGAATTAACTAAGCATTACTTAATGGAATACGAAGACACTCTCTAATATTAAGAAGGAATAAAGACTAAATGAGAGGACAAGAACTTAGGTCTTTCATATTTTCTACTTTCATCATCCTTTTGATTCTTCCACAATCGTCAAAAGGAGAATGGCAGTTTTCTGACTTCTTTAAAGAATGGGGCGCCCCTTTTACTGAGAAAAAAGTTACTCCCTATCTTTTTACTGGAGCAAGCATAACTACATTGCTTGTAGGTTTCCGTGATCAAATAGTTGAACCCTTTCAAAAAAATATCTCTGATAAAAAACCACTTGGTGATAACCTCGCTAAATTTGGTTATACTATGGGTAATATGGTTCCAAATGCTCTCTATATGGGATTTATGTATGGTCATTATAAGTTTACAAAAAATAGAAAATCTTTTGACCGTGCTCTCCTTATGCTTAAAAGTAGTTCTTATTCTGGTCTAACAACACATGTTCTCAAGCAAATTGTAGATCAAAGAAGACCAAATAAGGGTAAAAGCACATCGTCTTTTCCTTCTGGTCACGCGACTTGTGCCTTTAGCTTTGCTTCTATTATCGGAATGGAGCATGAGTGGTATTGGGGCGTTGGAGCTTACACAATGGCAGCAATTGTAGCAATTAGCCGCATGAATGATAATGCTCATTACCTCCACGACGTTGTCTTTGGTTCAACAATAGGCATTACTTATGGGCTTGCACTTTACTATCAATCACAAAATAAAATTCCACCATCTTCTGTATTCTATCCTATAAAAATAGAAAATGGTTTAGGGCTCGGATATGCGATGGATTTTTGATTAAATTCATTGAACCATATGTAGAAACCTTTTTTCAGTGAGAGACTTTCTTAAAAAAAGGGCAAGGTTTCTTTGCTCTTTTTGACTTAAGTTTAAGTGAAGAGGAAGACGGCGGGAGGCATTTCTAAAAAGCAATTTATGCGCCTCTTCATCATATTGAGAAATAAAAGAAAAATGGTAATTTTTACCAAAAAGCTCATTTATTTTATCAGCAGAATAACTGTTAATTGATTCGATTGGCTCGTTATAGTGAGTAATAACATCCTCTAAAGAGGTCATAGATCCGTTATGAAAATAGGGAGCTGTAAGACCAACATTTCTTAATGGGGGAACCAAAAACTGGAACGCAGACCCTTTTCTTTTATTTATTTTCCTTCTTCCATCATCCATAAATTTTTTATTTAACGAAAGGTGAGGAACAATAATATTTTCAAACCCAAAGTTTGTAAGATGTTTTCCATTATGGCACATAAAACATCTTCCTTTGCTAGTAAAAATTAAAGCTCCTCTTTTCTCTGGTAAGCTTAAAGCTTTGGTATCCCCTCTCAAATAACTGTCCCAACCGGTTTCCCTAGTTGTAAATTCCACATCCTGAAAATGGGCCAAAGCTTTTCCAACATGACCAATATTCCAATTTTCATCTGGGAAAGCTTTTTGGAACATTTTTTGGTAACTTTTCCGATTCAAAACTCGTCTAAGAATTTCATCCCAAACTTCTCTATCAGAAAGATCCGAAAATTGATGGCCTCGCATCTCAATTTCATTGATTAAAGGGAAAAGGCTTTGTACTGCCGATGCATTTTCCAATTGATCAACAATATCTTCAAAAAAAGGCTTCTCTCCGTTTAGATTGGGATTTGGGGTTTTAAAAGCCTTGGGCTTTAATTTAAATTGAACTCTTCCATCCCAAAATAGCCTACTAAAGCCAGGATGAGTTTTATTGTAAAGAGGTGGGGCATTTCTTAATGTGGTCATGCCTGAACCTTGCTTTCTCTCTAAACCATCTCCTTTTCCACCTGTTCCAATAGATAAAGGGAGACCATCGCCAGTTCCTAGGTTAGGTTGGTGGCAAGTAATGCATGCAGTATCACCTGCCATTGAAATTTTTTTATCCGAAAAAAGAGATTTACCTAAATTATAAAGATGGACACTTTTTTTCGACGGAACTCTCGTAGGAGCATACCTAAAACGTGAAATAAAAATTTTTAATTCTTCATCTAATTGCCTTTCAGAAACCTCTCTTTCTTGACTATTGGTACTTGTTAATAAAGATAAAAAAAGAAAGGGAATGCACAAATATACCTTTTTTACTTTTCTCATACCTCAGCTCTTACTTCCTCTATTTCGATTTTAGATATTCTGGTCATTTCTTCCCTAAGCTGAGCGATCCATTTTTTTATTCTCCCTTCAGATAAATCATCTTGATTTTCCACATCTAGAATAAGTCCCAGAAACTTACCGTCTCTAAGGGCAGTTGATTCTTCAAACTCGTAACCCTCTTTAGGCCATAAACCTATATGATTAAATTTTTTATCCTTAATCGCATCGTAAATAGTTCCAACTCCATCACAAAAGGTTTCACCGTAACCCTCTTGGTCTCCGACTCCTACAAATGCTACAAATTTATTTTCAAGGTTAGCACTTTCGATTTCGGAAAGCTGAAGGTCCCAATCATCCTGAAGGTCACCACTACCCCAGGTTGAAGTTGCAAGAATAATGAGGTCGAACTTTTCAAAATCGTCACTAGAAATATCGGAAACGTTATGTACAACACCTTCACCTAGATGCTTGTGAATTGTCTGGCACAAAGTTTCGCAATTTCCAGTCTGGCTTCCAAAAAAAATTCCAGCTTCCATGAGTTTTCCTCCATTGATTAAGCTCTTCCTACTTTTGAGCTCAATGAGTTTAGATATTAAAATAAAAGTTTAAATAATCAAACTTTTTTTTCAATCACTTAACTTTAAACCATGGCAAACGAAAGTTTAGGAGCATATCAACTTTCAAACTTTTTAATTTCACACCTACATTTGTCTTTCTTTCCCACAAAAGTATTTAAAACAAACATTGCAGAAACCGCTGTTTAAAGCCCTATCAAGCTATTTTAGATGCTAATATTAATCATCAAAACTTTTCAGGAGGGTTTATGAAAGGACATCCGGATATGATTGCAATTTTAAATCAACTACTCACCAATGAAATCACTGCAGGCAATCAATTCATTCTTCACTCAAGAATGATAAAAAACTGGGGTCTCGAATCTCTCGGTAAAAAAGAATACGATGCTTCAATGGAAGAGATGGTGCATGCTGATAAAGTTATTCAAAGAATCCTCTTCCTTGAAGGAGTTCCCAATGTACAAAAGATTGACCGCATTAGCATAGGTCTTAAAATTAAAGATATTATTAAAGCAGACCTCAAGCATGAAATAAAAGCTCTTGATGATCTCAAGGGATTCATTAAAAAGGCTGAGGAACTTGAAGATTACGGATCAAGAGAGCTTTTTATGGAAATCTATAAATGCGAGGAAGACCATATAGACTGGCTTGAAACGCAACTAGAACTTATTGAAAGACTTGGTGAGCAAAACTATATGCAAAGCCAAATGTAGTTTTAAATTGAATCCAGTTTTCTTTGTGACTCAAAATTCACCTTATTTTTAAACAAAATATATTTACCTAATCGTTATTTAGTATATTATTAAATATCAACAACTGAAGTTTGTCCTGGACTATTATTGTTTGATGACTCAAACCTCCTGTGATAGAATTCGTCTTGACATTTACGTCACATAATTTAGCAGAGGAAAAAGAATGAAAACAATAGTTATATTTCTTGTAAGCCTTGTGGCTTTTTTAAGCTTTAATGTACATTCGAAAGAAAAAAATGAAGTCAACCTCTACTCTTACAGACAAGAGTTTCTTCTCAGACCTTTTTTAAAAGTCTTTGAAGAAAAAACAGGAATCAAAGTCAACGTATTTTTCACCAAAAAAGGCCTTATCGAAAGGCTAAAAAGTGAAGGAAAAAACACTCCTGCAGACGCTGTTCTCACCGTTGATATAGGTAACCTTTCCACAATAGCAAACCTAGGGCTTTTTCAAACTTTTGACTCAAAAATTATTTCAAAAAATATTCCTAAAAAGTTTCGACATGAGAACAATCTTTGGGTTGGTCTTTCAGCAAGAGCAAGAATCATATACTACTCAAAAGATAGAATTGATCTAAAAGACCTCAAATCCTATAAGGATTTAACCAATAAAAAGTTTAAAGGAAAAATCTGTAGCCGTTCGGGACTTCATAACTATAATTTGGCCCTTCTTTCTTCGATGATTCACCACCACGGAGAAGAATACTCACTAAAGTGGGCAAAAACACTTAAGGAGAACCTCGCAAGAAAACCTCAAGGGAATGACAGAGCACAGGTAAAGGCCATCTCAGAAGGCCTATGTGACCTTGCATTGGGCAATACATACTACATGGGAAAAATGCTTGAAAACCCGAAGCAAAGAGGATGGGCCGCTTCTACTGGAATCTTCTTTCCTGATCAAAAAGGAGTTGGAACTCATGTTAACTTAAGCGGAGCTGGTATTACCAAACATGCTAAGAATAAGGAAAATGCAATCAAGCTCATTGAATTTCTTTCTGGAGACTTAGCTCAACATATGTATGCTCATGTAAACCACGAATACCCTTTGAAAAAAGGCGTTAACCTTTCTCTCATCGTTCAATCTTTTGGGAAAATGCAAGATGGAATAGATAAAGGATCTTTTAAACAAGACCTAACTTCACTTCCAAAGCTTGGTTCACTTAGAGAGAAAGCTATAAGGATTATGCAGAAAGCCGGATTTAATTAATTAAAAAATAATTAGAAAGAGCCAATCCTTCTTTATGAGAAGGATTGGTTTTCATCGGAAATTTCTTTTTGAAACCTTTTATTCAAACTATGATCTACTTTGTTTGTTTTACAAAAAACGTTAACAAGATCATAAAGCTCACCTTTAAAACCTTTATCAATATTATTTTTTGCTTGTAAGTAAATGTGGTTCATTATCTTTTGTAACATTAATGTATTAAAATGAGAGTCATTTGTTAAATCACTCTTTATCTTTTTTCTGTTAAAGTTTAAAATATCGGCCATCAGACACCCTAATTAATTGTTCTTCAAAAAGGAAATGAGAGGTCATTCTTAAGCTTTAAGCAAACTTAGAAAATTATTTTCTCTCAATTTCTTTTCTCTTCTTCTTTGTTCTTCTTCTTTTTGGGCTTTTTCCCTCATTGCTAAGATTCTGTTTTCGGCCATTTTTACAACTTCAGCATGCTTTAAAAAGCTTTCAGTATCTAGTTTCAAAGAGACATCCCCCAAGAAAAGTGTGACTGTGTCACACTTTCCGCAGAGTCCAATTTTAATACTTTTTTTATTGTTACAAGAACTCATTTTTAATCTCCCTTAATAAAGGAATTCCTCAATTGTTTTCTTAACTTCTTTTTTTACTACTTCAGCCTTTTCAGGATTTTCTTGAAACTGATCATCTAACTCAAACAGTTTTTGCCAAAGAGTACTGCCATCAGATTTTTTCTTGAAACTTAGTGGGGCTTTCATTCCATAGACCTCATCCCAAACTTCTCTAACCTGAAACCAGTAAGTTTTATGATCTTTCCACCAGTCTTTTGCTTTATTACAAAGTGAATCAGATACCTTCATATAAGTATTTAAACCCTTTTCCATAACTAGAGGTTTTTCAAAATCTTTGGTTTTTAAAATCTTCACATTATCTTGGTCATGAACATGACCCGCAGAAATTAACTCGTGGCGGTTAGTCCTTTGAAGAATATTATAGTCACTCCTCTTAGAATACTCTCGTCTAGGAAGAGGTGCATTTGTCGTGCATTCCCAGAAACTTTTCTGATTATAGTGGAACCAAGGAGCTGAACATTCATACCGTGGACTATCGTCTACCTGATAAACCTTCTGAGTCCACGTTCCCTGAACTTTTAAAGAGTCTAGCTCTTTTGGAGTCCATTTATAGCCTCCTTGATATTCATAAAGTGATGTTTCTTCATGAACCCATTCCTGCCTCCAGTGCTTAATAATGTAGGGACCATTGACCAAAAGATGTTGAAGAGAAATCTTTCCTTGCTTTTCAGAGTCAAGTAAAACCAACTCTAAAACAGGACCTGATTGAAACCTCCCTCGATATTCATAGTTCTTACTCATAGAAAATGTTTCAGCATTTCTAAAAGTAACCCTATAACAACCTGCCATCTTTTTGATAGATTCAACGTCCTTGTTATAATTATTGTGAGCAAATGCACTTATGTTTAAAAGGAGCGCAAAAATGCTAATAGATATTTTTTTCATTTTTTATCCTCCGAACTGATTTTTAAATAAGATCAAATCCCATTTTTATTGAGTAACCTCTAACATCTCCTTGAATCGTCCATTGAAGAATTCCTAATCCTTTAGCATCCTGATGAGTAACTGCTTCAATTTCAATATTTTCAACCGTTTCCTCCCTAAGAGAATGCTCACTAATAACTCCCATATCGAGGGCCTTTAGTATTAACATTTTTTCTAAAACGCGAAGGTTTGAGTTTTTCACCTCATTAATCTTTATGACATTGCAATCTTTAAAAGTCTGATTATTTAAAGAGACAGAATCTTTTTTACCAAGAAAGGTCATTTTTAAATTAGAAGTTTTAATGGCACTATTTTCTAAGCTCGCCCAAAAATAATCATCAAAAACTTCATTTGGCATCATAAGACGGATTGTTCCAGCCCTTCTTCCAGCCCACTTGACCATAACATCATATTTCCAGTGAACAAGGTACTCTGACTGCCCGTCGACCTCTTTTAATTCCATTATTTGAAATTTACTTTTCCCGGATTGAACCATGTAGTTGGTTCTTGCTTTGTCTTTGATAAGTACAAAATTTGTTTCCTCACCCAAACGATCTTCAAAGGCTGATAATGTAAGCGACCAACCTAAAACACAAACTAAAGCGAGAGATAAAATTTTTTTCATAACTTTTCCTTTGATAATTAATAATTCATACTTCTAAGTTCTTAATTTTTGATTTTTGATTCATCGATAGCTATTATAATAGTTTATGTTATGAAACTTTTTTTTGACTTGTCAAACTATTTGAAATTGTCTACATTTTCGATGACTTTTGAAAAAGGTATCGAAATGACGGTAGGCGAAGGAAAGTTTGTTGATTTAAGTTTTAAAGTCTTCATCTTTACCGAAAACTCAGATGTCAGAGTCTATACTAAAAGCAACTTTAACTACTTCCACCCCTCTATTCACTTCTTTAAAAAAGTACAGAAAGCCTTAGTAGGAGCCCATGTTCATGAAAGAGTCATTGTTAACCTTGAGCCTCATGAAGCTTACGGAGATTATGATAATGACCTTGTTTTTACGGTAGACAGAAATATAGAAAATGGTGCTTTTGACCCGAAGATAGGACACAAGTTTAGTCTGGAAATGAATGATGGAAGAAACAAGATAGGCAAAGTGATTTTTAAAGATGATAATCATATTTACTTAGATACAAACCACCCTTTGGCAGGAGCAAAGCTAAAGTTTGATATTTATGTAAAAAAAATATCCAATACGGAAAATAAAGTTTCATTTCCCCAACGAAAAATATTTGAAGATGGCTTTAACTTTAGGTGAGAAAAATATGAGCGTAATAGAAATTAAAAATTTAAGTGTTGATTTTACTGTTGATGGTAAACCAGTTCACGCAGTCAAAAACTCTTCTTTAACTATAAAAGAAGGTGAAACATTTGGGCTTGTTGGAGAATCCGGCTCCGGTAAAAGTGTTACTTCCCTGGCCATCATGGGTCTTCTTCCTAAGCCACAAGCAAAAATCTCGAGTGGAGAAATCCTCTATAAAGGAAAAAATATATTAAATTTCTCTAAAAAAGAAATGACTCAAATCAGAGGTAATAAAATTACCATGATTTTTCAAGAGCCAATGACAAGCCTTAACCCTGTCTTTAAAATTGGAAATCAAATTACTGAAACTATCCTTCTTCACCAGGAAGCTTCAAAAGCCGAAGCCAAAGAAAGGGCCATCCAACTCCTTGATGAAGTAGGTATACCTGACCCAGCAAGAAAATTTGATGATTACCCTCACCAACTCTCAGGAGGCCAAAGACAAAGAGTCATGATCGCAATTGCTCTGGCATGTGAACCTGACCTTATGATCTGTGATGAACCTACAACGGCCCTCGATGTGACAATTCAAAAGCAGGTCTTAGAACTCCTTGTTAACCTAAAAAAGCACCATAAGATGAGTATTCTTTTTATTAGCCATGACCTCTCTGTTGTTGCAGAAATTGCTGATCATGTCGCAGTCATGAACCAGGGGGTTATTGTTGAGCAGGGAACAACTGAAGACCTTTTTTTAAACCCTAAACATCCTTATACAAAAGGTTTATTGGCATGCCGCCCGTCCTTAGGAGATAACCCTAAGAGGCTTCCGACTGTCCAAGACTTTCTTTCTAAGGATGATGCTAATTTCTCTCTTCCAAAGGAAAAAGTTGAAATAAAAGTCGAAAAAGACATAAGTAAAAATAATAATCCTGTCCTTCTTGAAGTTAAAAATGTCAAAAAGTATTTTGAAATTAAAGGGGGACTCTTTGGAAGAACGGTTGATCATTTCAAAGCCGTTGATGATGTGAGCTTTACTTTAAAAAAAGGTATGACTTTAGGGCTTGTTGGAGAAAGTGGCTCTGGAAAAACAACTTTAGGAAGAACAATTCTTCATCTTACAGAGCCTACAAGTGGTCAGATTATTTATAGAGGACAAGACCTATCACATTTGAGTGCGAAGGAAATGAGGCCTTTAAGACAGAAGCTTCAAATTATTTTCCAAGACCCCTACTCCTCTTTAAACCCAAGGATGACAGTTGGAGAAATTATAACAGAGCCACTCAATATTCATCATATAGGAAAAGACAAAAAAGAGAGAAAAGAAATTGCCTGTGAACTTTTGAAAAAAGTTGGACTACTCCCTGAGCATTACTCCAGGTATCCTCATGAGTTTTCAGGTGGCCAAAGACAAAGAATCTGCATCGCTAGGACTTTGACAGTTAAACCTGAGTTTATTATTTGTGATGAGTCCGTTTCAGCTTTAGATGTTTCCATTCAAGCTCAAGTTCTTAACCTTTTACAAGATCTTCAAGAAGAATTTGATCTTACCTATATTTTTATCTCTCACGACTTAAATGTCGTAAAGTATTTCTCTGACCAGATAGCCGTCATGAAAGAAGGAAAAATCGTAGAAATGTCTTCTCCAAGCGAAATATACAAAAATCCAAAAATGGATTATACAAGAAGGCTTATCGATTCAATCCCCAAAGGAATCTCCAATGAAGTAACTTATTGATTAAATATAATGTAAATTTTATTAAATTGAGAACTTAGTTGGTAAAAGAATTTGTTATATAAATTAACGAACTAAATAAAAAGAAAATGGTTAGCACGCAGCACCATTGTTCTTTTTTTACTCTGATTACTTTCATACTCTCATCCTTTACTGAAAATTCTCTGGGTTTGTTATGAGGCCAAAGGTTTAAGGAAGCCGAGGGTAGAATCAAAGCAGTTCACCGCTTGAAAGTTGAACACTCCTATGAACAAATTCGGAAAGATTAAGACAAGGAAAGGAAGTTAAAGATTTTTTTTACGAATGCGGCTCCCTACAGTGCACTTGTTTTAAAGGATAAAGAGGGAGTAGCAATTTAACTTAGGAGAAATGGAAAACTTATAGTAAGGAATGCTAATTAAACTAAGTAATTATTTATAAGCGTTCAGTTTTTGGAGTATCTATTTAATTAATTCATAAAAGTATCAAGCTAGAATTCTAATTTAATTAGACATACCTAATTTTTGTTTGACTGACAAAACTAACGTAACTATATTAATCTAATGAAATGTCTTTCCTATTTCTTAGTTTTATTTTTATTACTACCTAATTTTAATTTTGAATCTCAATCTATTGAATATGATGCTTTAACAGGGGCAACATCTCCGGGTGGCGGCTATGACGATGAGCTTATCGAAGCCATTGAATATCAATACCCCTATAAATGGCTCATTGATATTATTGATAGGACTGAGAATCTTAATGCTAAAAATAGAGATGGTTTTTCCCCTATCTTGATGGTCATTGATAAGAACTCACCTAAAAGAGATCAACTTATTCTCTACATGTTAAGAGAAGGAGCTTATGCGCATACCTTTGACAACTTTGGAATAAGCGCTCTTCATCTCACAATCTTTAAAAATTTTCCTTCTACTTTTGCTATTTTATTAAAAAATGGTGCTGATCCAGATTTCAAAAATATTAATGGAGACACTCCCCTTCATTATGCTGTCCACCAATCTAAGTATTATGATGATAAAAGCAAAGAGGATGAAAAAGATTCTCTCTTAGAAATGATAGAGATTTTGTTAGAGGAAATGGAAGACCCTTTTATAAAAAATGCCCAGAAGAAGACAGCTCTAGACCTAGCAAGAGAGCAATCTAAAACAACTACTTTTTCAAAAGTAGTTTATGAAAATTTAAAATTTTTTTACGATGAAATTGGTGGAAATTCCCAATGAATAAAATAATTAAAATAACCTTATTATCTTTTTTTCTTTTTTCTTTTTTCGCAGAAGCTTCTTATAAAAGAATTCGATCTTGGGACCTTAAGTATTATAAATTGGCGTTTGAAGCAGCAAAGTTTCAAAAAGTGTTAAAAATTGACGACCCATTTACAATAAACTCTCCTAATAATGAAGTTAAGCAAATTTTTGATGCCAATAAAAAAATGCTTGGCCATATTAGGGAAATATTTACTGATACTGGTTGTGGTGGTGAATGTGCACCTCTTTTTTTTACAATTGCTTATAATGTAGATGGAACTTATCGGCAATATATAGTTAAAGAAGGTGAGGAACTTTTTAAAGGAAATGATTATGAATACTTTAATAAAGAAGACTATCTTAGATTAAACTCCCTCCTTCAAAATCCTCCAAAATCTTTTGAAACGTTGAAAGAGCCAAAGGAAATACTCAGTGATTGGGATGGAAAAACCGGTGCAACAAAATTGATATATAAAAGTGATGTTATAGAAACTGCCGCCCTCACATGCTTTAGAATTTATCAATACAATACTCAAACTCAGAATTTTCTTAAAAACTGAAAAAGGTTCTTTAAATGTTAAATCTAAGATCTTTTTTTTTCTTTGTAATACTTTTTGTATATAACTTACCTCTTGGTCAAACAGCTTGCCTTAATCTTGAGAACATTAATAAAGAGGTTAAGATTCCTCAGAGGATATGTTTAGAATCCCCTGAAAAACTTCATCAAAAATACACACTTATAACTTTTTTTACAACGACCTGCTCGACATGTAAGGAAAATCTTCCAATGCTAAGTAATCTTTATCAAATGTGGCAAAATGAAGTTTCGATTAAACAAGTTTCTCTAAATCCAAAAAAAGAAATGATAGAAGATTACATTGATGAATACCAAGACCTTCTTCCTTATCCAGTCTACTTTGATCCAAGTAGAAGTGCTAAAAAACAATTTAATATCCGGTTGGTTCCCACACTAATTCTTCTTCAAAATGGAGTTGGCTTAGTTTTTCGTCATAAAGGAAAAATGGATGTAGAGGTCATAAAAAAACTCGAATTATTTTTTAGGAGTTAAAAGTGATTAGATCTTTTTTTTTTGTTTTTTTTTAATTTTTCAAAGTTGTTCCTCAAAAAAAATTCTTGATCTCAGTTTAGTTAACGGATCTGGAATGGATTTTGATAATGCCCTTTCAATACCACAAAGTTTTTCAAAATACTTTTTGGGTAGTCAAGTAAGTCAAACTCTCACAGGCGGTTGTTCCACTTGCGCAAAGTAATTTTTCTTCTCCTCTTATTCGTGAAAACGCCTACAATTAAGGCAAAAATTTACACTATAGGCGCATCCTTCTCTTACGAAAAAGTAAAATTACCTTCCCTAGAAGTAGCTTATAATTCAGTGCCAAGCCAAAATATATCACTGAACTATACAATCGATGAAATCAAAAGCTATTGGGGCTCAAGTTTGAATATAAAACAAACTAAAAGAGATTTCTCTAATACTTTTATAAAAAATAAAAAAGGTGTTGAGCAGAATATAGCAAACATACACCCTGAAAGTGAAAATGAAACTTCATTTTCCGGATCGGTTTTCTATTCAAAATCTCCTTTTAAAATGTCTATAGGCTTAGGATCGACTCTTTCTAAAACGCTTTTTCCCTATCAAAGTCTATATTTTTCTTCCCAATACGGTTTTAACCACGGAATTAATAGGTTAGGCATTAGGCTTCAAAAGTCCTACTTAGAAAACCCTGAAAATTTCTTTACAAACCGAATCAATTTTAAAAAGATTTCTTTCCCCACCAAAGAAACCCGAGAGCGAATTGATCTTTTTTGGGAAAATATTTGGACTGAAAAATTAAAGACAAAAATATCCTTTTTAGGCTCTTGGAAACCAGAGCTCATTAGGTCTTCACAAGGAGGATCATTCTCACTTGCTTTTGCACTTAAAGACAATCTCTCTACATTAATTAGATTTAAAAGAATAACCAGCATTAAAAAGAAAGAGCCTCTCGATAATAACGGTTTTTTTGAACTTGACATAATTTCGAATCAAATTAGTTATGATCTTAATTTTGAATGGACTATTTTTGGGAATTACACATTAATAAGAGAAATGCGTGAAACTATCGAAGTTACCCAACAAGCTAGCGACGAATATTTAATTGGCTTCAAACATAATTGGACCGAACATAATATAAGCCAAGCCTGGCAGTTATCTCACATCAGAGGAAATATGGATGATAAATCTTTTTCAATTCAAGGAAAGCTTCAATGGACTATAATCTGAAATCTCACCTGTCAATCATCTTAATTTTAACTTGTATTATTTCATGTGGAGAAAATCTAAAACATAAAGTAAAAGAAAAAAATTCAAGCGTAAAAGCCAAGATAAAGATTCTAGAAGGGGAGTTCAAAACTACCCAAAAACTAACTAAAAATATTAAAGATTTTTCTAATAAACAACTTATTCTAATGTTTGCTGATAGTTTTTGCATTGAATGTACTAAAAAAACAAGGCTTATAAAAAGCTCTTTTACAAACTCAAGAAAACCAAAAAATATTTATTTTCTTTCCCTTATAGTGGGAGAAGATCTCGAGGAAGCACATTATTGGAAAAAAGATAATAAAGTTCCTTGGATAGTTGGAGAAGATGAAGACCTCTCCCTTTTTAAAAAGTATTGCCCGGAACTAAAAACGCCCTGTACTATTATATCAAACCCTGATTACGGAATAGTTTTTAGAAAAATAGGAAAGGTTTCTATTGAATTAATACAGAGTTATGTAGGAGAATGGTAGTGAATTTTCTTAAAATATATACTCCTATTTCTCTACTGTTTTTTCTTTGTTGCTCAAATTCTTTTTCCGCTTTTTCACTAAATGACCTAAAAAATATCAATTCTTCTATAAATATTAAAAATGAAAAGAAAGATATCGAACTTTATTACTTTTGGGCTACATGGTGTAGGAGTTGCGAGAGAAAACTTAGAGTTGACCTTCCAAAACTTGAAAGCAAAAAGCTGGCAGTTTATTCAATCAATATAGATAAAGATTCCAAAAAAGCTCTTTTTTATATCAAAAAGAAAAAAATTAAAATTCCGGTTCTAAGAGACCCCAAAAAAGAGTGGCAAAAATATTTTAAAATTCAAGCGGTTCCTTCTTGGGTGCTTTTAAAAAAGAATAAAAACAGAACAAGAACTCTTCTTGCAAAAGAACTATCTTTTGATAGAGAAAAGATTTTAGCTTTTATTAAGTGACCTTCTCTTTATATACCAAGCTCAGGTCGTGTTTTTAATTTGCATGATTTAATTCTTATCATTAATTTTAAATTGAAGCCCCCTCAAAATGTCGAGGGTTTGGTATTATAAGATAGACCTGGTTCCTTAAATTTACTTTATTGGAAGAGGTAATTTTCAAAACTGAGTGAATATTCTTTTTCAAATTAACCAAATAATTTCACCTCCGGTTCATTTTTATAGTAAGAAATACCGAATATTTGTTTGATAACCAAAACTAAAATTAAAAGCAGTCAAACAGAGGTTTGATAAATTAGGATTAATGGGGTTGCAGCAGGATTGCAGAAGATATTGAGAGCAAAAATTTTTGGCACTTAAAGCTAGGGACGATAGTCTCCTAGCATCCTCTTCCCTGGGCAAATTTTAAATGCCGGGCAATTACGACATGAGGAAGCTAAGGCAATAGGACAAAGAACAAGGTTATCGAAAACTAAAAGAATAATTTCCTTAACAGCAAAAATAAGTATGAGAATTAGATTAGTTATCACATCGAGAGACTTTAGGAAGACGTTTTGAGAGGTAAAGTGGTTCCTCATCTCCTCGCTCTTATTTATAATGCTTAGGTTTCTTTGTGCTATTTTCTTCCTTTCCTCAGTGCTGCAAGATCGCACTTTAAAACCATGGTCTTTTGAATGTGTTTCAAGTACTGAATTAGGATGATGCATGAAGCCTCCCTTTATAATTTCTATTATCCCCTATTTACGCTCAGCATTAAAAAAATTATGTCTAAAAGTCCTAAATGTCTAAAATATGTGAACTTTTTCAAGGTTTTGTGAAAAAAAAATTTCTCTAACCAAATTTTGGTGACACAATAAAAAAAAGTTTAACCTCAAGGAGCTCTTAAGAGATGGTTCAAGAAAGACAGTTTCTTTCAGTGGCAACAATTCTAGCTGAAACGACGAAAGAAGTTTTTGAAAAGCTAGTCAAAACACCCCTGACTTTTGGTGAACCCGGCTTTAAAGAAGGTAAGGAAATAAAAGGTGATGTAGCCTCTATTTTAGGCTTAACTGGAGTTAGGCAAATTTCTAAAGAAAGTGGAGGAGGATCAGCAGATTATAAAGCAATTTTTGTTCTTACCTGGCCACTTGAAGCTTATATAGAAGCATCCAACCTCATGCTCAAAGAAAAATATACAAAGTACCAATATGAGATTTCAGATGTTGGTGGTGAGATCTGTAATGTTATTGTCGGGAATGCAAAACCCAAACTAGAGAAAGAAGGCTTTACAGCAAACCTCTCCATCCCTTCAGTTATTCATGGCAGTAAACACCGAGTGCATTACCCTCTAGGGTCCACTATAGTAGCTGTTCCCTTAAATAGCTCTTACGGTGATATGACTCTCGAGTTTGGCTATGCAGAGGGAAAAAATAAAGCGAATCCTTAAAATCAAATTGAGACCACTCTAAAAAGCACTTCCTTACTAACTATTATTAAAATTGGTTTAGAAAATGAGCAAGAGTTTGCACTCCTTGTCCATTTGCTCCTGCCCTCGAATAAGGTCCTTTAGGCCCATCTACCCATGCATAGAGGTCCATATGGGCCCAAGGGGTTTCCCCAACAAAACTCTCAAGAAAGAGAGCAGCTGTGATCGCACCACCAAAACCGTCAACTGCATTGGTCATATCCGCAACATGACTTTTCATTTTTGCACGAAGGGACTGATCCAGCGGCATCCTCCAGAGAGGGTCTCCTGCTCCCTGTGCTGCTTTTTCAAGTGAAGCGGCTAACTTATCGTCATTTGAAAAAAGCCCCCCAATTGAAGAACCTAGCCCTACTTTTATAGCTCCTGTCAAAGTAGCTGCATCAACTACCATACAAGGCTTGTCTTTTCCTTTTTGAGTTACGGCAACATCGAGAGCATCACCTAAAACAAGCCTTCCTTCGGCATCTGTATTATGAATTTCAACAGTCTTTCCATTCCTGGCATGAAGGATGTCACCTGGTCTAAAAGAAAGCGCATCGATGGCATTTTCTGCTAAAGGCAAATAAAAGTCACAAGGAACTCCCGCCTGCGATTGAGTAAGATAATAAGCGGTCCCTACCATACAAGCCGAACCACCCATATCTTTTTTCATATTCCTCATGGCCCCAGAAGGTTTTATATCGAGACCGCCAGAATCAAAAGTTATCCCTTTTCCAACTAAGGCAATAGGGCCTTTTAGTTCTTTGCTTTTAACTAACTTTTTTGGTCTATATTGAATATGAACCATGCAAGGCTTCTCTGAAGCACCTCCACCAACACCTAGGATAAGACCCATTTTTTCTTTCTTCAGCCTGGCCTCATTCCAAACGTTAATTTTAACGTTTGGAATGTTTTTGAAAAGTTTGGTGAGGGCCTTGGAGTAAGCTCCTGGAGTTTTAAAACCCGAAGGGGTATTGACTAGCTCCCTAGCAAGATTTATCCCCTCACCCAATAAATGAGCTTCTTTATGAATCGCTTTAACTTCTTCTTTTTTCAGTTTATTTCCTTGATAAATTAAACTCAAGTTGGGAAGAGCAAAATTCTCAACGTAATCATAGGCCCCCATTTCAAGCCCGACCATAGAGCCTCTAAGAGCCTCCTTCTCCAAGTTTTCAAAATGAATCGTGATCGACTTTCTCTTTTGATCTCTCTTTGTCAAAAAGTTTCCGACAGCATCCCTCGCCTTTGTATAAAGAGATTCTTGAAGCAAACCGTGATGACTTTTAGACTCTTTTTTAGAATTCTTTTCCAACAAAATGACGTCCAATGAGCCTGTCTCTGTTTGAAAATGAAAAGGTTTTGAACTACCGTCTTTTAAAAGATCTAATTGCCAAGAGAAGAGGTGATCATTTAAAAGCTTCTTAACATCTTTAAGAGAAGACTGAGAAACTAAGACAGTACTTCCCTTCTGGTCTAGCTTTAATCCTTTTTGAAAGGCCAATTTTGCTTTTTTCAAAAGAGGTCTTGGAGGTAAGGTCAAAGTTTTCTTTTCAGCTTGGGCCATGATGTTTCCTTTCTTTTTTCTTTTCACGCTTCTTCATCCTTCCAAGGGAAAAGTCCCATATAGATGACAAAAAAAGCAAAATTTTTTACAAACGAAAGGTTTTTACCTTAATAAAAGAGAAACGTTAACCCTCTAGAGAAATCTTCATCGATTTAAAATGGGTAAACTTTTTTTGACACATCTAAACAATAGATAGGTTTACCAAGTAAGGGGTATAGACCAATGAGTTAAAATGTATCCACCTCCATCTAGGTTCAACCTCATTATAGGATTAGCACCTAAGGGTAGACCCCTCGAAATTCGATAGACTGTACCGTCATTATCCTTGACGTCAAACTCACGATCCCCTACACCGATGAAATAATTAGATAAATTAACTCCACGTCCGTCATTAGGAATTCGATTCAGGACTCTCCCAAGAATCTCATTCAATCTCGTATTGATAGCGGGAAGGGTTCCCCAAGGGTGGTTCTCAACACTGTCAGCTTCAACTAGGTAAGTACTCATATTGGCCCCCCCCCAATCACTGTAAGAGTTGTAACAAGCAGTAAAGATTTTTAAAACAGTTTTACAACTCTTTTTGGGAAGGGATCTGTAGAAGTAATTTCCAAGATATTTATTACTAAACTCACTATTTTTGACCTTCTCCTTAAATCTAAGAAAGAGCTCCATATTGCTGTGGTAAGTAACTGTTTGACCACTACCTGGAATCGAACTTCCTGGAGGTTTGTAAGGGTAAGAACCTTTTGGAGCCTCGCCATCGCCTCCACCACAGCCCTGGTAGAGGAAAAGTAAAGAGGACAGTAGTCCCAAAGATATAAGAAGGTGTTTAGTTTTCAATTATCTACCTCACTTTTTGAGACCAACCATAAAAAATTGGAATTCCCACAAAAATGTTCAAGTATTTCACTTCATTTTTTATTCCTTTCGGCTAAAATGCATCTGTCCGTAAGGAAAAATAGAAAAAAAGGAATTAAGTTTGAAAAATAAATTAATTACTCTTCTTGGACCAGTGCTGATCATAGGAGCGGTCATTCTTTACTTCGCAATGCCCAAACAGGACCCTGAAACCGAGCAAGGTACTCAGAATGCTCAAATAGGAAATGAAAAAGAGAAAAGTGATCCCTTGGAAAAAAATCAAGGTCTTAAAGATACAGAAACACCTTTAGCGTCGAACATAGAAGCTGGAAAACCTTCAGAAGCTCAAAAAGATGGTAAAAGTAACCCATTAGCTTGGGATAGAAATTTTGAAGAGCTTCTCGATTTATCTGGGGTAGAAAAACAAATAAAGAATTTCGATGAACTTCTTAAAAAGCAGCTTGATTTTGACATGGGGTCACAAGATGGCCCAGCTTGGACTAAAATAATGGCCAAACACTTTAAAAGTAAGTTCATATTGGCAGAGATCAGAAAAGAATTCAAAAATATACCCCCTGATGAGTTAAAAAGCATGGTTGAATCCTTCAATGACCCTCTTATGAAAAAAGTTTCTAAACTGGAGGAGCTTGCTACTGCTAGTGAAGCTCAGGAGCAATTTGAAGAATTTTCGAGTGACTACGACAACCAGCCTCCTAATGCCGAAAGGGAGAAGTTAATTAAAAGCATAGACCAGCTCTCTGGCTCTACCGAAAACACTGTCAGTATGGTCATGGCCATGATGAAAGGCGCCCAAGTCGGACAAAATGCAGAACTCCCTCAATCTGAAAAAATACCTCCAGAAGAAATTGACGAGGCCATGAAAGAAATAAGGCCTCAAATCAAAGAAATGATGGCGGTTTCAATGCAAAAAACTCAAGCATTTGCCTATAAAGACCTTCCTAATGAAGAACTACAAGAGCTAGCTGAAAAACTTCGAGAAAAAAATGTTAAAAAGTACCAAGGTCTAATTAACAAGGGTATCACTAGAGCGTTCCGCAATATGGGAGAGAACTTGGGAAAAGATATGGCCAAGTTACCTCCTGAAGAAGAAGAAGCAGAAAAGAATGAATAAAAAAAAAGCCCTCAAAAAGAGGGCTTTTTAATTAACTTATCGAAATTTTTTTCTTAACGCTTTGAGCTTGGGTTGTAAAAACTTGTTTTTTGAACAAGCGGCTTATCAGTTGCTGCTTTTTTCTCTGGGTTTTTAGCAAAAGGAGGAAGAAGCCAGAGGCACATAAAAGCAATAAAAGTTGGAACCAATGAACCAATAAATAGCCCTAATGGTTTAATCCCGTCCTTTCCGAAAGAGGCTTTTAAGATTCCAAAACCAGCTGGGTTAGGGGCATTAGCAATAACGGTAAGCCCTCCACCAGTGACAGCACCAGCTACAAGAAAGTACTTTTGAGTTTCTGTAATTGTTTTCGACTGGCTACCAAGGTAAGTAAGGGCTGCATTATCCGTAATGGCCGTTAGGAATGTTGAACCAATAAATAAGGTCATATCACCTAGCCTCTCTAAAAGAGGCTGGATCCACCAAGCCTGCATTTTTCCAAGGGTAACAAGTCCCGCTAAAAAGAACCCGACCATGAGGGCCTCAACAATTTTTGGCTTGTCTTGATACTCTTCTGTAACTTTCGCAAACCCAAGATAGAAAAGGAAAAGACCCATAAAAGCAACCATGTCGTGAGCGCTATAGACAACGGCACCCATGAATAAAAGAGAAACGAGAATTATCCACCAGGTAGGCTCCATCCAATTATCATGCTTGGCCTTTATTTCAAGCTCTCCTTGAAGCTCATCTTTAAAATACCAAGCAATCAAGTTTGTGTTAATAACAACAGCAAGCGCAGACTTCCAACCAAAATAACCTATCATGTGGCCAAAGCCCCAACCCCATTTTCCTGCAACCATAAGGACTGGAGGGGCCGCAAAGTGAGTTAGCGTTCCACCAATTGAAACGTTCACAAAAAGAAGGCCTAATGTCGCATATTTAAATTTGTTCGACATCTTTCCACTGAAAAAATAATCCAGCATAATAAGACCTGTCACAGTCATTGCAGCAGGCTCTGTTATAAAAGAGCCAAGAAGAGGTCCCAAAATAAGAGCTGAAATATAAAATGTTGCCCTTTCATATTTTTTAGGGAGGAAAATGACTTTAGTAAAAGCGATTATCATTTTTTCTGCCATGACAATTATAGGCCTTGACCCAGCGATGGCCATGATGACAAAAACAAAAGCCGGTTCAGTGAAGTTAACACTCATTAAATATTTTAGTGCTCCACCGGCCACAACGTGAGCCCCATCAGCATTTAAAAAATAGCTTCCATCCTCGAGCATCTTATAAGTTCTCCAACCATCTGGATCAATAAATGCGTAAGAAACTAAAAAGACAGCTGCCCACATTCCAAAAACGGCTTCTACTTCACCTAAGAAGTGAAAAAGGTTTTCCATGATTGATCCAGTCGGATAATGATGGGCCATTTGCTGAAACTTAGAGGCAATAAAAGTGTGAATAACAGCTAATGCGAAAATTACGGTCGCCGTTATCTCCAAAGTGCTCGGGTTAACATTCATAAAACCAGCCTTTTTTAAAGTTAAACCTAAAATGCTCAACTAAAACTTAATTTTGAACAAAGGTGTCCTTATAGACCAAAATTATCATAAATAAAATATATTGAAACTTAGGAAAATTATCCCCTTTTATTAGAAAGGATTAAAAAAACAAGCCCAGGAAAAAGAAAAAGAAAAAGAAAAAGAAAAAGAAAAGCTTCCAATTTAGGAAGCTTTTTCATCTAAGAAATTTTTGATTTAGTAATTAAGTAACTGAGGATCAGCCGTCAGTTCCAATAGAAGCGACCGGGCAAGCATCTAATTGTTCTTGGCAAAGCTCTATATCTTCTTCCGATTCTGGCTGCTTTTTAACGTAAGCATTTCCATCATCATCTTCTGCGAAAAAATCTGGAGCTCCGGTATAACAAACGTTACAGGCAATGCATCCTTCCCCATCGTCATCATCTGGGTCAGTACAATACCAAGGACCTGGTATATTTTGGGAGTGTTTCATATTTGGATTGGCCACTTTATGCTCCTTTAAAAATGTTATATGCCTTGGGTCTAAGCTGGTCTATAGCTGCCACACGTCACGACCGAAACCCTTTCAGTAGTTTAAAAAACATTCTTTTTATAAAGATTTTCCCCCAGGAATTCAACCCCTTTAGCATCCTTATAATATCATTAAGGTCAGGTTTTTCAAAAATAATCCTTAAGCCATACCGATAAAAGCTATTTATACTTTGCTTAATTTACTTAGCTTGTTTGGAAAGTCTTATTATTGAGCCCCTTAAACAAGGGTCCCAAAGTTGCTTTTTTAGTGCCAATTTGTCAGAATACGATGTTTTCTGTCCAAAAGTAAGTTTAGTATTAGTTTGCTCATCCCCGTTTAGATGACTTTGCCACTAGAGCTGGTTTGAAGGATAAAAAAATGAAACAAAGTATAATGGAAAAAGCGAAAGCCTGGGTAAAAAACGATTATTTTGACTCAGCATCAAAGAAAGAAATTCAAGACCTTATTGACTCCAAGGATGAAAAAGAACTTACAGAAAGGTTTTACAAAGACCTCTCTTTTGGAACTGGGGGTATAAGAAGCATTATCGGTCAGGGACTCAATAGGATTAATAAATATACTGTTAGAAAAGCTACGCAAGCTCTCGCAGAAACGATTAAAAACCAAGATCCTATTGATGGAAAATACAAAGTGGCCATTTCTTACGATAATCGACGCTTTTCTTTTGATTTTGCAAAAGAAGCTGCTGGAGTTTTCGCGGCTAACGGCATTCATTCTTATATTTATGAAAGGCTTAACCCCGTCCCTCTTCTCTCCTTTTCCGTTAGGTATCATGAAGCTCATGCAGGTGTTATGGTTACTGCAAGCCACAACCCTCCTGAATATAATGGTTATAAAGTTTATTGGAGCGATGGAGCTCAGGTAACGCCACCGAATGACCAAAACATTATCAAAAACTACTATGACATAAAAGACTTCTCTACAATTAGTCATATTGACTTTGAAAGAGGCCTTGAAGAGGGACTCATTCATTGGGTAGGACAAGATGTTGAAGATGCCTATTTTAAAATCACCGAAACTAATTGCCTGCGTCCTGAGTTTTGTAAAGAAAAGGGAAAAGAGCTCAAAATTATTTTTACACCTATCCATGGGACGGGTCTTATCCCTTGCTCTCGGGTTTTAAATAATATGGGGTTAACAAACTTTATGGTTGTGCCGGACCAAGCTGAACCTGACGAAAACTTCCCCACTGTTAAAAGCCCAAATCCAGAAAACCCTGAGGCCCTTGAAAAAGCCGTTTCCCTTATGGAAAAGGAAAATGCCGATATAGTTTTTGGAACAGACCCTGATACTGATAGATTAGGCATAGCCCTTCCCTACAAAGGCGAGATCGTTTATCCAAATGGCAACCAGATTGGCCTTCTCATGCTCAACTACATCCTCGAGACTAAAAAGGAAAAAAATGAGCTGCCTGAAAATCCTTATTTCATCAATACAATTGTCACAACTCCTCTTCAAAAAGTTATTGCTGAAAAATATGGTGTAGACACTGAGTGCACACTAACGGGCTTTAAATGGATTTGTTCGAAAATAAAACAAATTGAAGAAACTGAACCTCATAGAAATTTTGTCTTTTCTACGGAGGAATCCTTCGGTTATATGAACCATAGCCACGTTAGAGATAAAGACGGTGTTGCATCTGTCGCCCTAATGGCCGAAATTGCCCTTTGGTATAAATCAAAAGGAATGAACCTAATTGATGCTCTCGATGAGATCTATGAAAAATTTGGATATTCGAAAGAAAACCTTCTTTGCCTCAATTATTATGGAAAAGAAGGAGCTGAAAAAATTAACCGAATTATGGAAAGGTTTCGTGAAACAATAAAAGAAAAATTTCAAGATGAGCCCATCGAGTCCATAGAAGATTATGAAAAAGGCGAACTGTACAACTTTAAAACGAGGTCTTCTCAGAAATTTGATTTTCCTTCCAGCAATGTTCTCTGTTATAACCTCAATTCTAAGGCCAGAATTTGCATAAGACCCTCGGGAACAGAGCCGAAGATTAAATTTTATATCATGATTAGTGAAAACATGGGTACGCTTGAAGAAAAGAAAAAGTCCGCCGAAAATAGAATAGAAAAAATACTTGAGTTCATTAAAAACCAAGCAGAGCTCGCTTAAAAAAAAACTGTCATTTATAATTAAAATAAAGATAAAGTGACAATTAAAATTGAGGTTCCCTGAGAATGATTCAGAAAAAATCAAACGAAAAATCAAATGAATTGGCAATTGCTCTAGTAAGCGGTGGAATGGATTCACTTGTCTCAGCGGCCATGGCGAATGAAAACCATAATCAGCTGGCCTTTTTACACCTTAATTACGGTCAGAAAACGGAAGAAAGAGAACTTAAAAGCTTTAGAAATATTGCCGATTTTTACAAAGTTCCAGAAGAAAAGAGAAAAGTCATAGATGTTACCTTTCTTAGCCAAATTGGAGGAAGTTCTTTAACGGATAATAAAATGGATGTTACTTCCTATCAGGGTGATAGCGAAGAGATTCCTACTAGCTATGTACCTTTTAGAAACACCCATATTGTTGCCATGGCCGTGAGTTGGGCCGAAGTTATTGGCGCAAAAAAAATTTATATCGGTGCCGTTGCAGAAGACTCATCTGGTTACCCCGATTGCCGACCTTCATATTACAAAGCACTTAATGCTCTTGTTAAAGAAGGAACAAAAGATGGTGATATTGAGGTTGTCACGCCTGTTATAGAATTGAAAAAATCAGATATCGTTAAAAAAGCCCTTTCATTAGAAGCACCCTTAGAGTTAACATGGTCTTGCTACTCCAGCGAAGATAAAGCCTGCGGCGTCTGCGACTCATGTGCTTTAAGATTGAAAGCTTTTCAATTAGCAAACGTTGAAGACCCGCTACCTTATCATAAAAGACCAAACTATCTTTAAATTAAAGTAATTCGTACCCCTAATCAAAAATTTGTAGGTTTTATCAAACATTTTTACCAAGGTATCTAAAAAAAATTTGAACCTAAAAAAATTTCTATGGGGTAAACAAACATGCCTACATTTTGTGCTATTTTTTGAATTAAAATTCTATGACTTTTATTTTTTTTGATTTTTTGGAAATTATTCCTTCTGGTAAAGCCTTTAAAATTTCTTCCTCTAAGGCATCTACCATCTCCTCCTTATGAAAAAAACGACTGAGGACGATAGAAACCTCTCGTGTTGGTACTTGACCGGAAAAAGACCTAGTTAAAGACTTCTCCTGCTTTGATTTATCATAAAGAGTAGACAGAAAAGGAACGAGGGTAAGTCCTTCATTTCTTTTAACAAGGTTCTTCAGGGTCTCTAATTGTCCACCTTCAAAAGTAATATTTTTTCCTCTTTCTTCCTTCTTTCCTTTTTTTGAATCAGGAGAGCAGATGTTAAGTGTCTGATCTCTAAAGCAATGCCCTTCAGTTAAAACCCAAAGGGTCTGTCCGCTTAAATCATCCTGATCTATTTTTTTCCTTTTTAAAAGCGGGTTTGTTGAGGATAAGTAAGCCAAAAAAGGCTCATAAAAAAGAACCCTTTCAAAGAATTGATTTTTCTCCAATGGCGTAACAAGAAGTCCTAGATCCAATTTGTCATTTTCAAGAAGGTCAATAATTTCATGAGTTTGATGCTCATTAATGATAAGGTCAATAGAAGGATATTCATTTAGAAAAGAATCCAAAAAAAGAGGAATTAAATAAGGCGCCAATGTTGGTATAACTCCAACTTTTAGCTCACCCTTGAGAGGGTTGAGGGTTTTAGATGCAATGTCTTTAAGCTTACTTGCTTCACCCAAAACAACTTTAGCTTGATCTATGAACAATTTTCCCTTTAATGTAATCTTTAAGGGAACTTTACCGCGGTCAAAAATAATGAGCCCAAGTTCTTCTTCTAGCCTTTGAACCTGCATACTTAGAGTAGGCTGAGTAATATGACAGGACTCCGCAGCCTTTTTGAAGTTTCTATGTTTATTGATAGCAATTACATATTCTAGCTGAGTTAGGGTCATAGGCTTCATTCCTATATTAGATTTTGTCTATGATTGTATCATTAATATCGAATTTATCGATATTAGCTTTAGCGGTATTATGGGAAAATAAACTATTAAAAATAGTTTAAACAAAAAAGGGGGCAAAACATGGCTGAATTGAAGGGTACTAAGACCCATCAAAATTTAAAGGATGCCTTTGCTGGAGAATCTCAAGCAAACAGACGCTACCTCTACTTTGCTAAGGTTGCAGACGTTGAAGGTTATCCAGAAATTGCGGCAAACTTCAGAGACACGGCTGAGGGTGAAACAGGTCACGCTCACGGACATCTGGATTATCTCAAAAAAGTTGGTGATCCAGCAACAGGGTTACCAATTGGAGACTCTACTCTTAACTTAAAAGCTGCAGTTGAAGGTGAAACTCACGAATATACTGATATGTATCCGGGAATGGCCAAAACTGCTAGAGACGAAGGTTTTGAAGAAATTGCTGACTGGTTTGAAACGCTGGCAAAAGCTGAAAAGTCACATGCAGGCAGATTCCAAAAGATGCTAGAAACAATAGATTAATTAGTTTGTTTCTCAAGATTTTGAACTAGTTTTATTTAATACCTTTAACGGAAGCAAATCTATCTAACACTTTAAGAGAATATCGATGGGTTTGCTTCTTTTAGTTTCTACGTTGATCTGCTACAGACAAAGTGAAAATCTAGGAGTAAGGTAATGAGTAAAAAGGGACCCATTTCTTATTTGCCAACCGATGGCCTTACTTATGATCCTGAAGATGAAAAGTATTGGAGTGAAGAAGCCCTCCAAAAAGAAATCACCAGGGCCTTCGAGATTTGTCATGGCTGCCGCATGTGTTTCAAGTACTGCGACTCTTTCCCCAATCTTTTTAAATTCATCGACGAAAATCATGATGGAGATGTAACTGAACTATCAGTTTTAGAAACCCAAAATGTTATGGATAATTGTTTTCAATGCAAACTTTGCGAAGTTCAATGCCCTTACACACCCAGAGATAAACACGAATTCCTATTGGATTTTCCAAAATTAGTTCACCGTTATAGGGCCATTAAAACGAAAAAAGAAGGTGTTCCTTTCAAAGATAGAATAATTTCTAACGCTGATCAGGCGGGCTTATTTTCCAGACTGAGCCTTGGAATGGCCAACGTTATGAATAGGGTCAAAGTACACAGAATTTTTCTTGAGAAGTTAATGGGTATTCACAGAGATAAATTGCTCCCCGAGTTCGCAAAAACAACTTTTGAAAAGCTTGCTAAAAAATTAAATAAAATAAAAAAACCTGACCCTGAAATTGAAGTGGTGCTCTTTCAAACATGCTACGTTCAAAATAATGAGCCTCAGATAGGAAGAGATACTTTAGATGTTTTTGAAAAAAATAAAGTCAATATTGCTTGCGTTGAAGGCCTCGCCTGTTGTGGGATGCCTTCGTGGGAACATGGAGACCTTGAGACGCTAAGAAAAAATGCCAAAATAAACTTGGATAAATTAACTCCTTATGTGGAAAAAGGTGCAAAAATTATTGGAATTAACCCCACCTGCACCATGATGCTCCGTAATGAATACCCCGGACTTGTCGCCAAAGAAGACCGAGAACAGGCCAAGAAATGTGCTGAAGCAGTTATGGAGACGAGTGAGTTTTTATGGTCTATTCGAAAAGAAGAAAGATTTAACACGGAATTTAAATCAACACCAGGAAACTCTGTGGCCTACCATTCACCTTGCCACTTGAGAGCACAAGCTGTCGGCTTTAAGGGGCGTGACCTCCTTAGAAAAATACCTGGTGTCACCCCAAAAAGCGTTATGGAATGCTGCGGTCATGATGGGACATTTGCGATGAAAAAAGAAACTTTTGAGGCCAGTATAAAAGTAGGTAAAAAGTCATTTGAGGGTATGAAAGAAGCCGAAAGTGAAGTGTGGTCCACAGAATGCCCTTTAGCAGCACTTCAATTTTCCCAACACGCAGGAGTTAAACCCTTGCATCCCATGAGTATTTTGGCAAAAGCTTACCGAGAAAATGGCTTTCAAACAAAAATTAAAAAAGATGATGATAAATAAAGAGAAAAAGGTTTAAATAGGATTTCATTATGTATTTAAAAAACGGACTAAATATGAAAAGAGTACAAAGAGAAGATATTCTAGATTTTATGACTTACGAAGACACTCGAAATGATGTGAGAAAGAATGCACTTTCAATAAAAAAAGATCGAAGGATTCATCTTGGAGAGCACCTCACTTTTTTATTTGAAAATACAGATACCATTAAATATCAAATTCAAGAAATGGTTAGAACGGAGAGGATTGTTCGAGAGTCTGACATACTCCATGAAATAAAAACATATAACGAACTTCTTGGAGAGAAAGGAGGTCTTGGCTGTACACTCCTTATTGAGATAAGTGATAGTGAACAAAGAGATTTATTACTTAAAAAATGGCTTTCTCTTCCAAAGCACATTTACCTTATTTTAGAAAATGGAAAAAGAACCTATGCTGAATTTGACTCCAGACAGGTTGGAGAAAACCGTCTCTCATCCGTCCAATACCTAAAATTTAATTGTGATGCTCAAAGCCCAGTAAAGATTGGTTGTGACCACGAAGACTTAAATATTGAGAGCCCTCTAAAAGAAGAACAAAAAGCTGCACTTTTAAAGGACCTTGAAGACTAATTTCTTTTAGGTAAAGCCTTGATTAATCATTTTAATCTTTATGACTATTTGGATTGAACTGTTTCTACGGAATACTCCTTTCCTGTAACCTTTTTTTTCTGTTTGAGAAAATCAATAAAAACTAAGGAGTCTTTATACTCTATCCCTTCGTTAATCCCATATTTTTCATGAGTTTTAACTTTTTCCATATTGGGGTAACCATCTCTCCCTCTCGTTAAAAAGCATGTCGAAGCAACATCAAACACTTTGTCTTTAAGAACCTTTCCATTTGAATAAACTTTTTTTAGTGAGTTATTTGGAATGAGTGATGGGTTTCCTTTTTCTATGTTCACATAAAGGTCTTTAATCTTATAACCTTCGACCGTAAAGCGGACTCC
>MDTD01034401.1_pt1 | contig 39158 bp, 36 predicted proteins | sample 811221 | NCBI WGS metagenome assembly MDTD01 (sample SAMN05326646, study PRJNA326480) | marine metagenome | isolation source: seawater | place: Pacific Ocean: South West | collected 2011
CTGGTCAAACAAGAACAGTTCAGCCTAAATGTCCCCCAGGGTGTCCGCCCTCACCCAATCCCTACAAATTAAATCAATCAAAAGACAAATAAAATATAATCTTTCTTTCCTTATAAGGAAGAAGTCACGGGTTCAAATCCTGTAGTGCCCATAAGGGTTTTTCACAATTCTTTACATACATATATGAACTTGACGCACATTTTGTTTAAAAACATTTTTATCAATTATCTTTAATTGAAAGTCTCAATCTATTAAAAAGTATTTCTTGATAATTATTTTTATTTTCTAATTTTGGTGAATTAAATATATAAGATACTATATATTGACTATCTTCATAATCTCTACTATTTGTTCCTTCATATATGTTTCTTAAACCATATTCTCTATTCAATATATGGTCATAGACTCTACCAATTGTGTACGGGTAATCAACGTACCAATCACTAAATTTTTCACTATGATTTGGAATCCAATCCCAAATTCCTCCTCCTAGTTGATAGGATATAGTTGCTTCTTTAAGATTTTTTGAGTCCATGTCTGATGCAATATATCTTGAAACTTCAATTTTTTCTATAAGAGGAACATCGGCTTCTGTTAACTTATCGCCTTGATAATTTAAATTATCAGTGATAATGAAAATACTCAAAGATACGTTTATGAAAATAAAAATTGAAAATAAATATGTAGTACTTTTATTAACAAACTTAAGATTGTAATCACGTAATTTGAGAATTACTAAAAACCAAAAAATAAGAAAAAAAGGATAATACTGTAAATAACTGTCTATACGTTCATAGTTAGTAAAATCTGGTCCACCTAGTATAGGACTTAATAATGTCGCAAAAAATACAAAAAACAAAGAAGAAACTAAAAACTTTTTATTTATTTTTTCAAAAACATCTTCTCCTTTATAAGTATTTTTAAAAATTATAAAAAGAGCATAGAATAAAAATACAATTATAACTTTATGTATTTCTACGAATACTTTAAATAAATTAAAAGTTGTGCTTGAAACAATGTCTCTATCTAGCTGAAGAATAAGAAATGAACTTTGTCTATTCCAAATATTTACTAACAAACCTGGAACTTCTAAAAATTTATCACTAAAAAGATTGAATCTGTCATATAGAGTTAGGCCAGAAAAAGAGAATATTTCTGATACATTTATCGATTTAATATATTGAAACCACGAAAGGTAAATAAAAGATGCAAAAAAAATCAGTATTGCAGAATATTTAGTAATACTTTTTTTTGTTCGAACTTTGTATTTCCCAGAAAATATTTCATAAACGACAATGGTTCCCATCAAAATAGAATTAATTAGGCCTGATAAATAAATTGATGCTGGTATTGTAGAAATAATTATCATTAAAAATATATAAAATAACTCTGGCGACTTCAAAAATTTTAAATATATGTAAAAAAATATCGTATTAAAAATAATCAATACCCACTGATTCCATAATTCAATTGAACTACTGGTGATTAATGTCGAAGAAGATAAAAGAATAAAAAGAGATAGTTTCATTTTTTCACTGATAGTTAGTTGTTTTATCAAAATATAAAAACAAAAAATCTGAATCAAAGACAACAATAAAGTAACTACTAATAAGCTATCAACAAAATTAAATATTTTTGAGAATATAATCATTCCATTTAAGTTTGGAATTCCTTTAGAGGAAAGTAGGCCAACCGGAGTAGACAATACAGATTTGGTTGAAGCTAGCCAAATAGTTGTTGATTGATCTTCTCTCCACTGAGAAATTAAAGACCAAAAATATCTATAAATTACAATAAAACAAGATATTAAGATAAATTGAATATTTGATTTATATTTATTCATGAAATTTAGATTAGTTGTTTTCTTTTGTTTTTATTTAACAAAAATATGAAAATAATATTCTAAAAGATAAGATAGATTAGTGAATAACAAGATAGTCTTCCCAAATTATCTTAAACCATTTAATTGTGATGAAATAATTCGAATTGGTAAAGATAATGATGGGGGGTATTTAATAGATAAAAAATCAATGGAAGATTCTGAAATTTTATTATCATTTGGAATTGATCATGATTGGTCATTTGAAGAACAATTTTTAAAAAATACGAATTGTATTGTGCATACATATGATGGATCAGTAGGTTTAATTTTTTTTCTGAAGAAAATAAAAATGAGAATGAAAGGTATGGCTACAAAGCCCTCAAAAGAATATTTTGAAGTTTCGAAATATTGGTTGAAATTACCATTAAAATTCTATAATTTTTTTAATTTAGTAAAAAATAAAAATGGACCTAACCATTACGAAATAAATGTTGGAAATAAACCTGAGCAAATAACATTTAAAAATACTTTAGATAATTTACCTATAAAAAGTGAAAAAATATTTTTGAAAATTGATATAGAAAATGACGAATACACACTTTTAAATGATATTTTAAAATATTCATATCTATTTACAGGATTGGTGATCGAATTTCATAGAGCTAAAGATAATATTTTAGAAATTAAAAGATTCATAGAATTATTTGATCTAAAAATAGTTCATGTACATATAAATAATTATTGTGAGTTTGTTGAGGGAACTATTCCAGATGTTTTTGAAATCAGTTTCTCAAAATTCACAAGTGAGAATTATATAAAGCATAAACTTCCTCATAGACTTGACCAAAGAAATGATCCTAGTTCATGGATATATGAAATAGAGTTTTCAAATTAAAAATGATTTTATTTATATCATTATTCATAAAATATACATTTTTTTACTTTAGTTTATATTTGGTTGGAAGAGCTTTCATTATATTAATAAACAAGGTTTTAAATAATAAAGTCAAAGTTCCTAGCTCAATACTTTATATAAAGTCCAGTTTGTTTTACCCAATAATTGGTCTAGTGTTTTTAGGAAACTTTTTAATATTAGTAAATTTTATTCTGCCTTTAAAATCAAATTCAATATTTATCATTTTGTTTTTATTTTCTTTAATTAATTTTTTTGAAGTTGAAAAAAAGAATCCATTCAAAATTACAGACATAAATACTTTTTTTTACTACATATTTATACCATGCATTTTAATTATAAGTTCATACAGCATTTCATTTCACTATGATGCAGGGTTTTATCATTTAAATCATCAGAATTGGTTAAGAGAATCAAATATGATTATCGGAATGGTCAATATTTTTTGGGCATTTGGTATGTCTTCAATATATGAATACATTTCTGCAGTACTCTGGTTTGATTCTTCGTTTATCTTTCTTCATTTTTTAAATCTAATTTATGTTCATTTTTTTCTATTAATAATTTGGGATAATCTCCTAAATAAAAAATTTAAAATATTTAAGTTTCTCGCATTTGGAATCCTTTTAGTATCATTACTGGATAATTTTGGATTACAGGGTGGTAGAAATGGATACTTGTATCTAGATGCTGTGACAAAACAAGATGTCACTGTAGGTATTTTATTTTTTTTCATCAGTATTGTTTCATTCAGATACCTAGAAGAAGAAAAAATTAATAATCTAGATACTGTTTGTTTATCGCTACTTACATTGTTTGTTGTTCAAGTTAAAATAAGCTCAATTTTTATTTTTTATATTTATATATTTTTATTTTTAACGTTGCTTCTAGGCAGAAAAATTACTTTTAAAAATACTTTAAAGTTTCATTTACCTTTTCTATTCTTTACAAATATATGGTTATTAAAAAGTTATTACACAACAGGTTGTTTAATTTTTCCGTTTACTCCAACTTGTAAAAATAGCTTTAGTTGGTATCAAAAAAGTAACACCCGATATGCAGAAATTACAACAAGTAGTTCTAGCTTAGGATTTATTGATTATATGCATGATCAAACAAGAAATTTTTCTGATTGGATCCAAGATGTTGTGGCGTACGAATTTTACTTTTCAATATTTATAAATTTTGTTACAACAATTATTGTTTTAATAATTGTTAGACAGTTCCTATTTGTTAAAAAAGTACCAAACAAACGCGTATTAGTTGCTCAGATATCGTTAATTTTAATAAATTCAATTTATCTTGCATTTTTTGGGCCAATACCTAGATATAGTGTTGGAGTCACACTTACGGTTTTTTCTCTTTTTGGTTTCTTCATTGAGAAAGAAAGGTTTATTTTCAAAAAAATTATTATTTTTGCAATGTTAATTGTTTCAACAATATTCATTGTACGAGTTGATTCTTACAAAAATTTAATTGACGGAAAATCTGTAGCAGTTTTTGATCCAAGGTTTTCTGCTGAATATATTCAAATTGATAATAAGTGGGTTATACCTAAAGAAGATGACCAGTGTTGGATAAATATAGATTGCTTAGTTGTTGATCCAAAAAACCTTGGTTACGAATTGTTAATTGATGATGATGAAAATTATTTTAAAGTTGCCAGAAAAAAGAATATAAATAACTAAATTTGTACAATTTTTAATTAAATTGAATATTAAAGAAAAGATATGAACAATATAAAAAATTCAATTACCCTTAACCTGCTAATAAATCTAGGCTTTGGGTTTTTAATATATTATTTTCATGAGATTTTTTCATATAGTTTGATTCTTGTTTTTTTCTATGTAATTTATCTTCTTAGTAATAATGTCGTTGAAAAATTTTTAAATTCTTTATTTAATTTTTTAAATATCAGAAATAAATTGAAACTAAACAACATATATATAGAGTGTTCTTTATTATTTCTTTTTTTGTTTATTACTCAGTTGTCTTTAATAAATTATGAAATTATTGACTGGGACATTGCAACATATATGTTGGTTGCTAATGATATAGGAAATGGAAATCTGCCATACGTTACTCAATGGGATGATAAAGGTCCTCTTTTATACTATTTCTACTATTTTTTAAGTTCTTTAGCAGGTGATAACTTTTTAATATTTAAAATCTTTTCTGATATAGTTCTATTTCTAATTACCTTAAATTTGTATCTAATAATTAAAAGACTATTTCCAAACAATAATGGCAGTCCTTTTTTAGGATCAATGATTTTTTTACTTTTTATGTCACTTCCCTGGGCTACAAGTGAGTATTCAGAATTATTTTCACTTTTCTTCTTGTCACTTTCAATAAATATGATCTTGAACTATATAAAGAATAAAAGGAATCAATACTTATTTATTTCCGGAATGTTGTTTGGAATGAGTACTCTTACAAACCAAGGGTCAGGAATATTTATTATTTGTTTTGTGTTACTACTTTTTTTAGAAAACAATTTGTATCAAGATATATTAAAATTTGTTTCAGGAATTGCGTTACCACACATATTATTTTTATTTATATATTTTATAAATGGATCCACTGAAATTTATTTAACGACATTATTTAAAATTCCTCTTTTATATACCTCCTCAGGATCAAATAATTCAATTAATGAATTATTAGTTTTTGTTCGTGAATTATATTTTTCAAATATTGATTTATTTTTAATTCTGATATTGCTTGGTATATTAAAAATTTCTGAATCTATTAATTTTTTAAAAAATAAAAATACTAATTCTTCTAAAGAATCTTTAATTACTATGGGTTTTTTGATCACATCTTTACTATTTTATTTTTTATCTAGTACTGGTTATAAACACCATCTTTTTTTTGTTTTCTTTTTTATTTCATTAATCTCACTTAATTCAAAAAAAGATATAGAAAAAAAGATTCTGATTGTTGCTTTAGTCGTATCTTTTGGAATTGCAATGTTTAATAATTTTAATAAATCGGTTAACAATTTGAACATTGCTAATTTATATGAAAATTATCCATTAAAAAAGGTATCAAAGATTATAAATGATTACTTTGTAGAAGGTGAAGATTATTCAGTTTTTGCATTAGATTACAATTTAATTTCATACTATTTAGATAAACCTAATTCATCAAAAATAATTCATCCTACAAACTATAAGGAGGAATCCATTTATAAAGAATTAGTTCAAATTGGATATATTAGTGATAACGAAATAGCAGAACAAATTTCAAAAAAACCAGATGTAATAATTTGCTCAGGCGAAACAAAGTTTTTATTTGATTCTTATCCATGTAATATTGAAGATATATTTCCAGAATACATAAAGCTTGAGCTTGATAAATATTTTGACAGTACAAATAGAAGCTACTTCAAGGATCCTTACAGAACGTTTGAAGTTTATATAAAGCAAAGTTAAAAATCATAATTTATTATTTGTTAATTTTTTCGGTATAGTTGTTAAATGAAATCATTTAAAATTACCAATGCAGACATAAACACAATTTTATTTGTCTTTATTGCGAATATTTTATTTATTAGCAACAGTAAATTTCTTTTTTTGGACAATTTAAGATATGACTTCAAAAATATTTTAAGAATACCAAATATTAATGAAATTTTATTAATAGTAATGATATCTGTACTTATAGCTTTAATTTATGCAATTGTTTTAAAGTTTATAGAAATTAAATCATCAATATCAATAAATTTTTTAGTGTATATTGGAACTGTTTCAATTGTTTTATCAACCTTAAGAATTACTGGTTTTTCAAGATTATATTTAATAATCAATGTGTTGATTGTTCCAATATATATTACTTATTTTCTCAATAAAACGTCTAAGTTCATTAATGCTTCTACAATAATTGCTTTTGTAATTTCAATTTTTATTATTAATAATTTAAATAATGACTTATCAACTTCTACTAGTACGAATAATGATTCGGCTTCTATAAATTCTAATCTTGGTATTTTCGAGTCCTACTATGTAAATTTAAAACCAAGTGGTAACAACAAGGTTGAAAATTTTAATCTATTTCAGCCACAATTAATAGAAACAAATATTTTGGGAGAAAAGTATCTTTTAGAAAGATACTCAATATGTTGTAGAGAATACAATGCAGGCAATAGTGGCCCTCCAGTTAAACAAAAATCAGTTGGATACATTTCAGTTTTTGAAAATATTATATTTTATTTAGCAGGTACAGGTGAAATTTTTTACTTTGATGGTAATGAAATAGAATCAAAAGAGATAAACTTCAACTTTATTGATTCGAATTTTAATCAGATAAATAAAAATAGAAACATACCCATCTCTGGTCAAAATTTTGAGGGAAGTTGGGAATCAACTAAGGATTTAATGATTGTTGATAATTACATTTATTTGAGTTACGTTAATGAACCAAGCGATAACTGCATTAATACTGAAATACTTGTTGCAGAAATTAACTTAGAATATTTAAATTTTGAAACTTTTTTTGAAGATAGTGAATGCGTTATTAGATCTCCGGAAGATGAAAGAAAAGAAAAGCCTTTTAATGCCCATTTAGCAGGTGGAAAAATGCTCTATATTCCTGAAAAAAATTCAGTTCTACTTTCAAGGGGAGGTTTTAGAAATTACGAAAGAGCACAAAACAAAGATTCTTTGTTGGGAAAAATTATATTGATAGATATAAACACAAAAAAGATTAGTGTCCCCGCAATGGGTACAAGAAATCCTCAAGGCTTAACTTTAACTAGAGATGGAAAATACGTATTGGAAACAGAACACGGGCCTAATGGGGGTGATGAAATTAATTTAATTGATCTAAGTAAAGATTATGTAAATTATGGATGGCCGCTATCTTCTTATGGTGATCATTGGGATCCTGATTACTATGATCTTCATGGTGAATTTGCTCCTTTGCATAAAAGTCACAGTGATTATGGATTTAAAGAACCTTTAGTTTATTTTTTGCAATACTCAGGTGGTCATGGAATTTCAGATATTGATATAAATTTTTTCTCAAATGATAATAATTATTTTGTTGCAACAATGAATGGTAAAAGGCTTTATGATATATCTTTTAATGAAGATCATACAGAGTATTTAACAATTGATGCCTTTAGTGTTGGTGAAAGAATTAGAGATATAGAATATTACCCAGATGGTGAATTCTATGTTTTAGTGTTTGAAAGTACGCCTGCTTTTGGCATACTCAAAAACTACTAAATTTTTTCAAATTTATATTGCTGAAAAATAGTCAAGATTAACAGGGCAAAACTTAAGTAAGACACAAATTTAAATTCTTGAAAATTCGGATTATTCCAATGTGCTACGTTTAGATATCCAAAAGTTACAGTAGCAAAATATGAAAATCTAAATTTAAATCTGTCTAACTTAAAATATGTAAATATTAGTAATATGAAAATGAAATTACCCAGTGAAAAAAGTCCAAATCTAAGTGGTGGATACCATCCAATAAATGACCAAAAAAATAAGTTAATAAATCCTGAAATTAAGAGTATGTTACGTAAGTTACTGTTAAATTTATTAGAACTTAATAAGTTGACCATTAATATTAAAATTATCGAGATTATGAGGTATAAACTTACACTATATAAGTCTTGAATAAAACATATAAAATTATCAGGAATATTCTGGCAATACCATTCATCAGTACTATTCCAATTTTTAGTAAGTCTAAGATTGAATAGATCTTCACTTAAAAGAAGCTTGCTTGACCAATAAAAAATTCCACTATCAAAATATTTAGAGATCCATATAAACTGACCGTAATACTCAGCATTAATATCGTAAATTAAAAAATCATTTAATCGCATAAAATACTTATATATAAAATTTGGAATAAAAAATAAAATAATACCCAGTCCGGAATTCAAATAATACTTGATGTTTAATCTATTTTTATTGAAATTAAAAATAAACATCGTAACGATTGCCACAATAAAAGATCTATTAGCTAAAAATAAACAACCAAATATTAAATAAATTATTAACGGAAAATTACTATTTTTATATTTTTCCAAAGCAAAAATTGTTGAAATTAAAACTAAAACACTTAGTGTCCCATTAGAGGCACTGAATGTTCCAAATTGGATTACTGGATTTAGGTAATACAAAAAGGTAATTACAAAAATATCAAGATTATTTATTTTGAAATATTTATTTGCAATAATAACCAGTAAAGAAATTGCAATAGTTGAGAATATAATTTGAGATATCAAATATGATAATTCGTAAATGAAATCTAGTGTATTTAAGTTATCAAACATAGAAAGAAAATTGAATACAAGTAGAGGTAATAATAAATAAAGAGGTCTATTTTGGTATTGATTACCAGTATTTTCAAATATTGATTCAAAGTTGTCTAGTATTGCGAAATAAACCTTGTCATCACATTTGCTAACAGGATATTTAAAATTTATGTCGTTATTAAAAATCATTAAAGAATATTCTTTATACTCATCGCAAATGAATAATTCTTGTGGGTTTAATTGAAAAAAAAGAAAAATAATTGATACTGAAAATAATGAAAATAAAAAAATCACTGCCAGATTGCTTTGAGAAATTAACTTTAGAAAAGATTTTTGAATAATATTTAAATTATAATTGGAAAAATATAATAATAAAAAAAAATTGAAAATTCAAAATTATAATTTAAACAAAAAAAATATTTTTCTTCATTTAGTATTGGTCTTGTCAACTTACTTTACATTTTTAATAACTGTTTTATTCTATAATTCAGCGCAAAGCCCTGACTATGGAAAGTACAGAAGTTATCTCGATTATTACTTGGGTTCTGCAAATTCAAGTAACTTAGAACAGGGAAATCTTTATTTCTATATTGTTTCACAATTTATAAATTTTGGATCTCATGATATTAATTTAAGAACTATTGAAGAATATATAAGTTATAAAATACAGTTTGCAAATTTCTTTTTCTACATAGTCTTTATTACTGGTCTTTATAGGGTTTTAAAGATTTACAAATTTAGGAAAGATAATATTTTATTGTTATTAATTGTATTAAATTTTTTTCCACCTTTGGTGGCTATAAGAATTATATTTAAGCCAGAAATTTTAATATTAGGCTTAATAACTTTTTGTATTTTATTTATAGAAAAATATTTGAAAACAAAGAAACTAGAGTACTTAGTTTCATTTGTATTATTTTATTCATTGATTATTTCTACAAAGTTTACTTCAGCATCGATGGTAACAATATTATTTTTTATCATTTATAGAAGAAAATTTTTAAATGATTTTTCAAATATTGTTTTAGCTACTTTAATAATTACTTTATTTCTTTTTGGAATTCTTTCATACGAAAATTACCTTATTAATGACATACCTTTTTTTGAAGGTCAAAACCCAGATTTTTATAATTCAAAAGCTTCATCAAACTTTATTTATAATGTAAATTTTAAGGATTTAGTTTATAAACCATATAGAGATTTTCACGCTGATTCAATGATTGGAATAATTCTTCTTGAAACATTCGATGATTATTTTCATCTATATTGGAATAACGATGAAAGCTTGTTTTCTAAAGCACAAATTCCAACAAATATTAAATATGTACCATACCTAGGAATGAGTATGACTTTAATTTTTTATATTTTGATAATTTACTTATCAATAGTAGATAAAAGATACAGACCTTTCTATCTCAGTCCATTTATTGGAATATTCATTATGTATTTGATAAGTAATTTTATTATTTTTAATTCAAACACTGGGGATATGATGAAAAACTATTATTATTCTTTTTTTCTTGTAATAAGTTTTTCATTTGTTTTAATGTATTTATTTACAAAATTTCAAAGATTCAAAATAATTTTATGTGTAATTTTTATTTGTTGTAGTATTTTTATTTTTGGTTTTCCAAAAAATATTGATAACTCCTTTGAGAGTAGGATAATAGACAATAATATTGTTACTTTAGGATGTAATTTAAATTCAATAATGCTTAATTTAGATAACAAAGGTTGTTCTCTAGAATTAAACAAATCTTGTGACGATATATTTACAACTTACAAAAAAACAGAAATAATTAATGGAGAATTTAGAGAAATATACACTGAATCGGTGACTTCTTATCAAATCAGTAAAAATAAATCATTTAAAACAATTTTTAATTTAGAAGAATGTAAAAAATTAATTAATGATGGATGGATCTTTAAGGACCCATACGTTTCCACTAAAAACCCACCCTTAATTAATTTGTTAATTTATTTTTTTCCATTTTTGTTATTTTCATATAAAAATATAAAAAATAAAATTCGAATGTAAAGTAATAAGTATGAAAATTGGACTCGTTATTCAAGGGCCATTTGAATCGTATGGCAAAACAGGAAAAACTATTTCTTATTCATCTTTAAGGATTGCTAGAGAAAAAGACTCAATGCAAAATTACGATTGTGTGCCTAATGTTGAAAGATTATGTAATGAGGCAAAAAATAAATTTTCTAATGTGGTGATTTCTTCTTGGAAAGATGAAAAATTTTCAAATCTTGAATTTGATTGTGATAAATTAATTCTGCTTGATAATGAAGAAAAATATGGAGCAAAAGTTGGGGTATTGAGTGGACCACGTCAATGGAATAATGTTTATAAACAAGCTAAAACTACATACGAAGGAGTAACTGCCCTTAACAATCTAGGTTGTGACTTTATTGTAAAAATTAGAACAGATATGTGGTTTGATTTAAACATTCTTCATGAAATTGCAATTAAAGCATATAACGAAAAGAAAATATTAGGAACAAATGAATTAAGAAATGGAACACGTTTTTTAGAAATGGACGATATGGTTTTAGGTGCTGAAACAAAAACAATGATTAGGTGGTTTGATTCACTGATTCATTGGAAATTCCACTGGGGTTCACATGATGCATTTATGAGAAGCTTAATTTGGTCAACATATGGGGACTACCCATCTTTACCCTTAAAAGATTTTTACACAGTAATGTCAAATGAAGCATCAAATGAACTTTATTCAAAAGCGAAAGACCTATGGGAAAATAAATTTTTGATTGTAAATAATAGACTTTGGGAAACTGCAACATATAGAGGAGAGATAGTTGAGAAAGGTTATTATGATTTTAAAAGCCAAAAACCATTAATGCACGAAGGTGAAGCTGTTATAGATGTTTCATTTTTTTTGAAAAATCAAATTGGGGAAAATTGGTTTAGATTACTCCTAAAAGGTTATTATAAAAATTTTATTTATTTTTTAATACAACTCAGATTGAGAGGTAAGGGTTACTTAAAACCAATAATGATGTTTAGATTTAAAAAGAGAATTAAAAAATTACTATTAGGTAAAGACTAATTTTGAAAATAAAGTTCTAGTCCTTCTTTAAACAATTTTTTATCTGGTTGTATATCTGTATAAATCTCAAATTGAGCAATCAATTGATTTATTGACATATCAGTACCTTCAAAAATATTGATATTCATTTTTTTTGCTTCTTGAACCAATGGTGTAGAAGAATTGGAGACGTTAAGATCAATAAGAGTTTTACAAAAGTTTAGATTCTTAAAAATATCATCATTAGTTTTATCATAACCTGCTGGAGTTGCATTAATAAAGAGATCCACTTTTTGATTATTATAATTAGTTAATGAATGTGCTTGAATAAAGTTTGCAACATTTTCTGGATTTCTACCAGATGCATAAATTTTATTAACCCCTTTATCTTTTAAGACATTAACTATTGTCTTTGCTACAGATCCATTGCCATAAATTAATACATTATCAAAATACTTATCTTCAATTAAACTATTAAAACCAAGGTAATCTGTATTAAACCCGTGTAATTCCCCATCAACATTTTTTATCGTATTGAGATTGTTTAAGATACTGGTTTTTTTATCTAACTTATCCATATGAGATATCATTTTCGACTTAAATGGTGAAGAAACACTACACCCAACTAAATTTAAATCTCTTATGATATTTATGACTTTTCTTTCATCATCAATTTTGAAAGGTAAGTATATATAGTTAAGGTTCATCTTAGAAAATATATAATTATAAATAGTCACTCCAAAATTTGTTGGGTTATTTGATACAGATATTATTAATTTTGTGCTGTTATTTAAACCCATTTTATATTTTCATTAATTCGTTAATTCATTTAATTTTTTTTCTATACCGTCTTTGTCTAAATTATATCTTTGATACAAATCTTGAGGGCTACCTGACTGTCCATAATCATAAACAGACAATACACTAAAGTTAACATTTAAATTATTTTCAGCAATAAGTCTTGAGATGACATCGGAAATACCTCCATAAATATAATGATCCTCAATAATTAGTACAGTTTGGTATTCAGAAATAGTTTTTGTTAAATTACCATCATCAACAGGCATAGATGAAATACTAATAAGTCCTATTTCACTATTTTTATCAACTGATGATATAGCGTTAAAAGCCTCTACTGTTGGGGCTCCTTGTGTAATTACTAATACTTTATTACCTTTTTTAATTTCATCATGTTTTCCAAACTTAAAATCTTTGTTATATTCAAAATATTCTTGTGGTTGTCTATTTAGTCTTAAATATTTTGGTCCTTTTTTATTAATCATTTCATCCATTGCTTGGTGTGTTTGTTTTTGATTAAATGGCTGGTAAATAGAAAAGTTTGGAAGAAGCCTTATAAGACCTATATCTCTTAATCCCATTTGTGTTGGCCCATCTTTACCAATAGCAAGTCCAGAATGAGTACCGACTAATATTACATTTGAATTATTTAAACCAATAGATTGGAAAATCTCTAGATATTTTCCTGTTAAAAAGTGACCAAAACTAGTAACAAATGGTTTCAAACCATTTTTTGAAAGACCTGCTGAAATAGAAATAGCATTAGCCTCAGCTATACCACATTCAATATAACGCTCTGGAAAAAGATTTTTAAATGATAGTGTTCTTGTTGCTTCACCCAAATCACAATTTACAACTACTATGGACTCATCTTGTTTTCCAAGTTCCAATAAATATTCACCAAAAAAGTCTCTAGTAGCAGTCACAATTACACCATATCGCCTATTGCAAGTTCTTCTTTAACTTGGTCTAATATTTCTTCTGTCATTGATCCGCCATGCATTCCATCTAATATTGTTAAGTTTTCAGTTATATAACCCTTCTTGGTATTTGAAATAATTATAAGAGGCTTAAGGTTGAGTCTTTTCTTATGGGCAATTATTGATTTCTCAATTTCATCATGGTTGTGACCATTTATTTCAGTTACTTCCCACCCAAATGATTCCCACTTTTCCTTTAGAGGATTTAGGGGCATTATTTCATTAACTTTTCCATCTGATTGGCCACCGTTATTATCTAAAAAAACAATTAAATTATTTAGCTGATTATTACCTGCAAACATGGCTGCTTCCCAAATTTGTCCTTCTTGAGATTCTCCATCTCCAATTACGCAATAAATATGTCCTTTTTCTTTTTTAATCTTCTTTGATAAAGAGATTCCAATAGAAAATGAAAGTCCCTGGCCAAGTGCTCCAGAAGTGATATTTACTTCAGGTAGCCGACTTACATCTGGATGGCCTTGAAGAGGGCTGTCTATCTCTCTAAGTTTATTTATAAAATCTGAACTTATGGAGTTATTGATAATTAAAGCTGAATACAAAGCTGGAGCTGCATGGCCTTTTGATAAGATAAATTTATCATCTTCTTCCATAATTGAAAAATAAAGTGTACTAATTATATCTGAACATGATAGTGATGAAGACGGATGGCCTGATTTAGCCAGTAAGCACATTTTGCAAATATAATATTTTAAAATTTTACTATTTTTAATGTAGTCTTTATTTTTCATTGAGTAAGTTTTCAACTTTAAATTTCAACAAACCAACAATCATAGAGTTTATTGATAAAACTTCATCCTCGAAATGAAAATTATTATCATTTGCCCCAACCTGTCCAGGAAATTGGGAAGTCCCAGGAATTAAGATGCTTACATCTGCAATTTTGTTTGATTCACCACCGTTTCCTTTTGAAATAGAGATTGTTTTTGCTCCTTTTGAATTAGCAAAGTTGAAAGCATTTATTATATTTTTTGAATTTCCACTTCCACTAAAACCCATAACTAAATCACCCTCTTGGATTTTTGGTTTTAATGCAGCAACATACATTTGCTCAACACCAAAATCATTTACAAGTCCTGTAAGTTCTGCTGGTGATGAGCATAGATTTACATATTGTAATCTTTTAATTCTTTCATCAATGGCACTGTGTTTATCCTCTGAAACAAAAGGATGATGTGTAAAATCACAGTACAAATGATCTAGTGTTCCTGAATTACCCCCATTAGCCATTGAAAATATAGTTTTTTCGTCTTTATATGCATCAAAAACTAACTCAACTGCTTCAGAAACTTTTTCTATTGGGTAATTATTCAATATATTTATTTTTTCTTGAAGATAAATATTTATGTATTTTTCAATATCAATACTCATAGACTTTACTTAATCTATGATAATTGTTGCAATTTTAATAGACCAAGTAAAAATAAAAATTTAGAGTATTCACCTTCATAAAGTGGAGAAATATTCAAATATATTAAAGAGGTTAAAATATTAATCTTATTCAAATCATAAGATTGCTTATTGGCAAAGTCTTCTAACATATTCTTTAACTCAAAAAGATTACTTTTGATAAAAAAGTCAATTTGGTATTCGTTGTCTTTAAAGTTCACACTGAACCCCTTACTTCTAACAACTTCCCCACTCAAAATTAATCCATGATTTAATTTTGCTAAATCGTAATACAAATCACCAATAATATCTGATTCACCAAAATTTTCTCTCCAATCAATTAATTTAAATCCTTCTTCTACATTTATAATATTTTCTGGCTGAAGGTCTCCATGAAATTTATAGGGTATTCCATCACTTAAATTATTCCAATCAATATTGTTTAGTAAATCGAAAACAGGACTACATTCAATACCATTTATTTTGTAACTATCATTAGTAAATTTTTTCTTTTCAAAAAGCATTTCTAAACGATTTATGGTTTTGTCTTTATAAAAATAAAGACAATTTTTCTTAAATTGTTTTTTTTCTTTTTCATTTAATTCTGTGTTAATAAAAATTTCATCTTTACAAAATTTAAAAAAGTTTTTGAAAATATTTTCATCATATACCTGACTTAATAACTCTCCATTAACATATTTATAGGTGTAAAAATGATCAGTATGGCTTAAAATTTGAGGAGTAAAATCTTTTAATAATTCTCCTCTCTTAATTTTGTTTTTAGTTTTTTCCTTGTCTTCATGATATTTAAAAACTACATCTTTATAAATATATGTAAACTCATCATTTTTTATGAGATTTTGGTTCTCAAATTTATTAATTAATCCTAAATACTGTTCATTACTTCCAAAATCATGCCAAGTATCTATCCTTTTAATCAATAGTCCTGGTCCAGAATTTGTAGAAAGTAATTTTTTGAAACCGTTTGAGACTTGAATTTCACCACCAATTAAACTTTTGTCTTTCTCTAAAGAATCAAAAAAAATATCAACATCCTTAATAAATGCAATACCGTTAAAACCGTTTTCCAAACATTCAATTGGTGCATCAGGGTTTTTATCATATATTTCTAGAACTTTATTATCGGGGCCTGCTTCAAGTAAGCAATATAACCTAGTAGATGTAACCTTTGAAACGCCCATCCAGTTTTCTTCCCAAGAACTATTTATTTTTTCATCTACATATGCATCAGTTGGTAGCAAAATAAATTGATCATCTAAATGCTCCGAACATTGTAGAAGCGACATACCTGGACCTGATCCAGGTCCGTCATAGTTTTCAATGTCTACAAAAGTTATCTTTGTTTTAGGATATAACAAAGGAAGAAATTCTTTATAAATTGAACCCCTTGACCCAATCGCAATTACAATTTCTTCTACATCTTGTAGAGAATCAATTAAATGTGTTATGCCAGGCTGATTATTGATTGGAAGAAATCCCTTAGGTAAAATTTTTGAATAGGTGTTTCTTGATCCTGTTCCAGCAGCAAGTATACAAACTTTCAATGTTTACTAGTTTTTATGTTCATCTTCAATTGTCCCAGAACTTCTATTTGTATCATCTGCCCACCTTATAACATCATCTAGTTCTGGAGTAGAAATTTCAATAGCATCATAAGTGGTATGGGCTATGACTCTGTGTAATTCGTTAACTTTGTTTGACCAACCATTGAATGGAAGATATATTTTTGATTCAAGTTTTTCAAGAATTATTTCTTCATTTTCGTTTTTGGGAGCTTCAAGACCATACAAAACAAGAGCTTCACCATCTACAACAAAATTTGTCTCACTTTTAAATTCATGAGATTGAAGTGAACTTTGAAAACCACTCTCCATATGTATTCTCTTTAAAGCATATAAAGGATCTTTTAAATTATTTGTATACCAAATTTCAAAACCCCATGGTTTTTCAACTCTATAATCAGAAAGTTCTTGAATATTTTCATCATTTGGATATATTTTTATATCATTATTAACTTCTTTAGAAAAATCTATTGCCTCGGTCGAACCAAATAGAATTTTTACTGAATCCTCAACTTGAAAATTTATTATTTGGGAAGAAGAAATATGAATACCCTGAAATTTACTAAGGTTTTTACTATTAATATTTAAACTTCCTTCAATTACAATCAAACTTGAATTGTTGTTGTTTGTAATTACACTATAGTTTCCGGTTGACTCTAAAAGATAAAGAAAGTATTTTTGATTTTCAATATTTGAAGTTAGTTCAGTAACGGTTAAATTTTTGGAGGTTGTAGCTACGCTAGTTTTAGATACGTCCATAAAAATCTATTATATTAGAATTAAATTAGTTTTTGTAAAAATAATTAAATATAATGGCTAGCCGATGATAAAAAAATTTAAAAATCTAATAGTTGATGTAGACGGGGTTATGACTGACGGTAAAATGCACTACACCGCAGATGGAAAAATAATGAAAGTTTTTGGACCTGATGATCATGATGCTTTAAAAATGATTAAAGATATTATAAATATTCACTTTATATCTGCTGATAAAAAGGGATACGATATCACACAAAAAAGAATTGTTGAGGATATGAATTTTGCTTTAGATCTTGTCTCATCTGAAAAAAGATTGGATTGGATCAAAGATAAGTATGGATTACAAGAATCAATCTACATATGTGATAGCTTTGTTGATATAGAAATAGTAAAAGAAATAGGGTTTAGTATTTCTCCAAATGATGCTGATAAAAGGTTGAAAAACCATGTAGATTTAATTCTTGAAAATGATGGTGGGAATAGAGCCGTATCTGAAGCTTGTCATTATATCAAACAAAACTTAACTTAATTTTTTTGAACTAATCTTTTATTAATTATATTAAATGACTTATCAGCATTAGAAAATTTTTCAGGATTATGGGTGATATTTATTATTGTACCTTTAAATTTGTCTAACTCGCTTACAATTAAATCTACACTTTTTTTATCAATATTTGAAATTGCTTCATCTAGAAACAAAATATCTGGCTCTCTTAGAAAAGCTCTTATGAATGAAATTTTTTGCATCTGGCCAGAAGACAAGGTATTGTGAGTAACATTATCTTGCAATCTATTGTCATTACCTTCTTCAAAAACATTAAATTTATTTAAATATTCTATAAAAATTTCTTCTTGAATATTTTTTTCTTCAACACCATATGATAAGTTTTTGAATAATGAGTCATTAAATATCAAAGGAACTGGACCGACATAGCTAAAATTTGAACCATTAACTATAATACTTCCTTCGTTAGGTTTAAATACTCCAGTAATTAAACCTATGAGTGTGCTTTTGCCAGATCCGTTAGGTCCTAAAATTAAATTATGAGTATCTTTTTCAAACTGAAAATTTAGATTTTCAAAAATTTCAGTATCAGATTTATCGTACTTAAATAATAAATTTTCTCCAATAGCAGCCATATCATTTTCATTTTTTGAATTATGCACGACATTGCCTTTTTTATCATAAGTAATATCTTTCATATCATTTATATATCTATTTACATAGTGATCTTTTTCAAGTAAATCTGAATACCTTCTTGAAATCTCTCCAAAATATTGAACCCCTCTCATTAGTAAAAATGCGATTTCAAGAGTTAAATCAATTTCCATAAATTGCTGAACTAAAACTATAGAAATTAATAAAGTTACAAGTGTATTAAAAAGATGAAACCTAACAAATACTAATTTTGCTGTTTTCTTTGCTAAATCAATCCCTTTTTGATAAATACGGTCATACTCTTTAATTTCTGAGTCTTCTTTTTTTAAGATTTTAATCAGATAGTAATTTGAAATTACTCTTTCTAAAGTATTGTCTATTTCAACTCCATATTCAGTAGACTTTCGTGCTATATCTTTGAAGATACCTAAAAGCTTTTTAACGGGAAAAAATAATACAATTAATGTTAATGTCAATATCGTGAATACTTGAGTATCTAAATATACTAAAGTTCCCATAAAAATTAAAAGTTGAAGAGTTGTCCCAATTAAAGAAATAAAAATTTTGTAGATATCAGATATTTGACTAGCTTCTTGTTTTTTATAATTTACATATGTATAGGACAGGTTTGGTTTACTATAAAATTTTCTTGTAATACTTTTAACAAGACTTTCTCTAGTTGCAATTGATAAATTTTCAGCATTTATGTGTTCAATATAATTGATAAATATTCTCAATATAATTAAGGCAGGTAAAAATACTGAAATAGAATCGATGTTTACAAAATCTGTTATTTTATCTTCACTTACCTCACCAGTAATTAAAAAAGCTAAACATATAAAAATTACAATTTCAATTAAAGCAATCAAGTTTTTTAGTAAAACTGAAAAGATTATTTTCTGTTTTTTCTTTTTTGTAGCTACATCTCTTGAAACAGAATATATTGCTTTCAGATTGGCGAGTCCTTTTTGAATAAAGTTCATATTTTCAATTTTATAAAGGTTTAAAACCTAAAAAATAACAAATTTACTTTTCTCTATATGCAGTTTGAAAAAATCCATCTTTTAATGTCACTAATCCTTCTCTTTCTGCTGAGCAAAACTGGTTTAACCAGCATTGATCTTCCCCAGGTATTGGTGATGTCCATCTTTCACTTACTTGTATTAACTCAATATACGGCAATGATAAATTAACGGATTCATCAATAAATGAAAGGTACGAGTTCACTCTAGGAATTAAAACCAAAGATATAACAAAAAAGAATAAATAGATAGATTTTGGAATATTAATTCTACTTCTCTGAACTTTAAAACCTATAAAACAAACACAGAACATAAGAAATCCAATAGCATATCTTGGTATTGGTCCGAAAAATATAAGGAAAACTAAATTTGAGATAAGAAAAATATAAATTAATGTATTTTTTGTTTTTTTATTAAGAAAAAAGAATTTTGATAATAAAAATACAAACAGAAATGAAATTACAAAATTTAATAAAACTACTCTGTTAATGTCAATTGAATAAAATTCTTTTGCCCAAACAAATATATTTGATGAAAGATTATAAGAACCACTAAATTCGGTTGTTATGTATTGATATTGTTCTGTTGATTCTGGGAGATACCAAGAAAAATTTGAAAAACATGTCAAAGAAAGTGGGAAAATTAAACAACCTGTTGTTAAGACATTTTTTATTAGCCAAAAGCAATAAATAACTATATTTGGAGTTAAAAAAAATAAGATCTTCTTGAGTGGATAATTTGAATTTTTTATGAATTTTGATAAATAAAATAAATATATTAGAGAAACTATAACTGTACTCAGTTTCATCTGAACAAGAAAAATAATTAATGATGTTGAAGCAATTAATTCAAGAGGTACGAATGTTTTATCTTTTAGCCTAATAAACATAAACAAACAAAAAAATAAAAATACTACGCCTACAGGAGTGTCAAATGCAGTAATTCCCTCAATGTATAAAAACCCATTTCTTCCACCGCTAAATCCAAAATTATCTAAAAATGCAAAAATGAGTAAAAAGATAGAGGGATAAAAATAAACAGATTGTTTCTTTAAAAATAATTCATGTCCAATAAAGTAATACAATGTAGCAATGAATATTAAGTTAAGTGAATGTAGAGATTGAAAAGAACTATCAATCAGTAGAAATGAGCCGATATATTCATAGATTGAACTGATTCCATATGGCCAAAATATATTTACAAAACCAAAAATTATATTCGACTCCCTCAACCATTGTTGATGTCCAAGATGATAGTATCCAGCATCATAATGAAAATTTATATCATAAAAAGAAAATACAAGAACAAAAGGTACAAATAGATATAAAAGAACTTCTTGTATTTTAAATTTAAAATTTTTATTTAACTCCAACAAATTTGAAAGTAGGAGTAAAAAAATTATAAAAAAAGTCAAATTGCTTTTTAAAGGAAGAAAAAAATTAATTAAATTAAGTACGTTTCCTAAAAAAAACACGCCAAATATTGGATAAAAAATATTTATATTTGTTTCAAAAAAACTTTTAGATAATAAGGTCTTATTAATGAATATCCTAGAAAGTATGATAAAAAAGGCCCTCCCTAGACAATACAAGAAAATTAAAAGTAAAAAATACTTTAAATAAATACTTAAGAAATTAAGTATGTTCATAGTTTTTAAGTATATTACAAGATCATTAAATTGTATTTATAATTAGCTTTTGAATATGGTTATATACATTGCAGCACTCGTAAAAAACTGCCAAAATACTTTAAAAAAAAATATTGAATTTATTGTTGATTACAACAAGAAATTTGGCAACACGCATCAAATTAAATTATATATATTAGAAAATGATTCAATTGACGATACAAAAAAAATATTAGATCAATATTCAAAAAATAATTCAATTCAAATATTCTCACCTACAGGTCTTGAGAAGAAAATATTAAATCGAATCGAACGCATAACTTATTGTAGAAATTTTATTTTGGAAAAAATAGGAGAGACAAATGATATTGAGGATGATTTTTTATACATTCCTGCTGATTTTGATATAGATCTTTTTAGTAATCAAACCATCGAGGAATTTAACAATGTAGTAAATTTTGTTAAAAATAATGATGAAGTTAATGCTATATTTCCTAATTGCATTCCTTATTATTACGATATTCATGCATTAAGAAGAAACGGTTGGAACTCAAAAGATAGTTGGAAAATATATAATAAGTTAAGTAAATACTTTCCTATTGGTAAATTTTTTTTAAAGTATTATTTGATTTACCGAAAACAAATAAAAATAGAGAAAGATGCAGGCCTTATCAAGGTTGAGAGCGCATTTGGTGGGATAGGTGTTTATCAGTTAAAAAAAAACCAGCTTTATTCTTTTAGATACAAATCAGATGAAAATTTTGAAAAATGTGAACATATAGACTTTAACCAAAACTTTAAATGTGGGATATATGCGTCATGGCTTATAGACTCACCAACAGAACATATTGAATATAAAACATTAAATTTACAAAGAAAATTACAATTGATTCTAAGGACTATATATATGGACTTTAAAAACTTATTATTATATTTATTTTTTAAGAAATCATAAAATCATTAATATCATGTACAAAGTAAAAGTTTCAATTCCAAATCAAGAAAAAAAATTGAATATAAAAGACTTTGTTGATAATGATGAAAACGTTTATAAAGATTGTAAATTTTACATAAATGAAGACATTAAAGAAGTTGATTATTGGTTTGTTTTAGAAAATTTAAATAACAAATATGAAGAAACAAAAGTAGATCCAAAAAATATTGTATATTTGAACTACGAAACCTCGTATCCTAAGGATTATTTTTTTACAAAATACATGGAAAATTATTTAAATCAATTTTCTAAAAAATTAGGTTGTTACGATAACTATTCAAATAATTATGAATATGTTCCTCCTTTCCAGCCCTGGCTTATAAATTCATCACAAAATTCTTCATTAAACTCTGACAGTCAGAGAGACTATAAATTTTTTCAATCACTAAAAAATTTAGAAAAATCAAAAAATTTAAGTGTATTTTGTTCTACAAAAAAAATTACGGATGATCATACAATTAGATTAAAGTTTGTAGAAAAATTAAAAGAACATTTTAATGATGATTTAGATTGGTATGGACATAAGGACAATTTATTAGACCAAAAATGGGAGGGAATAAGTCCATATAAATATCATATTGTTATTGAAAATGAATCTAGGAACAATTTAATATCTGAAAAACTTTATGATTCATTCTTAGGAATTTCATACCCTTTTTATTTTGGAGCACCAAATATATTGAGTTATTTCCCAAAAAATTCTCTAACAAGGATCGATATTTTTGATTTGCCAAAAACCATTGAGCTGATTGAAGAAAGTATATTTAATAACACCTATGAAAATAGTTTTGAAAGTCTTATTGAGAGTAAAAATATTGTACTTGATGAATTTAATTTATTTAAACGAATTAGAAATGAAGTTCAAAAATTACCCAAGAACAATACTGATAAAAAAATTATAAAATTATATTCAGTTGGAGAGTTTTGGAAAAGAAATGTAAATACTAAGCAAAAAACCAAACATTATTTAAAACGTAAATTAAGACTAAATTTAAGAAATTATTGATGGGTAAAAAAAATAATTGTGTAACTGTCCTAGCAGATAGAAATTATATAAAGCATTTTCCGATATTTTATAAACAATTACGTGAAACTGGGAAGTTTGAAGGTGAAATAAATTTAATTACCAATAATGGCATTAATTTCTCCTCTTTCAAAAAAAGAGATTACAAAAATTTAAATATATTAAAATTTAAAAAAATAAAATACTCAAATGAAACAGTTAAAAAATTAAATAATATTCCAAACGGAAGAAATTCTACAAAAGGATTTCAATGGCAGAAATTTTATTTATTCAATGAAGTATTTAAGAAATGGGATTTCAATTTATACATTGATATAAATATGACAATTAGAGATGACATAAATAATCTTTTTAATCTTCGATCAGAAAATAAATTAGTTGCTCCTTATGATGCTTATCCTGACCTTGATTGGAATCTTGAATCTCAATTTACAAATGACAAGATTTTATTACATGAGTTAAGTCAAAAATATGATTTATCATTAAGAAAATATTTTCAAACTGGAATTTTGCTTTACGATACAGCTATTATCAAAAAAAATACATTTCAAGATTTAATAAATTTAGTTGAGAAATACCCGGTGTCAAAAAATAATGAACAAGGTATTATGAATCTCTATTTCATCTTTGAGAAAAATGAATTTGAACCACTGAATAGTAGTGTCTACTCATACTGGTATGAAAAGAACAAAAAAGCAACAGTGACAAAAAGATAATCTAAGTTAAAATTTTTCTATTTTTTAAAGCACTGTAATGAGTTTTTGTTAAATTATCAAAAATACTAAAGTTTCTTGAAAATTCAGTTGTATAAAGCAAATTTTTTTCTTTCTCATCAATTAAATTAATATATTTGAAATTATCTATATCCAGATTTAAATATTCAATTAATGAATTAGTCACATTTAAGGGTCCAGTAAATTCCAATATTGCATTTTTTGGATCTTTGAAAACTCTATTTTCGTATTTATCTTTATTTTTACAAATGTTATCTATGATTAATTCGATAAATTTATTTCCTTTTTCTGATCCGATGAACCAATTTGTTAAATATCTACTTTTTAGTAAATTTTTTATTTCGGGATCTAGAGCCGTAAATTTATTTTCCTCAAACATTCTTGTACTACTTAATAAAACAATCTTGTGCTGATCACCTAATAAATTATTTGGATTTACTTTAATTGTAGATTTAAAATCTAACCAAAATCCACCATTATCGAATAGGAAACAATATCTGAATATATCTGCTTTTGATTGTTGAAAAGTTGAATTTTGATATATCTTGAATATTTCATTATTTTCCCAATATGATTTCATATAATTGTCTCTTTCTTTATGAGAAAAGTAGAATATATTAGTCTGTTCGAATTTTGAAAACATTTGACCAAATTCATGATATCTAGAATTAAAAATTTTTTGATTGCTTGAACTAAGAATAAAATTTTTATTTGTTTTTTTTATTTTTTTAAACTGCTTCCCGTTTATTACATTTTTATTTTTTAAAATATTTTTTCTTGGTATCTCTCCTTTTATAAATAGATAGTTGTAATTCCTAATATTTCTAACGAAAATTTTTAATTTGTTTTTGATATTATTTAACAACATTTTTAATTTATGAAATAAATTCGATTAATTTGTTTGCAATAAAGATCTGTTCTTTTTTTCGTATGTGGTTTCCAATTGGAATATAAAGCCCGTTCTTTCCAAGATTTTCAGCAATGGGTAATTTTTCTTCAAATTGTGGATTTTTATTTAAAAAAGCATCTTGTTTATGTAATGGCCAAAAAAAAGGCCTAGTTTCTATTCCAATATCTAATAAATTTTTCATTAATTGATCTCGGATATTATCTTTTTTCAACAATATTCCATATACCCAATAATGATTTTTAACACCATTGTGTTCTTCAGGATGAAACATTACTTTTTCATCGTGCTCTTTAAAAATATTGTTATAAACTTTTGCTTGAATAATTTTCTGATTAATAACTTTTGTAAGACCTTCTATTTGAGATATTCCTAAAGCTGCTTGAAGCCCACCCAGCCTTTGGTTCCAATAAAAATTTTGATGTTTAAATCTTTCTTCACTCCTAAAGTCTAAATTTATAAGTTGTCTTAATCTTGCGATGTAGTCTCTATTATTTGATAAAACTGCTCCGCCCTCGCCAGTAGTAATATGCTTATTTGCATAAAAACTTAAAGTAGATATATCTCCAAATGATCCACATTTTTTTCCATTAACAACTTGTCCATGTGCCTCAGCAGTATCCTCAATTAAAATTAAATTATTTGAGTCACAAAAGTTTCTTATTTTTTCAGCTTCTGCAGCTAACCCATAAGTATGAACCATTAATATTGCTTTTGTGTTGTTGCTATATTTATTAGTTACATTATCTAAAGTCATATTCCAAGATATTTGATCTACATCACAAAAAATTGGAGTTGCACCAGTACGTAATATGGCTGAAAGACAGGAAATTATTGTAAACGATGGAACTATTACTTCATCACCTTCTTTTAAATCTAAAGACCTAAACGCCATTTCTAATGCAACACTTCCGTTTGATAAAGATACAGCGTCATCCATTTCAAAAGCTTGGGCTAAATGTTTTTCAAACTTTTCAACTATCGGACTAGTCCCAGAAATGTTATTTTGATGTAAAGTTTTTAGAACTGAAATATAGTCTTTAAAGTTTAATTTTGGCTCAAAAACTCTTATCATTAAAATCTTTTTTTATCAGTATCGGGATTGTAGGGTCCCTGTTTTGTTTCAATAAACTTACAGGATTTTTCAATATGGATGCCATGACCACCTCTAATTAAAGAAATTGTATCTCCAATGCTTAAATCAATCTTATTCACAAAATTAAGGTTTTCATCAAATATGCTTACACACATACTTCCTTCTAAAACAATTAATGTTTCAGAAGTTGTAAATATTTCTCTTTTTTGTTTATTGTGTATATGGTTCTCAATAACGGTTTCTTCTTTAAAATCAAATGCAGCAAGCTGGATTTCTTCATGATTATCAGTATAAAAATTTCTTCCTTCTTCTATTTCTGATTTTTTTACAACAATTGAAAGAAGATTTCCTTCTTTATCAAAAATTTTCAAATCTACCTCACTTAGATTGTAATGCTGCTTTTAAATAAGGTCTTGCAAGTTTGATAAGTTGAAAAAAAGAACTTCCAGTTTTAGAAACACCATATTTTCTTAAACCGCATTCATAACCAATTTCAATAATTTCAATGTTTTTATTAATTAAATCGTTAACTAAATAAACGAAATAATCCCCATAGAATGCATTTTGGAAAGATTCGTATGCGAAGTATTCTTTTTTTCCAATTATGAATCCACTTGTCATATCTTTAACTGTATTTTTTGAAAGTATTGACAAAGCTTTATTAAAAAGTAATGAAAGGTACATAGCTATAAATGAGTCCTCGGAATTATTCAAATTTCTTAAAGTGTTGAATAATTTGTTTTTTTCATTTAAAAGTGTACCTTTATAAGCTCCGCCATCTACAAATCTTGACCCGATAATAACTGAATCTACATTTTTAATTTGTTGTTTAATCAAAACTAAAGAGTCTTTTGCACTCATTGAACCGTCGGCATCTAACCACATTACGTATTCTGATTTTGATTTTTCGATTCCTTCCCAAATTGATAATGGAAGTGAAGGTTTAGAATTTCGACTTATAAAAGTTAGTTTTGTTTCTTTTTTCTGTAATTCATCTACAACCTCTTTCGTATTATCTGTTGAGCCATCATCAATGATTATTAATTCGTAATTTTCAAAATTGATACCCCTTAACACATTTACAAATTCGGGTATGAGATACTTTAAATTATCACCTTCATTTAAAGTAGGAAATATAATACTTAAACTTATATTCTCATTGATCATTTTTTAACTCAATAAATAGGATAAATCCAAAAAAATTATTGAAAAGTTTTTCTATTAGTTTCTCAAAAAAAGTTCCAATTTGATGACTAAATATTGAAAAACTAATCCCAATATTAATAATCTTATAAATTGAAAAATTCATAAATTTAGACTTATTTATTAAATTTCTCGCTTTTGATTTACTTAATCTATTAATGTGTTGATTTGTATAATTTACATTACCAAATAGGTTAACTAATTTTTCTAATACATTCATAAAACCACCATAGTTAGGTGTTGTCAAAATTATTTTCCCGTTTGGCTTTAAAAGTAATTTAAGTTTATTTATTAACTTAATTGAATCTTGTTCGTTCATAAATTCTAATAATCCAATAACTGTGATTAAATCTACTTTTTTTTCAAATTTTTTGTAATTAAATTTATCAATATGAAAAAATTCTGCTTTTTCACCATAAACTTTTTTTGCATAATTTATCTGTTTCATAGAAATATCTAATCCTATAGATTTAGAATTTGAATATAAACCAATAAATGAGCCAGGCCCACACGCATAATCTATATGAACATCATCTTTTTCTAAATAAGCTGAAATTTTTTGGAAAGTTAGATTGTGCCAGTTTGACTGTATTCCAGAATTTCTTTGTTTTCCTTTTGTAAGAATCTTATCGTAATATCCTGATTCAAGTTGATTTTCCCAAAAATCATTCATCAACATATAATAACCAATTAAATGTTAACTTTATCAACTACTTTGATATATTATTCAAATAAGTGAAAATTTTAAAAGTACCAAAAAACTTAAGAATATTTAAAAAAGCTGCTTATCCTCCACACAATACCGGGTTAAATTTAGAAGGGGAAATAACAAAAAACCTTATTAAAAGAAAAAGAAAAATTAATACAAACATTACTTTTCTTCCAATTCAATGGACTAATTATTTTATTAAAAATAAATATGGAAAAAATCTTGAAGAATTAAATAATTTTTACCAAAAAAAAATAGAAAAAAATAATAAGAGATTCTTCACTGTCATCCAATATGCTGACGGCAACCTTATTGAAACAAAAAATATAACTTATTTTGCCGCCTCCGGATTAAAAAGTGAATTTCAAAATAAAGATACAAAGCTTATAGAACTTCCATTAATTACTCAAAAACACAAGAGTGATCATCGTAAAATTACAGAAAAGAAGTACTTAGCTTCATTCATTGGTCGAAACACTCATGAATACAGAAAATTAATTAATGATCAAATACAAAACAATAGTAGATTTTATTATGAACTTTTTGATGAACCTGAAATAAAAGATGACAAAAAAGAAAAATTTATTAATTTAATGAATAATTCTTATTTTTCTTTATGTCCAAGGGGTTATGGTGTCACATCATACAGGCTTTATGAGTCCTTTGACTTCAATATAGTTCCTGTTTACATATCTACAGAAAGTGAATACTACTTACCTTTCAAAGAAATAATTGACTGGAAAAAACTATGCGTTTTTTATGATCCTACAAAAGAAAATGACCTTCAGTCAAAATTAGAAAATATTTTAGATTCTGAACGGTACCAAGAAATGATTGCATACGGAAAATTTTGTAATAACAAATATTTTAACTTTGATTTCTTAACAGATTACATTATCAAAACAATTGAGAGTGTAGATTCTTATGGTTAAACGAAATTCAATTGTGTACTTAATGGGTGGTTTAGGAAATCAAATATTTCAATTAAGTCTTGCAAATAGATTAAGGAATGAAGGTCATAATATAAAAATAGACATTTCGAATTACTCCTTTCCGAGTGATGATGTAATACAAAAAAGAGAGCTTGTGTTTCCGTTAAGTTACTTTGGATTTGAAACTACAAAGAATGAGATGTTGAAGTATAAGATATTTTCTAAAATTCGAAAAAATAGTTTCAAAAATTATAAATTCTTTCCATTTAAAAAATTTAATGATAAAAATTTTCAAAATGCATTGATTGGTAAACATAATTTATTTGTAGGATATTGGCAGGATGTAGATTTAATAAAAGAAAATACCTCATTTTTGAAAGAAAGTTTATCAAATGAGAAATTGATATTTGATTCTTTAAAAAGACAAAAAAGTACGAATAATGTAATGGTGCACGTTAGAAGAAAAGATTATTTAGAAATGAAAGAAGAATTAAGTATTAATTATTATAAAAATGCAATAAATATTGCAAATAAGAAAATAATGAATTGTCAATTTGATGTATTTACGGATGATTTTGAATGGGTAAAGAAACAAAAATTATTTAACAATGCAAAAAATATTATTTATTCAAATAATTCAGTTGAAAATACAATTAAGGATTTTTCTAGGATGCTTTCTTATAAACATTTTATTATATCAAATAGTACCTATTCATTAATTCCTGCAATTATCAATGAGGAATCAGATTCACTGATTATTATGCCTGAACCCTGGTTCAAAAATGAAAATAAAAATATTAACCCTAACAAATCATGGATAAAATTAAATAATGAATAAAAAATTAGTAAGTGTTGTAATTCCATCTTTCAATAGGTTTGATAGTTTGTTGAATGCTATCGATAGTGTAATTAATCAAACATACGATAACTTTGAAATAATCGTAGTAAACGATGGTTCTACTGATAAAAGATATTATGAAAATAAATTTCCAAAAAAAGTTACAAAAATTGATTTAAAAGAAAATCAAACAATAAAAAATGGATTTGGTCCAGGTTCTATAAGAAACTATGGAATTAATATTGCAAACGGTCATTATATTGCATTCTTGGATGATGATGATTTTTGGATGGAAGATAAATTAAGTATACAAATAAACAAAATGCAGGAAAAAAATATACCATTTTCAGCGACCGAAGGTTATTTTGGAAATGGAGCTTACAACTCTACTGAGGATTATGAATTATATAACAATGAAAAGTTTTATAAAAAAATTAAAAAAAAGTACAAGGGGACAAATTTATTCAAAAATAATTTTCCAGAAATATGGGACTATGAGTTCATAAAGATTCATAATTGTATAGTGCTTTCAAGTGTAATAGTTGAAAAAAATTTAATGGATATATTAGGGGGTTTTAGAGGTATTCCAATTAGCGGATTTAGAAACATAGAAGGCCCAAATGAAGATTGGGATTGTTGGTTAGGGTTGTTAAGGTTAACAAATTTAATTTATGTTGATACGCCACTCTTTTATTATGATGGTGATCACGGTAGTGGAAGAAGCTATATTTAACTTTCCAAAATATCATCAAGTAGTTTTAAAAAATTACTCACATCAAAATCTGCTCTGACATTTATCACTTGTTTTTTGGTGTCTAAATTTATGTCTGAAAAATTAAAATAATAATCAACATATTTGTTATCAATAAACTGCTCGTTTTTATAGATATTACAAACAACAATCTTTTGAGTTAAATATTTTTTTGGAATTTTTTTCAACACACTAATATCAAGTAACCAAATCAATTTTGAGTAACGAATTGTTTTTGTTGATTTATTCTTATAGTTCTTGAACCACTGATAGTATAAATTATCTTGAAATTCATCATTTTCTTTTCTAAATAAAAAATAATTTTGATTTGGGTTTTGGTTGACTTTAATTCCAAAAATTTTTTTTATTTTGGGAATATAACCAAAATAATTGTATTTATATATTAAAACTGTAAGTAGTGATTGATCCCATCGATGATTGTCTTTTGTACTATTTTTTGGAAGTATTAATTCTTCTTGATTAGACAGGTCTCTCCAAGTTTTTGCAATAAATCTACTTTTTTTATCATTCCAGTCAAATCCATTAAAACCTCCAGTAAGATTTCTCTTTTGCATTTTTGAAGTAGGGAAATTTAACTTTTCAAGTGTATCGACATATGTGTAATCATTTATTTTTCCAGCACTCATAGGACTAAAAAACTTTTTACTTTGTAAAACAATTAATACATAAATAAATTTTTTATCTATTAAATTTGCTGAGTCAAGCCAAATTACTTTTGATTTATATTTTTCTAATGTTTCATAAATCATATTAGGCTTCCATGCATAGGCACCAAGAGTTCCGTGGGTATCTCGTTTAGATATAAAATCAGGATATTTATTAAAATTAAAATCTTGAATAATGATATTTGGAAACTTAATTTTCAAATACTCAATTTGGTCAATTTTCATTCCAAGATTGTAAATAATAATTCTTTGAAAATACTTATCTTTAAACTGGTGTAAATTATCTAAAAGTTGGAATAATGTATCTGCAAAATGTTGATCTGAAGCAGAAACTATAGAAACATTATTGTCATAAAGCTTTCTGAAAACAAGCAGATTCTTAATTGAACTAAATATTATTGTTATTAAATCAAAGATATAAAATCTAAAATCTATAATTTGAGATCGGAATTTTTTAATTTTATTCATAAGATTCAAAATTCAATTCAAATACTTTTTTAATTAAAGATTTATTCTCCTGATAATTTCTAGGCATATGAAAGTCAAAAAATATTTTTGGGTTTTTAATAAAATCATCTAGATCTTGTTTTAGAGTATCTCTGTTTAACCTTTTAAAAGATAAGTCATCGTCTGTGAAATATTTAACCCTGTTACTGTACTTTAATTCAAAATTGGAAATGTATTCTCGAAGTTTTATCTGATCAATATACCAATTTTTCTTATAGGGTTTATATTTTTTTGGATACCAGGTTTTAAGTAAGTTTTTAATATCATTCTCATTATTAATTGAAAAAATTTCTGCCCAAGTCTTGCCTACTGCTGCATTCCAACAAATCGGTAGCATTTCTTCTGGAGTAGCGTCTGATCTGTAGATAACTATTTTGTCTCCAGAAATATCAGATATTGAATCCTGAAAATATTTTTTTGATAAAGGCATCATATCAATATCTGATAATATACATACATCATCTGGGTATAAAGCTGGTATTAACAATCTTAAATTTTGTGCAACAAAAACCGGATTTAAATTTTCAATAAAAAATAATTTCTCATTTTTTATACCAGTTGATTCTTTAGATATGACATAAAGAATTGGCTCAATGTTTAATTTAAGCCATGCTTTTTCAACAGTTTCCCAATAATCAAGGTATTGACTGTCATTGGTTGATACAATAATTGCTTTATCTATTTTCATTTTTTATTTTTAAACAAGAATTTAAATATTGTCATTAATAAAGAGTAGGGAAATGGTATTAAAAATATTTTACCAGTGAATATGAGTCGTATTAAGTCTTTTAAAGTATTACCTTTCCAGTTATCTGCTAAGTGATATTTTTTATCATAAAGATCCCGATATACGTCTTGATATCTGATAGAAAAATTGTTTTGGATACCTTTTAGAGACCAAGGCTTAAACTTACCTGAATAGTGAATAAATTTTATGGCCGTATCGTTGTCTTCGTTTGTGTTGATTATTTTATGAGAAGGTTCTAATTTATAATTCAAGGATTTTGATAGCTCAATATAGTTACCATCAAATAAAATATTTAATACATCTTGATCCCAAAAAACTATATCTTTCTCTCTTAATCTTGTTATTTCTAATAAATCATTGAGCATATTATTTTTGAGCCACTTTTCATAATTTATTAACATTACTCCAGCATTAAAATATTTTGAGTTTGAAAGTTTTAGATTTTTATTTTCTGTTTCATTTTCTGAACGAACTGAAATAAAAAATTCTGATTTATTCATTTTGTTAAATTGATTGTTAATAAGGTCTATTGGATCATTTATGGTCAAAATATCTGCATCTAAATAAATTAGATTTTTGACATTTTTCGGCAAATGTTCTTCAATAAAAAATCTATAATAAGTTGCTTCTGACACATGGGCTCCTTCAACTTTTGGAAATTTATAGTCACCTTTTTTAAATTCAAATAATGACAGAGACTTAAGATTTAAATGTTCAGTGATTTTCGATGGAATTTTAAAAGTATTTAATTGTTGATGAATCACAAATAAATTTATTTTTTGATTTATATTCTGAAGAAGCGAATAAATTGAAACATTAGTTTGTATATTGTAGTTTTTATCTAAACAATAAAGAAAGTTGAGTTCATTCTTCATAAACAGTCTCAGGCCTTAATAACATTAAAATAATTTTTATCATCTCTAAAATCACTAATCAAAGATAACGCCCAAATTAATAGTGTTGTCCCGTGTATATCACCTACATCTAACCCATTTGATATTTTTGATCCATAATAATGAGTTTGGCTACTGTTTGGAAAATATGAAAACCCACCATCTTTATCTTTAAAGTTTTTCATAATTATTTTTTCAATTCTCTCAAAATATTCCTCAATTTCATTTTTTTTATGGTTTGTAAACTTCGAACATCTATTTAAAACATAAACAATATCAACTAAATCACAACCTTCATAGTTAGGTTTGTTACTTAAACAAAAATCAATGATTTTTTTTGGATAATGAATTTCTAAGCCCAACCATTCAAACCCAGTAAATACTTTCATTGCACCATTTATTAATTCATTAGAAGAAATCTTTTTATCGTTATAATATAGGCCATCCTCAATATGAACCTTATTATTAATAAATTTTTGAAGATATTCCTTAACATTGTTTTTATCATTTAATTCAAGTTGAGTCATTGTAAAAACACATAGTGAAGCAAATTGTGCTCCTGCATTCCATGGATAATTCCAATCAAATTTATTCAGATATTTTTCAATACTTTCATGATCTTGAGGAAATTCATGATATGGGAGTGCATTTCTTGATTCAACCATATATAAAGTAGAAATGGCTTGTTTTGTTTCTGCAATAATTGTTTTGTTTATTTTTTGGTCATTCAATTCATATTCTTTTTTTCCAAAATAGTTCAATGATGCTTTTACCCTGTTTTTAATGGTTTTTTGTATACCAAAACTGTCTAAATCATTTAGAAGTACAGAATCGATAAATGAATTTTTTGGAAATCTCGGATTTGATGTTTGGAAACTATTTATAAACTTGATCCATTCATTTTGTTTATCTTGATTTAAATCTTTCCACATGTCTAACATGAAATAAATTTTCATCATATAACATGAGAATCCAAGTTTTAATTGTTTTCCAACCTCAGTAATTCCATTTTTGACAGGATAAAAATGAAACTGATCATTTGGGTCTTCTAGAGAAGAAATAAAATTTTTTAACTTTTCAACAAGATCATTATTCACTTCTATTACAGTTTAAATACTTTTGTTTCTATAAAGTCCAATTAATCTATATTTGCTGAAATCAACTAATTCAAAGCCTTTTGAATAAAGAAATCTATTAACATCTACAACTGTTGATTCTTGTTTTTTTCCTCTCTCAAATCCAAAATCTATTGAGATATATTCAACCTCTTTCAATGTTTCGATAGAGCCATCCAAAACTTCAGGCTCAAATCCTTCAGCATCAATTTTTAAAAGTTTTATATTTTTAAGTTCAAATTTATCTAAGGGATCTACATTGATTTTTGTTTGAGCAATAGCACCAAAATCAGATAAGGAAGAGTTTCCACCTTCATTATCTAAATAAAATGTGCTTTCTCCTGATGTATTTGATAAGCCAATGTTATATAAATTGCTTGATAAGTCTTTTGTATTTTTTGATAAGCATTTAAAAGTATCCTCATCAGGCTCGAATCCAATATATTCAATATCTATATTTCTAAAATAAAAAGATAAGCAAAGTTCACCAACATTCGATCCGCAATCAACAACTTTATCCCCATCCTTAAATTCAATATTATTTAAACAATATGAATCAAATATTTTTTCAAACATAAGCTTCGGATTATTAACAAGCCTTAGAACTCTTTTGTTTGGGTAAAAGATTTTTCTATTTCTATAGTCCTTAACATAAAATTTATCAGAATAAAATATATCGCTATCATCATATAAGAAATTGATCGTATTACAAAATTTCACACCATTTGTTCTTTTTATAACAAAAATTGTTAATTGACCTTTTAATATAAATTTAATTTTTTGAAATAATGAAAAATTTTCTACTTCTACACCTCTGTACATAAAAGGTGGAAGGTTTATAAGATAAGGTAAGTCTTTCACACAAAATATAATAATACCTATTAATTTATTTTCATTTTATATTATCTAATGAGAACAAAAGTTTATAATTTCATATATTAAGGAGTATTTATCAAAATATTAATTCTTGGTAGCAAAGGTTTAGTTGGAAGCTCACTCTTAAGATATTTAAATAAAAAAAATTCTTATGAAGTTATTGGTTCAACAAGACAAGATACAAATTTGTTTTCGTATGAATCAACCAAAAAACTTCTTGAAGATACTAAGCCAGACATTCTTATTAATGCAGCAGCAAGAGTGGGCGGAATATATGCAAATAATACAAAAAGAACTGAGTTCTTATTAGAAAATTTAAAGATAAATCTGAATGTTTTAGAAGCATCGATAGGTATAGAAAATATAAAAATAATTAATCTTGGATCAAGCTGTATTTATCCACTAAATGCTGAGGACCCAATAACTGAAGACGCCTATATGACAGGAGTTTTGGAACCAACTAATTCTCCTTATGCAATGGCAAAACTCACAGCTATTGAACTTGGAAAAAGTTTAAAATCTCAGTACAAAAAGGATGTCATAAACTTAATGCCTACAAACCTTTATGGACCAAACGATAATTTCTCTGAATTAGATAGTCATGTTATACCTGGTCTTATTTCAAGAATGTATAAAAGTAAAATTGAAAAAAATGAAAGTTTTCAAATATGGGGAACTGGAAAGCCACTAAGAGAATTTTTATATGTTGACGATCTATCATCAGCAATAGATTTTATTATTTCTAACGAAGTTAATAATGATCTTTTAAATGTAGGCTCTGGAGAGGAAATCTCAATAAAAGCCTTGAGCGAGAAAATAAAAAAAATAATCGACTTTAAGGGAGAACTGGTTTTTGATAATTCAAAACCAGATGGAAATCCTAGAAAATTGCTTGATTCAAATCTAATTAATAGTCTTGGTTGGAAAAGTAGTATAAACCTGGATGAGGGGCTTGAATTAACCTATAAATGGTTTGTTGAAAATATTAAAAATATAAGAAAATAGTTAAGTTGGGTTTTCCCATGTTGGTTTTATCAGGTTTTCTTTAAGTAACACCTGTTCTCTTTTAGCTAATTCTAAATCATGATTTACCATCATTTTTACTAATTCAGTAAATGACGTCTTTGGACTCCAATTTAATTTATCTTTTGCTTTTGATGGATCTCCGAGTAGATGTTCAACTTCATTTGGTCTAAAATACTTTTCAGAAGTCTCTACATAATCTTCCCAATTTAAATTAACCTCTTCAAAAGCCAATTTAGCAAAATCTTTAACTGTTTGAGTTTCACCAGTTGCTATTACCCAGTCTGATGGTTCTTCATGCTGCATTATTTTCCACATTGCATCAACATAATCGCCAGCAAAGCCCCAGTCTCTACTTGCTTCCAAATTACCTAAGGTAAGTTTTGATTGTAAATCAAGCGAAATTCTTCCAACAGCTCTCGTGATTTTTCTAGTTACAAAAGTTTCGCCACGGTATGGTGATTCATGGTTAAATAAAATACCGTTTGTACAGAACATATCATATGAATCTCTATAAATTTTTGTGATGTTGTGTGCAAAAACTTTGGAGGCAGCATAAGGGCTTTTTGGATCAAATGGAGATTCTTCATTAAGGCTTTGTTTTGATGCACCACCATACATTTCTGAAGAAGATGCCTGATAAAATTTAATTTTTTTTCCAGATGCTCTTATTGCTTCAAGTATCGAAATTGGTCCAAGTGTTCCAGTTTGAGAAGTAAACACAGGATTCTCAAAAGACACTGCTACATGAGACTGTGCTGCAAGATTGTAAACTTCATCTGGATCAATCTTTGTAATCAGGGAATTAAGTGATGAAGAATCTAATAAATCTGAATAGTAAAGTTGTAGTTTTCCGGTGTTTTTATTCTCAGAAATTAAGTTTTCTATTCTTGAAGTGTTGAAGGTTGATGACCTTCTAACTGTGCCATGCACTGTGTAGCCTTTACTCAATAGTAATTTAGTGAGGTAGTAACCATCTTGACCAGTAATTCCTGTTATAAATGCTGTTGACATATGTTACTATGTTAAATTAATTTTATTTTTTTTGTTAAAAATTTATAATTTTAGATTTTTGGTGTGTTGACAACAAATAACCTAAAAATAAGTAATAAACAATTGGATACTGAACGCCCTCCATACTCATATCTAATGATGCACAAATTAAAGAAGGTATCAAATAAATTAATATTGTATAATTCAGGTATTTTCTATTCCAATATAAAACGATGCTGATATGAAATAATATAAAAAATATAAGTTGAAAGATTCCTCCTCTTGCAAATATATTTACAAAATAATTGTGGACATGTTCATTCAAACCATCTCTACCAAGCCTACCTGGAGCGGATGGGTCGGTCATCACAGGAATTATTTCATTATATCCATACCCCCTGATTATTAAATTTTTCTTATTCATGTCTTCAATAACATCCTGCCAAATATCTAAACGCCAGTTTGTAGTTTGATCAACCGACATAATTCTTCCATCCTGAATATACAAAGATAAAAAAGCATTTCTTTGTTGATCTTTTTTAACAATTTTTTCTAAATTAGATGAAAGAGAAAGGTCATCTTCACCTTCAGTGTTTATAATGTTTCCTCCAAAGTTAACATTAAAACTATAATCAACACCGTTAACGTTATAAATTGATAACACTAGAACTATCAAACTAAAGACACTCATATACGCAACTTTTTTTGAATTTTCCAAAATATAGCTTCTAAAGTAAAAAACTGACATTAGAAAAAAGACAAATATCGAGAGAAAAGAACCTCTACTCATCAATAATAAAAGTGGACTTAATAATGCAAAAGAAAAAATCATGTAAGAAAATTTGAAATACTTACTAACGGTTAGTTTATAGTTAAGTAAGTTTGCGACCAAAATAGAAATCATGATATCCGAAGCTTTAGTAAACTCAAATTTATCCGAATTTATTTTAAAAAAATCAATTATGAAATTTGGGTAATAGCCAGTAGACATTACGTAATGGGCAATAGGTACAAATAAAAAAAGAGGCAGAAGAACCGACTTATATTTCCTCAATAAGTCTTGATTATTTAACAAATACGCTCCAGCAAAAATATAAGATGTCGTCCAAATATAAGAACTTATTCTATAAACATACGTATCAAAAATATTTGTATCATAAGTGATAAAAATACTTATGAAAAAACTGCTAACAATTAACGAGAAATAAATTTTTGTTGAATTTGATTCGAAAAAAAATAAATAACGTTTATTTATTATAAAAATTAAGACTGTCGCTATAGCTAATCCGAATCCTGCTGCAATGAGAAATTCACCAATTCTATAACCAAATAACCTTAATCCGACAAACGGCCTATTAAAAACTAATAATAAACCAATGAAAAAAAGGGGGCTTAATCCAATTACATCTTTTAGAATTTTCATAAATTTTACTTATAAAATAATCATAACTTAGTATACGTGGCTAAATATTATTATTCTTATAAAGTACGAAATGAAAAAAAAGCATCTTACATATGTATATCAAAATGGAAGAAAAAATAGATTAGCCAAAGAAAATTATCCAAAAGAATTCTTTTATGGCTTAGATTTTTTAAAATCACAGTTTGAGACTTTTGATGTTATTGAATTTAGTAAAGATAACAAAAACATAATTTTAGAAAAATTTTCAAAGTTTATAGAGAGAATTACTGGCCTTCCGTATTTATTTGACAAAATTGTAAG
>MDTD01124841.1_pt1 | contig 39150 bp, 41 predicted proteins | sample 811221 | NCBI WGS metagenome assembly MDTD01 (sample SAMN05326646, study PRJNA326480) | marine metagenome | isolation source: seawater | place: Pacific Ocean: South West | collected 2011
ATCGGCTTAGGTCCATTCCTCGGGGCCTATTCGCTACTGATGGTCCCAACGACCTAATGGATGATAAGCGGGTATATAGATGCGCCTTACATTTTTTGGCGCCATCCTAGAAGACAGCCGTACGCTGGTGATGCGCGATATTCGATGGTGGCGGATCGCCCCGGGGACGGTACTCTATCTCTTGGTGCTGTATGTCCACGAAACCGTGTTTCACGTTCACCTGTTCCCGGTTTGGACCGACTATAGTTATTTCTTAAGCGCTTCCCGCCGGGTGATGTAGTAGCCGGCGAGGAAGATCACGACGGCTCCTGCCCAGGTCCAGCCATCGATCAGCTCTGCGAACAGCAGGTAACCGAACAGCGCGCCGAGCGGTAGGCGCAAAAAATCGAAAGGCATGACGGCGCTGGCATCAGCGGCTTTGAAGGCGCGCGCCTGAAAAAAATGCGCGGCCCAGCCGGATAGCGCCATGACGACGATCGGCAGGACATCCTCCGGACCCGGCGTGATCCAGACGAATACCAGCGGGATCGCTGTCAACGGCAGCATCAGCAGGTTCATCCAGAACACCGTCACCGCCGCAGAGTCGGTCCGGGTGAGGACCTTTACGCTCAGCCACGCCCCTGCATAGAGAGCCGACGACAGCACCACCATAAGGATCGGCAGACTGACATCGACAACCCCCGGGCGAATGATAACCAACGCGCCGCCGAACCCGGCCAGGGTTGCACCCCATCGGTGAATACCGACTTTTTCGCGTAACACGGTGCCCGCGGCGATCGTAGTGAACAGTGGGATCAGGAAGGTCAGCGCCACGGCCTGCGCGATCGGTATGAAGGCCAAGGCGTAGTACAGTGTTGCCATGGCAAACAGGGCAAACAGCGTGCGAACTATGTGCATCGGCAAACGGGAGGTCTTCAGCGCGCCGACTCCGGATTTCGAAACCAGCGGAATGACAATGAAAATGCCGATCAGCGCGCGGAAAAAAACGATCTCGAAGGCATCGAACTTACCGTCCATGTAGCGGACGCTAGCCATCATGACGGCAAAGCTGGCGGCTGCCAGCAGCGCCCAGATCGCCGCGAGGATAAACCGAGGTTTGATCACCCCGGGGTCGGCAATCATCCCTTACGGGCGTTCATCAGCCGGAGGCGTAAGGCATTCAGCTTGATAAAGCCCTCGGCATCCCGCTGGTCGTAGACGGTATCAGCCTCGAACGTGACATGCTGCTCGGAATACAGGCTGACCGGCGATTTACGGCCGACGACGGTTACCGCGCCCTTGAACAATTTCAGCCGGACGGTACCGGAAACGTGTTTCTGGCTTTCATCGACCGCCGCCTGAATCATCTCGCGTTCGGGGGAGAACCAGAACCCGTTATAGACCAGCTCCGCGTAGCGTGGCATCAGCTCGTCCTTCAAATGCGCGGCACCGCGGTCCAGTGTGATGGACTCGATGCCGCGATGGGCGGCGGCCAGGATAGTTCCGCCGGGCGTTTCGTAGACGCCGCGCGACTTCATGCCGACATAACGGTTTTCAACGATATCGATCCGCCCAATGCCGTTGGCGCCACCAAGCTGGTTCAGCTTCGTCAGCAGGACAGCCGGCGACATTGCCTCACTGTCAATCGCCACCGCGTCACCAGCCTGGAAATCAATCTCGACATAGGTTGGCGTATCCGGCGCGTTTTCCGGCGAAACCGAGCGCGTATAGATGTCATCGTCAGCCATAACCCAAGGGTCTTCCAGCGCCTTTCCCTCATAGGAAATATGCAGAAGGTTGGCGTCGGTCGAATAGGGCGGTTCGTCGATCTTGTCGCGCGAAATCGGGATCTGGTTGTTGCGGGCGAATTCCATCAGCTTACTGCGGGAATCGAGATCCCATTCGCGCCACGGCGCAATCACCTTAATGTCGGGCTCCAGCGCGTAATAGCAGAGCTCGAACCGGATCTGATCGTTACCCTTGCCAGTGGCGCCGTGGCTGACCGCGTCGGCGCCGGTTTCCCGCGCGATTTCGATCTGGCGCTTGGAAATCAGCGGTCGTGCGATCGAGGTGCCGAGCAGATAGATACCCTCGTACAGGGCATTGGCCCGGAACATCGGAAAGACGAAATCGCGGACGAATTCCTCGCGCAGGTCGTCGATATAGATTTCCTTCACGCCCGCCGCTTCAGCCTTTTCCCGCGCCGGTTCGACCTCTTCCCCCTGCCCAAGATCGGCAGTGAAGGTAACCACCTCGCAATCGTAGGTCTGCTGCAGCCATTTCAGAATGACGGATGTGTCCAGCCCGCCCGAATAGGCAAGCACGATTTTGTTAACCTCTCCGGTTATTGGTCCCGCCATGACGTGTCCCTTGGTCTGTTAGTTATCCGCTTGCGCGACATCTCACCAGCCCACTCCTCCACCCAGCCAACCACCGGGTCATCTTTACGGGTGGCCGGGCGGAGGAGTGAGCTGGTGCAGTTGAAAGCCAGCGCGGGCGGAGTATAGGCTTTCAGCAGGACGCGGCAAGGTAGGGGCGCGTTTTACACGCTTGGACTTGCGCAGAAACCAGGAAAACAGCGCAACGAAGACCATGCCTGCAATCAGCGGGATCGTCATCTGACTCAGGTTTACTAACGTTCCGGCAATGGCCATGACTGCCACACTGATCTAGAGCGCGGATATCATTACCTTTGGCATCAATGGGTTCTTCTGTGGGGAGAGCATGAGAGACGGCAGATACAACAATCCCTGTACAACGCAGGGCCGTACCATGATCGCGTACTTTTCGCCAAATACCTGCTTGAGCGCCTCAATCGACGCAGCGATCCGAAGGACGCGATGAACCTGAGTACCGCCGGTACGTAAAAGGGCAGCAGCCAACCGCCAAGTCTGTAATGTTTTTTCTCTTCCGCCTCCGCCGGCGTAACGTCTTTCCATTCCATTATCCCTCCCCATATGTTTTCACAATCAAACGCGTTTGCGTTCCCTCTCGCTCGCGGTCTTAAGCTGCCCGCAAGCGGCTAGTATGTCCCGCCCGCGCGGCGTGCGCACAGGCGACGAATACCCGGCCCTGTTGACGATATCGGCGAAGGCCGCGATATCGTCGTCGGTGGAACATTCGTAAGGCGCCCCAGGCCATGGGTTGAATGGAATCAGGTTCACCTTGGCGGGAATGCCGCGGATCAGCCGCACCAATTCGCGGGCATCCGCGGGCGTATCGTTGACGCCTTTCAGCATGACGTACTCGAATGTAATGCGGCGTGAATTCTTGGCGGTCGGATAGACGCGGCAGGCGTCCAGCAGATCGGCGATGGGATACTTCTTGTTGATGGGCACGATCTCGTTGCGCAGATCGTCGTTCACCGCATGGAGCGAGATCGCAAGCTGCACGCCGAGATCGGCGCCTACCTGGGGAATCATGGGGACCACGCCGGCAGTCGACAGGGTAATCCTGCGGCGCGATACGTTGATGCCTTCCTCGTCCATGATGACGCGGAGTGCCTGGACGACGTTGTCGTAATTATAAAGTGGCTCGCCCATGCCCATCATGACGATATTGGTCAGCAGGCGAGGTTCCATAGCGGATGGCCATTCGCCGTAGGAATCGCGCGCCAACATAAACTGGCCGACGATTTCGCCGGGCGTCAGGTTGCGAACCATGCGCTGTGTGCCGGTATGGCAGAACTTGCAGGTCAGAGTGCAGCCCACCTGCGACGAAATACACACCGCGCCGCGGTCGAATTCGGGAATATGCACTGCCTCGGCCATTTTACCGTCGGGGAAATTCATCAGCCATTTTCGGGTGCCGTCAGTCGACGTCTGCTCGGTCGCGATACCGGGGCGCGATATCGTGAACCTCTCCGCCAGCTCGGCCTGTAACCCCCGAGCGATAGTCGTCATTTCGGAGAAATCTTGGACCCCGTGATGATAGATCCAGTGCCATACCTGTTTCACCCGGAATTTGGGTAGGCCAATCTCGGCGAACACGGCCTCCATCTCAGCACGCGACAGGCCGACAAGGTCGATAAGATCGTCTTTTTCGTCGATGGCGGCGTCCGGGGTCAGTTTTTTGGCTGTCGTTGACATGGCGGCAATATAGGCGCACCGATCGCCCGATCAACCGCGCATTCTCTGCCCGTCGGGAAAGCCATCACATGAACCAGTCTCCCGCCCTGCAGGGTATTCTCTGGATGATCGCCAGCACGGCCAGCTTCTCGGCCATGATCATCTCCGTTCGTTTCCTATCGGACACTATCCCGCCGTTCGAACAGGTATTCCTCCGCAGCGCCATCGGGCTGCTGATCACCGTGCCCACCGTGTTCGGTGTTCTGCGCCAGGCCTCCCGAACGTTTCGTCCCGACCGGCTGGGCGGGCTTTATATTTCACGTGGGCTCTGCACCTTTACCGGCGTATCAGCGTGGTTTTTCGCGATCGCCGCAATGCCGCTGGCGGAGGCTGTGGCGCTGCACTTCACGCTGCCGGTGTTCGGGCTGATCCTGTCCGTCCTTATTCTGCGGGAAAAGGTCACACCCCACCGCTGGATGACGGTCGTGATTGGGTTCATCGGCGTCCTGATCATCCTGCGGCCGGGCGTGGCGGTGCTCAACTACATGGCGCTCGCGGTCTTCCTGTCAGCTTTGGGATACGCGGGCGGCGACATCTGCACAAAGATGCTGTCGCGGACGCAACCGTCACGGCTGATCGTGCTCAACCTCAATATCTGGCTGATCGTGTTCGCCGCGGTACCGACCGCGCTGAACTGGCACACCCCAGCGCTGTCCGACCTGCCGATGGTTCTGGTTATGGGCGTTACCGCCTGGGCGGCCCATATGTGCCTCGCGCAGGCGATGAAATGCGCCGATGCCAGTGTGGTCATCCCGTTCGAGTTCGTCCGCCTCCCGATCACAGCGTTTTCGGCCTATGTGTTCTTCGCCGAAGTGCCGGGCATCTGGGTGATCGTCGGCGCGGGCGTCATCTTCTTCGGCACATGGCGCTTGGCGACCAAGGAAGGCGGTCACTGAATCGACTGCCGAGAACCGGTTCGCTCATTCTCTAGGGGGATACAGCAGATATAATTGACATCGCTGGAGACGCTCCGCTCGTGGTCAAACTTATTGAGGGGACCAAAGGACCCGGCGTCGTTCTTGAATGAACTAAAAACGCGGTGAAGGTCATCGGATTAAATGTGGCAGAAGTCGACGTTCTTAGAACGGCCGAAGGCGCCCAAGATGCTGGAAATCAACTCTTCCCCGGGATTTCAGGGGATCGAAAGCGCTGTGGGTATCGATATCGGAGCCCGGTTAATTGAATTCATAAAGGCCAATGTCCAGTCCCGCATCGGGACACGCCGAGATCGTAAATTGTCACGCAAAGCCACTGACGGGACACTCAACACAAAGGCGGCATTTCAGGCTGATCTGGACCGGTAAGCAGAAAGCAGTGTCTGAAGTAGAACCGGTTTCTATTCTGCCGCAACCGTCCGGGCGTTAAACGACCGCATCCACCAGACCACAAGGGCGACTATCACGATCTGCGGCACGATGGCGATCATCACCGCATTCCAGCCGATCTCGATCTGCAGGTAGCCGGCGAAGAAGGACGAAATCGCGGCCAGCCCGTAGGCGATGGTGTCGTTGGCACCCTGTACCTTGCCCTTTTCTTCTTCCGTGTGGCAAGTCACCAACAGCGAAGTGGAGCCGATCAGCATCAGGTTCCAGCCCGCCCCGATCGCCATATTCGTGATGAAGAAATTAGCCAGCGTAATGCCCGTCAGACCGGAAACAATGCCCACCCCGAACAGGCCGAATCCCATCATGATGACGTTCAGATTGCCGAACCGGCTGACAAGCTGACCGGCAAAGAACGACGGCGCGAACATGGCGAACATATGCCACTGGATGACGAACGGCACGTCGTCGATAAGTCCGCATGCTTTCATCGACAGAGGCGTCGCAGCCATCATCAGGATCATTCCCGCCCACGACACTGATGTGCCGATGGCAGCGACGACGAAAGCCGGCTGTTTCATGATCTGGCGGAGCGGCCGACCGGACGATTTCTTTTGTTTCTCCTTAACAGGCGCCGGTTTTTCCGGCTCCGGCATTTTTACGAACTGGATCGTTATCGCGAATAGAATGGGCGTGACGGCGAGAATGATGTAAGTGGCAACATACTGCGGCAACATCAGGTTAGCCGTATTGCCAGCAAGCGTGCCGCCAACGAACGCCGCCAGGATGCCGCCGCCGATCACCCACGATATCGCCTTGGGACGGAATTCGTCATCAGCGGCTTCGGCTGCAGCGAAACGCAGATACTGATTGAACGCATTGAAAGCGCCAAAACACGACGTTCCGGCGATAAACACCCAGAAATCGCTGATATAGAGGCCAATCGTACAAAACCCACAGCCGAGCAAGCCAAAAATCGATCCGATGGCGAACCCGCCGCGACGGCCATATTTCTTCATCAACAGCGACGCCGGCGTAGCCATAAGCGCGGTCGCCACCCACATGAAGGCATGCGGCAGCGTCGCCAACGATTTGTCTTCGAGGATCAGCAGAGACGCCAGCGCCGAGACACTGATCACGACAGTTACGCTGGTCTGCGCATAGCCCTGGCAGAGCGACAGCAGCGCAACATTCTGTTTCATATTGGGTATGGTGGTATCGGTCATGGGTCGCAGTCTACCCGCCACCTGTCAGACGCGCTAACACATAATCCGCTTAAGTAGGATCGCCAAACATGACCCAACCCTATTTAACCTTGCACGCTTTGCCGATGGCCTTGTGCGCGGCGGAGATGCCGGACAGCGAATAGGTGTCTTTCGTTTTCGTGCCGCGCGATGACACACCGGTCACAATCATCTTCGCCCCGGATCGCATGGCACGGACGATGTTGGCATCATCTTTTTTGTTCCTCGCCCAGGCGCTGTCGCCGCTGGTGAAGAGTTCGAATTTCCTTTTGCCGATCACGACTTGGACCGCGCTCCCCTTCTTGAAGGTATAGCCTGCCGTAAACTGCACCTGGTTTGTCACCTTTTCGCCGGGCAGGTGAGTCACCAGCGAATAGATCTGGCCACGTTTCGTATACTTGCCCTCGTCCTTCACCGGTTCGCTATAAATCCAGCAGGTTAGGGATTTGCCCTTGCCCTCGGCATTGGCCGACCAGTCTTTGAAACTGCCGAGCTGTTTCGCCGCAACGGGAGAAACCGCCAACAGAACGACGCTTACCACAGCGGTTACGAAAAACTTCATCTTCATCCTTCCGTTTTCGCGGCGTCCCGGCGAATGACCGGCGTGCCGAATACATGTTCCGGCAACGGTTCCGGTGTCGCCCCCGCCATGACCGGTCGGTCGGCAAAACGTCCCATCGACAGCATACGGTCATACATGACGATGCCGCCCGTAGTCGCAAGGTTTAGGGAAAATTTTGTCGGAATTTTGATCAGGTGATCGCAGCATTCCCTCAATTCCTCGCTGAGGCCGACCCGTTCCATGCCCAATACATAGGCGGCGCGGCGCGGATGTCGGAAACTAGGCAGGTCGATCGCCCGGTCGTCGATTTCGATTCCGACCAGCGCGCAGCCCTTTGGCAGACGCATAGAATCGATGGACTCGAATGGATAAAAAGGCACCTGCTTCGCGGTATCCGACGTGTCTGAGGCGCTGCCGACAACGTCGTAGTTTGCCGCGACGGTAAAGACGAAGCTGGCACCGAACGCGTGGGCGGATCTGACAAGATTGCCGACGTTGATGGGTTTGCTGACCCCCTCTATGCCGATGCCGAAATATCCGCGCATGGCGGAAGATTCTACAGCCGACTGAAAATCGCGCAAGTCTTTGGAGTACAACACTTTATGAACGAAGACCTGCGCGGCCAGTACGAAAACTATCCCTACCCTCCCCACGACGCGGCAAATCAGGCAAAACGCTTAATTACAGGCGCTCCGAGCCATATCGCCGAGATCAATCACCAACTTTAAGTAGGTTCCCGCCCCGCGGATACCCAGTTCAGAGTCCTTGTCGCAAGCGCCGGCGACGCGCCCGACCGGAAACGCATCGACGCCAAGCGCTATCTGCTCGACAACCTGCGAGAGTCCAACTGACTGAAACGCAATACCCATGTCGTCGATCCGACGCGGCACGAACCCAGCGTCTATCTGAGCGACAGGGCGCTGATCGAACGGCTGAAGCGGCATCAGCCGGATGTTGCTTAAAAAAAGGCTAGCGACCGGCTGACCCTAGTTAACGTTGACCGCTTCTCCCAGTGTCGGGCCGATCTCGCTGTTGAGAACCAGGTCGGCGATGCGGTCGAGATCGGTCGGATCGCGGTTGACAATCACCAGCCTTGCATCGTTCTGTTTCGCCATGGCAGGAAACCCGGCTGCGGGATAGACCACCAGCGACGACCCGACTGCTAGGAAAAGATCGCAGGCCAGCGTTTCTTCACGGGCTCGATCCATCGGTCCTTCAGGCATCGCCTGCCCAAAGGAAATGGTCGCGGTTTTTACCACCCCACCGCAATCGTCACAGACGGGCAGCGTTTCATCTGCTTCGAACGCTGTCCTGATCGGTTCCAATTCGTAACGCATCGCACAGGACAAGCAAGTCGCGTAGGTTCCGTTACCGTGCAGTTCAACCATCTTGTCGTCGGGCACGCCCGATTCCTGGTGCAGGCCATCTATATTCTGGGTGATGACAGCACTGACCTTGCCGGTGCGAACCAGCTTTGCGACCGCACGATGCCCTCGGTTCGGTTCCGCACCGATCATGTCCCGATCGATTTCGAACTTGCGCCGCCACGCCTCAATGCGGGCATCGGCAGACGCTATGTATTCGGCGAAGTAGATCGGTGTGGTCTTTGACCAGATGCCGTTGGGACTGCGAAAATCGGGAATGCCGGACTCGGTCGAAATGCCTGCGCCGGTGAAAACCACCACACGCGTTGCCTTGTCGATCAGTCGGATAAGCTGCTGTATCTCATCGCTCATGAGTGCGGTTTATTCGGCGGCCACGGGTTCCGCACCCACCGCCTTGCGCTGCTTGCGGCGCTCTATGACGCCAACCGTAATCGACATCATGGGCGGTACGATCGCCATCGTGAGAACCGCCGACAGCGACAGCCCGCCGAGAACCACCGATCCCAGCCCACGATAGAGTTCCGAGCCCGCGCCGGGAAACGCTACCAGGGGCAGCATCCCGAATACGGATGTCAGGGTCGACATAAAAATCGGCCGGATCCGGTTACGCGTGGCGGTTTCGATGGCGCTGTTCGCGTCCATCCCGTCTTCGCGTATGTGGAACAGGGTCTGATGCACCAGCAGGATCGCATTATTGACCACGATCCCGATAAGGATGACGAAACCCAGCATGGTCAGCATATCCAGAGATTGCGTCACATAAGTGTTCAGCAATGCTAGCCCGCCCAGACCGCCCGCCGCCGCGACCGGCACCGTCAGCATGACGACCCAAGGATACAGGAAACTCTCGAAAAGCACCGCCATCACCAAAAACACGATAATCAGCGCCAGCAAAAGATCCAGCTGCATGTGATTCCAGGTGGCTTCCAGCTTGTCGGCGCTGCCGGCTAGCCGGAACCGCACGCCTTCAGGCAGACCTTTTTCGCGCATCGGGTTGAGAATTTTTTCTTCCAGCAATTCGGCTGCAGCTTCGAGCGGGATCGAATCATTCGGCACGACACTGACGGTCATGGTGCGCGACCGGTCGATACGCTGGATTTCTGTAGGACCCGTCGTTTCTTGTACGTCGGCGAGATTGCCAACCGGAACGATCCGTCCATCGGAGGTGACCACCGGCAGTGACCGGATCGATTGCGTCGATTCCCGTTGGAGATCTGGGCCCTTCAGCGTGAGGTCGATGCGCTTGCCATCGACGGTCACTTCCGCCACGCGGATACCGTCATTGAAAGCGTCAACGGACTCGCCCAGTTCACGGGCCGTCAGCCCGTTGTCGGATAGCCGCACCCTATCCGGTGTGATGCGCACTTCCGGCTCGCCCAGTGTCAGCGCGGGTCGGGGCCGCACGCGATTACCCTCGCTCGGTGGCAATATGCCCCGGGTGGAGAAAAAGACCTCCCGCCCGACGCCGTATATCGTTTCGAGGTTGGGTCCGGCGATTTCGATATCGATGGCACGCCCCGATCCAATGGACCTGCCGAACAGAGACGGCTGGAACATAAAGGCGAACACCCCGGGTTCCGCACGTGCCGGTCCCTCGATGATGGCTTCCAATTCGCTCGCGCGCTGCGGATCGACATGCGTGGCCGCCATGAACATGCGACCCAGCCGCGCAACGTAAAAAAAGCGGTCGATCTTCTGGTCTTCCGCCTTGTTGATCTTGCGGTATTTACCCCGGGTCCAGTGTTTCTTTGTTGCGTTTGCGACATTCCTGGCGATCCCTTCGTTGGTATCCAGATTGTAGCCCGCGGGTGGCAGGACGATCCCAAAGACAAGGTTCCTGTTGCCCTTGGGCAGATAATCCAGCTTGGGTATGACCAGGATCGAGATCGTGCCCGCTACCGTCACGATCAGTGCAACCAGCGCAACGGCGAAAAACTTCTGCCGCACGACGAACCGTGCATATCCGGTCCAGAACCGCGTGAACCAACTTGCAAAATCATCCAGCACTGGGACCCGGAAGCCGGAGTTCTCCGACTTTACCCCTCCCAGCAGGCCGTTGGACAGTGCCGGGATCAGGGTCACCGCCACTAGAAGCGACAGCATCACCGACACAGAAATAGCGACTGCGATATCGCGGAACAGCTGACCGACCTCGAGGTCCATGATCAGAATTGGGATGAACACCATCACCGTGGTCAGCGCCGACACAAGAACAGCCGGCCAAACCTGCTGTGCGCCGTAATACGCAGCCTCGGCGCGAGATTTTCCCTCCTGCCGGAGGCGAAAGATGTTTTCGAGCACCACGATCGCGGCGTCGACGACCATGCCGACCGCAAAGGCGATACCCGCGAGGCTGATGACGTTGAGCGACCGGCCGAGAATTGCCATGGCAACGAACGAACCGACCACCGACACCGGAATCGACATCGCGACAACCGCGGTTGGCCGCCACGACCGCAGGAAGATCATCAGGATGATGATGGCCAGCACACCGCCGTAGATGATGTTGGTCTGGACAAGGTTGATCGACGCGTTGACGTAGTCGGTCTCGTCGTAGACCTGTTCGAGCTTCAGCCCCTGCCGTGCAACCGAGCCTTTCGCCAGGTCTTTCACCACATCACGAACTTCCGCCATGGTCTTGATGACATTTGCGCCCTGCTCGCGCGTTATGTTGAACGCCAAAGCAGGTTCGTTGAGCACACGCAGGCGCGCCTGGGCTGTTTTGTATCCGATGGAAACCTGAGCTATATCGCGCAGCAAAACCCGGCCTACGCCCCTTGCACCGCTCTCGCCGTCGCTGCGCAGAACAACCTCTTCCACCAGCTTGGTAGTATTCAAATTACCCTCGGTGCGGACAACATAGCGGCGCTTGCCTTCTTCGACATCTCCGCCGGTGATTGATGCGTTGGCTGCCCGTAGCCGTCGCAGGACCTCGCTGACGGTCATGCCATAACGCGCCAGCGCCTCCGGTGTGATCGTTATCGACATCTCGCGCTCGGTTTCGCCGTAGATGTTCACTCCGGCGACACCGTCGATGCGCTCGATCCGTTCCTGAACAACATCGATGAGAAAATCGCCGTAGGACGTCATGGTCCGGGAATTGCCGTCCTGTTTGGTAATGATGAACCAGGCGATGGCGTTGTCTTCGGTGCCGGATGTCGACAAAACCGGCTCGTCTGCCTCTTCTGGATAGCTGGACACGCGGTCGAGCCGGTTGGCGACCAGTAATAAGGCGCGGTCGAAGTTTATCTCCGGCCCGAACTCCAGCGTGATCTCTCCCCGGTTACGGCGCGCCCGGGACTCCATCTTCTTGACGCCTTCCAAGCCTTTGAGCTCGTCCTCTTGTGGATTGATAATTTCGCGCTCGATTTCCTGCGGCGCAGCGCCCGGCCAGTTGGTCTTGACGATGATCACCGGCTGGCGGACATCGGGCGCCATCTGGACCGGGATCCGCTGCATGGCGACATAACCAAAAAGCAGAATCATCAACACCATCGCAACGATGGCCATAGGCCGTTCGATGGATAATCTAATCAGGTTCATCACCCTGCTCCGTGTTTCCCGGCCACCGGCCCGAAGTTAATTGGTTTTGCGGCGTTCGATATTCGCACTAGGCGATTTTGAACTCAGAATGCGTACCGGCGTTCCAGGAGCGCCCAACGTTTCATTGCCGTGCGTTACAACCTGATCGCCGGCTTTCAGTCCCTTCGTGACGACGAAACGGTTGCCGACAGCCGGCCCGATCTCGACCTTTCTGGTGAAGGCTTTGCCCCGCCGAATTATCCGCACCGATCGATTTTTACCGCTGTAGATGATCGCGTCCTTGTGAACCGTGGACACTTGGCGCACCTTCCCGATGGGTACCAACACGGTCACGGACTGATTTACAGCGAACGGTTTTTTCTTTTTGCCAAATTCCGGCACGAACCGGACCGGCCGGGTACGCGTCCTAGCATTTTCCCTGGGGATCACGGACCTGACCTTTGCACGGTGCTGGGTCCCGTCGTCCAACGTAAACCGCACAGGAAAACCAGGCGTCAGGCCGGCGATATTTCGCGACGGGACTTCTGCCTCGACCTCTATATTGGTATCACTTATTAGCGTGACGACGCGGGCGCCTAAACTCACGTAGGCACCGACCTCGGTATGCTTTTCGCTAACAACACCATCGTAGGGTGCTCGGATTTCGCCATTGTAAAGATCGATGGCCGCCTGATCTAACTCGGCCTGAGCTTCTTTCAACTGTGACCGGCGTTCGACAAGCGCAGCACTCCTCGCCTCGACGTCGCGTTGCAGGTCTTCGTAACGGGCACGGGAAAAGGCCGACGATTTCTTCAGGTTTGCCATTCGGCGAAGTTCTTGATTTTTTTTGGAGTACTCCGCCTTCGCAGACTGGACCATTGCACGCCGCGTCGACAAAGCGGCAGCGTACTTGTCGCGCTTGGCGGTCAGCCGCTCGAGGGCGATCGTCGCTAACACATCGCCTTTCTTCACGCGATCGCCGATCGACGTAGGCATGGAAACCACCGCACCGTTGATCCGGGCTGCGACATCGCCTGTGCGGCTCGCCACCAGCCGACCGATAACCGGGCTGGTCTGGGACAGCGGTTCAACGATCACTGCATCGACCCGGACCGCGCGGGCGCGCGGTCCACCGCCGGGTTTTTTGCCGCCCCTAGCGGCCGCCTCGGCCCGCTTGGGCGCAGCCGCCTGTTTCGGACACTCTTCGCCGGTGAAAAAACCGCGAATCTCGCCGCCGTCTAACGTGCCGGATTTGTCACAATCCATATCGTCGAAATTGGCTTTCAGCGGGCCTCCCGCCTCACCACGGTCAATTACGCCGTTCTTGTTCTTGTCAGCCGCCTTGCCGCGATCGGACAATTCCTTACTCTGAGCGAGCGCAGACTCTGAGACTGGAAGGCTGAATGCCATGACAACAAGTGAGAGTATGCCAGCCCTGATCAAGCCAGCGGAAACATCACCAAACATGCGCCTAAATAGCCTCCAAAACGCCCCGGAGAGCCGCTAAATAAATACTACCGGGGGAGCCCGGTTGCGTTGCGAAAAATGAGCCTCGTTTGCCTACGGGTCAAAACCTTTTTTGGATCATCAAAGGGCTTTTCCGCTAGGCGGATAACTGGTCGAAGGCGTCGAGCGCCTGCGCACCATAGACGGCCGACGGCCCGCCGCCCATTTCGATCGCGACGGCAGCGGTTTCCGCTACTTCTCCGCGGGTCGCCCCTTTCCGGATGGCTTCGCGCGTATGATAGTTAATGCACCCTTCACAGTGAACGGCGATTCCCACCGCAAGCGCCATCAGTTCCTTGGTTTTAGAATCCAGCTCCCCGTCCTTGCCGGCACTTTCCATCAACCCCCGAAACGCTCGCATGGTGTCCGGCACCGCCTTAAACAGGTTCGCCGCCCGTCCGTCGACTTCCTTCGCAAAAGCCCTGTGATCGCTGACCATGAAATTTTCTCCTGTTGATAATTTATTTCGGATAATTGTGGCAGCCTATCAGCTTAGCGGTCTTGCCGGAACGGAGGTGCGTTAAGGACAGCGGCGCCGTGTGATCCACGACAAAAGCGCAGGCGGAAGGCGTTTGAGCCACAGATTCCGCCGGCCAACGCCGGAGGCGATCAACACTTCCTGCTTGCGGCATGGACAACGGTCAGAATGCGCCGCGCGCAATCTGCGGGCGCCATCCCGGATTCCAGAAATGGAGCCATCCGATTGTAAAGCGAGCCGTCACCACGAAGCGCATTGAGCGACACATTCGTCCACACCTTGCCGGGCACGATCAGCGTCAAGCCGATGCCCTTTGACGACACTTCTTCGTGAAGCGAATCGTAATATCCGTGCGCGGCAAGCTTGGCGGCATTGTAACCGGACCGCATGGGAGAACCGTATTTGCCGGCGACACTGGTCACACAGACAACCTGCCCAGCCTTGCGATCCAACATCGATGGCAGGACTGCCTTGGTCGGCATCAGGGGACCGAAAAAATTGACGTCTATGATGCGTCGGTAAACGTCGAGATTCGTCTCCACGATCCGCCCCCTTTGCATCAACTCGGCATTGTTCACCAGAATGTCGATCTGACCAAACCGTGCCAGAATTTCTCCGGTCGTCGCCGAAACGGCCGACTCTTCGACCACGTCTAGTGGCAAGACCACCGTATCGCCGGGCCCGACGCACTTGTCTACGACCCGGTTCAGGTCGCCCTCGCGCTGCGCTGAGAAAACGATATGGGCTCCTTCGGCATGGAATTGCTTTGCCGTCTTTTTGCCGATTCCCGACGATGCTCCGGTAATCCAGATCACTGAGTCGCGAAAACGCATCGACATCCCTCCTTGTCGGCTGTACTCCGTCTAAAGGCTCGCCCATGATCCAGTTTGTTCAAACCACTTTCACCCGTCTGCCAGCTTCCGTGCAAGGCGCGATATGGATGACCCTTAGCGCCGTGTTCTTTGCAGCCCAGGCCGGCATCGTTAGGTATCTCGCCCAAGATCTACATTTCATCGAGATTTCTTTTTTCCGGGCGATTTTCGGCATCGTGGTCATGCTGCCGTGGCTTATCCGGGTCGGATCAGCCGCACTGAAAACTCCCCACACGAGGCTATATATAGGTCGTGGCTTCCTGGGCACGATGGCGATGTATGGATGGTTCGGGGGGCTCGCACTGGTGCCGCTGGCTGACGCTACGGCGATATCGTTTACTTTTCCCCTGTTTATTGCGCTGTCGGGCGTAATATTCCTGAAGGAACACGCCCACCTGACTCGATGGATAGCGCTTGCGGTTGGCTTTGCCGGCACCCTGATCGTCATCCGGCCCGGATTTCACGAGGTGAACATCGGCGTGTTCATGGTGATCGGCGCCGGTATCTGTATCGCCGGATCCGCCATGATCCTCAAAATTTGCCTGCACACGGATCAACCGGATACGGCGGCGCTATACCAAGTCGTCTACATGCTGCCCTTTGCGCTGATCGCTGTCCTGTTTGTCTGGGACTGGCCGACCTGGGAACAGTGGTTTTGGGGCTTCATGCTGGGTTGCCTGTCGACGACGGCGCAACGGCTTTATTCACGCGCCTTCACGACCGGCGACGTCGGATCCATCGCGCCGTTCGACTTCACCCGACTGCCTTTCGTCATCGCCATTGGATTCGTCGTATTTTCCGAGCTGCCCGATGTCTGGACCATCATTGGCGGCACCGTCATCTTTGCAGCGTCAATCTTCGCGGGCCAGACGGAGTCCCGCCGCAGCCGGAAACCAGACACGTGATCCCAGCGGCGGCACGGAACTGGTTCGACGGGTTGCCGGGACCGATCCGGGGTGCCATGTGGCTTATCGCAAGCGCGTTCTGCCTGACCGCAATGGCGGCGACCATCCGGCACCTGTCGGCAGATGTGCACACCTTCATCATTGCGTTTTTTCGCACGGGGCTGGGCTTCGTTTTCATGGCACCCTGGCTGCTGCGGACGCGCGGCGAAGGGCTCAAGACGGATAAGATTCCGCATTTCGCAGCCCGCGCTGTTTTCGTGGCGATCGGAACGCTGGGCTATTTCTACGCCCTGTCGAAAATTCCGCTAGCGGATGCAGTGGCTATCATGTTTAGCCGGCCGCTCTACGGTACCGTATTCGCCATCATCTTTCTGGGGGAACTGGTAGGATTACGGCGTTGGATCGCCTTGATCGTCGGGTTTATCGGCGTCCTCATCATGGTGCGGCCCGGTTTCGAGGTATTCAATATCGGGCTTGCCTCCGTTTTTGTCGCGTCCATCGCCGGCGCTGGATCAGCGGTTTTCATCCGCTTTCTGGCGCGCACGGAGGCGCCGGATACGATCACCATCTACTACGTCATCTTCACGACGCCAGTGATGCTTATCCTGGCTCTGTTCGTCTGGCAGACGCCGACCTGGGAACAGCTTGGCTGGTTGCTGTTCATGGGATTAGTGGGGACGCTGGGACAACGGGCGATGAGCCGCGGATTTTCAGCTGCCGACGCCTCCATAATGTTACCGATGGACTATACCCGTCTGATCTTCGCCGCGTTGTTCGGATTCGTTCTGTTTTCTGAAATCCCATCGATATACACCGCGCTGGGCGGTCTGCTGATTTTCTGTTCCACTGTCTATATCGCACGGCGCGAAACACTGAAATCCCGAGACCCAGGCGCCTCGTCAGCGACACAGGAGTAAGATGACACTCTCCGGACCAAACGCCCGCTTTCAAGCCCTACCGGGACCGGTCCGGTCCGGGGTCTGGATGTCGATATCCGCCGTGACCTACGTGGTGTCGATAGCCATCGGCCGCTACATGGCACCCGACATCGAAGTATTTCAGATCGCGTTTCTACGAAATGCGTTTGCTATGCTTTTCATGATGCCGTGGCTGATGAACGTGGGGCTGGGCGCGATGCGCACCAAACAGCTAGGACGTCATATCCTGCGCGGGTTCATGTCGTCCACCAATGTGACACTGTTGTTCGCCGCGGTGGCGCTTATACCCATCGCCGATATGTCCGCGATCGGCTTCCTGCAGCCGGTGATCGCCGCCGCCGTCGCCGGCTTCGTATTGGGCGAGATTGTCACTCGCCATCGGTGGATCGCCATCGCAGCAGGGTTTGCTGGAGCGTTGATCGTCATCAGGCCGGGCTTCGCGGATTTTAATCTGGGGATCGCCTACGCGCTGGGATCGGCGCTGGCCGGCGCGCTGGTATCCATCATGATCAAGACGCTCGTCCGAACCGATCCACCAGATACTATCGCCGCGTGGCTGTTCGTCACGCAGACGCTGATCCTGCTGATCCCCACGATCATCGTCTGGAACAACCCGACGCCAGAGCAATGGGGGTTGTTCGCCGTCATCGGATTCATGAGCGTGATCCTGCAGCGAACATACAATCGCGGTGTTCAGGCAGCGGATATGTCCATCGCCATGCCGTTCAATTTCACGCGGCTGATCTGGGCGGCGCTGCTTGGATGGATCGTGTTCAGTGAACTGCCCGACATCTGGACTTGGGTCGGCGGAACGATCATCTTCGCCGCATCGATCTGGCTGACGCGGCTGGGCGGAACTGGCCGGTGAAAGCGTTTTCCGTCTGGTTCCAGTCTTTGCCGCCGAATATGCGCGGCGCGATATTCGTGGTTATGGGGACCGCCTTCTTCGTAATGACCGACATCGTCGTGAAGTTTGCCGGCGACCGAATACATCCCGCGCAAATGGCTATTTTTCGTTACGTCGTCGGCTTTATCCTTCTGGTCCCGCTGTTCGTCCGCACCGGCCCGGAACAGCTGAAAACAAAACGGCTGAAGCTTCATTTCTTTCGCGCCATGGTCGCCTCGCTCGGTCAAGCCGGGATGTTTTTCGCGGTCATCCACCTTCACCTCGCGGATGCAACCGCGATGACCTTCACCCGACCTCTGTTTCTAACGATGCTAGCGATATTCGTTCTGAAAGAGTTTGTCAGCGGGCACAGGTGGGGAGCCACCGTAATCGGCTTCGCCGGAGTAATCGTTATGATGCGGCCGTTCGGTGGCGAAATCGAGATTGCCTGGTTTGTTGCCCTGTTCACCGCGTTCCTGTTCGCCTCGGGCCTTATCATTATCCGGGTGCTGGCGCGGGACGATCCACCGGGCACGATCCTGTTCTGGTATCACCTCTTCGGCGCTCTGATTTTTGCGGGGCCGGCCGCCTATGTCTGGGTGGACCCTACACCGTTGGAATGGCTGTGGTTGATTCTGATCGCAACCTTCACGGCGATCGGGATGAACTTCTTCGTGCGAGGATTTTCCGTCGGCGAATCCAGCCTGATGGGCACCATGGAATACATCCGTCTGGTACTCGCGGCGATCGCTGGTTACTTCATCTTTTCTGAAATACCCGACATTTGGACTGGCGTCGGAGCGGCAATTATCGTCAGCGCGACGCTTTATATCGCTCGCCACGAGGCACGCAAGGAGAAAGCCGCGGATCAAGAAAATCGTAAAAATTAGCTCTTCGCCAATTCCGGTTTACGCGCTTTCATCCGTTACTCGAGTGCTTCTCGCGCCACGATTCCGTCGATAAATTTTGCTAAGTCTATATCCCGCTTCGACACGCCGCCGGCATCGTGGGTGGTTAGGGTCACATTCACCTTATTATAAACATTGGACCATTCAGGATGATGATCCATCTGCTCGGCTTTTATCGCGACACGCGTCATAAATCCGAACGCCTCGTTGAAATCCTTGAAACGGAACGCTTTGTGTATAGCGTCCCGTCCGCGAACTTTCTTCCAGTATTCAAGGGTATCCAGTGCCTTTTGCCGCTCTTTGCTGGAGAGCTTCTGAACCATAACTTTCTCCGACGAGTGAAACCTCAAAATGATCTGCCTTGGCCCGGCAATCAAGGGAGGGTAAAGATGCATTCATGACCGTACCTTTCACCATAGCGCCGACGCTGGACGATATAGAGAGAATCGCCCGGATAGCATACGACGGTCTACCGGGAGAATTCCGGCAGTTGACCACTGATATCGTATTCCGCGTCGACGATTTTCCGGACCCGACCACTGAGCGCGAAATGGGCCTGCAAAGCCCGTTCGACCTAATGGGGCTGTATTCGGGGATCTCAATCGGCGAGAGAGAAACCGGCATTCAGAACGGACCGAATGTGATTTTTCTCTATCGCCGTCCGCTGCTGGATTACTGGTGCGAAACCGAAGAAGATTTGACCCATCTGGTGCGCCACGTCCTGATCCATGAAATCGGCCATCATTTGGGCCTTTCCGACGAGGATATGGAACGGACCGAGGCGGCGGCGTGATCCGCCAAATCTCGACATACAGTCCCGCGATCTGGGCCAATTCGGTTTCCGGGAAACTGTAGACCCCTGCATGCGGGTCACTGATGGCAGCCTGAGTCTGTTACTGTCCCCGCCGTTTGCGCTCGCGCATGGCCGAATAATAGGCACTCGCCGCAATGATGGCCGCGCCCGGCCACACCCAGACCGATGGCACCTGCGCCAAGATCAAAAACGCTAGGCCCGCTGCGAAGGGCATCTGCAGATAATGCGCCGGCAGCACGACACTGGTATCCGCCGCGCGGAACGCCCGCGCCATGCTGTATTGCGACAGCATCGTGAGTAGACCGAGAAACACAATAAGCGGAACGTGGTTCCAGCCCGGCGTAGTCCATGTCCAAATCGCCGGGACGGCGGAAATCGGCACGATCAGGGCATACATCCAGAAAGCGACCGCGTCGGGGTGATCGGTCGAGGTCAGCGCCTTGGTACCGGCATTGGCGATCCCGTAGCCGAAGGCCGCAAGCAGACCGGCAAAGCTCGCAAGGGTTATCGCGGTGAAGCCGGGGCGGATAATCAGAAGCGCGCCCGCTATCCCCGCCAGCAAGGCTGCCCAGCGATGAATGCCGACGCGTTCCTTCAGAAACATGGCCGCGAACAGAACGGTAAACAGCGGAGATGCCAGCAGTAGCGCCGTCACATCGGCAATCGCGACATGGGCGATGCCGTAAACCGTGCACATCATCGCTGCATAGGTTGCCACTGAACGGATCCAATACAGCTTCCAGCGGGTTACGCGGATGGCGGCGGGCCGCGTCGCGAGCATCCAAGGGCCGAGAAACAGACACGCGATCGTGGACCTGAGGAAAGTGATTTCATAGATGCTGATGTCATCCGACAGCAATCGCATCGTCACATAGCTCGCCGCGTAACAGGCTGCCGTAACGCTCATCCACAGCAGGCCCGTCACGGCGGGTGTAAAGCCCCCAACTGTCATCGGGTGCCATCCTCTTTGTTTCGGGTGCGGCGGCGTGCCTCGCTCCAGAGCGAATAATAGCTGCCGCCGATAATCAGTGCCGCGCCGGGGATCAACCAGATTTCCGGCATCTGGCCAAACAAGAAAAATCCGAATATCGCGGCCAGCGGCAGCTGAAGATAGAACGTCGGCATGACGATCACCGCCTCGGCCAGCGCCAGAGCTCTGGTCATGTAAATTTGCGAATACAGGCTTAACAACGCGAAGGCTCCAATCAGCAACCAGTCGGCGGGCGAGGGCGTTGTCCAGTGATACACGCCCGGACCGAGCGCCAACGGCAGGGTCAACGCAAACATATAGAACACGACCACACTGGGATTGTCCTTATAGGTAAGTACGCGGGTGGCCGCTGTCGCGGCTCCGTACGAAAAGGTAGTGTATAGCATCCCGATCGTCGCTAGGCTGATCACGGTGAAGCCCGGGCGGATAACGATAAACGCACCCGCCAGGCCAAGCGCCAGAGCCGTTATGCGCGGCCCACTAAGGTGTTCGCGCATCCAGACCGCAAGGATGATCGCCGTGAAAACCGGCATCAAGAAAGACAGCGCCGTAGCGTCCGCGAGGCTCATTTTCGCCAACGCGTAAAACCAGCAGAGGTTGCCCGAATAAACTAGGATCGCGCGAAATCCGTAGAGTTTTGCCTGCGAAGTTCGCAGTATGCCGATACCCGACTGGTACAGCCACGGCAACAAGATCACGGTGCCGATAGCGGCTCGTAACATCACAAGCATGTAAACCGAGAACGTTTCGGAGAGCTCCCGGACGGTCACAAAGGTCAGCGCGTACGCGATCGCCGACATCGTCATCAGAATGATCGCGCGGGTCTGGACCGGCAACGCCAGATACAGGGCGGGTGCCTTCATCCAATCAGGCCGTGAACGCGTCGGCGTAGTTCAGGCAGCAATTCGTCGTCGAACCAGCGGTTCTTTTTCTGCCAGCCATTGGTCCGCCAGCTGGGATGCGGGGTCGGCAGGATTTCGGGCAGGTAATCGCGCCAGGCCCGAACGGTTTCGGTCATATTCTTCTGGAGCTTCTTACCCAGATGATATGCTTGGGCGTAGGAGCCGATCAGCAACGTCAGTTCCACGTTCTCGAAGGTATCCAGCACGGGCGCATGCCACAGCGGCGCGCACTCCTTGCGCGGCGGATAGTCGCCACCGTTTTCCATGGTACCGGGATAGCAGAACCCAATCGGGATGATGGCGAAGTTGTCTTCGTCGTAGAACGTGTTGTCGTCGACTTCCAGCCAGCCACGCAGGCGCTTGCCGCTGGGGTCATCCCATGGGACGCCGCTATTGTGCACGCGGATGCCGGGCGCCTGCCCTATAATGCAGATCTTCGCTTTCCGGGTACCGCGCACGACGGGACGGGCTCCCATGGGCAGATCCGCCTCACAATATGTGCAGGCGCGGATATCACGGAATATCTGGTCAATTGTGTCAGGCATTGGGCTTTCCGAAACGGAAAAGGCTACTATACGCCTGCGCCAGACAGGGAGGCCATGCGTGTTCAAAGTGTTGTTTGTCTGTACCGGAAATATCTGCCGGTCGCCCACCGCCGAAGGCGTATTCCGGCATCTGGTCAACGAACGCGGGTTTGCAAACCAGATCCACGCGGACTCAGCGGGAATCGGCTCTTGGCATGTCGGCGACCCGCCCGATCCGCGTTCGACGGAGACCGCTCTGGCCCGCGGCGTTGATATCCGTGACCAGCGCGCCCGAAAGGTTCGACCCTATGACTTTGAGGAATTCGATCTGCTGCTAGCCATGGACCACGGTCACTACGACGCCATGAACCGCGGCTGTCCGCCCGAACTTCTGCAGCGCATCCGCATGTTGATGGACTACGCGCCGGACACGGGGACGCGCGATGTCCCGGATCCCTATTACGGTACGGGAGACGGCTTTGCCCACGTATACGATATGATCGAGGCCGCGTCGCGCGGCCTACTGGCTGAGATCGAAGCAAATCATCTCGGCGGATAACCCTGCTCGGCGCGTCATGCAAATCCTCGGCAGCGAATTACTTAAAATCTCTACTCTGTCGGGTGGAACGTTCAGAAACCTGACGCATATGACGCTCGCGGACGGTAAAGAACTGGTCGCATAAGAGGCGACGGGCGCGGGGACCGAGCAACTAGAAGGTTGGATGCTGCGGTATCTGGTGACGCAATCGGCGCTGCCCATGCCGCGCGTCATCCACACATACGATACGCTCCTTCGGCGAACTGGCTCGCGAGGGGAGCTCGATCAGTCACGGCATCGGGCAGGGCTGTATCACCGGCAACGTCGTCTAGGCTCCGGTCAACCTGCCGATCCGCCCACCCGATGCAGAGGCCCTCCCCATGGTGTTTGATTCGCTGAAAGAAGAACGCCTTTTGCCGGGTGGGTCGTTCGGCATCAATGTAGCAGTCGTAATGCGTCTCGCTCAGAAGCCTCGTACCGGCCATACCATCGTGACCGGCCTCTATGACGGCGGCCCGAGTAATCAGTCCGAGCTGTTCAACTCGGAATTCCTTGGGGAAAAAGACCCGCCCGCGCCGGACTGTTTGTACGTGGCGGTCGCAAACTACCGGTAACGTTTTTCCAGCATCTCAAACACGGCCCGCAGAGACTGTGCTTCGCCGCCGACAGGTCGTCCGGGACGTGGCGAAGTGTTCCACGCCATAATGTCGAAATGCGCCCAGGGCGTCTCTTCGCTGACGAACTCCTGTAGATACAGCGCCGCCGTGATGGCGCCGCCGAACCCGCCTTCGGATACGTTGTTGATATCGGCCACCTTGCTGTCGAGCAACTTGCGGTAAGGCTGCCAGAGGGGCAGGCGCCACAACGGATCTTGTACCGTGGCCGCAGCTTGTTCGAGATCACCTGCGAGCCCTTCGTCATTGCAGAACATCGCCGCCAGTTCGATGCCGACCGCGACCCGCGCCGCACCCGTCAGCGTCGCAAAATCGACGATCATGTCAGGTTTCTCCGAGTCGGCCGCGGCCAGCGCATCGCACATTACCAGGCGCCCTTCGGCGTCGGTGTTGCCGATTTCGACCGTGATTCCCTTGCGGGTCTTGATCACGTCCAGCGGGCGTATTGCGTTACCGGCCACGTTGTTTTCCACCGCCGGCACCAACATGCGAAGCCGAACCGGCAGTTTCAATGCCATAATAAGGCTGGCAAGGCCCAACGCATGCGCGCCGCCGCCCATGTCCTTTTTCATCCTCAGCATCCCGGCCGCCGGTTTGAGGTCGAGCCCTCCGGTGTCGAAGCACACGCCCTTGCCCACGATCGACACTCTGGGGTCCGATTTCTTCCCCCATCGTAAATCGATCAGCCTAGGCGGATCATCGCTCGCCCTGCCGACCGCATGAATGGTCGGAAACTTCTGTCTCAGCAGCGCATCTCCGGTGATGACTCTAACATCCGCCTTAAACCGTTTGCCAAGCTTGCGCGCCTCCGACGCCAACTGAGACGGCCCCATGTCTTCTGCCGGCGTGTTAATCAGATCGCGAACGAGCGAAATCGCACCCGCCATGGCATTGACTCGCGCCCTGTCGGCGCGAGCCGGCCAGACCAGCGTCGGCAGCTTCCGCGATTTTCCGGACTTGTAGGTATCGAACTTGTATCCGCCGAGAGCCCAACCGGTCGCCGCGGCGGTTGCGCCCGCGGCCCCCATACGGGCGTCGATCCGGTAACTGCCCGTGGGCAGGCTCGTCGGCAGGCTGGCGTAATCCCACATGCCGTCGTGGTTTTCGACGCCCAGAAGAACCCGCGATAACGCACCGTTCGCTGCGGATACCAGGCTGATCTGCCCCGGCTTCGCCCTGAAACCCGATGATTTCACCCATGCCTGAATATCTTTGGGTTCTCTCCCAAGCCATGCCTCGAAGACCGCGGTTTCAATCGGGGTCACGGGAATAGTTTTCGGGTCTGTTTTCGATTTGAAACTGGCGGTCACACTACGCTCCCGGTTATCCGGTTCCAAATATAGCGATTGTCCGGCGTTGTACTAGGGGCAGGAGTACTTGGTCCCGCGGCTTTACCGGCAACCGGGGATCGGTAAAGCTGGCCGGATATAGAGTTTATGGGCAAAAATTCGGCAATTACGGTGCCGTTACCCTTCGGAGGCAGCATCTGGTCCGTGACGAATGGGCCCAAGAGGATTGACCCGCAGATTATCGTGCTGGGCAAATATTAAGGGCAGAGGCCTGTTTTGCGCCCTCGGTATTCGCGACAGCGTTGTCGTTGGCGGCAACAATTGTAAACATCCGTTAGGGATATCCAAAAAATCTCAATATTTCATTAAGGATTAGGGTTTACCAAAGGTTACTAAACTCGGTCGCGACAATGTCCTCGAATGCCGGATCGCTCGTCATCAGGCCCATGTCTCGGCAAAACGCATTCATACCCGTGACAAAGTCGGGCGTAATTGACGCATCGTAAAACGGCAGGTCGCGTTCCACTACCTGGGCGATCAGCGCGGTTTCGGCTTCGGGAAAGCTTTTACGCCCCACCTCGGTCGCCAGGCCGACATCTCTCTTCATCGCCTTCTGCACGTTGACGATGGCGCGGACCGCGGCCGCTACAGTGTCAGGCTGTTCGTCGATCATCGTCTGCGTTGTCGCAAAAACCGGCTGGGTAAAATTGAATGATGCCGCCGGCCCCACACCGCGACGGGGATCGAGCACGATCTTACCAACGCCCTTGGTCACCGCGACTTCCGCCCCCATGCCATTGGCCCAGAATGCGTCGATCTTTCCGTCCTCGAGCGCGGCAGCAGCGGTCACGCCGAACGAAACGCCTGGTACAACAGTGCCGGGAATAGGTGCAATGTTCACGTCCTTGTCCGGATCGATACCTTCTTCTTTCAACAGAGCGCGCAAGCCCAGATCGACCCATGGCGCCGCACCGATGTTCAGTCCCTTAAGGGCCTGCGCATCACCCAGCGCTATATTCAGGTCCTTCCGCGCAACAAGGAACCAGTACATGCCCTGCGACAGGGCGCAGACCAGTTTCGCGCCCTCCCATTCCGGAAATCCAGCAAGTGTCGAATGCGCGGACCCGCCAACGAAATCGACCTTGCCGTCGCGCAACGCCTTATTGGCATCGTCAACGGGGAAGATCAGCTCGTAGGTCATGTCGAGACCTTCTTTTTCGAAGAAACCAAGCTCTACCGCGGCAGGCGCCGGCAGGTAGGAATTCGAAATCAGGTCGGGAACGGCGATTTTCATGAGTCTGTTTCCTTATTTTACTCTGTCAGCCTTGGCTGAAATCCAGGCCTTTTTGGACGCCCGAACGGGCGCCGATTTCTTCGTACCAACGATCTATGTTGGGGCACTCCACTGTGAACTGGGGAACCACCGCCTTGGCTCGGTAGACGACGGGGTAAAACGCAAAATCGGCGATCGAAATCTCGTCGGCGCCGGCGTATTTCTGATCGGCCATCAACCCGTTCCAGTATTTCAGGTAGCGGTTAAACCGTGCGCCGAAATCGTCCACTGTCGGCTGGTGCGGATTTTCCATGCGGCCGATCGTAAGTATCGCCATCAGCACTCCAGTCATATCGGTCGCGATCGACATGGTGTTGCGCCAGAAAATCATATCCGTCGCCAGATGATCAGGCATGAACTTACCGGTTTTCGTGGCGAGATAGGTCAGTATCGTCATTGACTGGGTCAGCGTCATCGGCGTGCCGTCTGGCCCATCCGGATCGATAATCGTGGGGATCAGACCCATCGGATTCAGCGCCAGGTACTCTTCAGATTTGTTCGCACCCTCCAACAGGTTCACCGGATGCAGCGTGTAATCCAGCCCAGTCTCATCCAACATAATCTTGGCGCGCAGTCCATTCGACGTCGGCGCCGCGTACAGGTCGATCATGTCATCCTCCCAATCGATGTATCGTTCGCCGATTGATTAACATGTTTGAAAACGGCGGGCGAGACATCCGCGATCTAGGCGGTTGGTTCTAGCCGACACCTTCCTCCGCCGCTTCCAGTTCGTGATGCGCAATGAGCCAGGCTTCCTCGGCCTCTGCCAGTTGCTGCGATATCCAGCCAAGATCTTTCTGCATGCAAACGAGCGCATCCGCAGACCCTTCATAAAGTTCAGGATCGGCCATTTTCTGCTCGATCTCCGCCTTGTCGGCGGCGAGTTTCTCCATATGCTTTTCCAGCCGCGTGACCTGCTTGCGTAGGGGTGCCAGCGCCTGACGTTTCTCGGCCGCCTGGCGGCGCTTTTCACGTTTGTCGACAGCCGATACCTCGGATTTTTCAGGCATCTGCGCGGCATCATTTGCGACCGCCTTTTTGCTTCCGCCAAGAAGCAGCGCTTTGTATTCGTCCAGATTACCGTCATAGGCCGTCACCCCGCCATCGGCGACCAACCAGAACCGGTCTGCGGTGAGTTCTAGGACATGTGGATCGTGACTAACGATCACCACCGCACCGGCAAAACCGTTGATTGCCTGGATCAGCGCTTGGCGGGAATCGACGTCAAGATGGTTAGTTGGTTCGTCTAACAGCAGGATATGCGGTGCGTCGCAAGTCATCAGTGCAAAGAGCAGCCGCGCTTTTTCACCACCCGACAGGTTCGCGATCCTGGTGTCGGCCCGCTGCTGGCTGAACCCGAACCGCCCCAGCTGGCTGCGCAGCTGTTCGTCGCGGTCATCGGGACGTTTTCGCCCTAACTCAATTACCGGTGTCGCGTCCACATCCAATTCGTCGGTCTGGTGCTGGGCGAAATAACCAACCCTTAGCTTGGGCGCGGCCGTGACCGTGCCTAAGATTGTCGGCAAGCGCCCGGCCAGCAGCCGGATGAGCGTCGATTTGCCGTTTCCGTTGGCACCGATCAATGCAATGCGATCGTCTTCGTCGAGCCGGAGGGACAGGTTTTTCAGCACCGGTGTACCGGCATAACCGACTGCGGCGTTGAGGACGCTGAACAGCGGCGGCGCAAGCGGTGGGTCAGGGTCGGGGAAATTGAAGGTGACCGGCGGGCCATCGGAAAATTCCGGTATCGGTTCCATCCTTTCCAGCATCTTAATCCGCGATTGGGCCTGCTTCGCCTTGGTCGCTTTGTATCGAAAACGGTCGACGAATTTCTGTATGTGCGCGCGCTGCGCGTCCTGCTTTGAGCGCGCGCGCGCGTTCTGTTCCAATCGCATCCGTCGCGAGGCTTCGAATCGGTCGTAACCGCCCTGATAGAGCGTAAGCCGGCCGTTTTCGAGGTGGACGATTTCCTGTACGACCCGGTTCAGCAGGCCGCGATCGTGGCTGACGATCACGATTGTACCGTCGTATCGGCGGGGATATTCCTCCAGCCACAATGCGGCTTCGAGGTCGAGATGGTTGGTCGGTTCGTCGAGCAGCAGCAGGTCGGGTTTCATGAAAAGTAGCGATGCCAGCATCACCCGCATGCGCCAGCCGCCTGAAAATTCATTTAACGATCTTCGTTGCGACGCCTCGTCGAAACCCAAGCCTGCGAGAATACGCGCGGCCCGCGACCGGGCGCTATGCGCCTCCTTTTCAGTCAACCGCTCTTGAATTGCTGCAATCCGATCGGGATCGGTCGCTGTTTCGGCCTCGGCCGTCAATCCCAGCAGCTCGGTATCTGCGGCCACTACCGCATCTACCAGCGAGCCGGTACCTTCCGGCGCTTCCTGCCGGGTGACCCCGATGCGCCAGCGTGACGGTAAGGTTATAAATCCGCCATCTGCCTCCAGCTCTTGCATGATCAGTTTCAGCAGTGTCGTCTTGCCGGTGCCGTTGCGACCCACCAGTCCGACGCGGTGTCCTGCCGGCACTGAAGCCGACGCCCCATCGAACAACACCCTGGGGCCGATCCGGTAGGTGAGATTTTCGATCTGCAACATGGCGCGCGGTGTGACACGACGCGCCGGTAATTACAACGTTGTATGTGCGAGCTCTGCCGTGCGGGGCGGTAATGCCTCAGCCCAGATCTGCGAACGTGTGGTTCAAACAGCCAGTCGCTGGCAGGTATGCAATCCCGTATATGGATTGTCGATCTCAAAGGCCGAAAGATACGCCAGATACATCGACGTACTCCGATCGGGTCTGGGCATTCCGGACTGACAACGCCCTCTCGACGGCGCACTCGGACCACCGTTAAAATCCCTCAACATATCAAGGAGCAGACAAACATGGCCGCAAACGGGCGCATCGACGTACACCATCACGTTCTGCCGGAATTTTACATCAAGGCTCAGAAGGGCGCCGGGATCCGCGGCACGGCTTATCGCGGTTTTCCTGAATGGACACCGTCACACAGCATGTCGGTGATGGACAACGAAAATATCGCAGCCGCGATCCTGTCATTCACGTCACCAGGGATATGGTTCGGCGACATCGCGCAGACGAGAGATCTGGCGCGGCAATGCAACGATTACCTTGCCGGTCTGACGGCAGACCATTCAGGCCGGCTCGGAGGCTTCGCGTCCCTTCCGCTACCCGATATCGACGCCTCGATCGAAGAGTGCAGCCGGGCACTGGACGATCTGGAACTGGACGGCATCACTTTGCTGACCAGTATCGACGAAAAATATATCGGCCATCCCGATTTCGAGCCGCTTTATTTGGAACTGAACAGACGTGAGGCTGTCGTTTTCATCCATCCATGCTATCCGCCCGGGACCGAAGCCAACGGATGGGATATTCCCCGCATGCTGATCGACTATCCCTTCGAAACCACACGCGTCGCCGTCAACCTAATCCTACAAGGTGTAGTGCAGAGATATCCGAACATAAAGTTTATCCTGTCCCATTCCGGCGGCACGCTGCCCTTCCTCGCCCACCGGATCGCGATCTTCGACAAGGACATGCCGTTCCGCGATAACTATCCCGAAGGCGCGCTGTGTTATTTCAGGCACTTCTGGTTCGACACAGCATTATCCGGGGACGCCATCCCGCTTGCGGGCCTGACGGGTATCGCCGACAAATCCCGGATCCTTTTCGGCACGGATTACCCCTATATCTCCACCGAAAAGGTGACGGAGGAGTGCAACGGGTTCGACGCCTGGGACGGGTTTACCGACGCTGAACGCGCCGCAGTGAACCGCGGAAATGCCGAAACGTTGTTCCCCAGATTCGCTAGCTAGGCGATTAATTGCGCTCCACCGCCAGCTTGGCGGCGATATCTTCTACCAATGTCTTTTTCGACACTTTGCCAAAAGGCGACAGCGGAAAATCGGCCATCAGTTCGAGCCGCTCTGGCAGCTTGAACCGGGCGAGCTCGAACGATTCAAGATGCGCGATCAGCTCTCCGAGGTCGAGCGTCTGACCCTCCACCGGAATCACGCAGGCGCACATCTTCTCACCCAGTACAGGGTCGGGCATGGCGATGCAGGCGATGTTCTTGACCGCCGTGTGTGTGAGGATCAGGTTTTCGATTTCCTCCGCAGAAATTTTTTCGCCGCCACGGTTGATAAGATCCTTCTTTCGGCCCTCTACCAGATAGGCGCCGGTCGGGTGCTGGCGCATCAGATCGCCGGTGCGATAAAAACCATCAACCGTGAAAGCCCGTTCGTTATGTTCGGGCGAACCGAAATAGCCGCGCAGCGTATACGGACCACGGCAGCACATCTCGCCCACCTCGCCGAACGGCACGACGTTGTCTTCCTCGTCAACGATCCGCACTTCATCGTCTTCGCAAACTGGAAATCCGACGGTTTCCATTCGGACCGCTTCCTCGTGATGTTTCTCGGCAAAGAACAGCATGCCTTCCGCCATCCCGAAGTTTTCCTGCACGAAAACGCTTGGGATCAGCTCGTACGTACGGCGGCGAACTTCGGGCTGCAGGCGCTGCCCCCCGGACTGCAGGTATTCCAGCGACGATAGGTCATGGTCGCCGATACCCGGATCGTGAATCCAGCGGATCAGCAACGCCGGCACGCAGTGAACATGCGTCACTCCGTGCTTTTCGATCAGGGGAAACAGAGTTTCGCCCCGTGTCGATTGTGCGAAGACAACCGTACCACCCTTCATCAGGAAACCCTGCATCCCGGGGCACGCCAGCGGCAGGTTGTGACCGATGGGCAGGATATCCAGCAACACCTTGTCGGGCCCAGTCTCGGTCGACGCGCAGGCTAACTTGGTGTTGCAGATATAGTCGTTGTGGGTGCGCGGGATCAGCTTCGGGATGCCCGTAGTGCCGCCCGATAACTGGAAAACGGCAGGATCTTCGGGGTCTATCTTGATCGCATCGATATCGGCCTGGGTCGCTGCCGATTCTTTTTCTACCAGCTCTTCGACCGTCATGAAGCCATCCTGCGGCGGACCCAGGACGATACCCATTTCGAGACAATCATGTTCGTCGCGCAAGCGGGTCACAAGGTCGGTGAACGAATAGTCCCGCGCCTTTGCCGGGACGAAGCAGGCCTTGGCCTGTGCAATCGCCACGAACTGGGTCACCTCCATATAGCGGTGGGTGGGTAGCGCCATGATTGGGATAACGCCGATTTTCTGGAACGCGAAATACAGATACGCGAATTCCGCCACGTTTGGCAGGCAGACTACAACTCGGTCGAGCGGCTCGAACCCAAGATCCAGCAGGTTGAGCGCTACGCGAGTGGAACGTTCGTCCAGATCGCGATAGGTGACGACCGTGTCGCCATCGATGATTGCGGTCCGGTCAGCGTACTCGGCAAACCAATCGGCGAAATGCGATGCGATGGTGCGATCTTCCCAGTAGCCCTTTTCGCGGTATTTCTGCGCGAACTCAGGCGGAAACTTTACGACGCCTTCAAGCATGTCTCATCCTCCAACAAAATCAGGTGACCGACGCATAGCCGCCGTCGACGACTAGTATCTGGCCGCTGACGGATTTGTTGCCGTCGACCAACGTCATCACGGTCTGGGCCACGTCCTTGGCATTGACGACACGCTGCAACGGCGTCTGCCTGGCGCGCGCGTCCATCAGCTTGTCGTAGTTGTCGCCGAGCATTCGTTCCATCCAGTCGCCTTCCATCCAGCCCGGCGCGACGCCGTTGACCCGGACCCCCGACCGGCCGAGCGCACCGGCAAGCGCCTTGGTCATCGTCCATAACGCACCCTTGCTGGCCGAATAGGGCAGCGCCTGCGGGCCGGGCCGGGACCCGACGATTGAATTGGTGTTGATGACGCAGGCGTCGTCCGATGCCTTCAGCAGCGGTGCGGCATGCTTGGTAACCAGAAATACCCCGCGGACATTGACCGCAAAGACCCGGTCCCAGTCTTCGACGTCAATCTGCTCGAACTGCCATGAGAGACCAGTCGTCGTGGTTCCTGCGTTGTTGCAGAGCACATCCAGTCGGCCAAATTTTTCCTCAACCGCGCCCGTCATCTTCTTGACATCGGCCTCGTCGGCGACATCCGCCTGGATCAAAAGCGTATTGGCGCCGGCATCATGGCAGGCCGCAGCCGTCTTTTTCGCCTCGCCTGCGCTGCGCGCATAGTTGATCGCAACTTCGTAGCCGGCTTTTGCGAGCGCAATCGCCTCTTCGCGCCCGATCCCGGTAGAGGCGCCTGTGACCAACGCCACCCGTTTGTCAGATGAGCCCATATCTATCCGGACGGCCTGCCGTCCGCTCCCTGTTATTGTTTTCTATGCAGTTTTGAAGAAATATTGAACATATTCATTTTTATGTCATTCCCCTTTAGGGCCCGCCAGCCCGGCGATCAGGATTTCAAAGACGGTGCGCAACCGATGAAGACCGTCATTCACGGCGGGTGTCTCTTCGCTCAGCCAGCGGCGCAGCTCCGACTGGTAGAGTCCGAATACCATCTCTGCCACGACTTGAGGTGGATTTCCCGGCGCCAGCCGTCCATCGGCGACGGCATCTTCCACGAGCTCACGGATACGTTTGACGATCGACAGACGCCCCTCCTGGAACCGGGGCGCCTGGACACCGTCGGTAAAGAATGTAAGTTCGCGCAGCAGGTAGCGCGTAAAATCCGGCTCTGCCGCGAAATGATAATAAAACGGCGTAAACAGGGCCTCCAACTGGTCAGCTAAAGACGTGTCCTCGGGAATGGCGGCAAACGAAACCCGCCGCATTTCGTCCTGACGGTCGTTGAAGATAAGGAACAGCAAATCGCGTTTGTCAGACGCGTAGGTAAAGATGGTTCCCAGTGCGACCCCGGCGTCGGCGGAAATTTCTCGGGTGGTGGTCTGGTCGTAACCTTTCTCGGAAAACAGCCGATAGGCCGCTTCCTTGATGCGCCGCAGTTTGTCCGCCTTGTTTCGCTCGCGGCGACCCATCCCCGCCCCAATTTCGCTTTCCGACATCGTTCTTTATCTGCTCCCATTTCGACAAATCCTTCCATACCGGCTTGTCAAAGACAATTGAACATGTTCATTTATTGAAAATCAAGGCTGGAACCAGGAGGTGCCGTCATGCGCATCATCGACCTGCACTGCTATCCCAACACCCAACCCTGGATCGATTGTCAGGGCCCGTACGTGAAAGCCCTTGCCGAATACTGGAATCGCCGGTGGACAGCCAAGGAAGAAGACGAGGTGATCGCCGACTTCGATGCCGCGGGTGTCGAGGCGGTGCTAGTCGCACTGGATCTTGAAACCACGGTTGATACGCCGCCATGTTCGAACGAATACGTTGCCAGTATGTGGAAACGCCACCCGGAACGGGTCATCCAGGCGTGGGGCGCGGTCGATCCGTTCAAGGGCGAGGTGGCCATCAGGGAGGCCACCGAAGCAATCGAAGTCCACGGTATGCTGGGCTTTCACTTCCACCCGATCATGGGACATTTCGCGGTGAACGATACCCAGCTCTATCCGCTGTTCGAAACCATCAACGCGCTAAAGGTACCGGTGATGATCGATGTCGGCACCACCGGAATGGGTGCCGGTATTCCCGGCGGCATGGGGGCGAAGATCCGTCATGCGCATCCCGCAGCGATCGACGAGCTGGCGGCTGATTTCCCAGACCTGACCATCATAGCTGCCCATCCCGGCTGGCCGTGGGTCGACGAAATGACGGCCGTCGCCCTACACAAGGGCAATGTGTTCTGGGAGATGTCAGGCTGGGCGCCGAAGCATTTTCCGCCGCAGTTGAAGATCGACATGCGAGCTCGGCTGCAGGACAAAATCATGTTCGGCAGCGACTATCCCAGCCTGCCCTACGAGCGCATTTTCCGCGAGTGGGACGAACTAGGCTACAAGCCGGAAGTCATGGAAAAGATTTTCCATGGCAATGCCGAATGCATACTAGGCCTGTAAAAGACAACCGCGGAGGTTATAGCTAGACGAGGTTTACAGGTAGTGATCATCGTCCAGCAACCTGACCGATTGCATGGCGACGTGTGACTGCAGCGATCCCTGTTCGCAAAACACCGGCCTGATTGACGAATCGTTCCAGAATGGCACGCAGTTGGGAAATGGCGTGTGCGCGTTTTTCCATATGCGCGTGCCATATGATGTCTACGGTCAGCAGATGGTTGAGGCTTCGATGAATGGATTCGAGGATCGTCTCCCGTTGCTTGGTTACCTCTTAAGGCGGCAACGCCTCGACCTTGTCGAAGAGTTCCTCGTTCGCCCAGGCGTTGTATTCCAGCAGGCTTCTAAGATAGGCACGGCCGTCCATCCGTATTTTCCCCGTCAAAATAGGTTTCAATCCACAGCTATTGGGCGCTTCGGACCGGACTCCTATATACTGACGCCATGTTCCCAACCAACAACGATGGCTGATGTCGCGATTTCTGCCCTCCGTCGCGCCCGAGATCCGCGCCGGCCATGCCGCCGACCTAAAAGCCGTCGGCGCAGTGCTGCCGTATCTATGGCCGCACGACGATCCCGGCATGCGCATGCGGGTTGCGCTCTCTGTCGTCGTCCTGTTTCTGACGGCCATTCTTAACGCGCTGCTGCCCGTTCTTTTCGCACTCGCCATCGACCGCCTGACGCCGAGAGACGCATCACTGATCGTGGTCGCACCGGTTGCGCTACTGCTGGCCTATGGTTTTATCTTCTGGTTTTCACGCTCCCTGAACGAGTTGCGCTGGATACTGTTCGGGCCGCTGGAACAGCGTGTCCGCCGCCGACTGGGTCTCGCCGTATTCGACCATCTGCACACATTGTCACTACGCTATCACCTGTCGCGGCGCACCGGGATGCTGAGCCGGATACAGGAACGCGGGTTGGAGGCAACTGCCGAACTGCTGTTCAACCTTGTTTTTGTCATTGCCCCGCTAGTCACGGAAATCGTCATCATCACGGCCGTTGTGCTGGGCCGCTTCGACGCTCACTACGCGCTGATCATGGCGGTGACGCTGTCGCTATTTTTATCCGCCGTGATTTTTGGCTCGGAGATACTTCGCCGATATCAGCGCCCCGCGGTCATCAAGGCGGCCGAAGCCCACGGCAAGGCCATCGACAGCCTGCTGAACTACGAAACCGTTAAGTATTTCGGTAACGAGAACTATGTTTCAGCACGCTACGACAGCGAGCTGTCGGAAGCGGAACGCTTGACCGTCCGGTCACTGATCTTCCGAAGCATTCTGGGCGTCGCCCAGATGACAGTTCTCGGCATCGGCGCGGGGGCCATCGTTGTTCTCGGCGGGATGGACGTGGCGTCAGGTGCGATGACGGTAGGCGCATTCGTGCTAATCAATACCTATCTGCTGCAGCTCGTACGTCCACTGGAACGGCTGGGTAATCTCTACCGGTCGATCAAACAGGCGCTGATCGATCTGGAGCAAATGGTCCGCATCTTCGAGGAAGAACCGGAAGTGACCGATGCGGACGGTGCCGAAGCTTTGCCGGAAGGGCCGGGCGCAATCCGCGTTGAGAACGTCTCCTTCGCCTACGATCCGCGCCGGCCGATCCTGATGAACGTCAGCTTCGAACTGGACGCCGGCCGCAAGCTGGCACTGGTGGGGCCCAGTGGGGGCGGCAAGACGACGCTGGGCCGACTGTTATTCCGGTTCTACGATCCAATAGAAGGACGCGTGGAAATCGACGGGCACGACATACGGGCTTGCACCCAAGATACGGTGCGCGCCGCGGTTGGTGTGGTGCCGCAAGATACCGTCCTGTTCAACGAGGCGATCGGCGAGAATATCCAGTTTGGCCGACCCGGCGCGACCGGCGATGAAATCGAAGATGCGGCGAAACTAGCCCAGATAGACGGTTTCATCGAAAGCCTGCCCGACCGCTTCGACACCGTCGTCGGTGAACGCGGACTGAAACTGTCAGGTGGTGAGAAGCAGCGTGTCGCCATCGCCCGAGCCGTATTGAAACGTCCTCGAATTTTCCTGTTCGACGAAGCCACGTCGGCACTCGACAGCCATACCGAACAGGCAATCCAGAAGAGTCTTACCGAGGTATCTCGTGGCTCGACCACGGTCGTTATCGCCCACCGGTTGTCGACGATCGTCGACGCGGATCAGATCTTGTTTGTCGAGGCGGGCAAGATTATCGAACGCGGCTCGCACCTGCAGCTGCTTGCGATGAAGGGCCATTACGCCGCCCTTTGGGAAAAACAGCAGCGCGCCGTAGATGACGAAAGAGCAGATGAGTGTGTTTCCGTTCCTGCCGGGTGATCATTCGCGCGAGGAGTATATTGTCATGAAAACGAAATATTAGAGTGCTACTTAACCTAACTTTTCGATAACCGGTCTGCGCTAAATTCTGCGGCGCGGCCGGCCCGCCGCCGCAACCCATCACCCGATCCGATAAAAGATCATGACCGACACCTCACCCGAACAGCAAACGGAGACACGCGACCCCAATAGCGGCGGGATTGGATTTTTTGAAAAATGGCTTTCTGTCTGGGTAACGCTCTGCATGGTTGCAGGTCTGATCTTGGGAAACGTTTTTCCTCGCCTATTCGCAACACTGGCCAGCCTTGAATATGCGTCCGTCAACATGGTCGTCGCTGTCCTGATCTGGGCGATGGTCTATCCAATGATGGTCAATGTCGATTTTTCGTCGATCCGCCATATCGGTGAACGCCCCAAGGGTCTGGTCATTACCCTGGTCGTCAACTGGCTGATCAAGCCCTTCACGATGGCGGCGCTTGGTGTGCTGTTTTTCGGAAGCGTTTTCGCAGACTTGATTGCGCCGGAGGATGCAGCCCAGTACATCGGAGGGCTGATCCTGTTGGGCGCCGCTCCCTGTACAGCGATGGTCTTCGTCTGGTCGCAGCTGAGCCGCGGAGACGCCACCTATACGCTGGTGCAGGTTTCAGTCAACGACGTGATAATGATTTTCGCCTTCGCGCCGATCGTCGCATTTTTGCTGGGTGTAACCGATATCACGGTGCCATGGCGAACGCTCCTGTTGTCGGTCGGCCTTTACGTCGTCATCCCCCTTGCGGCGGGCTACGTCACGCGCCACCAGCTGATCAGCAACGCCGCCCGCAACGAGAACGGCGATGCCGCCGTGGAACACTTCGTCGGCCGCATCAAGCCGTATTCGGTGATCGGATTGCTGGCAACTGTGGTTCTGCTGTTCGGATTCCAGGGCGACGCGATCATTGCCCAACCGTTGCTGATCGCCGTGATCGCAGTACCTCTACTAATTCAGTCCTATGGAATTTTCTTCATAGCCTATGGGGCCGCCTGGGCCTGGCAGGTACCCTACAACGTTGCCGCGCCATGCGCCCTAATCGGAACATCGAACTTCTTTGAACTTGCCGTCGCGGTCGCCATCAGCGTATTCGGCCTTAATTCGGGTGCTGCCCTGGCAACGGTGGTCGGAGTACTGGTCGAAGTACCCGTCATGCTCTCGCTGGTCGCGTTCGCGAACCGGACGCAAAGACACTTCCCCAAAGCCTGACTTTACATATCCGCTCGCGCGGAATCAGCCGTCTTTTTCGAAATGCTGAACGACCGGTGGTGTGCCCGGCAGGCCTAGGCGTTCCCAGTCGGCGACGACTTTGTTGTAGACCTTTTCGTCCAGCATCGTGCGTTTCGAATATTCCTTGATGTACTTATGATCCTTGCATGCATTGATCAGGCATTTGGACCCATAAGGCCGGTTTTCCGGCGGATACTGGCTGGGATCTAGCTGCGTACTCCAGGTGTTCTTAAGAATTTCCACGTCATCGACCGGGTTGCTGCGGCTGGCCATCGCCCACAGCACCTGGTCCATGTCGCAGGGGTCGATGTCTTCGTCCACCACAATGATCCATTTAGTGTAATATGCACCGCCAGGCACCTGAGCGGCCAGCGCCATCACCTGGGCCGCGTGGCCGGCATAGCGCTGTTCGATGCTGACGCAAGTCATGCCCCAGCCGCCAGCGGCCGCGGGGTGGCAGTATACGCCCTTGATCCCGGCAATGCCTAGCTTGTCGAAATCATTCCAGACCCGCGCCGAGCGGATAATCGCAAAGAAGCCCGACTGTTCACAGGACGGGTAATCCGCCATCAGCGCATTGGTCATGATCGGCTGGTTCCGGTGATGCATCGCCGTGATCTCGATCAGCGGCGCCTCGCCCTCTGGACGGCCATAGTACCCGGTAAACTCGCCGAACGGCCCTTCGCCCTTCATCGAGCCGGGCTTAAGTACACCTTCGATCACCAGTTCCGCATTGGCGGGGATCAGCAGGTCGGTCGTCTGGCCCTTGACCACAGAAACCGCCTGGTCGCGGATGCCGCCGATGAATTCGTATTCGGAGATATTCTTGGGAAAGCCCTGGGACCCAACCAGCATGAAGACTGGATCGACGCCCCAGGCCGCCGCCACCTCGATGGACTCACCGCGCTCCCAGGCGCGTTCGATGTGTAACCGCGCATCCTTGCCCGGCGACAGGTACAGGCCTGAATGGCGTTTGCCTTGCTGCATCATTCGGTAGGTACCGACGTTCAGGTAACCGGTATCCGGATCGCGCGTGATGACGCAATCCGCGGTGCCGGGATATCGGCCGCCATCCAACGGCCAGTGCATAGGGATCGGCAGTTTGTCGAGATCGATATCGTCGCCGAGCAACGTGTTTTCGAATACCGGCGCTTCGTCCGCCGTCACCTCACGCGGAGGGATGCGCTGCATCAATTTCGATTTGACCTTCTGGATCAGCTCGATCGTCGACGTTTCAGAATCCTCGCCCAGCGTGATCGCAATCCGTTTCAGGCTCGGCCCGGCGAGGTTCCACAAAAGCCGCGCGCCGATGCCGCCATCGTCGAAACCTTCCGCTTTTTCGAACATTACCGTCGGCGACGGCTGCTGCTTTGCAAGCAGGTAGCCTATGGCGCTCATCTCTTGGTCGCGATTTACCGGCTCTGCCACTTTTACTAGCTCGCCAATTTCGTCCACGGCGTCCAACCATTGGCGCAGATCCTGGATCGGTTCGTTTTGTGCTCTCGGTGCGCGCGCTTTGCTCATCTACGCCTGTCTCCCTGAACGTCACGGCGGTTTTCACCGTGTGATTACATTTTCTTAACTGTCGGTCGCCGATACTGAACGGCTGGGTATCTATGCGCAACCGCCCACCATCGCACCGGAGTTAATGCCGTTTGAGCAGTATTTTAATGGGGTTCTTCAAACTATCGCGAGAGACGCTGGCCGAGGACCGTATCGGTAGAGTAATGGACATGATGCAACCAATGCATTTCCGGATCAACATCCTCCGCGTACCGGCTCTGGAACAAGATTTTCGTGGGAGGCAAACTCCAGACGCCCGGGTCCGCGTCAGGCGACGGCGCGGATAGCAGCATCGAACAAATCGTCGCCCAGCGGATCGATCACCACGTCGGCGCCACGTCCGTCCGTC
>MDTD01098090.1_pt1 | contig 39147 bp, 35 predicted proteins | sample 811221 | NCBI WGS metagenome assembly MDTD01 (sample SAMN05326646, study PRJNA326480) | marine metagenome | isolation source: seawater | place: Pacific Ocean: South West | collected 2011
CATGTGGACGGGCTCTTGCCCGTGGGGCGCGCGCGGCGGCGGATGCTGCGCGAGCGCCACGCCTGGATTCTCGGCCTGCCGCTGACCGAGACCGGGGCGGGGGCAAGCCCGCTGGTGGTCTGGGAGGGCAGTCACCACATCCTGCGCCGCGCCTTCGAGGGTGCGCTGGCCGGGGTCGATCCGCGCGACTGGGCCGGGGTGGATCTGACCGGGACCTATCACGCCGCGCGGCAGGAGGTCTTCGCCACCTGCCCGCGCGTGCCGGTCCACGCGGCCCCCGGCGCCGCCTGGCTCGTCCATCGCATGATGCTGCACGGCGTGGCCCCCTGGCAGCCGGGGGCCGCGGCCCCGCCCGAGGGGCGCATGGTGGCCTATTTCCGGCCCGAACTTCCCGACAGGGCCAGCGCGCAGTGGCTCGATCTGCCCTGAGCCTCAGCCGCGCCCGAGCCGCGCCGCGCGTCCGCCCCGGCGCTTCCTGAGCATGTCCGCGCGGTCCGGCAGGGCGGCCATGACCGCGCGCCGTTCCTCGGCGCTCATCCGCGACCAGCGCGAGATCTCGTCGATCGAGCGCAGGCAGCCGGTGCAGATTCGCGCCTCGGGATGAACCACGCAGATCTTCACGCAGGGGCTTTCCACCTCGTCGCGTTGCCAGACATCATCCGCCATGGTCCGCCCTCATATGGCGCATCCGGTCGAGCGCCCCTTGCAGGATATAGGCCGCGGCCACCGCGTCGATCACCTCCGCGCGACGTTTTCGGGTCGTATCCGCCTCCAGCAGCGCCCTTTCGGCCGCGACGGTCGAAAGCCGCTCGTCCCAGAAGCCGATGGGCAGGTCCGTGAGCGCGGTCAGGTTGCGCGCAAAGGCGCGGGTGGACTGGGCGCGCGGGCCTTCGGAGCCGTCCATGTTGCGCGGCAGGCCAAGGAGGATCCCCCCCGCCTCGCGCGCCGCCGCGATCTCCAAGAGGCGCGCGGCGTCGAGGGTGAACTTGCGCCGCTTCACCGTCTCGAGCGCGGTGGCCGAGGACAGGAGCCGGTCCGAAAGGGCCACGCCGATGGTCTTCGTCCCGAGATCGAGCCCAAGCACACCGCGCCCGTCCGGCAGTGCTGCGGCGAAATCGGCGATGGCTGCGTGGATCATTCGGCCACGCCCGCGCTTTGGGCTGCGGCGCGCAGCGTGGCCAGCGCGCCCGCATCCTGCGCGAAGCGCGTCTGCGCTTCCTCCCAGATGCGCTGCGCCTGCGCCGTCTCGCCCAGCACGCCATAGGCATTGATGAGCCGCGCCCAGTCCTTTGCCGGGCCGCCCTCGGTGGCGAGCCGGTCCGAAAGCCGCGCCACCATCCCCCGGATCATCTCGGCGCGCGCCTCCGGGTCCATCCCGGCGGCGGCCTGCATGTCGGCGGCGCTCGGTCCGGGGCCGGAGGGGGGCAGCTGATAGCGCACGCCCGCGCGCATGGCGATATCCTCGATCTGCGCACGGATCACCGGCACCCAGGGGGCCTGATCGCTGCTTTCCTCCAGAAGGTCGCGCCAGAGGCGAAAGGCGCGGTCGGGCCGGTCCACCTGAAGGAAATAGACCCCGAGATAGAAGCGCGCGACCGGCATGCGCGGGTCTCGCGCGAGGGCTGCGCGCAGGGCCGCCTCCGCCTCGCGCGAGACATAGCCGCCCGCCGCGTCGATCATCAGCTCCGCCAGTGTCGCATGATCCATCGCGCTTGCCGCCTGCCCGCGCAGCGCGACAAGCTTTTCCTGCGCGGCGCGCGCGGCGGCCATGTTGCCAAGCGCGGCCTCGCTGCGCACCAGGAATTGCAGCCCCTGCTGATCCTCGGGCCGCGCCGCCACCACCTCGCGCAGCCGTTCGACCAGCGCCAGGTTCTCCGCGCTCACCCCGTCGGGCGGGGCGAATTCGGGGGCAAAGCGCGCCTCTGCCTCCTGCTGCGAGAGCCGCTGCGCGCGCGCCGCCTCGGAGGCGGCGATGCGCTCTGCAAGGGGCAGGTCCGGATAGCCCGGCGCACCCACCTGCGCATAGAGCCAGACCCCGCCGCCCGCGAGCAGCAGCACGCAGAGCGCCGCCACCGCGATCGCGGCCCCGCGCGGCTGCCCGCCCGTCTGCCCGCCCGCGCGCAGCTGTGCATCGGCCGCGAGGATCCGGCGCGAGATCTCGGCGCGCAGGCGCTCGGCCTCCTCCGCACCGATCAGGCCGCGCCCGCGATCGCGGTCGATCTCGCCCAGCTGGTCGCGGTAGACGCGCAGGTCATAGGCGGCGGGCGGCTCGGCCCCCGCGCGCCCGCGCAGCACCGCCAGCGCCAGCAGCATCCCCGTGCCGAGCGCCAGCGCCCCGGCGATGATCCAGAAACTCATGAGCCCATCCTTTTGCCCCCATGTAAAGCGGCCCGACGGCGGAAAAAAGGGGCAAGCGGCCCCGTGTGCGCGCCGCGATGTCGCAATGTCGCAATTCGGGGCCGAAGCGCCGCCCCCAGTCACCTGTTCAACGCGCCCCCGTCGCATTACGATCCGGACCGGACCCGGCCCCCGAATCCATGAGGAAGACCCGCGCATGAAACGCTATTCCGTCTTTGCCATCGCCCGCGAGGCGCTGCGCGACCACATGGGATGGGAGCGCGCCTGGGCCTCGCCCGAGCCGCGCCGCAGATATGACGTGATCATCGTGGGCGCGGGCGGGCATGGCCTCGCCACCGCTTACTATCTCGGCCGCAATTTCGGCATCACCAATGTCGCGGTGCTGGAAAAGGGCTGGCTCGGCGGCGGCAACACGGGGCGCAACACGACGATCATCCGCTCGAACTACCTGCAAGACCCCTCGGCCGCGATCTACGAGAAGGCGCGCAGCCTCTACGAGACGCTGAGCCAGGATCTGAACTACAACATCATGTTCAGCCCGCGCGGCGTGATCATGCTCGCCCAGACCGAGCACGAGGTGCGCGGCTACAAGCGCACCGCGCAGGCCAATGCGCTTCAGGGTGTGCAGACCGAGTTCATCCCGCCCGCCCGCGTCAAGGAGATCGTGCCGATCATCAATCTTGACGGGCCGCGCTATCCGGTCCTGGGCGGGCTCTGGCAGGCGCGGGCGGGCACCGCGCGGCATGACGCTGTGGCCTGGGGCTATGCGCGGGCCTGCTCGGCCATGGGCATGCACATCATCCAGAAATGCGAGGTGACGGGCATCACCCGCGAGGGCGGGCGCGTCACGGGCGTCACCACCAATCGCGGCGATATCGGCTGTGACAAGCTGGGGCTGGTCGTCGCCGGGCATTCGGGCCACCTGGCCGGGATGGCCGGGTTCCGCCTGCCCATCGAGAGCGTGGCGCTTCAGGCGCTGGTCTCCGAGCCGATCAAGCCCTGCATGGATTGCGTCGTGATGGCCAACACGGTGCATGGCTACATGAGCCAGTCCGACAAGGGCGAGATGGTGATCGGCGGCGGCACGGACGGCTACAACAACTACACGCAGCGGGGTTCCTTCCACCATATAGAGGAGACGGTGCGCGCGCTGATCGAGACCTTCCCGATGATCGCGCGGCTCAAGATGCTGCGCCAATGGGGCGGGATCGTGGATGTCACGGGGGACCGCTCGCCGATCCTGTCGAAGACGCCTGTGGAGGGCATCTTCATCAATTGCGGCTGGGGCACGGGCGGCTTCAAGGCGATCCCCGGCTCGGGCTGGGGCTTTGCCGAACTCATGGCCAAGGGGCATTCGCCCCTCTGCGACGAATTCGGCCTCGACCGGTTCTACGAGGGGCGGTTCATTGATGAGTCGGTGGCGGCGGGGGTGGCGCATTGATGAGTGAGTTTGGCTGGGAGTACGGGAACAGTTGGCGCCCCAAAGTCTCACATCTTTGGTTTGGCGCCATAATCTTGCTGGTGTTGGGTCTTGTTGCAGAAGTGAAGCTTCACGGAGCATTCGCCGCTTCTGGCGGCTTGACCATTGCAGTCACAATGCCACTGTTTGTCTTTGCGATGGCCAAGCAGTATACTTATGAAACGGATCTTCGCCTCGCTATCATTAATCTAGCGCGTGAAGAAAACTATGGCGTTGGTGTCTTGGAAAAGAACCATTCTATCCGCACCGCCGAAGTTTACGACCAATTGGAGAGTAGCAGAAAAGACCGACAGGGTTTTGAAGCTAGTTTCGCCAACCACAGAGCATACAGCAGAGCTCTTATAACCGCTCAGGCTTGGATCGTTTCGGTCGCTTCCTTTGTCACTGCTACCGGCGATTGGATCGGAAACGTTGTGTTTCACTGTAAAGGGCAATTAACATGCTGATCCTTCACTGCCCCTGCTGCGGCGTTACGGGCGAAGAGACCGAGTTTCACCAGGGCGGCGAGGCGCATCTGAAGCGCGAGGGCCCCGGCTCCTCGGACGAGGCGTTCCACACCTACCTCTTCGCCAAGGAAAACCCCAGGGGCGTGCATTTCGAGCGCTGGCGGCACGCCTACGGCTGCGGCAAGTGGTTCATCGCGGCGCGCGACACGGTGACGCTGGAGGTTTACGGCACCTATCCCGCCCAGACCCACGAGCCACCGCCCGAGATCCGCGAGGCGATCACCGCCAAACGCCCCGGCTGGCGGTGGAGAGCGTTCGCATGAGCCTTCACCGTTCCGGAAATACGCAATCGACCACGCCCGCCACGGGCAAGAGGGCCTGAGACATGAGCACCAGACTGGCCACCGGCGGCCGCCGTCTCGACCGCAGCCGCCGCGTCGCGTTCACCTTCAACGGCAAGCGGATGCAGGGCCATCCCGGCGACACGCTGGCCTCGGCGCTTCTGGCCAATGACCAGATGCTGGTGGGCCGCTCCTTCAAGTATCACCGCCCGCGCGGCATCGTCGCCTCCGGTGCCGAAGAGCCCAATGCGCTGGTCGGGCTGGGAGAGGGCGCGCGCTTCGAGCCCAACCAGCGCGCCACCACGACCGAGCTCTTCGACGGGCTGAGCTGCATCTCGCAGAACCACTGGCCGAGCCTGGAAACCGATATCGGCGCGGTGAACGGCTGGTTCGCGCGTTTCCTGCCCGCGGGCTTCTACTACAAGATGTTCATCCACCCGCGCCCGTTCTGGAAACATGTCTACGAGCCTTTCATCCGCCGCTCGGCGGGGCTCGGGAAGGTGCCCAACCCGGGTGACCCGGACCGATACGAGCATTTCCATTTCTTCTGCGACGTGGCGGTGATCGGCGGCGGCGTGGCGGGGCTCCAGGCCGCGCTCGCGGCGGCGGAGGCGGGGGCAAGGGTGCTGCTGATGGAGCAGACCGCCCATTGGGGCGGGCGCGCGCCGGTCGATGGCGGTGCGGTGGAGGGCCAGCCGGTGGTCGACTGGATCGACGCCACCCTTGCAAGATTGCAGGACATGCCCCATGTCACCCTGCGCAATCGTTGCATGGGCGCAGGGGTCTACGATCACGGCTACCTGCTGGGCTATGAACGGGTGAGCGATCACGCGCCGGGTTCGGACGCGCCGCGCCACCGGCTCTGGCGCATCCGCGCGGGGCAGATCGTCACCGCCACGGGGGCCATCGAGCGCCCGCTCAGCTTTGCGGGCAATGACGTGCCGGGCGTCATGCTCGCCTCGGCGGTGCGCGATTACGCGGTGGATTACGGCGTCTCGGCGGGCGATCGCACCGTGGTCGTGACCAATAACGATGACGCCTATCGCACCGCCATCACCCTCAAGACGCTGGGGCTCGAGATCCCCGCGATCCTCGATGCCCGCCAGCAGGGCGGCGGCGCGCTGGCCGAGGAGGCGCGCGGCATGGGCATCCGGGTGGAAAACGGCAAGGGCATCGCAAAGGTCAAGGGAGGCAGGCGCGTGACCGGGGTGGCCATCTGCGCGCAGGCGGGCGAAGGCGCGGTGCTCGAGGAGATCGGATGCGACGCGGTGGCCATGTCGGGGGGCTGGTCGCCCGTTGTGCACCTGTGGTCCCATTGCGGCGGCAAGCTGATCTGGGACGAGGCACTTGCCCTCTTCCGCCCCGATCCGGCACAGCCCCCGCGCGGCGCGGATGGCGCGGGCTTCGTCCTGGCCGCAGGCAGCGCCAATGGCGCGCTCTCGCTCGGCGCGGTGCTGGCGGATGCCCATGCGGCCGGGCAGGCGGCGGCCGAGGCCACGGGCCACGCGCCGGGGGCCACGCCCGCCCCGCAGGGGACCGAGGACACAGAGGCTCCGATCGCCCCGGTCTGGCTCATGCCGCAGGGGGCAAGGACCGCGCTGCGGATGAAATCCTGGCTCGACTACCAGAACGACGTGAAGGTGTCGGACGTGCAGCTTGCCGCGCGCGAGGGCTACGAATCGGTCGAGCATGCCAAGCGCTACACCACGCTCGGCATGGCCACGGACCAGGGCAAGCTCAGCAATATCAACGGGCTGGCCATCCTGTCTGATGCGCTCGGCCAGCCCATCCCGCAGACCGGCACCACCACCTTTCGCCCGCCCTATACGCCGATTTCCTTCGCGGCCATTGCGGGCGCGGCGCGCGGCCCGCTCTTTCAGCCGGTCCGCAAGACGCCGATTCATGGCTGGCACGAGGCCAATGGCGCGGATTTCGAGCCGGTCGGCCAGTGGCACCGCCCCTATTGTTTCCCGCGTGGCGAGGAGGGCCGCCACGAGGCCGTGAACCGCGAGATCCGCCAGACCCGGGAAAGCGTCGGCCTGCTTGACGCCTCCACGCTCGGCAAGATCATCGTCAAGGGGCCGGATGCGGGCCGCTTCCTCGACATGCTCTACACGAACATGATGAGCACGCTCAAGCCGGGGCGCTGCCGCTACGGGCTCATGTGCAACGAGAACGGGTTCCTGATGGATGACGGCGTGGTGGTGCGCCTCGACGAGGAGACCTTCCTCTGCCACACCACCACCGGCGGGGCCGAGGCGATCCATGGTCACATGGAGGACTGGCTGCAATGCGAATGGTGGGACTGGAAGGTCCATACCGCCAATGTGACCGAGCAATATGCGCAGCTGGCCGTCGCCGGTCCCAACGCCCGCAAGCTTCTGCAAAAGCTGAGCAATGACGACCTGAGCGCCGAGGCGCTGCCCTTCATGGGCTGGACGGAGGCGCGGATCTCGGGCATCCCGGCGCGGGTCCACCGCATCTCCTTCACGGGCGAGCTGTCCTTCGAGCTTGCCGTGCCCGCCGGCCGTGGCCTCGCGCTCTGGGAGGCGCTGATGGTGGCGGGCGAGGAATTCGGCGTCATGCCCTACGGCACCGAGGCGATGCATGTGATGCGCGCCGAGAAGGGCTTCATCATGATCGGGGACGAGACCGACGGCACGGTGATCCCGCAGGATCTGGGCCTCGACTGGGCAATCTCGAAGAAGAAGCACGACTATATCGGCAAGCGCGCCCAGCAACGCGCGCATATGGCCGATCCGAACCGCTGGAAGCTGGTGGGGCTGGAGACGCTCGACGGCTCGGTGCTGCCCGACGGGGCCTATGCCACCGCGCCGGGCCACAACGCCAACGGTCAGCGCAACACCCAGGGCCGCGTGACATCGAGCTATCATTCGCCCACGCTCGGGCGCGGCATCGCCATGGGGCTGGTGCATCGCGGCCCCGACCGGATGGGCGAGGTGCTGGAGTTTCCGACCCTCGATGGCGGCATCCTCAAGGCGCGGATCGTCGATCCGGTGATCTACGACAAGGACGGGGAGAAGCAGAATGTCTGAGGCCGTACCCCCCCTGGGCGGGGCCCGCTTCAACGGGCTTGCCATGATCGAGGACGCGGGCCTCATGGGCATGATCACGCTGCGCGGCGATCTGGCCTCGGCTGCGATGAAGGCCGCCGTGAAGACGGCCCTTGGCCTCGGCATCCCCGACCAGCGTCAGGCGCTGAGCGGGGAGGGGGGCTCGGCGCTCTGGATGTCGCCGGACGAGCTCCTGCTCATCTGCGCCCGTGACGGGGTGGCGCAGGTCATCGCATCGCTGGAGGATGCACTTGCGGGCCGGCATTTCCTGGCCCTGAACGTCTCGGACGCGCGCGCGGTGATCCGCGTCACCGGCGCGGGTGCGCGCGAGACCCTCGCCAAACTCTGCCCGGTCGATCTCGCGCCCGGCACCTTCACCCCCGGCATGGTCCGGCGCACGCGGCTCGGGCAGATCCCCGCCGCCTTCTGGCTGGACGGGAGGGGCGCGTTTCACCTGATCTGCTTCCGCTCGGTGGCGGATTATGCCTTCGGCGCGCTCTGCGATGCGGCCGCGCCGGGCGGCGCGGTCGGGGTCCATGGCTGACGACAGTCCGACGGAAAAACCCTGCCGCAGGGTTGACGTCGCGCGCCCCCCCGCGCCATGTATGGGCAGAGGATTCAACGCATGTGAACAGGGGGAACCCCATGGCTTTCGAACTTCCCGATCTGCCCTACGCCCATGACGCGCTCGCCGCGCATGGCATGTCGAAAGAGACGCTCGAATATCACCACGACCTCCACCACAAGGCCTATGTGGACAACGCCAACAAGCTGATCGCCGGGACCGAATGGGAGGGCAAGCCGCTCGAGGAGATCGTGCGCGGCACCTATCAGGCGGGCGCGGTGGCGCAGTCGGGCATCTTCAACAATGCCTCGCAGCACTGGAACCATGCCCAGTTCTGGGAGATGATGGCACCGGGCGGCACCGGCATGCCGGGCGAGCTGGAGAAGGCGATCACCGAGAGCTTCGGCTCGGTCGAGAAGTTCAAGGAGGATTTCGCCGCCGCCGGGGCGGGCCAGTTCGGCTCGGGCTGGGCCTGGCTGGTCAAGGACAGCGACGGCAGCCTCAAGGTCACCAAGACAGAGAACGGCGTGAACCCGCTCTGCTTCGGCCAGACCGCGCTTCTGGGCTGCGACGTGTGGGAACATTCCTACTACATCGATTTCCGCAACAAGCGGCCCGCCTATCTCCAGAACTTCCTCGACAACCTGGTGAACTGGGAAAACGTCGCCAGCCGGATGTGACCGGCCCACGGGCGCAGGCCCTGTGACATGGCCCCGCGCCCCGGCGCGGGGTTTCCGTGTCCGGCATTTGATCCGCGTCAAGGCGCGACCGGGACGCGCAGGGCGATGCTGACCTCCGGCACGAACGATCAGCAAGGGAGACGCATGGATGACCGAACTTACCAAGGGCACCTGGGTTCTTGTAGCGGATGGCAAGAAGGCGCTGTTCCTCGAGAACGTGACGGATGCGCAGAACCCCAACCTGGTGGTGCGCCGGGTCGAGGAACAGGACAACCCGCCCAACCGAGAGCAGCAGAGCGACCGGCCCGGGCGCATGCCCGATCCCGGCCCGGGGCAACGCTCCGGCCTTGCCGAAGCCGACTGGCACCGGCTGGAGGAGGCGCGCTTTGCCGCCGATGCCGCCGAGATCCTCTACCGGCTGGCGCATCGCGGCAGGTTCGACCGGCTGGTTCTCGTGGCGCCGCCCCGGACGCTGGGAGAATTGCGTGCGCATCTGCACAAGGAAGTGGCCGCGCGCGTTGTCGCCGAGATCGGCAAGGATCTGACCAACCATCCCGGCGACAAGCTCGAACAGGTGCTTCTGACCGAGCTCGCCAAGGGCTGATCGCCCCCTCGATGTGCCGCGTGCCTTGCCTTCGCCGCGCGGGCAGGGCAGCAAGAGGCGCGGAACAGGAAGGGGCGGGCCGGAGATGCGCGAGGCGACCAAGGGGATCATCGCACTTGTGCTGACCTGCACGGTCTGGGGGCTGTCCGGCATCTACTACAAGCTGCTCGCGCATGTGCCGCCCATCGAGATCCTCGCGCATCGCACGCTCTGGTCGCTCGTCTTCTTCGCCGCGGCGCTGGCGGTGCAGGGCAGGCTCGGCGCGCTCGGGGGGGCCATCGGCACACAGCGCGCGCTGCTGCTGACGGCGCTTGCGGCGCTGATGATCTCGACCAACTGGTTCGTCTTCATCACCTCGATCCAGATGGGCCGCGCGATGGAGGCATCGCTTGGCTATTACGTCTTCCCGCTGGTGGCGGTGCTTCTGGGCGCGGTGGTCCTGAAGGAACGGCTTGGCATCGCGCAGCGACTGGCGGTGGCGCTGGCGGCGCTGGCCGTGGTCACGCTCTCGCTCGGGCTTGGCGTGCCCCCCTGGATCGCGCTGATCCTGTCCTTGAGCTTCGGTCTCTACGGCCTTGTGAAAAAGGGGCTTTCGGTCGGTCCCGTCGTCTCGGTCACGGCCGAGGTTCTGCTGCTTGCGCCGGCTGCCCTGATCGTCTTGTGGCTGGCCCATGCGGATGGCGGCGGGGCCTTCGGCAGCTCCTGGCGCGACAGCGGGCTGCTGGCCTTCTCGGGGCTTCTGACCGGGGCCCCTCTGATCCTCTTCAGCTATGCCACCAGGCGGATCACCCTGGCCACGGTGGGGCTGGTGCAATACCTCAACCCGACGCTTCAATTTCTCGTCGCAACCTTCTGGTTTCTGGAGCCGTTCAGCCCGTGGCACGCAATCGCGTTCGGGATGATCTGGACGGCGCTTGCGATCTACACCGCGGCAAGCTGGCGTCAGGACAGGGCGGCCCGCAGGGCAGTGCTCAAATCCTGAACGCTGTCAATCGGTTGGATGAAAGCTTTCAAGCTGTCATCGGCAAAGCCCTCGGCGATGACATGCTCGACAAGCCGCATGAGTTCAGTCCAGTAACCTTCCGTGTTCAAGAGAAATATCGGTTTGTCATGAAGTCCGAGCTGGCGCCAGGTCAGGACCTCGAAGAACTCGTCGAGCGACCCCGCGCCGCCCGGCAGCATCACCACGGCATGCGAATTCATGAACATGACCTTCTTGCGCTCGTGCATGGTCTCGGTCACGACATGGCGGGTCAGGTCGCGCTTGCCCACTTCGCGGCGCACCAGGTGCTCGGGGATCACGCCCATGGTGGCCCCGCCCGCCGCCTGGGCGGCGCGCGCCACCACCCCCATCAGCCCGACATCGCCCGCGCCGTAGACAAGCTGCCAGCCGTTTTCGGCCAGCATCCGGCCGGTTGCCGCGGCATCGGCGGCATAGGCGGGGCGGGCTCCGGGCCGTGCGCCGCAAAAGACACAGACGGCATGTTGTGGCATCGCTGCGCTCCGGCACAAGAAGGGTTGCTTTGACCCGTGATAGCCTTGTTGATATGCTCTCGCAACCGGGCGGTTGGTCCGGGCGGGGGATGGCTGAAAAGATGAGGAAATTCATAGGTTTGGGAGCGGGGCCCGTGCTGGGGATCGCGGGGGCCGTTACCGCCGGGGCGGTGGCGCTCGGGATCTACCTGGACGCGCAGCGTGACTCGGGGCAGGCCCCGGAGCCGCCCGCCGGAACCGCGGCCCTTCCCGCCGCGCCCGAGGCAGGTGGTGCGCCAGAGCCCTTGCCGGCCCCCGTGACAGCCGTGACAAAGGCCGCCCCTGCGCCGGTGCCCGCCCCCCCGAAACCCGACCCCGGACCAGAGACCGCTACGGGCGGCCCGCCCGAGCGGAAGGTCCTCCCTCCGCCCGAATCCGATCCGCCACCCGTCACCGCCGCGCCAGCGACGCCCCCGCCACCCGCGATCGACACGTTCCGGCTCGAACCGGACGGCGAGATGATCGTCGCCGGACGGGCCGCGCCGGGCGGATCGGTGGCGATCCTCGTGGACGAGGCGCGGCTCGGGCTGGCGCAGGCGGACGGAACGGGCAAGTTCGTGGCCTTTCTGGAGCTGCCCCCGGCCGAGGTCGCCCGCGCGCTGAGCCTCGCGCTTCTGCTCCCCGACGGGGGGGAGCTGCGCTCGCGCGACGAGATCCTGATCGCGCCCACGCCCCGCCCGGTCGCCCTGGCAGAGGCCGCACCCGAATCCGGGCCGGAACCCGGATCGCGGCCGGAACAGGCGGCGGCCGATCCCGCGCAGGTTCCGACCGAACCGGTTCCCGAAACGGGCCGGGCGATGGCGGAAGAGGCCGCACCGCCTGCCGAGACCGGCACGGAAGAGCCGGGCGAGGCGATCGCGAGCGCCGCGCCGCCGCCAACCCCCGCGACCGCCGCGCCCGAGGCCCCGCCCACGCCCGAGGCCCGTCCGGACGGGACCGCCGCGCCCGCGCCCGGTACGCCGCCCGCGCCGCCGCCCGCGCCCGCAACCCCCACGGTGATCCTGTCGAACGAGGAGGGCGTGCGCGTGCTTCAGGCCCCCGCCGCGCCGGGGCCGCAGGTTCAGGCCGTGGCACTCGATTCCATCAGCTACTCGGAGACCGGCGAGGTGGAGCTTGCCGGTCGCGCCTCGCTGTCCGAAGGATTCGTGCGGATCTATATCGACAACCGGCCCGTCCCCACCTCGCGCATCGCCGAGGATGGCAGCTGGCGCAGCGATCTGCCGGATGTCGATGGCGGCGTCTATACCCTGCGCGTGGACGAGGTCAGCCCGGAGGGCGCGGTCGCCTCGCGCATCGAGACGCCGTTCAAGCGCGAAGAGCCGCGCCTGCTGGCAACGCGCGACGGCAGGCCGGAGCCGCCGCAAATGTCCGTGGTGACGGTGCAGCCCGGCTCGACCCTCTGGGCGATCTCGCGCGAACGCTATGGCAGGGGCATTCTCTATGTGCGCGTCTTCGAGGCCAACAGGGACCGCATCCGCGATCCCGACCTGATCTATCCCGGACAGGTGTTCGAGCTGCCGGACTGAGCCGCCGCTCTGGTCTTCCCCGTGCGGCGGGGCTATCTGTGGCCCGCGCAAGCGAAAAGGCCAGCGATGCAGGACGATCCCCCCCCGAGCGACACCACCGCCAGCGGCTGGCGCACGATCCGGCGCGTCGCGCCCTATCTCTGGCCCGAGGGACAGGGATGGGTGAAGCGGCGCGTGGTGGTCTCGCTCATGCTGCTCGTGGCGGCCAAGCTCGTCTCGGTGATCACGCCGTTCTTCTACAAGGCCGCGGTCGATGCGCTGGCGGGCGAGGGGCGGGAGGCGGCCTGGATGCTCGGGGCGGGGGCCATCGGCCTGACCGTCGCCTATGGCATGGCGCGGCTGATGAACGTGGGCTTTCAGCAGCTGCGCGATGCGGTCTTTGCCAAGGTGGGCCAGCGCGCGCTGCGCCGCCTCGCGCTTCAGACCTTCGAACATATCCACGCACTCTCGCTCTCCTATCACCTGACGCGCCGGACCGGCGGGCTCAGCCGGATCATCGAGCGCGGGGTGAAGGGCGTGGATTTCCTGCTGCGCTTCCTGATCTTCTCCATCGGTCCGCTGATCCTCGAACTGCTGCTGGTGGGGATCATCCTCTGGGTGCTCTTCGATTTCTGGTATCTGGCGGTGGTGGCGGGGGTGATCGCGGCCTATGTCGCCTTTACCTTCAAGGTCACGGAATGGCGCGTGCGGCTTCGCCGCGAGATGAACGACCAGGACACCGACGCCAACCAGAAGGCGATCGACAGCCTTCTGAACTACGAGACGGTCAAGTATTTCGGGGCCGAGGCGCGCGAGGCGGCACGCTATGACGGCGCGATGGCGGGCTATGAGCGCGCGGCGCTTCTGACCGCCTATTCGCTGGCCATGCTGAATTTCGGCCAGTCCTTCCTCATCACCGGCGGGCTGGTGGCGGTGATGGTCATGGCCGCCATGGGCGTGCAGGCCGGAACGCTGACGGTGGGCGATTTCGTCATGGTCAACGCCTACATGATCCAGATCACCATGCCGCTCAATTTCCTCGGGACGGTCTACCGCGAGATCCGTCAGGCGCTGGTGGACATGGGCGAGATGTTCGACCTGCTCGAACAGCCCGCCGACGTGACCGACCGGCCCGGCGCGCGGCCGCTGCGGGTGGCGGGCGCGCATGTCCGCTTCGACGCGGTGGAATTCGGCTATGATCCCGCGCGGCCCATCCTGAAGGGCGTCACGCTGGACGTTCCGGCCGGGCAGACGGTGGCCGTGGTCGGCCCCTCGGGCTCTGGCAAGTCCACCATCGGGCGGCTGCTCTTCCGATTTTACGACGTGCAGGGCGGGGCGGTCATCATCGACGGGCAGGATATCCGCGAGGTCACGCAGGACAGCCTGCACGCCGCCATCGGCGTCGTGCCGCAGGACACGGTGCTCTTCAACGACACGATCGGCTACAACATCGCCTACGGGCGCGGCGACGTGAGCCGGGCCGAGATCGAGGCGGCGGCGCGCGCCGCGCAGATCCACGATTTCATCGCCAGACTGCCAGACGGGTATGACACGCAAGTGGGCGAGCGCGGGCTCAAGCTCTCGGGCGGCGAGAAACAGCGCGTCGGGATCGCGCGCACGCTGCTCAAGAACCCGCCGATCCTGCTTCTGGACGAGGCGACGAGCGCGCTTGACACCGAGACCGAGCGCGACATCCAGCAGGCGCTGGCGCGCGCCGCCGAGGGGCGCACGGTGATCATGATCGCGCATCGCCTCTCGACGGTGGCGGGCGCGGATCGTATCGTGGTGCTCGAAGAGGGGCGCGTGGTGGAGGAGGGCAGCCATGCCGGGCTTCTCGCGCGCCAGGGCCGTTACGCCGCGCTGTGGCAAAGGCAATCGCGCGAGGAGAGCGGGGCGGCGGCCTGAACCTGTCACATCGGTTTTACGAAAGCGGGCTAAACCGCCCCTAGATGTGCGGAGATATCGAGGGCTTGCCAGCCAGACGCCACGATATATAGTAGCACTTGAGAGGATGGGCGAGGGCCGCGAAAGAGGCGAGACGCGATGGACGGAGAGTTCAGAACCGAGTTCGTGAGAGAGCCCGCCGCGCTGCGTCATTTCCCGGCGCTGGTGCTCAACGCGGACTATCGCCCGCTCTCCTACTATCCGCTCTCGCTCTGGACCTGGCAGGAGGCGATCAAGGCGGTCTGTTCCGACCGGGTCGATATCGTTGCCGAATACGACCATTTCGTTCACAGTCCGAGTACCGCGATACGGATACCCTCGGTGATCGTCCTGAGGGATTTCGTGAAACCTCAGAAGCGCGTGGCCTTCACGCGCTTCAATTTATTTCTGAGGGACGAATTCCGCTGCCAGTATTGCGGTTCGAAGGGCGATCTGACCTTCGATCATGTCGTGCCGCGCGCCCGCGGCGGTCGCACGAGCTGGGAAAACGTGGTGGCCGCCTGTTCGCCCTGCAACCTGCGCAAGGGTGCGCGCAGCCTGAGGCAGGCGGGCATGAACCTGCGCAAGCCGCCGCGCGCGCCGGGGGCCGAGGAATTGCGCAACATGGGGCGCAAGTTCCCGCCCAACCATCTGCACGAAAGCTGGCTCGATTTCCTCTACTGGGATGCCGAGCTGGAGGCCTGAGCGCATTGCCGGTTGACCGCTGCGCGTTTCGGGCTAACCTGCCGTCACATTCTCGGAAAGCTAAAGTTGGGAAACGTTTCTAGGGTCTGGAGAGTTTGCACATGTGCCAAATATGTAACACTGCGGCGGCGCGCGGCACCGTTGATTTCTGCCTTTGCGGCGCCCCCCTCACACAGGCGGCCTTTGCCCGGATAGAGGCCGATCTGCGGCGGCGCGAGATGCTGGGCGGCCTGGCGGCCGTCACCGGGCTTTTCGCCGGTTTCGGCCTGACACCCGGATGGGCCGAGGGGGTGGATGCCGATCAACCCGTCCTGCTGGGCAACCTGCGCTTTTTCGATGGCCAGACCCTGGCCATGCAGTCGGGCCGTGACATCCTCATAGAGAACGGTCGGATTGCCGCGCTGGTTCCGGCGGGGCAGGGGCCCGAGGGCGCGCGGCGCATCGATTGCGGCGGTCGCGCGGTCATTCCCGGCCTGATCGACGCGCATTGGCACTCCACGCTGGTGGGGGTGACGCAGCTTCAGGCGATGGCCGCGGATATCGGTTTCGTGCATCTGATGGCCGGGCGGCAGGCGGGCGCGACCCTGATGCGCGGCTTTACCACGGTGCGCGATGTGGGCGGGCCGGCCTTCGGCCTGAAGCTGGCGATCGACCGGGGCGTGGTGGCCGGGCCGCGCATCCTGGCCGCGGGTGCGATGATCACCCAGACCTCGGGCCATGGCGATTTCCGCATGCTGGGAGACCTGCCGCGCACGGATGGTGATCTCAGCTATGCCGAAAAGGTCGGCGTGGGGGCCATCGCCGATGGCCGCGCCGAAGTGCTGCGGCGCACGCGCGAGCAACTGATGAAGGGCGCGAGCCAGATCAAGATCATGGCCGGGGGCGGAGTGACCTCGCTCTACGATCCGCTCGAAAGCGTGCAGTTCACCGAGGACGAGATGCGCGCCGCGGTCGAGGCAGCGGCCGACTGGGGCACCTATGTCTGCGCCCATGTCTATGTCTCCGCGGGCATTCAACGCTGCCTGCGGGCCGGGGTGCGCTCCATCGAGCACGGGCAGCTGGCCGATCTGGAAACCGTGCGGATGATGCGCGAGGAAGGGGCCTGGTGGTCGATCCAGCCCTTCCTGGGCGATGAGGATGCCAACCCCAAGAGCGATCCCGTGCAGATTGCCAAACAGGAGGCGGTCGCAGGCGGCACGGTGCAGGCTTTCGAGATGGGCCGTGCCGAAGGCGTCAGCATGGCCTTCGGCACCGATATCCTGATGAACCCGGCAGGGGCCGCGTCGCAGGGCCGCCAGCTTGCCAAGCTCACCCGCTTCATGCCGCCGCTCGAGGCGCTGCGCATGGCCACGGGGGCGGCGGGCGAGCTGCTGGCCATGTCCGGGGCGCGCGCCTCCTATGACGGGCGGCTCGGGGTGATCGCGCCGGGGGCCTTTGCCGATCTTCTCGTGGTGACGGGCAATCCCGAGGCGGGGCTAGACTGGCTCGACCAGCCGGAAACCAGCATCGCGCTCATCATGAAGGGCGGCAAGATCGTGAAGGAGGCGTTGTGAGGCTGGCGCGCATCGTTCTGCTGGGACTCGTCTGCAGCCTTGCCCGGCCCGCGGCGGCGCAGGACCGGGTTTTCCAGATCACGCCCTATCTGTGGGGCATCGGCGTCGGCGGCACGGTGCGCCCGCTCGCGGGGGGGCCGTCTCTCAAGTTCAAGGAGGGGCTGTCGGACATTCTCAAGGATCTCGATAGCGCATTCTTCCTCTCCGGCCTCTTCCGCCAGGGCCGCTTCGTCGTTCTGGCCGATTACTCGGGCTCGCGCAGTTCGCGCGACGGGACCGTGCCGGGGCTCGGCCTGCCCGTCACCGGACGACTGGAGCAATCCTCCCTCACGCTGGCCGCGGGATGGCGCGCGCTGAGCAGCGAGCGGGCGACGGTGGATTACCTCGTCGGACTGCGCCACTGGGATATCGAGGCACGCGCCCGAACGCCGGTGCCGGGGCTGGCGGGAGGGCTCTCTGTCGATTTCACCGATCCGATCATCGCGGCGCGCACCAATATCCGTCTGAATGATCGCTGGTCGGTGATCGGCTACGCCGATCTGGGCGGCTTCGGCGCGGGATCGGACTGGACCGCGCAGCTTTATGCGACCGTCAACCTGAAGCTGCGTGACCGGCTCTTCGTTTCGGCAGGCTACCGGCATCTGACGGTGGATTACGACGAGGGTGGTCCCGGCTTTGACGCCACCTTCTCGGGGCCGATCCTCGGCATCAGCCTTCAGTTCTGACAGGTAAGGGAAGGTGCCGGGGGATGATCTCACCCGGCCCGTCGTTCAGCCCTGCGCGGGCCGTGTCGCGTCCGGTTTCGCGGCCTGCGCGGGGGCTGCCGCGGCCTGCGCCTGCGTCGTCTGTGCCTGCGCGCCGGGTTTTGGCGCACCCTTGCCGCCGGAGAGCGGATCGTCCTGGCGCTGCACCGAGCCTTCGAAATGCGCGCCCGACTCGATGGCGATGGTCTTGTGGATGATGTCGCCCTCGACCCGCGCGGTCGAGGTGAGCCGCACCTTGAGACCCCGCACGCGGCCCACGACGCGGCCGTTGATCACCACGTCATCGGCAATCACCTCGCCCTTGACGGTAGCCCCTTCGCCGACGGTCAGCAGATGCGCGCGGATATCGCCCTCGATCGTGCCCTCCACCTGGATGTCGCCGGTGGTGCGCAGGTTGCCCTGCACATGCAGATCCGAAGAGAGCACCGAGGCGGGCGGCTTCGCCTTGGGGGCCGAGGACTTGTAGTCGAGCCCGGCGTCGGGGCGGGCGCTGTCGAGACGGTTCTCGGGGGTGGGTTTCGTCTCGGCGGGCTTTTGCGCAGGTTCGTTGATCTTGCTCTTAGAAAACATCTCTCGCAGCCTTGATATAGGTCATGGGGTTGATCGGTTTGCCGTCCACGCGCACCTCGTAGTGGAGATGGGTGCCGGTGGAGCGTCCTGTATTGCCCATATCACCAATCCTTTCCCCGCGCGAGACCCTTTGGCCCTTGCGCACACGGATTCTGGACAGATGCGCGAAGCGGGTCTCGATCCCGAAGGCGTGCTCGATCTTGATGAGCTGGCCATAGCCCGAGAGCCAGCCGGCGTGGCTCACCACCCCGTCGGCGGTGGCGTAGATGGGGGTGCCATGCGCGGCGGCGAAATCGGTCCCGGCATGGAGTCTGCCCCAGCGGCTGCCGAAGCCCGAGGTGAAGCGGAACGCGCTCTTGACCGGCAGCGCGAGCGGCACCTTCTCGGCGGCGAGGCGGTAGAGGTTGAGCTCGTCGAGCCGGGTCATGATGCGGTTGGCGCGCTCGGCTTCGGGAGAGGGGGCCTCGCCCCGCGTCGAGAACGAGATCGGCATGAGCGGTCCGCCCTGCCCGGAATAGCCGCGCCGCACCGTGCTGATGAGCCGGTCGGGATCGAGTCCCGCATTTCGGAACATGCGCTCCAGCGGCTCGACCGAGATGGTCATGGCATCCTCGAGCTGGCTGAAGATCTCGGCGTTGCGCTCGTTCACGAGGCGCAGCTCATAAGCCATCTCATCGGCCTTGCGCAGCGCGTCCTCGGCATCGGCCAGCGTCTGGTCGCGCTCGCGCGCGGCATCGGCCAGAGCGGCGGAAAGGAAGGCCATGGTGGCATCGCCCGACCCGTTGCCCTCGGCCTCGGGCAGCGCGCCGTCGCCGGTCTCGAGCGCGGCGGCAAGCCGATCGGCGTTCTCGATGGCGGCCTCGCGCTCGGTCATGGTGCGGCGCAGCGTGGCCTGGATCACCTCGATCCCGGTCTCGAGCTCGCGCCGCCGCGTCTCGGAGCGCAGAAGCTCGGATTGCATGGCCGAGATCTGCGCCAGCGCCGAGGCGAACCGTTGCTGCGCGGCCAGCGCCTCTTCGGCGCGGCGGTCGCGCTCGACGGCAAGCGCGTTGAGCCGCGCCTCGTAGGTCTGAAGATCGCGCCTGGCCTGTTCGCGGAAATTGCCCGCGCCGATCGAATCCATCACCAGCACCGAGGTTGCGATGATTGCCCAGGCGACGATGGCACAGGCCCCGGCCGCCGCGATCAGCTGCGTCGCGGGTCGCAGCCGGATGAAGCGCGTATCGGTATCGGATCGCAGAAAGACCCGGCGTTCCGGGAAGTGACGTTCGAGAATGTCGTGAAGTCTTATGGCCAGTCGTGTGCGCACGCTCTTGGGTCTTCCTTGCTGTCCTTCCCGGGTGACGCTCTTCGCGTTCTGGCGGGCGTCTTGCCGGACTGATTAGCCAGCACCGCAGAAGCGGGCAAGGATTTTGACCGGCCGGGGCCGGAAAATCGGTGATATTCCGCCTGCTTGGCGGAATCCCGCCGATCAGGGCGGGCCTGTGGTCAGCCGCGCGCGGCAGCCGCCCCGGCCAGCGGCCAGTAGAAATCGGGGGGCAATCCCGCCTCGGCGCGCTTTTCCTCGTTGAAGGGCGGCTTGAGCCGGCCGTGGAAATGACGGCGCACCAGATCGTGAAACGCCTCTCTGGGATCGAGATCGTGGCGCCCGCAGAGGAAATGGAACCACTTGGCCCCATAGGCCACATGGTGGACCTCCTCGGCATAGATCACCCGCAGCGCCGCAACCGCCGAACTCATGCCCGCGCCTTCGAAGAGCGCGATCATCCCCGGTGTCACGTCGAGCCCGCGCGCCTCGAGCACCATGGGCACCACGGCGAGCCGCGCCATCAGGTCATGGGCCGTGTCCTCGGCGGCGCGCCACATGCCGGCATGGGCGGGCAGGGCCCCGTAATGGCTGCCCATCTCCTCCAGGCAGTCGCACAGGAGGTTGAAATGCTTGGATTCCTCATCTGCCGCCGTCACCCAGTCATCGTAGAATCCCGGCGGCAGGGAGGTATCGGTGAAGCGCGCGATGATGTCCCAGTGCAGATCGACTGCGTTGAGCTCGATATGCGCCACCGCGTGCAGCATGGCCAGACGGCCCTGCGCGCTGCCGGGGCGGCGGCGCGGCACGTCGCGCGGATCGAGCAGGCGGGGCAGGTCGGGCCGCGCCGGGCGGTCGGGCGGGCAGGCGCGGCCCAGGGGCAGGGCGCTGCCCGCCGCCCGCGCCGCCTGCCATGTTGCCGCGTGCCGCCGCGAGAGCGCGGTCTTCTCCCGCCCGTCGGCGGTGCGGAGCACCTCGACGGCCATCTGCGCAAGCGTCAGGCTCACAGCGCGCGCACCGCCTCGAGCACCTCCTCGGCATGGCCCGGCACCTTGACCTTGCGCCATTCCCGCGCGATCCGGCCTTCGGCGTCGATCAGGAAGGTAGAGCGCTCGATGCCGAAGAAGGTCTTGCCATACATGCTCTTTTCCTTCCAGACGCCGAACCGCTCGCAGACATCGCTGTTCTCGTCAGACAGAAGCGGCACCGTGAGGCCATGCTTGTCGCGGAACTTCTCGTGGCTGGCCACGCTGTCCTTGGAAATGCCGAGCACATGCGCGCCGAGCGCGTCGAACTCGGGTTTGAGGCCGGAAAAGGCTACCGCCTCCCTGGTGCAGCCCGACGTGTCGTCGCGCGGGTAGAAGAACAGCACCACCGGCGCGCCGCGCAGATCGGCAAGGCGCAGCTCGCCGCCGCCATCGCGCGGCAGGCTGACATCGGGGGCGGTCGTGAGCGTGTCGGACATGGAAACCTCTCGGGCTTGTGATGCGATCTTGTGAGTTTCATATTAGCCTGCGAATGGCGAGAATAAAGCCGAGAGGCAGAGCCGGGGCGCGTGTCCCGCCCCCACGGAACAAGATGACCGAAACCGATCCGTCAGGGCGTCGCGCGCCCGCAGCGCCGCCGGGCCGGCGCAGGCCGCCGCGGCGTGGCCCGCTGCACCATCTGGGGCAGCTCTGCCTTGGATGCGTGACCGCGTTGCTGATCGCGAGCATGGCGCTTGTCGCCGCGCTCGCCGCGGGGGTGAGCGCGCCCGGCTGGCTGCGCGACCGCGCCGCGCAGGCGATCAGCACCGCGCTGCCGGATCACCGGCTGGCCTTCGAGGAGATGGGGCTCGGCCTCGACGCGCGGCTTGCCCCGCAGGTGACGCTGCGCGGCGTGACGCTGCGCGACGCGCAGGGCATGCCGCTCATCGACCTGGCCGCGCTTGACATCTCGCTGTCGCGCCGGGCGTTGCTCGGCGGGGATCTGCGCGTGTCGCAGGCCGAGCTCGACGGCGGGCATGTGGTGCTGCGCCGCCGTGAAACGGGGGCCTTGTCCGTGGCCCTGGAGACGGGAGATGGCCGCAGGCACCACCCGCTCAGCGATGCGCCGGCGACGGAGCAGATCGGCGCGATGCTGTCGCAGCCCGCGCTTGCGGCGCTGCGCGAGTTGCGGGCGTCCAATCTCAGCCTGCGCTACGAGGATGCGCGCTCGGGCAAGGCGTGGTCGGCCGATGGCGGGCAGGCAGCGCTCACCCGCGAGGGCGATGCGATCACCCTGCGCGGCAATGTCACCGTGCTCGGCGCGCGCGGCTATGCCAGCAGCCTCGAGTTGAACTATTCGGGGCACATCGGCGCGGCGGCGGCGGGCATCGGCATCCGCTTCGAGGACTGGCCCGCGCGCGAGATCGCCGGGCAGTCCCCGGCGCTGGCCTGGCTCGGCGCGCTCGAGGCCCCGATCTCGGGGGCGATGCGCGCCGAGATCGACGCGGCGGGGCGGCTCGGCACGCTCAGCGCCACGCTTCAGATCGCCGAGGGCGCGCTGCGCCCCACCGAGGCCACAGCGCCGATCCCGTTCCGCTCCGCGCGCAGCTACCTCACCTACGACCCCGATCGGCAGGAGATCACCTTTGACGAACTGTCGGTCGAGAGCGCCTGGGGCCGCGCCCGCGCCGAGGGCCGCGCGCGGCTTCTGGGCATGGAGTCGGGCTGGCCCACCGGGCTCGAGGCGCAGATCCGGCTGGGCGAGATCGCGGCCAACCCGGCGGGGCTCTATCCCGAACCGGTGATCTTCGAAGGGGCGGGGGCCGATCTGCGTCTCGATTTCGCGCCCTTCGCCTTCGATATGGGGGATTTCCGGCTGCGCGACGATGGCCGGGTCCTGCGTCTTGCGGGCCGTGCGCGGGCCGAGCCGGAGGGCTGGTCGGTCGCGGTGGACGGGCGCATGGACGCGATCGCGCCCGAGCGTCTGCTGGCGCTCTGGCCCGCGGCGCTCAAGCCCAAGACCCGCACCTGGCTGTCCGAAAACGTGCGCGAGGCGCGGCTGCGCAACATCCATGCGGCATTGCGGGCGCAGCCGGGCAGCCCGCCGGATGTCTTTCTCGGCTTCGATTTCGCCGAGCTCAGCACGGTCTTCGTGCGCGACGTGCCGCCCATCGAGGCCGCATCGGGCCATGCCTCGATCCGCGACAACCGCTTTACCGTGCTGGCCGAGAGCGGCCATGTCACCCCGGCCGAGGGCGGGCCGCTCGACATCTCCGGCACCGTCTTCATCGTGCCCGACCTGCGCATCCGGCAAACCCCCGCCGAGGCGCATCTGAAGGTGCGCGGCCCGATCACCGGCGCGCTCTCGCTGCTGGACGCCCCGCCCTTCCGCTTCCTGCAAAAGGCCGGTCGGCCGGTCACGCTCGCCAGGGGGGCGGTGGCGCTCGAGGGGCGGCTGGACCTCGTCCTGCGCGAAAAGCTCACCCCCGAGGAGGTGGCCTTTGACGTCAGCGGCACGCTCAGCGATGTCCGGAGCGAGACGCTGGTGCCCGGGCGGGTGCTGCGCGCGGACAGCCTTCGGCTTGCGGCGGACAATACCGGGCTCGAGATGTCCGGGCAGGCCCGGCTGGGCAAGGTCGGGTTTTCCGGCAGCTGGACCATGCCGCTTGGCCCCGGGACGAACGGCGAGAGCCGGGTGCGCGGCGCGGTGGAGCTTTCGCAGGATTTCGTCGAGGAATTCGGCATCGGCCTGCCGCCGGGCGCGGTCACGGGACGCGGGCAGGGGACGATAGAGATCGCCCTGCCCAGGGCCGGCGCGGGGGAGTTCGCGCTGTCCTCGGATCTGGCCGGGCTTGGCCTGCGCCTTCCCGACCTTGGCTGGTCGCTTTCCCCGGCGCAGACCGGGCGGCTCGATGTGGCGGGCAAGCTCGGCACCCCGCCGCAGATCGACGTGCTGGCCATCGACGCGGGCGGCCTGCGCGCCCGCGGCGAGGTGCGGCTCACCCCCGGCGGCGCGCTCGAGGCGGCACGGTTCAGCCGCGTGGAACTGGGCGAGTGGCTCGATGTGCAGGCCGCGTTGATCGGGCGCGGCCCCGGCGTGACGCCCGCCATCGAGGTCAGCGGCGGGCGGGCCGATCTGCGCGGCGAAAGCCTCGGCAGCGGCACGGGCGAGGGCGGCCCGGTCCGTCTCGCGCTTGACGAGCTGCGCATTTCCGAGGGCATCGCGCTCAGCGGGTTCCGGGCCGAGCTCGACACGCGCGGCGGCACACAGGGCAGTTTCTCGGGGCAGGTCAACGGCCGCGCCACCATCACCGGCGACGTGGTGCCGATGCGCGGGCGCAGCGCGTTTCGCATCCGCGCGCAGAATGCCGGCGCGGCGCTCGCCGCCGCCGGGATCCTGAACGACGCGCGCGGCGGCACGCTCGAGCTGATGCTGACCCCCGCAAAGGCCGAGAAGAGCTATGACGGCGTGCTTTCCATCGCGGAGTTGCGCGTCAAGAGCGCGCCCGCGCTCGCCACGCTGCTCAACGCGGTGAGCGTGGTGGGCCTGCTTGAACAGCTTGACGGGCAGGGGCTGCATTTTGCAAAGGTGGCGGCGCGGTTCCGCCTGACGCCCGCGCGCCTGACCGTGATCGAGAGCAGCGCCGTCGGGGCCTCGGCGGGGATGTCCATGGATGGCTATTACGACCTCGAGACGCGGCGGCTTGACATGCAGGGGGTGCTCTCGCCGGTCTACATGCTCAACGCCATCGGCGGGGCGCTGACGACGCGGGCGGGCGAGGGGCTGATCGGCGTGAATTTCACCCTGCGCGGCCCGGCGGAAAACCCGGCGGTGGCCGTCAACCCGCTCTCGGCGCTCACGCCCGGCTTTCTGCGCGAGATGTTCCGCAGACCGTCCCCGCAGGTCGAGGGCGCGCCGCCCGCCCTTTCCGGGCAGAACGCACGGCCCGATCCTCCGCGCAGCTTCGAGGGACCGAACCGTTGAAACTGACCGATTTCGATTTCGACCTGCCCGAGGCGCTGATCGCCACGCGCCCCGCGCGGCCGCGCCGCGCCGCGCGGCTTCTGGTGGCCGAAGGCGACGCGATCGCCGACAGCGCGGTGGCCGATCTGGGCGCATGGCTGCGCGCGGGCGACCGGCTGGTGCTCAACGATACGCGGGTGATCCCGGCCCGCCTCTCGGGGCACCGCGCGCGGGCGGGCGGGCAGGGCGCACGGATCGAGGTGACGCTGCTCGAGCCGCAGGCCGATGGCACCTGGTCGGCGCTGGTCAAGCCGCTCCGGAAGCTGCGCGAGGGCGAGGAGGTGGTCTTTTCCGATGACCTCTCGGCCCGGCTCGAGGCCCGCGAAGACGGGCAGGCGCGGCTGCGCTTCAACCTCTCGGGCGCGGATTTCGACGCTGCCCTCGATGCCGCCGGGGCCATGCCGCTGCCGCCCTATATCGCCGCGCGCCGCCCCGCCGACGCGCGGGACCGCGAGGATTACCAGACCGTCTGGGCGCGCCGCCCCGGGGCCGTGGCCGCCCCCACCGCGTCCCTGCATTTCGACGAGGTGGTGCTGGCCGATCTCGCCGCGCGCGGTGTGCGCTTTTCCCATGTCACGCTGCATGTCGGCGCGGGCACCTTCCTGCCGGTCAAGGTGGAGGACATCACCACCCACAAGATGCATGCCGAATGGGGCGAGGTGTCCGAGGCCGCCGCCGCCGAGATCGCGGCCACCCGCGCGGCGGGCGGGCGGATCATCCCGGTCGGCACCACGGCGCTGCGCCTGATCGAGACGGCGGCGCGCGCGACCGGCACCATCGCGCCTTTCCGGGGCGAAACGGATATCTTCATCTATCCCGGCTTCGAGTTCCGCGTCACTGACGCGCTGATGACCAATTTCCACCTGCCGAAATCGACGCTGATGATGCTTGTCTCGGCACTGATGGGGCCTGCGCGGATCCGCGCCATCTATGCCCATGCCATCGCCGCGCGCTACCGTTTCTTTTCCTATGGCGACGCCTCGCTGTTGATCCCGGACCCAAAGACTGACAGGGCGGGGACAGGCGCGACGCAATGAGTCGCAATTGATCGAGACGGGCCGCCGCGCCCTGCGCGAGGCTGGGCGAGGCTGGGCGAGGCGGACGGGAGAACGCGATGTTTCAGGTCCTTTCCAGCGCCTGGGCGCTGCTGCTGGGGATGATGCTCCTGCAGGTAGGCAACGGGATGCAGGGCACGCTTCTCGGGGTGCGCGGCGCGCTCGAAGGGTTTTCCACCTACGAGATGTCGGTGGTCATGTCGGCCTATTTCCTGGGCTTTCTCTTCGGCTCGCGCATGGCCCCCGAGATGATCCGCCGCGTGGGCCATGTGCGCGTCTTCGCCGCCCTTGGCTCGATGATCTCGGCCGTGCTCATCCTCTATCCCACGATTGCCGAGCCCTGGGCCTGGGCGCTGGGCCGGGTGCTGATCGGCTTCTGTTTCTCGGGGGTCTATGTCACCGCCGAGAGCTGGCTCAACAATTCCGCCACCAACGAGACGCGCGGCAAGGCGCTCTCGCTCTACATGATCGTGCAGATGGTGGGGATCGTGTCGGCGCAAGGGATGCTGGTGCTGGCCGATCCCTCGGGCTACGTGCTCTTCGTCATCCCCTCGGTGCTGGTCTCGGTGGCCTTCGCGCCGATCCTCCTGTCGGTCAGCCCGACCCCCGCCTTCGACCGGACCAAGCCGCTCTCGCTGCGCCAGATCATGAATATCTCGCCGCTCGGCTGCGTGGGAATGCTGCTGACCGGCGGGGTCTTTGCCGCGCAGTTCGGCATGGCCGCCGTCTACGGTGCCGAGGCGGGGCTGAGCGTGGGGCAGATCTCGGCCTTCGTCGCGTCCTTCTACGTGGCCGCGATGCTGGCGCAATACCCGCTGGGGTGGCTCTCGGACCGGATGGACAGGCGCAGGCTTATCGCCGGGGTGTCGCTCGTGACCGCGACGGGGGCGGTGCTGGGGATGCTGTCGGGCGACAGTTTCGTGCTCCTGCTCACGGCGGCGTTCCTGGTGGGCGGCACGTCGAACCCGCTCTATTCGCTGCTCATCGCCTATACCAACGACTTTCTCCAGCATGACGACATGGCCGCGGCGGCGGGCGGCATGGTGTTCATCAACGGTCTGGGGGCCATCGCCGGGCCGCTGATGGTGGGCTGGATGATGGGGGTGATGGGGCCGGAGGGCTATTTTCTCTACATCGCGGTGCTGATGGCCGCGCTGGTGGCCTATGCGCTCTACCGGATGACGCAGCGCGCCGCCCCCGCGCCCGCGCAGACCGAAAGCTACATGCCGGTTTCGCCCTCGGCCTCTCCCATGGCGGTCGAATTTGCGCAGGAAATCGCCATCGAGGCCGCGCAGGACGCGGAAGAAATCGCCAAAAGCGACGAATCATGACCCTTTTGAAGCAACAATTTACTAATAAATGCCTAAAATCGGGTCTAGGATGAAGGTATTGTGACAGGGAAACGAGGAGATCCCATGATGTCGCCCGACGATGTGTTGCGCTTCTGGCTCGACGAGGTCGGCCCGAAGGGCTGGTACGAGGCGGACGAGGCGCTTGACGCGGAGATCCGCGCGCGCTTTCTCGGGGCCTGGGAGAAGGCCCGCGCCGGGGCCTTTGCGATGTGGCTGACCTATCCGAGCGGCACGCTGGCCTATATCATCCTCACCGATCAGTTCCCGCGCAACATGTTCCGCGGAGAGGCACGCGCCTTCGAGACCGACCGCGCCGCCCTTGCCGCCGCCAAGGTGGCGATCAACCGGGGCTGGGACTTGCGGATCGACGAGCCTGCGCGGCAATTCTTCTACCTGCCGCTGATGCATTCGGAAAACCTCTGCGATCAGGAACGCTGCGTGCGGCTGATCTGCCAGCGGATGCCCGAACACGGCCCCGCCAACCTGCTCCATGCCCGCGCGCACCGTGAGGTGATCCGCCGCTTCGGCCGCTTCCCCTATCGCAACGCGGCGCTCGGGCGCGCCTCGACCGCGCCGGAACGCGCCTTCGAGGAAGAGGGCGGCTATGGCGCGATGGTCCGGCAGGTGCAAAAGGCGGCCTGAACGGTCCTGCAACCCGCGCATGACGGGTTTTCCGCGTGCGCCGCATTGCGGCGTTGTGATCTTTCGAAAAATAGTTTAACGCTGAACTAGTTTTCGGGGATGGAGGACTGCATGGCACCGCAAAGCTATGACATGATCGTGATCGGGGCCGGGCCGGGGGGCTATGTCGCCGCCATCCGCGGCGCGCAGCTCGGCCTCAAGGTGGCGATCGTGGAACGCGAGCACATGGGCGGGATCTGCCTCAACTGGGGCTGCATTCCCACGAAGGCGATGCTGCGCTCTTCGGAGGTCTTTCACCTGATGCACCGCGCCAGGGAGTTCGGGCTCAAGGCCGACGGGATCGGCTACGATCTTGACGCGGTGGTGAAGCGTTCGCGCGCGGTGGCCAGGCAGCTCAATGGCGGGGTGGGCCACCTTCTCAAGAAGAACAAGGTGACGGCCATCATGGGCGAGGCGAGCCTGCCTGCCAGGGGCAAGGTTCAGGTCAGGACCGACAAGGGCACCGAGGAGCTGGAGGCCAGGCACATCGTGCTGGCCACCGGTGCGCGGGCGCGCGAATTGCCGGGGCTGGAAGCGGATGGCGATCTCGTGTGGACCTACAAGCACGCACTGGTTCCGTCGCGCATGCCGAAAAAGCTTCTGGTCATCGGCTCGGGGGCGATCGGGATCGAATTCGCCAGCTTCTACAACACGCTTGGCGCCGAGACGACCGTGGTCGAGGTGATGGAGCGCATCCTGCCGGTGGAGGATGCCGAGATTTCCGCCTTCGCCCGGAAGGCGTTCACCAGGCAGGGCATGAAGATCATGGAGAAATCCATGGTCAAGCAGCTCGACCGCGCCAAGGGCAAGGTGACGGCGCATATCGAGACCGGCGGCAAGGTCGAGAAACACGAATTCGACACGGTGATCTCGGCCGTTGGGATCGTCGGCAATACCGAGGGGCTCGGGCTCGAAGAGCTTGGGGTGAAGATCGACCGCACCCATGTGGTGACGGATGAACTCTGCCGCACCGGGGTCGAGGGGCTTTACGCCATCGGGGATATCGCCGGTGCGCCCTGGCTGGCCCACAAGGCGAGCCACGAGGGCGTGATGGTGGCCGAGCTCATCGCGGGCGGCCATCCTCACCCGGTGACGCCCGAGAGCATCGCGGGCTGCACCTATTGCCATCCGCAGGTGGCAAGCGTCGGCCTGACCGAGGCCAGGGCGAAGGAAGAAGGCTTTGAAATCAAGGTCGGACGCTTTCCCTTCATCGGCAATGGCAAGGCGATTGCGCTTGGCGAGCCGGAGGGTATGATCAAGACGGTGTTCGACGCGAAAACCGGCGAGCTTCTGGGTGCGCACATGATCGGCGCGGAAGTGACCGAGCTCATCCAGGGCTATGTGGTGGGACGTCAGCTCGAGACGACGGAAGCGGATCTGATGAACACGGTCTTCCCGCACCCCACCCTGAGCGAGATGATGCACGAGAGCGTTCTGGACGCTTACGGGCGCGTGATCCATATCTGACAGGGACGGCGCGCAGGGCCCCGTCCCAGGGCGAAAGCCGGAAGAGGGACGGAATGAGGCGCATTTATCTTGACTGCAACGCAACCGCGCCGTTGCGCCCCGAGGCGCGTGCGGCGATGATCGCGGCGATGGATGTGGTGGGCAATCCCGCGTCAGTCCATGCCGAGGGCCGTGCCGCCAGGGGGATCATCGAGAGGGCGCGCGCGCAGGTGGCCGCGGCCTTCGGGGCCGAAGGGGCGGACGTGATATTCACCTCCGGCGCGACCGAGGCGGCGGCGCTGGCCTGCGCGGGGCGCGGTCTTGTCGGGGCGGGGATCGAGCATGACGCGGTGCGCGCCTGGATCGCCGAGGATCTGGAGGTTGATGCGAAGGGGCAGGTCGCCGTGTCCGATCCGGCGCGCAGCACCCTGCAACTCGCCAATTCCGAGACGGGAATCGTCCAGACCCTGCCCGAGGGCCTCGCCGTCAGCGACATGACCCAGGCCTTCGGCAAGCTGCCGGTCGCCTTCAACTGGACCGGCGTCACGATGGCGCTTGTCTCGGCGCACAAGCTGGGCGGGCCGAAGGGCGTGGGCGCGCTGGTAATGCGGCGCGGCACGGAGGTTGCGGCGCAGATCCGGGGCGGCGGGCAGGAGATGGGCCGCCGCGCGGGCACCGAGAACGTGATCGGCATCGCGGGCTTCGGAGCCGCGGCCGAGGCGGCGGCGCGCGATCTGGCCGAAGGGGTCTGGGCGCGGGTCGAAAAAATTAGAAACATTCTAGAATCGGCTATTGCAGAGATCTCAGACGAGACTATTTTTGTCGGGAAAGACTCGCCCCGCCTGCCCAACACAAGCTGCATCCTGACGCCGGGATGGAAAGGGGAAACGCAGGTGATGGCGCTCGATCTCGCGGGCTTTGCCGTATCGGCCGGCTCGGCCTGTTCGAGCGGCAAGGTGCGGGCAAGCCGGGTCTTGCAGGCCATGGGTCATGACGTCACGGCCGCCGCGTCGGCGCTGCGCGTCTCGCTCGGGCCGGAGACGACGGAAGGAGATGCCCTGCGCCTTGCCGAATCCTGGGCGAGGCTGTGGCAAAGACATCGGGCCCGTTCGGCCTGAGATTGGAGAAAGGCAATGGCGGCTGTGGACGAAGTGCAGATCAGGGAAGGCGTCGATCAGGACACGGTCGAGACGGTCCGGCAGGTGGGCAGCGCCTACAAACACGGCTGGGAAACCGAGATCGAGATGGATTTCGCGCCCATGGGTCTCGACGAGGAGATCGTCCGCCTCATCTCCGCCAAGAACGAGGAGCCCGAGTGGATGACCGAATGGCGCCTCGGCGCCTATCGCCGCTGGCTCCAGATGAAGGAGCCCGACTGGGCGATGGTCCATTACCCCAAGATCGACTTTCAGAAGCAGTATTACTATGCCCGGCCCAAGTCGATGGAGGTGAAGCCGAAATCGCTTGACGAGGTGGATCCGAAACTGCTGGCCACCTATGAAAAGCTCGGTATCCCGCTCAGGGAGCAGATGATCCTCGCCGGGGTCGAGGGGGCCGAGGACGCGCCCGCCGAGGGCCGCAAGGTGGCGGTCGATGCGGTCTTCGACAGCGTGAGCGTCGGCACCACCTTTCAGGCGGAGCTGAAGAGGGCGGGCGTGATCTTCTGCTCGATCTCCGAGGCGATCCGCGAGCATCCCGAACTGGTGAAGAAATATCTCGGCTCGGTCGTGCCGGTCTCGGACAATTTCTATGCCACGCTCAATTCGGCGGTCTTCTCGGACGGCTCCTTCGTCTATGTCCCGCCGGGCGTGCGCTGTCCGATGGAACTCTCCACCTATTTCCGCATAAATGCCGAAAACACCGGCCAGTTCGAGCGCACGCTCATCATCGCCGACAAGGGGGCCTATGTCAGCTATCTCGAGGGCTGCACCGCCCCGCAGCGCGACACCAGCCAGCTTCACGCCGCGGTGGTGGAGCTTGTGGCGCTCGAGGATGCCGAGATCAAGTATTCCACCGTCCAGAACTGGTATCCGGGTGACGAGGAGGGACGCGGCGGCATCTACAACTTCGTGACCAAGCGCGCCGATTGCCGCGGCGACCGCTCCAAGGTCATGTGGACGCAGGTCGAGACCGGCTCGGCGGTGACGTGGAAATACCCCTCCTGCATCCTGCGCGGCGACGAGTCTCAGGGCGAATTCTACTCCATCGCCATCACCAACAACTACCAGCAGGCCGATACCGGCACCAAGATGGTGCATCTGGGCCGCAATACCCGCTCGCGCATCGTCTCCAAGGGGATCAGCGCGGGCCATGCGCAGAACACCTATCGCGGGCTTGTGTCGATGCACCCCAAGGCGAAGAACAGCCGCAACTACACCCAGTGCGACAGCCTGCTCATCGGCGACAAGTGCGGCGCGCATACCGTGCCCTATATCGAGGTGCGCAACAATTCGAGCCGCGTGGAGCATGAGGCCACCACCTCCAAGGTGGATGACGATCAGCTCTTCTATTGCCGCGCGCGGGGGATGGACGAGGAAGAGGCGGTGGCGCTTGTCGTCAACGGCTTCTGCCGCGAGGTGCTCCAGGCGCTGCCGATGGAATTCGCCATGGAAGCGCAACAGCTTGTGGCAATCTCGCTCGAGGGGTCGGTGGGCTGAGCCCGGCCGCGCGCCCATGTCGGACACCGCGACCATATCCCGCCCCGCGCTGACCCTGCCCGAGGCCGAAGCCGCCCATCTGCGCGCGGCCTATGAGGAGGCGCAGGCGATCCTCGAATACGGCTCGGGCGGCTCGACCGTGATGGCCGCCGAGATGCCGGGCAAGCGCGTCTGGTCGGTCGAGAGCGACGGGGCCTGGGCGGAGATGATGCGCGGCTGGTTCACGGCCAATCCGCCCGCCAATGGGACGCAGGTCGAGGTGATCTGGGCCGATATCGGCCCGACGAAGCAATGGGGCCATCCGAAGGACCGCAGCGGCTATCTTCGCTACGCGCGCTATCCGCTCGGGATATGGGAGCGGGAAGACGTGACCCCCGACCTTGTGCTGGTGGACGGGCGGTTTCGCACCGGCTGCGCGCTGGCGGCGGCGCTCCATGCGTCGGCGCCGCTGCGGCTTCTCTTCGACGATTACGCGCCGCGCCGCCACTACCGCCAGATCGAGGCGTTCATCGGTGCGCCGAAGCGGATGATCGGGCGCATGGCCGAATTCGAGATAACGCCGCGCGCGCTCGGACCGCGCGAGCTTGTTACTGCCATCGAGATGATGCTGCGGCCGTGACGCCGCCAAGGACACCGGAAAGGACAGGAAATGCTGGAAATCAAGAACCTCCATGTCGATCTTGAAGAAGAGGACAAGGCCATTCTCAAGGGCGTCACCCTGAGCGTCGAGGCCGGCAAGGTCCATGCGATCATGGGGCCGAACGGCTCGGGCAAGTCGACGCTGTCCTATGTGCTCTCGGGGCGCGACGGCTATCGCGTGACCGAAGGCAGCGCCACGCTCGACGGAGCGGACCTGCTGGCGATGGAGCCCGAGGAACGCGCCGCCGCGGGGCTGTTCCTGGCCTTTCAATACCCGGTGGAGATCCCCGGCGTGGGCAACATGACCTTCCTGCGCACCGCCGTGAACGCGCAGCGCAAGGCGCGCGGCGAGGCTGAAATCAGCGCCGCCGATTTCCTCAAGCTGGTGCGGGAGAAGGACAAGGCGCTCAGGATCGACGCAGAGATGCTCAAGCGACCGGTCAATGTGGGCTTTTCCGGCGGCGAGAAGAAGCGCAACGAGATCCTGCAGATGGCCATGCTCGAGCCGCGCATGTGCATCCTCGACGAGACCGATTCGGGCCTTGACGTGGACGCGATGAAGCTGGTGGCCGATGGCGTGAACGCGCTGCGCGACGAGGGGCGCGGTTTCCTTGTCATCACGCATTATCAGCGGCTTCTGGATCATATCGTGCCGGATGTGGTGCATATCATGGCCGATGGAAGGATCGTGAAATCGGGCGGGCCGGAGCTTGCGCTCGAGGTCGAGAAGAACGGCTATGCCGACATCGTGACGGAGATGGCGTGATGGCGGCCCCAAAGGCGAAGGAGACCCCGGCCGTTGACACCCGCCCGCTGCCCGAGGGCGGGGTGTGGATCACCGCGGCGCGCAGGGCGGCGCAGGCGCGCCTGGCCGAGACGGGCCTGCCGCAGCGGCGCGACGAGTACTGGAAATTCACCCGCCCGGACGAGCTGATCGACCCCAAGCCCCCGCGCGCGGCCCTGTTCCGGGGCGACGTGCCGGAGGTCTTCGGCACGGTGGACCGGCTGCGTCTCGTCTTCGTCGATGGGGTCTTCGACCGGGAGGCCAGCGACGATCTGGCGCTCGAATGGGTGCGGATCGAGCGGCTCTCGGACGTGTCGGCGCAGGATATCCACTGGGCGCGCGATCTCTACGGCACGCTCGAGGCGCGCGGGCAGAATCCGGTGCCGCGGCCGCTTGCCGCGCTCAACACCGCGCAGGCGCGCGAGGGGGTGCTGATCCATGTGACCGGCCGCGCGCCCAGGCCGATCCATCTCGTTTACGTCCACGAGTCCGAGGTCTCGGACGCGATGCTGCATCACTGCATCCGGCTTGAGGAGGGCGCGGAGCTCACGCTGTTCGAGACCGGCCCGGCCGCCGCGCGGTTCAACAAGGTGATGGAGGTGGATCTGGCCGCGCGCGCGACCTTCCACCACCTGCGTATCCAGGGGCCCGATCACGAGCGGCGGGCGATCACCCACATCTTTGCCCGCCTTGCGCAGGAGGCGGTGTTCAAGACCTTTACCCTGACGGTCAACGGCGTGCTCACGCGCAACGAATGCGTGATCGAGATGGCGGGCGACGATGCCAGCGCCCATGTGGCCGGGGCGGCGATCGGCGGGGGGAATTTCCACCACGACGACACGGTGTTCATCACCCATGACGCGCTGCGCGGCGAAAGCCGGCAGGTCTTCAAGAAGGTGCTCTCGAACGGTGCGACGGGTGTGTTCCAGGGCAAGATCCTGGTGAAGCCGGATGCGCAGAAGACCGATGGCTACCAGATCAGCCAATCGCTGCTTCTGGACGAGGACAGCCAGTTCCTCGCCAAGCCGGAGCTCGAGATCCATGCCGATGACGTGGCCTGTTCGCATGGCTCGACCTCGGGCGCGATCGACGAGGACGCGCTCTACTACCTGCGCTCGCGCGGGATCCCCGAGCCGATCGCCACCGATCTTCTGGTGATCTCCTTCCTGGCCGAGGCCGTGGCCGAGATCGCCGACGAGCGGCTGCGCGAAGAGATCATCGGCCATTTCGAGGCCTGGCTGGAGCGGCGGCACGGCTGATGCCGGTCACGCGCGATATCGTCGCCACCTATCGCGGGCCGCGCCGGGTGGTGCGGCGGCTGCTGGCGATGGGGGCGCGCGAGGATCGCGCGCTGGCGTTGCTGATGGGGGGATGCATCCTGGTCTTTGTCGCGCAATGGCCGCGGCTGGCCCGCGAGGCGCATCTGGCAGGCGAGGCGCTCAACCCGCGGCTGGGCGGCGCGCTGATGGGCTGGATCGTGATCGCGCCGCTGATCTTCTACCTTCTGGCCTTTCTCAGCTATCTGGCGGTGCGCCTCCTGCGCGGGCGAATCAGCGGCTACGGGGCGCGGCTGGCGCTGTTCTGGGCCTTTCTCGCCGCCTCGCCGCTCCTGCTGCTGCACGGGCTGGTGGCGGGGTTCGTCGGCCCCGGCGCGGGGCTGAGCCTGATCGGGGCGATCTGGTGTGGCGTTTTCCTGTGGTTCTGGCTATCGGGGGTGCGAGAGGCGGGATGGGGCAGGCGATGACCGGCACGGAATTCTGGAGCCTGGCGCGGCAGACCCTGTTCGAGCCGCGCCTGGCGGCCGCGCGGATCCTCGGGATGGGGCTGCCGTTGTCGGCGGCGTGGATGGGGCTTGCGCTGATGGCGGTGCTCAACACGCTGGTCTATACACTTTCGCTGCAACTCGGCCCGCCCGCCGATCCGGCGGCGATGAGCATGACGGGCCCGGCCCGGGACATGCCGCTTCTCTTCTCGGTGATGCTCTTCGGGGGGCTCGCCCTGACGGCGCTGGCCCTGGCCCATGTCGGGCGCTTCCTCGGGGGGCAGGGCGGTCTTGCGGAGATTGTGCCGCTGCTTGCCTGGATGCAGGCTCTGCGGCTTCTGGTGCAGCTTGGCGTGGTCGTGCTCGCGCTTGCCGCGCCGGTGCTGGCGGCGCTGGTGGTTCTGGTGGCGGCGGTCTGGGGCGTTGTGATCCTGCTGGTCTTCGTCGATGAGGCGCACGGTCTCGGCGGTCTGTTTCGTGCGGCGGGCGTCGTGGTGGTGTCGATCCTTGCCCTGGCGGTGGGGCTCAGCCTGGTGATCGGCCTGATCGGGGCACCCATGATCGGAAGGATGTGAGCATGTATGACGTGGACAAGATCCGGGCCGATTTCCCGATCCTTTCCCGCGAGGTCAACGGCAAGCCGCTGGTCTATCTGGACAACGGCGCCTCCGCGCAGAAACCGCGCGCGGTGATCGAGGCGGTCAGCCAGGCCTATTCCCACGAATATGCCAATGTTCACAGGGGGCTGCATTACCTGTCCAACCTTGCCACCGAGAAATACGAGGCCGTGCGCGGCATCATCGCGCGGTTTCTCGGCGTGGCGGACGAACGGCAGATCGTGCTCAATTCCGGCACGACCGAGGGCATCAACATGGTCGCCTATGGCTGGGCCATGCCCCGGATGGGGCCGGGCGACGAGATCGTGCTCTCGGTCATGGAACATCACGCCAACATTGTCCCGTGGCATTTCCTGCGCGAGCGGCAGGGCGTGGCGCTCAGATGGGTGGATGTGGACGCGACCGGCCATCTCGACCCGCAAAAGGTGATCGACGCGATCGGACCAGGAACGAAACTCGTGGCGATTACCCATCTTTCCAATGTCCTGGGGACCGTCGTTGACGTGAAATCCATCTGCGACGCGGCGCGCGAACGCGGCGTGCCGGTGCTGGTGGACGGCAGCCAGGCGGCGGTTCACATGCCCGTGAACCTTGACGACCTGGGGTGCGATTTCTATGCCATCACCGGCCACAAGCTCTACGGTCCCTCCGGGTCTGGCGCGATCTTCGTGCGCGCCGAGCGGCTGGCCGAGATGCGCCCCTTCATGGGCGGCGGCGACATGATCCGCGAGGTGTCGAAGAACGCGGTGATCTACAACGACCCGCCGATGAAGTTCGAGGCCGGAACCCCGGGGATCGTGCAGACCATCGGCCTCGGCGTGGCGCTCGAATACATGATGGGCCTCGGGATGGAGGCGATCGCGGCCCATGAGGCGGATCTCGCGCGCTACGCCGCCGCGCGGCTTTCGGGCCTCAACTGGCTCGGGCTTCAGGGCACGACCCGGGACAAGGCCGCGATCTTCTCCTTCACCATGGAAGGGGCCGCCCATGCCCATGACATCTCGACCATCCTCGACAAGAAGGGCGTGGCGGTGCGCGCGGGCCATCACTGCGCCGGGCCGCTGATGGAGCATCTGGGCGTCTCGGCCACCTGCCGCGCCTCCTTCGGCCTCTACAATACCCGCGCCGAGGTGGATGCGCTGGTGGAGGCGCTCGAACTCGCCCATGATCTGCTCGGCTGAATTTGCGATTGCGGGGCCGCGCGATGGCCGCTATAGCGGGCCCGCAGGCACCTGTAGCTCAGCTGGATAGAGCGCTGCCCTCCGAAGGCAGAGGCCAGAGGTTCGAATCCTCTCAGGTGCGCCATGCCTCGCCTTTCAGATCCGACGAGACAGGGCAGCCTCCGGTCCGCTCAAACCCGTGCTGCGCGCATGTGCGGACGCCAACGGGATCCACCCGCGCTACTCGGAGGGACATGTCGGGAGATGATGGGACATGGCAGCCCGTAGGGGAATCGAACCCCTCTTTCCAGGTTGAAAACCTGGCGTCCTAACCGATAGACGAACGGGCCGTGCTTGGCGTGACGGGTGAGTATGAAAAACCGGGGGGCTGCGCAAGAGGTAATTCGCAAAAAAATGCCTTGGTGCGGCGGGGCTGTCCGATACGTTCAGCCCGCGCGCGCGGCATCCTCGAGGCGCAGCTGCACCGCCTGCCGCCCGCCCCAGTGGTTGATCTCCACCCGTCCGGCAAGGTGGAACCGGCCCCCCCCGTGGTTGAGCAGCGCGGCACCGAGCGGCCCCTCGGCGGCCCCGAAGCCGATGACGTCGAGCGTCGCGCCAAGACCGTCATCGGCGCGCAGCTTGAGATGCGCCTCGCCGAGCACACGGGCAAAGACGATCCGGCAATCGGGAAAGACATGGCGCGGTGCCGGCGCGCCCGCCCCGAACGGCCCCGCCGCCTCGATCCGCTCGACAAGCTCCACCGTTGCCGCCCCCGGCATCAGCACCCCGTCAAGCCGCAGATCGGCCGGGCCGCCCGCGCCCGCGCCCTGCCGCGCCAGCAGATCCGAGAGCGCCGCCATCGCCTCCTCGAGCCGGTCGCGCGCCACGGTGAGACCCGCCGCCATGCGGTGACCGCCGCCCTTGAGCAGCAGCCCCTCCCGCGCCAGCCGCTGCACCGCATGGCCCAGATCGATTCCCCCGACCGAGCGGCCCGAGCCCTTGCCCTCGCCCCCGTCGAGCCCGATCACCACGGCGGGGCGGTTGGCGGCCTCCTTGAGGCGGCTGGCGACGATTCCCACCACGCCGGGATGCCAGCCCTCGCCCGCCGCCCAGACGAGCGGGGCGTCGAACCCGCGCGCCTCGGCCTGCGCCAATGCGGCGGCGCGCACCTCGGCCTCGACCGTGCGCCGCTCCTCGTTGAGCGCCTCGAGCCGCAGCGCCAGCGCGCGCGCCTCGCTGGGATCGTCCGTGGCCAGGAGCCGTGCCCCGAGATCCGCCTGCCCGATCCGCCCGCCCGCATTGATGCGCGGCCCGAGGACGAAGCCGAGGTGATAGGCGGCGGGCGGGCCGTCGAGCCGGGCCACATCGCCAAGCGCCGCCAGACCGGGGCGCGCCCGCTGCGCCATGACCCTCAGGCCCTGCCGCACGAAGGCGCGGTTGACGCCCACAAGCGGGGCCACGTCCGCCACCGTCGCCAGCGCCACCAGGTCGAGCAGCGTCATGAGATCGGGCCCCGCGCGCCCCGTCGCGCGCAATTGCCGTCCAGCCTCGACCAGCGTCAGGAACACAACGCCCGCCGCGCAGAGATGGCCGAGATCGCCGCTCTCGTCCTGCCGGTTCGGATTGACCACGGCCAGCGCGGGCGGCAGCGTCTCGCCGCCCAGGTGATGGTCGAGCACCACCACATCCGCACCCGTCGCGGCGGCCAGGGCCTCATGGCTCAACGTGCCGCAATCGACGCAGAGGATGAGATCGTGCCGCGCCGCCAGGTCGCGCATCGCGGGCGCGTTCGGGCCATAGCCCTCGTCGATCCGGTCGGGGATGTAGAGCGTGGGCGCGCTGGCCCCCATGCGCCGCAGCCAGTCGATCAGCAGCGCCGCCGAGGTGCCGCCATCGACGTCGTAGTCGGCGAAGAGGGCGATGCGTTCGCGGCGCTCCAGGGCGCGCAGAAGCCGCGCCGCCGCCGCCTCCATGTCGCGCAGGGCGCGGGGATCGGGCAGCAGCTCGCGCAGGGTCGGGGAGAGATAGCTTTCGGCCTCCCGCGCGGGCACGCCGAGCCGCGCCAGCGTCTGGCAGAGCGCGCGCGGCAGGCCGGTCGTCTGCGCCATCGCCTCGGCCTGCCGCTCGATCTCGCCCCCGGGTCCGATCCAGCGCCGTCCGGTCAGCGAGCTCTCGACGCCGAGATAGGCCGTCATGCCCGCGTCCCCTTGCCCCGCTCAGTCACGCCGGCTGCGATAGACCATGCGCCGCACCGAGCCCGTGCGCGAGCGCATCAGCACCGTTTCGGTCTCGACGAAGCCGGGGCGGCGATGCACCCCCCTGAGGATCGAGCCGTCGGTGACGCCGGTGGCAGCAAAGATCACCTGGTCGGTCACCATCTCGTCGCGGGCATAGACCCGGTCGAAATCGGTGATCCCGGCCTTGCGGGCGCGCGCGCGCTCGTCCTCGTGACGAAAGACCAGCCGCCCCCACATCTGCCCGCCCATGCATTTGAGCGCCGCTGCGGCCAGCACGCCTTCCGGCGCGCCGCCGGTGCCCATGTACATGTCGATGCCGGTGCGCTCGGACTCCGCGCAATGGATGACGCCCGCCACATCG
>MDTD01023926.1_pt1 | contig 39132 bp, 39 predicted proteins | sample 811221 | NCBI WGS metagenome assembly MDTD01 (sample SAMN05326646, study PRJNA326480) | marine metagenome | isolation source: seawater | place: Pacific Ocean: South West | collected 2011
GAATTTACTCGATTATCAAGTATGGGGCCAGCTCGCCTCTCGCTTGCCGCGTCGGAAACATCCCCTGTAACCTCAGTGGCTTTTTCTGTTTTTCCCGATTTGAAGACTTCATTCATTCCCATAAGCACCTTCCTTTAAAGCGAGAATCGGCATCCTAACCCAGTTCTTTAAAAGTATTGACAAAATTACTGGCAAGAACGCAACAACAAATTAGATTTCATATTTCTTACAGACTGAATGGGTCCTGCGAACTAGTATATTCAAACCATATTCTTAAAAAATTTTTTCCATAATTTTAGAGGGGAATTATTAAATATCAATTTCAATTTTGGATGGATAAAGAGAGGAGGAGCGAACACGCTTGATAATTTGATCGACCTCTGCATGATGCCTATTCCACTCCGTCAACATTATTTTCTTTATCTCCCTGATTGTTTGAATAGTTTCTTCTTTAAACTCAATCTTTTGAATAATCATCACAGTCTTCCAGTTATAACACGGAAACATAAAGCAGGTTCCGTACCATTTTAAAAAACAGTGAAACTTAAATTTTTGGTTTTAACCTAACTGGCCCGAACCCAGCAGGATGCAATGGCCTAGCATCTTTATAGAACGCCTGAGCAAATTTCATTATTTTGTCGTCGGAAAGAGATGCTGATACTTTACGACTAAATGCTAAGTTTTTTCGTTGATAATCCAACCTACCAAAAACAATAGGCACGTTAGCCTTTCGAGCTATATATATAAAACCTGATTTCCAATAATCTGATCTTGCTCGGGTGCCTTCTGGAGGTATGATTAGTATGCACTTCTTCCTCGAAATAATTTCCTCAGAGAGTGAAGTAACATAGTCATTTTTTTTTTCTCGATTCACCGGTATCCCGCCCAACTTCCTCATAACGATGCCCACTGGACCTACGAAAAGAGTATGTTTTCCGAGCCAATGGTATCGTAAATTTAACTTGAATCCATATGCAAGCATCATTGGAAAATCCCAGTTACTTGTATGTGGAGCGGCAATCAACACGCATTTGTCTAACGGAGGGCTATCTGACTTGAAAGACCAACCAAAAAATTTTAAAAAAAAATTCGATATTCTAGACATAGAAAACAGATATGGCAATCAAAAAGTCAGAAAATTAGAAATAGCGAAAAACTGAACCAAAAGGTTTCTTAAAAACCGAGAACGATGACAGTACCAACCTGCTCGAGTCCTAAGTGTAAAAATTCCGGAGTCCTGCCGATTCCGAACTAACTTTTGTTTGGCGTCCCCAAGGGGATTCGAACCCCTGTACCCACCGTGAAAGGGTGGTGTCCTAGGCCTCTAGACGATGGGGACTTTCTAATTTCACGTTATATAGTAAACTAATTCATTGAAATTTTGTCAATCCTAATATAATTGGTGGAGCTAAGCGGGATCGAACCGCTGACCTCTTGCATGCCATGCAAGCGCTCTCCCAGCTGAGCTATAGCCCCGTAATGCCGTAAGTCTAACATAAAGAGGAATGCAAACAATGTCGCGTGATGCTTTTTTTTGTAAAGAATGGTTGCCAAATTACAAGCTCCTCAATTCGAAAAAAATTGACGAACTTATTTCAGAAACGATAAGTAATGCCAATCTGGTGCTAAGTAAAATATGCAATGAAGAGAAACCCCGAAATTGGGATAATACTGTCCAGCCAATTAGCGAAAATATTGAAAAAATACATCGCATATGGGGCGCTGCAAACCACCTTGCGAGCGTAGCCGACACGCCTGAAATAAGAAACATTATTAACAAAAACCTCGATAAAGTTACCAACTTTTGGACTGATTTTTCACAAAATAAAGCTTTGTACAAAATTCTTACCAACCTGAGACGGGGCGTATCAAAGACTGCCCATCCTCAGCAGCATAAAGTTCTGAGCGATTATGTCCGAGATTTTGAACTTGCTGGGGCTCACCTAGCTGATGATGATCAAGACACCTTTAGACGAAACAACATTGAGCTGAGCAGGTTAGCCCAAAAATTTTCTGAAAATCTGCTGGACAGTACAAAAGCAACAACCATTACTATCGGCTCTAGTGAGGAGGGCGGCCCCGTGAAATCATTGGAGGGAGTTCCTGAACATGTTCTTGAATTGTCAAAAAAAGAGGCGAAAAAAAGGGGTGTAAATGGGTATGTGTTTACCCTTCAACCTCCCATATATTCGCCTGTAATGGAATGTAGCACGAACCGAGCTTTTAGGTTTGACATGTATTCTAAGTATGCGAGGAGAAGCTCTGATATTGCGGATGAAGGCGGATCGTTTGATAACAGTCTTATTATTGCGAAAATTTTAAAACTAAGATACCAGCAAGCTAAAATTTTGGGTTTTTCAAATCCCGCTGAATTATCACTAGTTTCAAAGATGGCAAGTTCTCCCGAAGAGGTCGTTATGTTTCTTAAGGATTTAGCCATGAGAGCAAGACCATTCGCGGAAAAAGAGCTAGAACAAATAAATCAGTATGCCGAACAAGTTGATTCGATAAGAAAAATAGAAGCGTGGGATATTGCTTTTGTGAGTGAAAAATTAAAAAGAAATAAATTTTCAATTGACAGTGAAGAACTACGGAATTACTTTCCGTTGAGCAAAGTATTAGTAGGATTATTCAGAACTGTTAAAGATCTTTTTGGTTGCGACATTTTCGAGGAACATGGTGATCGGTTTGATATCGCATGGGATAAGTCAGTTCGAGTTTTTAAAGTTGTGAATGAGGACCAGATAACAGGGTATTTCTTTTTTGACCTCTTCTCCCGCGAAGAAAAGCGAGGAGGCGCATGGATGGATGAATGCAGATCGAGAGTTAAACACAGTGCTGGTATCCAATCGCCCATTGCACTAATGAACTGCAATTTTTCCCAACCCACTCAAGGAAAAGATGTGTATCTAACTCATGATGAGGTAGTGACTCTTTTTCATGAGTTTGGACACGGATTACATCATTTATTAACGGAAATAGATTATCTCGAAATTTCTGGAATTAGTGGAGTGGAGTGGGATGCTGTTGAACTCCCTAGTCAGTTTTTAGAAAACTTTGCATGGGAATATGACACTCTCAGCAAAATCAGTAAACATAGGGAAACTGGTCTTTCAATAAATCGTGAAACATATGATAAAATCCATGCAGCTAAAAACTTTAATAGCGGTCTTCAAATGCTTAGGCAAATTGAATTTTCCTTATTCGATATACTTATTCACAAAGATTTAGAAAATTGCGAAATTATGAATAATTCCCAAATTTATAGAAAAGTTCTCGACATATTGGCCGACGTCAGAAAAGAAATAAGTATCATTGAGCAACCCAGTTTTGTTCTTTTCCCTAATTCCTTCTCTCATATTTTTGATGGTGGTTACGCCGCGGGATACTACAGTTATAAATGGGCAGAAGTGTTGTCTTCCGATTGCTATGCTCGTTTTGAGGGAAAAGACAAACGAGAAAAAGCTAAATTAGGAAGTTCCTTTAGGCAAGAAATATTATCAAAAGGTGGCTCGCGAGAAGCAATTGTTTCTTTTCGGGCATTTATGAAAAGGGAACCAAAGCCAGATGCGATGTTAAAACACCTGGGGCTTATGGAAGCCTAAACATGATAGTTAAAGTTGCAAGTTGGAACATCAACTCCCTCCGAGCGCGTCAGGATTCTTTTCAGAAATGGATTAGTGACGCCAAACCGGACATAGTTGGACTGCAGGAAACTAAAGTAACTGACGATCAATTTCCGGCTGACATATTTTTCGAAAATGGATTTGATGTGTTTTTTTTTGGACAAAAAAGTTATAACGGAGTTTGCATAGCCTTCAAGAAAATTAGTTCTATAAAATGTGAGAACGTGGTGATGAACATCCCTGGTTGGAAGGATGATCAGGCTAGGGTGATTATGTGTTCTCTATCACTAGCGAATTCCTTTAGATTCAACGTTGTATCAGTTTATGTTCCAAATGGAAATTCACTTGGAGATCCAAAATTCACTTATAAATTATCATTCTTACAAAATCTCAAGAGGTTTACGCAACAACTGCTGAAGGAAAACGAGTCGTTGTGTTTAATGGGCGACTTCAATATTGCGCCTACTGATCTTGATGTTCACGATCCTGATTTATGGCGGGAAAAAATACTTTGCTCATCCGAAGAAAGGGAGTGTTTTAAGCAGTTTGAAAAGTTATTTTTATCCGATTCGTTCAGGCTAAAAAATACTGAACCAAATCAATACAGTTGGTGGGATTATAGGCAAGGAGCATTCCGAAGGAATGCAGGACTTAGAATTGATCACATTCTTTTATCGAAATCCCTTGCAGATAGATGTACAGAAGTGGGGATTTCCTCCGATGTACGAAAACATGAAAAACCATCCGACCACGCCCCTGTGTGGGTTAATTTGGATTTGTAAAATTAAAATGGTAGGTCAAAATCTTGAATTTTTTTTTGTCACGGTATTGCGACCAACATTTAGTATTTTAGCGCAAGCAACTCTTCTACCCTTAGTCACTTTAAGAGCTTCTGCATAAACGGTTCTTTCAAAGTCATTCAATAGGTCCTGGTAACAATTATTAGAAACATTGCCCTGACTTTCAAGCTTTTTTTTAACCACAGTACTCAACAACGATGTCCATGATTCAGTTTCGTTCTTTGAACTCCCTTCTAATTGCCGATTAGTGTCGGTATTACGTTCCGAAAAGCGCGCCGGAGACCTGACTTCGTCAGGCATATCAGTTAGTGAGATCCTATTTCCTGGAGCCATTACCGTAAGCCAATGACAAAAGTTTTCTAACTGCCTAACATTGCCAGGGAACCAAAACTCTTTGAAAGCATTGAGAGATTCGGGAGAGAGTACTTTCTTTTCAAAACCCAATTTTTTGCTGAATCTATCTAGAAAAAACTCAGCCAAATACTCTATGTCTTCGCTTCTTTCTCTTAATGGGGGAATTTTTATCCTGATAACGTTTATTCTATGAAATAAATCTTCCCTAAACTGATTTTTTGCCACTCTTTCTTCAAGGTTTTGGTGTGTCGCGGCAATCACACGCACATTAACATTAATTGGCATTACCCCTCCAACTCGATAAAACTTCCCCTCCGACAAAACCCTTAAAAGTCTGGTTTGTAACTCAAAAGGCATATCCCCAATTTCATCCAGGAAGAGTGTCCCTCCATCAGCCTGTTCAAATCTTCCTTTTCGTGATATTTGAGCTCCAGTAAAAGCACCTCTCTCATGACCAAACAGTTCAGATTCCAACAGATCTCTAGGAATAGCTGCCATGTTTAGAGCTACAAAAGGCCTTTCTGACCTTGGGCTATGCTGGTGCAACGCTCTCGCAACTAATTCTTTGCCCGTTCCTGTTTCCCCATTCACCAAAACTGTGGTTGCTGATTTAGATAATCTTCCAATAACGCGATAAATTTCCTGCATTTTAGGGGCGGAACCAAGCAGGTTGCCCATGCTTACTCTATTTGTTAACTCATTCAAACCTTTGATTTTTTTAGGTTCCCCCATTGCCCTACTAATTAATTCAACAGCAGACTCTATATCAAAAGGTTTCGGCAAATAGTCGAATGCTCCCTTTTGGAAAGAGGATACAGCGCTGTCCAAATCAGAAAAGGCTGTCATTATAATGACGGGTAACTGTGGATACTCATTCTTAATTTTTTCCAATAAAACCAATCCAGAATCCCCATGCATTCTTATATCAGAGACTAGAACATTGGGTTGACAGTCGCGAAGAGCTCCCAAAACATCGTCCGCACATGAAAAAAGTTTGCACGACATGTCCTCCCGAGTAAGCGCTTTTTCTAAAACCCATCGTATCGAGGCATCATCATCAACTATCCATACTGAATTCATTTACTCTCTCTGATTTACTTAATGGTATGTGAATTGTAAAACTGGTCGAACCTTTCTTACTGTCAAAATCTATAAGGCCTCCATGAGCATGAATAATTTCCTGTGCCAAGGTTAACCCAATACCCTGTCCATTTGGGTGACTAGACACCAGCGGGTAAAAGATCTGGTCTTGAATAAAATCAGGAATCCCTGGTCCATTATCTTTTATTTCTAACGAAACAGCTAAAGTGTGTTTTTTACGCCTTAAAGTTGTTTGTCTAGCTATTCTAGATTTGATAGTAATTTTTGGACTATCAACATGGTGGCTTGCCAGAGCTTCTGCAGCATTCCGACAAACATTTAAAATTACTTGGACCATTTGCGTCAAATCGCATTCTAGCTCAGGGATACTCACGTCGTAGTCACAATCAATGGTGATCTCTTTGTACTCGGATTCAATGAGGGTTTTTACTCTTTCAGTCAACTCATGGATATTTACGCGGTCGTATTTTATTTCACGTTTTGAAGAAACCAGCATCTTATCTACGAGATCGCGAAGTCTGTCGGCCTCTTTGATGATCACATCGGTATATTCAATAAGTTCGTTATCAATCAGTTCGTCTTTCAGTAGTTGGGCTGCCCCTCGTATCCCTCCTAGCGGATTTTTAATTTCGTGGCCCAAATTCTTCAAGATCATTTTGTTAACCTTGACAAGATCTGCCCTTCTTTCTTCTTTATTAACTTTAATACTTCTCAAGTCAGTTCTCAGCTCTATAACACATGATGGGTACACCATCCCGGTTTGAGTTATCATCGTATCGAGTTTAGTATTTCTGTCACCTGCAAGATTCCATGCAAGTTTGGTTTGTATATGGGACGATTCCTCTTCATTCTCATTACAAAAATCACGGAACTCTTCAAAGCTGGTTGATAGATCCTCAACTTTAAGTTTTGAAAGTTGACTCTTTGATAATCCAAAGAGGGTCTCTGCCGATGTATTGGCAAAAAGAATACGACCAGAAGCATCAAGACAAAGAATACTCGCAGTTATTAAATCAACTATGTCCAAGTTTATAAGATCAAATGACTGAACTTGCCTCATTTTCCGGCCTGCATCTTTTTAAACGGTCGTTAATGTTATCAAACGGAGTAGTACATATCGAACTCAACCGGATGTGTAGTCATTCTCAACCTTGTTACATCTTCCATTTTCAATTCAATATACGCTTCAATCATATCTGAACTAAATACATCTCCCTTCAACAAAAACTCTTTATCATTGTCAAGAGATTCCAGTGCTTGTTCCAATGAGGAACAAATGGTTGGAATTTGAGAATCTTCTTCAGGAGGAAGGTCATAGAGGTTTTTGTCGAGTGGATTCCCCGGATGAATCTTATTTTGAACTCCATCAAGTCCAGCCATGAGAAAAGCTGCAAAAGCAAAATAAGGGTTTGCAGTAGGGTCTGCAAATCTAACTTCAATGCGCCTTGCTTTTGGGCTAGCCACATAGGGAATCCTAACTGAAGCAGACCTGTTCCTGGCGGAGTAAGCTAACTTAACTGGCGCCTCAAATCCCGGTACTAATCGTTTATACGAATTTGTGGACGGGTTTGTAAAAGCATTTAATGCTCGTGCGTGTTTTATAATGCCACCGATGTAATGAAGCGCAAATTCAGACAAGCCTGCATAATCTTCGCCTGCAAATAAATTTACCCCGTCTTTCCAAACGGATTGGTGGACATGCATGCCCGAACCATTATCATCAACTACAGGCTTCGGCATGAAGGTCGCAGTCTTACCGTAGCTTGCGGCAACGTTATGTACCACATATTTCAGCTTCTGAATCCAATCTGCACGTTGAGTTAGAGGAGCAAATTTTGTTCCTATCTCACATTGCCCAGAGCCTCCCACTTCGTGATGATGAACCTCGCAAGGGATGCCTAATTGCTCTAACAACAAACACATTTCAGATCTTATATCTTGCAAAGAATCGACTGGCGGAACAGGAAAATATCCTCCCTTAACAGCCGGTCGATGCGCCAGGTTGCCCTGCTCTAAGTCTAAACCGCTAGACCACGAAGCCTCCTCGGAATTAATTTTGTAAAAGCTACCACCCATGCCAGTGTTCCACGTAACGCTGTCAAAAACAAAAAATTCTGGCTCAGGTCCGAAAAAGGCTTGATCACCTATGCCTGATGATTTCATAAAGGCCTCTGCCCGCAGCGCTAGCGATCTCGGATCCCTGTCGTAGCCCTTCCCATCAGACGGTTCTATTACGTCACAAGTTAGCAAAAGTGTTTGCTCCTCTCTGAATGGATCCATTACGGCAGTTGACGGATCTGGAATAAGCAACATATCAGAGGCCTGGATTCCTTTCCAGCCAGCGATAGATGACCCATCAAAGGGATGTCCTTCCTCAAATTTAGATTCACTAAACGCAGAGGTCGGCACTGAAACGTGCTGTTCCTTACCTCTTGTGTCTGTAAATCGCAAATCAACGAATTTACAATCGTTGTCATTCATCATTTTCATTACATCTTTGGGGCTATTCATACGTTCTCCATTTTCCTGATTTTTTGTGTGTTTCCTACAGTGCGAAATCCGTGCCTAAAGAAAAAAAAAAAAAAGACTGTCTATTCATATACTTAAAACCATGAGGAAGAAAAAAATAAAATTAACTGCACTGAAGTGAATCATTTTGCACTAATAACAGTCATAAATCCATAATTTTGTGCATTTGTGCCTGCTAAGCGGTTTGCTCGACCGGTAGGAAAATTTCCTGTAAGTTAGTGAGGAAGTTAAACCCTAAGCTTGTTGGTATTACTTTACCTGAGTTTATTTTGATAAGTCCCTTGTCATGAGCTAAACAAAACTTTTCCATTTCTCTTGAAAAATCCAAACCAGTTCTTTCCTCAAAATCCAAAATTTTAAAACCTTCTGTTAGGCGACTAGCGTTTAAAATGTACTCAAATAGCACCTCTGCTCCTGGGGTCATTTTTGTTCTGTTGAAAAAACTACTTTTCGAAGTCATTTTTTTTACGTAATTAAATGGATTAGAAAGAACAATTCGCCGCTCCACGAAATCACATGTAGTAATTTTTGAGTGTGCGCCTGCACCTATACCAATGTAATCCCCAAATTCCCAATAATTTACATTATGTTTGCATGCCATCCCTTCCCTGGAATACGCAGATACCTCATATCTTGAGTAACTATGTCTCAAAAGCTCCTCGACAATGACTCTATACATGTCCCAAATTATATCCTCGCCAGGTAGCCTTGGTCGCCTGGAATAAAACATAGTTCCTGGTTCAATTGTCAATTGATAGTAGGAGATGTGCGATGCCTCAAATCGTTTAACCAAATTCATATCCTCTATGACTTTTGCTTTCGTTTGACCCGGCAACCCATACATTAAATCTACATTCACATTGGTAAAAATTTTTCCTATCACAGATAAAAACAATTCGATTTCCTCAGAGTCATGAACTCTTCCTATATTTTGTAACAACATATTGTCGAATGACTGAACTCCTACTGATAACCTATTTACACCAAGACTCTTTAAACCTAAAAAGTAATCTCTAGTTGCGAATTCTTTTTTTAAAAGTACGGGATTAACTTCAAAAGTAATCTCTAGGTTGTCCTCAAGATCCATGGCCAGATAAATTTCTTTCATAACGAGCTCTATCAAACTTATTGGAAATAAATTTGGAGTCCCACCCCCAAAATAAATCGTCTTAATTTTTCTATCTCCAACTAATGAAGACCAATCCGATAACTGAAGTGTGAGGGCATTCGCGTAGTCTTTATACTGATGCGGATCACGCAGCAAATGGGAGTTAAAGTCGCAGTAAGGACACTTCTTTTCACACCAAGGTAAATGGATATAAAGACTCAGGGGTATTTCGTTCACTCTAAACATTTTTTAATTCTTGAACTTTTTAAACAGTTCAAAACTGATTTTTTTCAAGGCTTTGCCTCTATGACTTAGGACTGTTTTCTCACTCAACGATAGTTGTGCAGCAGTTCTTTTCTTTTCACTTACATAAAAGATGGGATCATACCCAAAGCCTTCTTTCCCTCGGGGTTCAAAGGCAACCAAACCTTCCCAAACACCGCGAGAAATTAAAGGATCTGGATCATCATGACTTTTTATGGCGACTATCGTTGTCACAAACCTACAACATCGTTGGCTCAAATCTTTAGCAGAGCTCATACACGAAAGTAGTTTTCTAACATTCGCCTCATCCTGTTGTATTTTTTTTTCGGAGGAAATATCTGCAAATCGAGCCGATCTCACGCCCGGAAGCCCACGAAGGTAATCGACCACGAGGCCAGAATCGTCCGCAATCGAAGGAAGTTTTGACACCAAACTTGCGTATCGTGCCTTTTCTAAGGCATTCTCTAAAAAAGTTTCGTACGGTTCCGCGGGAGATTGTTTCTCGAAAGATTTGAACGACTCTAATACAACCTTACCTTCGAAAAAACTTTCGAACTCTAAAAGTTTACCCTCATTATTAGTCGCTACCATCCACCTAGATGTCACTACTTGTCAACCTTTTAAGAGAGATTTTTTCAGACATAATTCTTTGCATTTCGAAAAGTACTGCTAGCCCCTTCTCAGCAACAGTTATCATATCAACGAGTTCAATTTTGCTAAATGTTGTTTTCTCCCCTGTTCCTTGAATTTCAACTAGGCTTAAATCCGATTTCATTACAATGTTAAGGTCAACTCCACACGTGGCATCTTCTTCATAATCGAGGTCTAGCACCATTCTTTGGTCAATAACTCCAACCGAGATAGCTCCAACTCTTTGAATAGAATTTAAACGTCCATCCTTTAGTAAATTACTTTCTTTTTTTTGTAGTGCATCGAATAGCGCTAGCCAACTTCCAGTTATTGCGGCGCAGCGAGTACCTCCATCCGCTTGTATAACATCACAGTCAAGTATTATAGTTTTTTCAGGGATAACACACAAATCTAAGGAAGATCTCAAACTACGACCAATGAGTCTTTGTATCTCTGAAGTGCGTCCTGACTGTTTTCCTTTTACAACTTCCCGACTGACGCGACTGCTCGCACTGCCAGGGAGCATTGAATATTCGGCTGTAACCCAACCTTTATTCAACCCCTTAATCCAGGGAGGGACCTTATTCTCGATATTTGCGGTACACAACACGCGCGTATTGCCCTGAGAGATCAGAACAGATCCGTCACTATTTGAAACAAAATCGCGTTCAAATGTAACCTTTCTAATTTGATCAACTAATCTTCCATTTTTCCTTTTATAATCATTCATACTAGTCAATAAATCGAGATGATATGGTAGCCAGAAGTATGACCGGTTATGGAGAAGTTTCACGCTTGACTGAATTCGGAGTAATTGTAGCAGAAATCCGGTCAAGTAATAATAGGTTTCTTGATATTACTATCAAATTACCTGAGCAGCTAAAAAAATTTGAAAATAAGTTAAGAGAGATAGTATCCATGCATGCATCTCGAGGAAAAATTGAAGTTCGGCTTAGTTTACAGCCTACAAGGAATGACGGTAGCGGACTAAAGCTAAATAAATTAAAAGTTGACGAGCTTATCGATTTACAAAACGAGGTGTTGGCTTCATTTGAAAACTTAGAAAAATTAGGAGTAAGCGATGTATTGAAATGGCCAGGGGTTATTCAAGATTCCTTTCTGAGTGAGAATATCGATCAACAGAAGTTAACAGAAATTTGTGAATCTGTTTCAAAAGAATTTCAGAATTTTACGGAAAGGGAGGGTTTGCAACTTATAAAGCAGATAATAAGTTGTGCCGACGAAATAGATACGCTTGTCCAAAAAGCGGAGAAGATTGCGCCATTAGCCGCTGAAGCAATGGTAACCAAAATTTCCACACGACTATCAGATGCGTTAAAAGAAATAAATTTAAAGAAACCAGTGAGTGCAATGGGAAATCAGACTTCAGAAAGGAGTAATCAAAATGGGGATAATGAGTTTATCGTAGCTATTCATGAAAGAATTCGATTAGAGGCATCGATGAGTGCAATTAAGGTTGATGTATCCGAAGAATTAGAGAGAATTAAATCTCACATGGTTGAGCTGAGAAACGTATTAAGTAACGATAATGTTTTAAAAGGAAAGAGATTGGATTTTCTGTCCCAGGAATTGCACAGAGAGGCAAACACATTAGGGTCAAAATCATTTAATCAAGACCTGAATATGATTTCTCTGGATTTGCGAGTTTGTATAGAGCAAATCAGAGAGCAGGTGCAAAATCTTCAATAAATATTAATCAAGATGACTAAAGGACATTTGTTTGTTATATCCGCGCCTTCAGGAACTGGAAAAACGAGTCTTGTAAAAGCTCTCATCGAAAAGGACCCGACCATTATGCTGTCGATATCAACTACTACTAGAGAGCCTCGAGCTGGGGAAGTGGATGGTAAGGACTACTTTTTTGTTAAAAAGGAAGATTTTGATAAACAAAAAGATAATAATGAGTTTCTTGAATGGGCTTTCGTTTACGGAAATTTTTACGGAACGTCTGCCTCTTTAGTTAATGCCAGTATAAATCAGGGTAAAAAAGTCCTGTTAGAAATTGATTGGCAAGGTGCATTTCGGATTAAAGAGAAGTATAGTAAGAATCAGTTGACCCTGATATTCATAGTGCCTCCATCTCTCGAACATTTAAAAAAAAGGCTCCAGGAACGAGGGCAGGACGAAAACAATGTCGTTTTAGAAAGATTAGCACTCGCCGAAGAAGAAATGGAAAAATCAACTGATTTTGATTATATTATTATGAATGATGATTTTGATTCAGCGGTACGCGAACTTCATCAGATAGTGAACCGGAGTATTTGAAAGGAGAACCTGCTAATGGCTAGAATAACAATTGAGGATTGCTTAGAACAAATACCAAACAGATTTGATTTGGCCTTGTCCGCAACATATAGAGCTAGGCAGTTAGCGCAAGGATCTGTCCCAAAAATCGAAACTAAAGATAAACCGACAGTCGCAGCTTTGCGAGAAATTGCTGGAGGCCACGTTGGAATCGAGATGCTTAGGAAGGTTCCACTCTAGGGAATTAATTGCCAATATTTAAAAGAAAAATCTCTGACGAACTCCTTAAAGCAACTTACTATTTATCCAGGTCCGACAGAGCAAAATTAAAAAGAGCGATCTCGTTTTGTGAGAGCGCTCACGTGGGCCAGTTTCGAAAGACAGGTGAGCCATATTCGAACCACCCAATAAATGTTGCGCTTATTTGTGCAGGTTGGAAACTCGATGTTGAAGCTCTGGTAGCCGGACTTTTACACGATACCGTTGAAGACACAGCAACGAGCTTGCAAAGTATCTCAAACTTCTATGGGGACAAGATCGCTGAACTTGTAGATGGCTTATCAAAAGTGGATAGACTTGTCTACAAAAGCTATGAAGAAAAAACTGCAGAAAATTTTCGAAAAATGCTTTTGGCCACGGCTGCAGATGCTCGAGTTATCTTGATAAAACTTGCCGATAGATTACACAACATGCAAACTTTAAGTGCGTTATCTGAGAAAAAAAAACGTAGGATTTCAAAAGAGACGCTCGAAATATTTGCTCCAATCGCCCATCGACTCGGTTTTAATGAAGTGTATCGCAAGTTGGAAGATCTTTGTTTTGCAAATCTGTACCCAAAACGATACGGGGTACTCAATAAAGCAATTTCTAAAGCTAGAGGGAATCGTAAAGAAATTATCACAGAACTTCAAAAAAAAATCATACATCATATCCCTAGCTTCGGTGTAAAAGGCAAAGTGTTTGGAAGGGAAAAATCGTTATACTCGGTTTACTTAAAGATGAAAGAAAAAAGGGTCAGCTTCGCAGAAGTATTTGATATTCATGGGTTTAGAATTGTTGTTAATAATTTAACCGAATGTTATTTATGCCTCGGAGCCTTGCACAAACTGTTCAAGCCTATACCTGGGAGATTTAAGGACTATATCGCGCTTCCCAAGTCAAACGGGTATCAATCCTTACATACCGTTGTAATGGGACCTTACGGGACTCCTTTAGAATTGCAAATTAGAACGGAGAGAATGCACAGTTTATCTGAAGTAGGGATTGCTTCACACTGGCTATACAAAAAAAAGGAAAAAGATACATCTCCATTGCAGTTTAAGACGCATGAGTGGATGAAATCTCTTCTCTCAGTGCATAAACAAACAGCTGCTCCCTCAGAATTTATAGATTACTTGAAAATAGATTTATTTCCGGATGTTATTTACGTCTTTACTCCTCAAGGAGAAATTATTGAACTGCCTAGAGGATCGACACCAGTTGATTTCGCCTACTCCATCCATAGTGATGTTGGAAAAAATTGTACAGGTGCGAGAATCAATAATCAGAATTCTCCACTCGATACAAAATTAAAAAATGGAGATGTTATATCCGTTCTGCAAAACTTAAATGCAAAACCTGATCCATCATGGCTTACCTTTGTGAGGACCTCAAAAGCTCGCGCTGCCATAAGAAATACTTTGAAGAAAGAAACTCATGAACGTGTCATTGCTTTTGGGAAGAAACTTATGTTGCATGCGATCAATGAAATGAATGAGAAAATAGTTTTTGATAAGGACGTTCCGTGGAAATCATTGTTATTTGAATTAAATTTGAAAAGTAGAGACGAGCTATTTGAAAAAATTGGGCTCGGCTATCTCTATGCCGACGCGGTTTTACAACGGGTTCTAATAATTCGTAAATCAAAATCCCTACCCTCAGTATTTTCATCCGATGCTAAACAAAAAATTGAGCTCTCTATGCAGCATTTAACAGATGCTACAAGATCAATATCTATTAACGGCAATGAGGGTCCAGCAGTTAATTACGCGGCTTGTTGCTTTCCGATTCCAGGGGATGCTGCTCATGGTTATCTTTCAGGAGGGAAGGGTTTAATAATACATAGAAAAATTTGTGCTGGTTCCGTCAAGCAGAGGGCGAATGACCCAGCGAGATGGATAGATATCATTTGGGAGGAAATACATGATACACAGTTTACTTGTTATCTTTCCCTCCAGGTCGAGGAGTCTCCCGGTGTTCTGGCAAAAATCGCCTCTGCTATTTCCATCACTAAAAGTAATATTGTTGATGTGTCAATCAACCGTCATAAAGGTTCTCACTTTTGCACACTGAAGATAGGTCTAGAGATTACGCACCGAGTTCATCTTGCCGAAGTTTTGCGCAATATCAGAAAAGTCAGTGCACTAGCTAAAGTTACAAGGCTTACTAAATCATAATTACTTTTTTTTGGGTCTAAATGATTTGCAAACATCCGCGTTAGTTATTATAACCGGGCCTCCGATGAGCTCAATACCATAGGGCACTGCTGCAAAAATGCCTGGAACTTCCAGTTTTCCGGTCTTACTTCTTACACCCTCAAGCGTTTCTTGAATAGCCCTAGGTTGACCAGGTAGATTGATTATCAAAGAGGATTTTCTAGTGACAGCAACTTGCCGGGAAAGAATTGCTGTTGGTACGAAGTTTAATGATATCTGTCTCATCTGCTCTCCAAATCCTGGTAAAACTTTTTCACCAATTTCAAGCGTAGCGTCTGGAGTTACATCCCTAGGAGCTGGCCCAGTGCCTCCGGTGGTAAGCACTAAATCACATTTCTCCTTGTCCACTAATTCAATAAGAGTCTCTTTTATCAACACTTTTTCATCAGGAATGAGCCTTTCGACTATTTTAAACGGGCTGGTAACAGCACGTTCCAACCATGACTTCAGGCAAGGAATACCCAAATCCTCATAAACGTTGTTACTAGCACGATCACTTATCGAAACAAGACCTGCTTTTAATTCTGACAAATTTCCTGGTTTCACCATTATAATTTACATATGAATACAGAGCAAAAATCGAAGTTTATCTATACTTCTTCAGAGCTGAAAATGATAGCACAGAATATGCTCGACTTTGCACATGAGTCTGGGGCAGTCCAGGCGAGTGTTGATATTACAGAAGATTATGGGTTTTCAGCGCAAGTTCGACTGGGTCAGCTTGAGACTAGCGAAAGTAGTAGAGAAAAGTCGGCTAGTGTAACAATTTATAATTCGGGCAGAAAAGGCTTTGCCGAAACGTCTAATTTTGAACTTGATGCAATTAGACAAACTGTTTTGAAAGCCAAAGATATTGCAAACTTTACTAAACCGGATAAATTTTCGGGATTGCCAGATAAAAAGGACTTGGAGTTCAGACCGAGAAATGATCTTCAACTCTATTACCCGTGGAATATTACTATAAAAGATGCGATAAATATAGCTGCTAGGTGTGAAGACAGCGCTTTAAAGACTGACAAACACATAAAAAATTCCGAAGGAGCGGCGATCACGATTCATCACAGCAATTTTTTTTCTGCAAACTCTTTGGGATTTGAGGGCGGTTATAAACAGAGCCGACACACCATCTCCATTGCCCCAATCGCAGCTAGAAATGGGGAAATGGAACGTGATTATTGGTATTCATCGGACCGAAACTATGACAAGCTGGCCAGTCCCGAGGATATCGGTCGCCATGCGGCGCAAAGAGCTCTTTCAAGAATTGGTTCACAGAGAATTTCCACCTGTAAATCGCCAGTCCTCTTTGATGCCCCAATTGCAGCGAGTTTATTGGGTTCTTTTGTACAAGCTATTAGTGGTAGTTCATTGTATAAAAACTTAACTTTTTTAGATAAAAGCTTGGGAACCAAAGTTTTTCCGGAATCTATTTGTATTGATGAAAATCCTTTTTTGACTGGAGAAATGGGTTCAGCACCTTTTGACGATGAGGGTGTTAAAGTCAGACCTCGATTGGTAGTTGAAAATGGAGTAGTGAACGGCTACTTTTTATCAAGTTATAGTGCAAGACGATTAAACATGGAATCGACTGGTAACGCTGGTGGTTCACATAATTTAAGGATTTTTGACAAAAATAATGTGGACAAACGAACTCTAACTGAGATGTTAAGATTAATGGGAAATGGATTATTTGTAACCGAATTGATGGGTCAAGGTATTAATATGATTACAGGTGATTATTCTAGGGGAGCTTCCGGTTTTTGGATCCAGAATGGAAAAATTGCATTCCCGGTATACGAGATAACAATAGCTGGTAATTTGTTAGAAATGTTCCAAAATATCGTTGCGATTGGGAATGATGAGTACCGAAAGGGCGCAAAAACTACGGGTTCTATATTAATTGAAATAATGACAATTGGCGGCAAGTAATTAATTAGCATTCACTCTACTATTTTTTCTTCTTTCCCCTTCCGTAAGCGAAGACTTACGAATTCTGAGAGATTTTGGAGTTATTTCCAAAAGCTCATCGTCCCCGAGAAGACCAAGACCTTTTTCCAAATTTAGCTCCATCATATTCTTTAATTCAATATGTTCATCCTTACCAGAAGCTCTTATGTTAGTTAATTTTTTACCTTTTATAGGATTTACTATAAGATCGTTCGGCCTAGCATGTATCCCTATTATCATTCCTTCGTAAACCTCAGTCCCCGGAGCAACAAATAACCTGCCCCTTTCCTGTATTTTCCACAAAGCATATGCGTTAATAATACCGGTTTCCTGAGAGACAAGTGCACCATTTTTTCTCTGGTTTGCGAGAGAAGATATTAAATCATATTTTTCAAAACTATGAGAAAAAATTCCCGTCCCTTTAGTAATTGAAGTAAGTTGTCCGTGGAATCCAATTAGAGATTTTGTACTAATGCAATACTCCAGCCTTGTTCTGTGCTCATTAACATTCACTATATTACATAACTTCCCCCCTCTTTCTCCCAGACTTTTCATAACAACTCCCTGAAACTCAATATCAATCTCGATAATTAAAGTTTCAAAAGGTTCTAGTAGTTTGCCATCCGACCCCCTTTTATAGACAACTTTTGGCTTAGATACGGACAATTCAAATCCTTCTCTCCTTAAATTTTCAATCAAAATAGTTAGATGCAATTCTCCTCTTCCAAAAACCTCAAAAATTTCTGCTTCATCTTTAAAGTTGACTTTCAACGCTAAGTTTGTAATTAATTCTTTCTTTAACCTCTCTCTAATCTGTCTGCCAGTGACAAATTTCCCTTCCTTACCCGCGAACGGTGAGGAATTAACAAAGAAATTCACACCTAAAGTCGGTTCATCTACTTTTAAGATTGGAAAAGGTTCTGGATCGCCTGGGTCGCAGAGAGTGGCTCCGATTTTGATATCATCAATTCCATTAATTATGACTATCTGTCCAGCCTCTGCTTTTTCAACGCTTACCCTATCAAGCCCCTTAAATATCTGTATTGAGCTCACTGTCAATTGTTCGCGGGTCCCAGTCTCGCCTTCGAGAGCAATTAAGTTATCCCGCAAGGATACTTTTCCCCTTGATATTTTTCCAATACCAATTTTGCCTAGATAAGGTGAGTAGTCAATTGCAGAAATTTGCATCTTAAAAGGTCCTTCGACGTCACCACCAGGTTCAGGAATTTTCTGCACGATTTCTCTCAGCAAGTCTCCCATATCATTTTTCTGGATTAACGAATCAACAGTAGCGAATCCCTGTATTGCTGAGGTATAAATAACCGAAAAATCTAACTGCTGTTCACTTGCACCTAGGTTAGCAAAAAGTTCGAATGTTTGATCTATTACCCAGTCAGGACGGGCCCCGAGTTTATCAATTTTATTTATCACGACGATTGGTCTCAAACCGATCTGAAGAGCCTTGTTTGTCACAAACCGCGTTTGTGGCATTGGTCCTTCGACAGCATCTACTAATAACAACACTCCGTCTACCATTGATAAAATTCGCTCTACCTCCCCGCCAAAATCAGCGTGACCCGGAGTATCGACTATGTTAATGTGAACAGTGTCAAACACAATTGAACAATTTTTTGAAACGATTGTTATTCCTCTTTCCCTTTCCAATTCATTTGAATCCATTACCCTGTCAAGAATAGTTTCGTTATCCCTAAAAACCCCAGTTTGCTTTAAAAGCTGATCCACAAGCGTCGTTTTTCCATGGTCCACGTGCGCGATTATAGCTATATTTCTTTTGTCCATTTACGTTAACTTTCTCATATTTTTTAAACCTATCAATCTTTTAGGAAATATTTTGTTTCCCTTTGTTTCCGCTAACCCTATAAATTTTTTTTCATCGTCATACAATCTCAAGACTATATTATCCGCAACCTTTTCGAATTCAAATGGAGCTTCAATCTCCACACCATTAACGATTTTTCCCAACTGCTTTTCAGACAAGTAAAGGCTTCTAAAATCCTTTAAAAATAAATCAACAGGTCTGATATACTTTTCGTCGAGAATTTTCTTACCAAATCGTTTTAAGTCTTGTGTCATGTTATCTAGTGTGAAAGCATCCCTTAAGGAAAATTCCCCAACTGCACTTCTTTCTAAATTTGTAATATGGGCGCCGCACCCCAGCATTTCGCCAATATCCGTAGCCAACGACCTGATGTATGTTCCTTTTGAGCAAGTAACTTTTAATTCTAAACGTGGACCTGTTAGTGCAACTAGTTTCAGATCAGTGATTTCAACCTGTCTGACAATTTTGTCAGTAGTTATCCCCCTTCGAGCAAGTTTGTACATCGGAACTCCTCTAACTTTAACCGCAGAATATGACGGTACTGTTTGTGAATATTTGCCGGAAAATTTTTTTAACACCTTCAAAATTTCCCCTTTGGTACAAATAATATTTTTCTCTTCCAGGACAGTGCCCGTCTTATCACCGGTATCAGTGGATACTCCCAATAATAACTCCGCATTATAAGTTTTATTTTTTTGCAACGAGAACGACCCGAACTTAGTACCTTCTCCGATTAGAATAGGTAATACCCCGGTAGCTATTGGGTCTAGGGTTCCGCCATGTCCTACTTTACACTGGACAATCTTTTTTACATCCCTAACTACTCCAGCTGAAGAAATTCCTGCCTTTTTATTAATGAAAATAATACCGTTTAGGCTCATCTATTTCAACAGTAAAACCAAGGTATTCGATTCACTCACCAATCTTAGCAAGCAGCTCGTTAATCCTACCACCATTTGCGAGAGAGTTATCTAACTTGAAAGTAACGTCTGGAATTCTGTAACATGTAAGCTCTTTCCCCAACTGCATCCTGATAAATTTTCCCGCAGATTCCAAACCAACCCGAGCTCTGTTAATGTTGTCCTTCGACCATGGATAAACACTATAGTAGATTTTAGCGATAGAAAGATCGTGTGTAATCTCAACATCAGTCACGGTAATTGTCTTTAGTCTTGGATCTTTTACCTTCGCTCTAACAATTTCTGAAACAGCTTTTCGAATATGATCTGCAATTTGAAACCCTCTTTTAGAACGAAAATTGAATTTATTAGAGTGCTCTCGCAATTTCCCTTACCTCAAAGACTTCCAATTGATCTCCCTCTTTGATATCGTTATAGCCACGCAGGGTTAATCCACATTCGTAGCCCTCTTTCACCTCTTTAATATCATCTTTAAACCGTTTCAACGATTCTAACTCTCCCGTCCAGATAACGACATTTTCTCTTAACAATCTGACAGAGGCGCTCCTTTTCACGACTCCTTCAAGTACCATACATCCTGCAATTTTTCCCAGTTTTGAAACCTTAAAAACCTGTCTAATTTCAACTAATCCGGTTACTTCTTCTTTTATCTCGGGAGCAAGCATGCCCTGTAGAGCATCTTTAACATCCTTTACTGCATCGTAAATTACATTGTAATACCTTATATCGATATCGTTTAACTCTGCTAATCGTTTGGAAGTAGAATCAGCTCTAACATTAAATCCTATTATGACAGCCCTGGATGCTATTGCTAGATTAACATCTGATTCGGTTACAGGTCCTACAGCAGCATGCACTAATCTGATCTTAATCTCTTGATTGGAAAGTTTTTGCAGGGATAGCGATACAGCCTCCTGTGAACCATGGACATCTGCTTTAACAATTAACGGAAGATCTTTATTTTCCCCCCCCATATTTTCAAAAACATTCTCCAACTTTGCGGCTTGCTGTTTTGCTAGACGAACGTCACGAAACTTCCCCTGCCTGAAAAGAGCAATTTCTCGTGCTTTCTTTTCGTCCCCCAGAACCAGCAGTTCATCACCCGACTGAGGAACGTCAGTCAGACCTAAAATCTCCGCTGGTATTGAAGGCCCTGCTGACTCGATTTGCTTGTTATTCTCATCTAACAAAGCCCTCACTCTACCAAAAGAAGCGCCGGCTAAAACGACATCCCCTTTGTTTAACGTACCGGCTTGAACTAATACAGTCGCCACAGGGCCTCTTCCTTTATCAATGCTAGCTTCAACAATTAGACCTTTCGCCATGGACTCAACTGGTGCTTTTAGCTCGAGAATTTCTGCTTGCAGAAGAATATTTTCCAGTAACTCGTCCAAGCCTTTACCGGTCTTTGCTGAAACCGGAACAAAAGGCGAATCCCCACCAAAGTCTTCAGGAACAACTTCTTCGGCAATTAATTCGCTTCTGACTCGTTCTATATTTGCCTCTGGTTTATCAATTTTATTCACTGCAACAACAATTGGAACCCTGGCGGCTCTTGCGTGAGCGATAGCCTCTTTTGTTTGAGGCATAACTCCATCGTCCGCGGCAACCACCAAAATGACAATATCCGTAGCATTTGCACCCCTAGCTCTCATTGCTGTGAATGCCTCGTGCCCGGGTGTATCAAGGAACGTCACAGTCCCCTTTTTACTGACCACGTGATATGCGCCAATATGTTGGGTGATCCCCCCAGCCTCACTATCAACAACCTTTGTTCTTCTAATCAAATCTAACAACGAGGTTTTCCCATGGTCAACGTGGCCCATAATTGTTACGACCGGCGGTCTCGGCCGCAACTCAACATTTTTCATGGAGCTGTGTTCACTTTCTTCTAAAAATAACTCGGGGTCGTCAAGTTTAGCAGCAATAGCTTTATGACCCATCTCTTCCACCACTATCATAGCGGTCTCCTGATCAAGCACCTGATTAATAGTGACCATTTGTCCCATATTCATAAGCACTTTGACTACTTCACCTCCCTTGAAAGCCATTTTATGAGCTAAATCTGCTACTGAGATAGTTTCAGGCACATTAACTTCACGAACCACGAATTCAACATTGCTATTTTGCTCATCTTGTTTTTGGGAGTTAGTGGTTGGTTTGGGTTTTACCTTATGAGGACGCCAACCTCCTGTACCACCTGACACATCTCCTCGAGTCTTCATTGTTCTTTTCTGTCTCTGTTCTTCCTTCCAGGTAGAAGATAATTTTGTAGCTTTGACAGATTTTTCACTTTTCTTTGCTTTGGCGTTTTGTTTTTCACGATCAACGGGGAGCGTAACCTTTAACGTTGTTTTTTCCTTCCCGGCTTTACTGTCTTTAGTTTCTTTTTCATCATTTTTAGTCTTTTTCTCGCTATCTTTTTCCGAGGTCATGAAAGCATTTATTTCAGCAACCTCCGAATCAACATTAGATCTTCCAACCTCCTCCTCCTGCGCGACAGTACCGCTATTCAAATCCTTTTCCCCCTCGCTCGGAACAATGTTAGCAGTTTTACTTTTTGCCAAACCTGTCTTCTTCTCAATTTTTTCAGTAATTCCACGACTCTCAATTTCGGCTTTTTCCTCAAAACTTTCATTTAATGACTCATCCTCCCCAAAAGCTTCCTGAGCAGAATCATTTGTCAATTCAGTCAAATTGTCTTCATAAGATTTCTTCTTCACAAATACTCTTTTCTTTCTCACCTCAACCTGAATAGTTCGTGATTTTCCCGATGGATCCGCCTGCTTTATCTCCGATGTCGTCCGTTTTGTCAAAGTAATCTTTTTTCTTCTAACGGAACCTGCGGTTTGCGAATGAGCATTTCTAAGTGTTAATAAAAGTTTTTCTTTATCTTCCTCAGATATAGTATCCAGCCCCGACTTTTTGGGTACTCCGGCAAGAGTTAGTTGATCGAGTAATGTATCCACGGGTACTTTCAATTCCGCAGCGAATTCTTTTACGCTTGTATTAACTGACACTCGAACCCTCCCCACTACCGGCGTTGACGTTTTCTCCCTCAGAATCAAACCAATGCGCTCTTGCCTCCATAATTAGGGTACTCCCTTCGTCCCGATTAATGTTTATAAGCTCAACTAACTCATCAACCGATAACTCTGCCAGATCATCCCTAGTAAGAATTTTACAATCAACCAATTTTGCCGCTAACTCATTTGACATTCCAGAAACCTCAAAAAGATCAGTATCCGTAGATTGAAGTTTTTCCTCAGCAACCAACGCTTGTGTTAATAAAAAATTTCTAGCCCTAGTCCTAAGCTCACTAACAGTATCCTCATCAAAAGCTTCTATCCCCAACATCTCAGAAACTGGAACATATGCAATCTCGTCCATACTAGTGAATCCCTCATCTACGAGAACAGAGGCAACCTCTTCATCTACGTCAAGTTTCTCGATAAATAACTGCAAAACATCCTTTCTCTCTAAAGCAGTCTTTTTCTCTGATTCATCAGCAGTAAGAATGTTAATCTGCCAGCCCGTTAGCTCAGATGCAAGCCTGACGTTTTGTCCCCCTCTCCCTATCGCAACTGCAAGCTCACTCTCTTCTACAACGACATCCATTGACTTCCCTTCTTCGTCAACCACAATTTGGCTTACATTCGCAGGAGCCAACGCACCAATTACAAACTCAGCCGGGTCCTCTGACCATAAAACGATATCAACACGCTCTCCTGATAACTCATGAGTGACCGCTTGTACACGACTACCACGAACCCCTACACATGTTCCGATAGGATCAATCCTAGAATCTGAGGTATGAACCGCAATTTTTGCCCGTACACCTGGATCTCTGGAAGCGGATTTTATGGTCATTAAGCCCTGCTCAATCTCAGGCACCTCCAGCTCAAACAATTTCATAATTATTTCGGGACATGTCCTGGACAGAATAACTTGCTGTCCACGTTGTGCCCTGTCGACTTTCAACATGTAAGCCCTTACTCTGTCGCCCGGACGGAGATTTTCCTTCGGAATGATTTGATCCTTCGGTAAGCGAGCTTCAATTTTTCCAGCCTCAATAATAATATCACCTCTATCCATTCTTTTTACAGTGCCAGAAATAATTGCTTCACCTCTTTCTAAAAAATCATTTAAAACTTGTTCCCGTTCGGCCTCGCGAATTTTCTGTGTAATAACTTGCTTAGCAGCCTGTGCTCCGATCCTGCCAAATTTTTCAGCTTTAAGCTCTTCCTCAATGTAATCTCCAATTTCGATATCGTCGATTTGCTTTCTTGCTCCATCCAATGTTATTTCTGACTCATCATTTGTGAATTCAGCATCCTCAACAACTCTCCATCGACGAAACGCATCATATTCTCCGTTAGATCTGTCTATTCTCACAATAATGTCGGAATCATGTGGAAATCTTTTTTTTGTCGCAGACGCTAATGCACTTTCCAAAGATTCAAAAACAATTTCTCGTTCAACATTCTTTTCCCTGGCTATTGCGTCTACTAGGATTAAAACTTCTTTACTCATATCTTCTACCTTTAAGGATAGTTTCTCCAACTAGGCGGGCTGATGATAGCTCCCTGATAGAGAAAGCAAGAATAAGATTTTTTTTTGTATCCAACAATTCAAGAGCAAATTTTGAATCCAAATCGTTATCATCTCCATTCATATTATCCTTGATTAAAATGCCTTCAAAATTTTTGATTTTATCAATTGGTTCCTTGAGACAAATCTTTATTTTAGAACCAACAAACCTTTCAAAGTGAGATGGTTTGGTTAACTTCCTGTCAATTCCAGGTGACGATACTTCTAATCTTTCAAAAAGCAGTTTCTCTACAGGCAATTGATACAATAATTGTCGGGTCAGTAACTCGCAGTCCTTCACGCACACATCTCTTTCACTCCCAATGAGATCGATGAAAACACGAACTAATCCGGATTGGCACAGCTCAAGGTCAACGAGCTCATAACCCATTCCAGTTGCAATTTCAGAAACCACAGTGTTCCATCTGTCTAACAACAATAGTTTTCCCCCTAAAATTAAAAAAGGGCAACACGCCCCTCCCCTTATTTTAATTTAAGGTTGAAATTTCAGCAAGATATAGTTAGTGATGTCCCGAGGCCTTAATTTTACGCGGATTCCTACTCGTCCTCCTTTGCCTGTTCGGCGATCTAGATTTTTTGTTTTTCAATGCCCCAGGCACCGTCTCGGTAGAATTTGTGGCAGGGCCCCAAGAGGTTTGTAGAGGATCCGGACGTTGCCCAACACGTTTTGCTTTACGCATTGGGCCACCCAACTTTGATAAATGAGCATCATCGTTTTTTGGTTGCGAATCGTCGTCTCCCGTGCCATAGACCTCTGAATAAGCATTCGATTTTCCAACGTCATTGTAATTGACAGAGTTGGTTTTCTGATAAAAATTCGATTTCCTAGCACCTGACCTCGTGCCTCTAGTTTGCCCTAGCGAGGAGGCCCCAAAGTTTACCCCAGAGCTGTCGGATGATCTTCCTTTCCTCCGGGACATACTTTTTTTCGAACCAACCTGTTTCATACCGACGGTCTTTAATAACGCTTCAATAGCCTTTGTAGATAGTTCAGTTGATCTACCACGCCTAAGATTCTCCGGCAGTGAAACAATTCCGTACCTGATACGAATAAGCCTGCTGACGGTCACATCAACAGCTTCAAATAATCTACGGACTTCTCTTCTCTTGCCTTCAACCATTAACACTCTAACCCAAACATTTGCCCCCCCACCGCCAACGACTTCAAGTTTTTTAAACTGTGCTAACCCTTCTTCAAATTCTATTCCCGCCAAAAGTTTTTCGATTTTTTCACCAGAAATATCTCCGTACAAACGGACAGCATATTCTCTTTCTATCTCATTTCTAGGATGCATGAGGCGATTAGCTAAATCTCCTGAATTGGAGAAAAGGATAAGACCCTCAGTATTAATATCTAACCGTCCAACAGCAATCCAACGGCCTCCTTTTATTCTTGGAAGGTTTTTAAACACTGACGGTCTTTTTTCTGGGTCATCTCGAGAAACTATTTCACCGATAGGTTTATGGTACGCAAGAACCCTTATCGGAGGGGGGTCGATTTTAACTTTTAATAATTTCCCATTTACCCGCACTTGATCATTATGCGTGATTCTCTGACCGATATGGGCCGGTGTTCCATTCACCGATATTCTACCTGAGAGGATAAGATCCTCCATTTCTCTTCTAGAACCCATTCCTCCATCAGCAAGTACCTTGTGTAACTTTGGTGAATCCGTCTCACGCATTTTTTTAAAATTTTTTCTACCGTGCTTTGAATTTCCATTGTCGATTGTGATAGAAACCGACTTATCAAATTCAGATAAAAATGGAATTGAATTATCAGGAGTTTCTTCTGTCATATTAGCCTATCGTTTTCTGAATTTTCCTCTGTTTGGATCTCATTTTCAGTTGCTGCCGGTAGGTCCTGTATCGAATGCAATCCGAGGTCTGCTAAAAAACGTTTCGTTGTAGCATATAATAGAGGTCTGCCTAAAACATCTTTTCTTCCAACTGATTCCACCCATCCCTTTTCTTCTAGATTTCTTACTATCTGTGAAGACACACTAACTCCTCTTACGGCCTCAATGTCTGCGCGAGTCACAGGCTGTTTATATGCGATAATTGCCAAAGTTTCTAATGTGGCCCTGGAGTATTTTGCCGGACGATCAGAGTACAATTTTTGGATGTAACCTGAAAATTCCTCTTTTGTTTGAAAACGCCAACCTAAAGAAGTAGAGACTAACTCCAGCCCCCTTTGTTTCCACTCTTCCTGAAGCTCCGTTAGGCAACTTTCGATCATTCTTATTCCCGGTTCACTATTGAATATAGCATGCGCCTTTTTCAGTGTTAAAGGCGTTTCGCTAGCTAGAAGCAACGCTTCCAGGATAATTTTTACCTGTTTGCTGTCCAACGTTCTTCCATCGACGTCCTCATAACATTCTATTTCCTACTGATTTGTTTCCCAAATTTGTTCAACGTTTCTATATACATCTTGCTTACTGCTGCTATCGCAGCGTCATCGTTTTCCTCAGGGGGCGGATCGTTGTTTAAATATTTCCTATAAAAAGCGCCCTTGTATGTAATCTTAATTTTGTCCGAATCAATTTGCTCTACACGCAATCTCCCACTGTAATTATTTACCGGAATAATTCCGGGCTTTTTAAGCCTGTACTTCAACAATTTTTTTTCCGGGTCAAGCGCCAATATTTGAATAACACCGGGTCCACCAGCAAACATCGATACTGGCTGGAGGTCTTCCCCTTTACTCTTTATCGATTTGTATTGCGAATGCCAGTCTCCAATTTTAGCCAAATTAGAAATGAGCGACCATGCCTTGCCTGCCTCCCCATTTATAATAACACTTTCAGACACTTTCTGCCTAGTTGGACCGTGTCCAAACAAAAGACCTGGAAATATCAAAAACAGTATCATCTTGAAAAATCTAATTTTGTTCACGCGTTTCCTCCAAATATAGTCAAAACCATTTCATTCCTGAAAAATGAAGTTTCCAAAGTTTCGTGGGTTTTCACCGGTTGACGCAGAGCTCGTAATAGATTGATCACCTTGATCAATCGCAATGATTTCTTCATCAAGCCAGCTCACAAAAATTATATATGAACCATAGGTATTTATTCCTTCAGGAAAACTTCCAGAAGCAAATGTTTTTTCTACAACGTCAGACTCTGTATTTATTACTGAAATAGAATCAGAATATTGATTTGTCACGAATGCCTTTCGTCCATCATAAGAAAAAGTGATACAGTAAGGTTTTTTACCAACGCTAACTTTTGTTTTTTCACGTCGCTCGTTCAAATCAATAATCGAAACATCATTGCTTTGAACATTTGTTACGTACAAATAATCCTCATCGGGGGAAAGTTTTGTACCAAAGGGATGATCGCCAACCAAAATTTCATCAATAACTTTTTCCTCTGATAATGAGATAATAACAACGGAGTTACTGTCTCGATTGGCTACATAGATCTCGCCATTTTTTTTTGAAACCGAAATGCCGGCAGGAGCACGGCCGACATCAACGCATCTTGCATTTTGAGAGTCTAGCTGTATTATAGCGAGGCAGTTATTGAACCAATCTGAAACAAAGAGACGTTTGCCGTCGGGCGATACGGCGACGCCCAAACTGCTACCGTTTAACTTGATTGTTCTTTTTATCTCTAATGCATCCACATCTATAACACTAATTTCTGAACTCTCGGTATTTGAAATATAAACTTCCCTATTTACACTGCTCACGGCGACTCCCGCTGGCGCATTACCAACTTCTATTTCCTTCAAAAGGTCAAATCTGCCGGTAAAACTAAAAACCGATACACTGTCACTACCTTGATTAGTAACGAAAATTTTTACGTCAGCCGCAACTGACCCAAAGAGGACAAAAAGAAGGATGTTGAGTGAAAATTTTATGAGTACCATTCATATTCTAAAAGTGGAACACATGATAGGGGCGAAGACGATTTACCTCGAAAACCTCTCCTCTCCAATAACAACGGACCCATCCGCCATTACCAATGGAACCCCATAACCACTAATTATTCTATTGATGTCATCTTGCCTACGAGAGATAAATGCTTCAACCATTTTTTTCCATGCCGGCTCACGATATCGCACAGCCATTGCTATTGAATAGTCAGTTCTCATCTCCTTATCACCAATTAATGGGACAAGCCTAATTTTTCGATCTTTAACCTGGGCGGATGAATATGCAGCGATTGGCCCCCAAGCAATAGCAAAGTCAATTTGGCCCCTGGCCAGATTTTTCTCAATTATCAAACCCGGATACTCATTTGGATCACTTTGCATCCTTACGAAGGGCATCATCTGGCCCGCGAATCCATTTTTTACCACCCAATCAGCCCCAGGAGTTCCCTGGAAAATTCCAAACTTTCTTCCATCAAGGTCTCTTCTATCCATAGCCAGGATATCGTCAGAGGACTTAACGTTTTTAAAAATTGGGGTATCCGGAATTACCATGACCCACGTCGATGTGTAGTAGGTTTTTGTACCCAAGGCACCCTCCGGGTCTGGAGAGGCTCCGATTGCTATGTCGCATGCGTAACCACTCTCGGAACGTGGGTCCTTTGAACGAATCGTATTCCGAAAAAATGCTAACCTTTGGGGAAACCACTTGTAATTAAGTTGCCACCCGAGATCGTTAGCAAATAGCTCCGCGATTTTATTTTCAAAACCTTCCTTCTTAATATTTGAAAGAGGCATACTGTTCGGGTCTGCGCACACTCTTAACGTCGTCCAATTGTCTGGTGTAACATCTTTAGAGTAGGCACTCCCCACAATACCGACAACCAGAGAAAATAAAAATACAGCTTTTGTTGATATCGTCACAAACATATTCTTATTTTTCGAATGTTCTCACTCGCCCCTTCGGTACTTTCCCATCCGACCTTCCTTTCAGATAAGAATAAAGAAGTTCGACTTTTTTCTTGCCGGTAGCCTTGTCAATTTTTTCTAAATGCGGGTGTCCGGGCATTCCCCGAGCGGCTCTTCCAACTATTAGAACTGTTTCAAACTCTTTCCACGATAGTACCTTAAGAGATTCGATAAGCGATGGACCAACCAAACCCTGCTGGTTTCTTCCGTGACATCGATCACAAGCGGCTGATCTCCATACTTTGAAGCCTTTCTCTGTCGCCGCATCTACTTTTCCGTCCTTCACCACGTACAAAGGTTTGTCAGCATGAACAATGCTCGTGGATAAAAACGCAACCACCAACCAACCAAACTTATCCATGATTCATCCTCCTTTTCCCAAGTATCTCATAAAATAAAAAAAAAAGATTTAGAATAAGGCAAATTTAGCGTATTCCCTATATGTTTTTACTCCTCAAACGCTGAGCAAAAACGATTAGTAAACACAGAATAGCGCACAACGCAAAAACATTGGAAATGTTTGTTTTAAATTTACTCCATGTAGCAAACTTATACTTATCCAATACATCTATCAGTGCTTTCGAAGAACTAAGTTTGTGATAATCCAGACTATGTTCATTGGCAAGCAACTTCAAATACGTTTCGCGCAATGACGTCATGTGTTCTTTTCCTGGCGTTTTTTGAAGATCTCTTTCTATATTTGGGTCAATTTTGGAGCCTGGTTCATCAACTAAAGTTTCAGAACTATCACTTCCCTTCCTTCCCAAAGAAAATTGATCTAACTGAAAAACATCATCCTCCCCCCAGAAACCAGACCTTTCTCCATCCCTGTTTACCTTAGGAATTCCTACCAGCTTACTTCCTCCAACTCCTATAATAAGACCAGAATTAATGCTATTTTTTTTATCAAACTTAGGACGATATTTAGCAGAAATTGGTGGAGCCTCATGTCCATCGGTAAAAAATACAATATGGCTTTTCCGAGCGATGTTACCGACCAAATTCAAAGAGTTAAAGAGACCTTTTGAAACTTCACTGTCACCCGCCCAGATAACCCCTGTATTCAAGTTTTGTATACTTTTCAGAATGTCAGAAAAATGTTCACAAACCTCTATCGGATCATAGAGTATGGTTGTTTGGTATCCAGCAAAAACGCCAAGACCAACGTATGTTCCGCAGGGTAGGCGGGGGATTGTATCAGACAATATTTTCTTCACAAACTCGAGACGAGAAATTGAATCGATACCGAGTTTTTTATCCTCGGCATTCATGCTCATCGTTACGTCTACGACAAATACGAAATTTTTCAATGGTCTGGGTAGATTCAATTCAATGTTGATCGCCGCGAGACCAAAAAATATCCAGCATAAAAATACAAGCCATTTATTTTTCAAAACGAAAAGCATAACTCAGAAACTTTTTGCAAGTAAGTAGCGAAGTCAAGGCATTCCGATAGCCTGCAACTTCATCGTTGTGACGGCCCTTTCTCCCCTCTCGGGTTTCATCGTATCGTCGTTAATATTAAAGTCCTTCTCGGGGGCCATCTGCAATGCCCTCTCTAGATTATACCTAGAGGCTCGATGCTCCGGAAAGAGCTCGAGAGCCTTCCTGTAAGTTGATTTTGCAAGCTCGAGATTGGGTACAATTAACTCTTCCTTAAAATTTTCGCTCGCATCAACAGCAGTGCGAAAATATATATTTGCACTATTAAATAGCGCTTTTGCTCTAATTTTATCGGAAACTTTTTCCTGAGATAAATCATTTAAAATCTTTAATGCCATATTTTTTTGGTCTCTTTTTAAATACAACTCTGCCATCGCGAATCTCTCTTCAGGAAAATCAGAATTTTCGGGCACATCACTGATGATGCGGTGATTTGCTTTTAGTATCTCACTCAAATTTAGTCCTTCTGTCGCAATCATAAACAGTAAAGTTAGCAGAATGGCCACAGAGATAAAAGTTAATTTTGTTCGCCTGGTAGTTCCCATCTATTTACCTCAAACATTGAAAGAATTAGAAACGGAGTAAAAAAAATAAACGCTAGCAAAAATGCTGTCTTCGATAATGACTCGGGCGGAATAATTACCTGAAATCTTGTAGGTAGCTTTTGTAGCTTGTCAATTTCTTCCAAAGCATTTTTTAGTTGATCATTATCAGACGCTTCATAGACTTTGTAAGGCACACCGATACTTTGAAAATATTTGTGGAGAAAGAACTCGGGAACCGCACCCGACCCCTCAGAGTCCATCTGACCCTCCGACAAGCCCGGACTGCCCCTTCCTCTCAAATAAATCCAATAAATAGAAACCTGATATCTATGTGATAACTCTGTGATTTCTTGCCTGGTTCTTGGATCAATCTGAGCGCCACCATCTGAGATGAGCATTAAAACCCTCGACGCGGTGTACGATCGATTTGCAAAAAAACTCAACCCCTCCAACAATACAGCGGCAATATCCGTCTCCGCTAAACTTTTGCCATGCACCGAAGCATTTATCGCTCCTTGTATTGAATTATGACTTCTAGTAAGTGGAAACAACCTTATCGGCCTTGATGAAAAATTTATCAAACCGAAAAAATCGTCCGGTCTCTTTGAAACGAAGTTCGATAAAACACTTTTGGCCGCTTCTTTTTTAGTCGTCATCTCCCTGGTATTAATGATTAGTGACCGATTCAAATCTACTTTTCCATATGGTTGATCCATACTCCTGCTTCTGTCTAAAAGTAAAACTATCTCTGCACCCAACCCTGTACTGACTGCAGTTCTTTGACCGTAAAATGGTCCGGACAATCCTAACAGACAAAAGATTAAAGTCAGTGTCAAAATCAGGCGCACCAGTAGCTCAATTAAGTTGCTTTCTTTCTTAATAGGTACAATTGGCAAATTTCTAACTTGAATAGGCGTCATCGGTAATTTAAACCACGGCAATATTGCTAAAGGTAGCATGCTTAAAACCCACAAATTTTCAAAATAAATCTGCATGTGATCAAGCCAAACCTTTCTCAATAAGTGATAGGTTATCCATCAACTTACAAAACCGCGTTTTCTGCTCCGTTGTATACCTGAATCCTTGCCCCCTGTAAAAATATTTTTGCGAACATAACAAAAAATATTCTAGCTCATCAACCAAAGGCAAAAACTGTGAGTTTTTTTTACAGACTTCTCTAATTTCATCAATGAAGATAGTTTTTTTAAACGTCGTGTTTAAGCAATTATGAAATATTCTCAGGCTCTTTTCTTCAAAATTTTTTTCCTCTGCGTTGACTAAAATTAAGACTTCCTTTCTGCCCAGCGTAAAGGGTAAATTTTTTTTTCTCATTATCCTCTCCCATGGGGCCCAACAGAAGATTAATAAAGAAAAAGGCACGAACGAAAACAACAGATAAATTCTTAACTTATTCTCTGTAAAGGTCGATGAGACCAAACCCAAATCCTCATCAGGTTGTATGTTTTCTAAACCTCCCATATTTGAAACCAGGCGCGGTGTTAGCGGTGCAATTGTCACTAGGAGTTTCGGAATTTTAATATTTTTAGGCTTCCCATCGGCAAAGATATTAACGTTTTGAGATGCTATTTCTACCATTGATGGAACTTTAGGAATATTAATAACCTGATAAGTTAATGAGAACATTGGCTTCCCTAATTTTGTACCTAAATCCTCTAAACTCACAATTGAAAACCATGTATCAATTCTCCCTAACCGAATTTTTTCCTTATCTAATTCCACATCTTTCATAGATTTAACTATGAAGACCCGTTCAATTTTATCTCCTAAAACGTAGCCGAATTGTCGTGGTTCTGTTATTTCGACAGCCAACTCTGCTTTTGCCGATGAAGCAAAAAATATCAATAATGGAAATAAAAGTCCCTGCAGAGCTACAAAAGAGAAAGACTGATTCATCTTGTCAAACGCCAAAAAAATATTTTGTTAGCTGTTTGGGATCAAAATTCCCCAAAATTTTTAACGGCTTGCAATTGAATTGCTGACAAAGTGAAAATAGCTGTTTATTCCGTTTATTATAATTTTTTTTCAGTGCGTCCCGAAAACTCTGTGTTAAAAGAACAAGTTTTTTTCGATGTGTTTCTGAATCACTTAAAAAACCAAAGCCGAATCGATCATAACCCGACTGCTCGACCTCGTCCTCAAGCATCAACGGAATTACCTGGTGCGACGTTGTACGACTAAGAAAATATGACAATAGGTTAAGTGACAGATGAAAATCCGAAATAAGAAATAATAAGCATTTCTCCTTTGGCAACCAATTTGGCACTTCCATTAATCCTTTATGCCCCCTTTCAGCCCTGTAAAAACTTAGTTTTAACCTTAATTCATCAGCAGTTAATGGAACTCGCTTAGTTGCGTTCAAAAACCAATCTTTTCTAAATTTGTTATCAAAGCCTATCAGACCAAACCGATCGCCATACCGCATTGCGGAATTTTTTACAGATGTAAAAATTTTTACCATCAAGTCTTCGCCATTTTGACGGCCTCTGAAGCTAACAGAAGCTGACAAATCAAAAATAGCATAAATGGAAACTGCTGATCTCTGCTTGAATTCTCTGACTAACCATCTTTCGTATGGATCAGTCACGCTTGCACGCAAATCCAACCTGCGCGGGTCAGGATATTGTTGTAAAGACACAAGCCGGTTATATTCCATACCCGAACCTCTAGACGAGCTTTTGTGGGAACCGGGCCGGGAACTCTTTGAAGAACCAAAAAGTTTGTACTGAAATTCCAGTGAGTTATCCATAACGTTAAGGAGAAGGAACTCTTTTTGTACAACAACTTATTAATTTCTCGACTATTTGCTTATGTTGAAATTCATAGTTAGGGAACAGAACAATCCTATGGGCCATGGTCTCTTGCAACCCCCCATGCAAGTCCTCGGGGATTAAGTCTAACCTGCCTGCGAGCCAGGCATTAACTTTGGCGGCTCGGATTAACATCGCCATACCTCTAGGGCTCGCCCCACTCTCGACAAGTTTATCTACCTTTAGACCGTCTATCTCCCGAACTCCTAAAGTTCCGGGGTCCCGCAGTGCGGTCCACAGACGAATTGCATATTCTTTCATAGGTTCAGATTCCTTCACATTGTCCTGAATTTTGGTCGCTATGTCATTTAATTCGTCGTAAGGAATAACTGCTGACGGCACATTATGAATAAGGGAATCGACGTCATAGAACTTATTGTTAAAAATTAAATCCTTTTGGATCGTGCTTTCTGCCGGCGTTTCAATTGATATTTCCATCAAAAAACGATCTTTTGCCGCAGAGGAAATTTCAAAAGTCTCCTCCTTTTCGATCCTATTTCTATCTGCAAACACCTGGAGATGCGGAAAACGGTGTTCCTTATTAAAAGCAGTTACGCTTCTTTCAGCCATTGCCCGTAACATGAGAGAATGTACCTGCGGACGTGCTCTGTTAATTTCGTTAAAAAAAAAAGTTGATAGCGCATTGCCATGTATCAAAAGGGGGCCGGGATCAACTTTAGGTCTTCCATCCTCGCTGATGTACGTGTGATAAATTAGGTCCGTCGGCATCATGTCGACACTGCCTTCAACTCTTTCATAGGACCCTCCCAACGCTCTCGCTACGGCCCGCAGTAGGGTGGTCTTTCCCACTCCTACATCTCCCTCTAGTAAAACATGCCCACGGGAAAAAATTGCAATAGTTAAAAGGTGAATCGCCTTTTCCTGTCCAACGATGGCAGATTTTATAGCGGTCTCAAACTGGGAAGCTTTTTGTAGCCAATCAGCTAACTTATTCTCAGACAACACTTTCCTTCCATAGATTTTTGCGAACTTAAGGAACAATATGGTTCCATGTAAATCTATAACGTAACAACGTTGAATGTCTTTAGCATGAAGATAACAGTATATTCCTTCCTTTTTTCCCTAGTAACCATAGGGATTTTCCTGATTTTGTTACTGGGTACTACCATTGCGGGGGCCGGTTCAGTCAATTCTACAAGCCCAAAGACAGGACTGAACCCAAAAGCTGAGATTACAAAGCCGGAAAAACTTCTTTTTCTTAAAAATCATTTGCAAGGGTTGCCGGCAAAATCTACTCTGACTTATAAATATTCAGGAGATGGCGAAACCATGAGAAACAAGGGCAAAAAAGTTGAATTGGTCTTTGAAAAAAAGGATAAAAAGATCATAGTTACTGGTTTTACGCAAATCGGAACAAAAATCAAGCCAATTGAAAAAATTTCTAATGCTGTAAGTAATCCTATAATTTTGCAGTTTCTTGAAGCAGACATAATTGAGATGCAGAAGCTTACGAAAGGGCAGCCTAACTATTTTCGAAAACGCATCAGGGCAGCTCTTGCCGAGGGACCGTTGATAAAGCAAGGAAAAAAACAATATAAGGGGGAGGCAATTGATGTTTTGCATTTTTCAATTGAACCATACGCCAAAGACCCGTTACGGTTTGAAGCGGGAAGATCAAAATATCGCCGTTATAGTAAAAAGAAATACATATTCTATATGTCAGACAACGTCCCAGGATATGTGCTCGGGATTGATTATGAAATTCCCATGAGAAGAAAGAAAGAAGGTGTTCAGAAGTTTTATGGCAGACAACAACTGAAATTACAGTAAAGCAGTAACTCTTTATTTCAAATTAGCGTCATCAGGTGTAACAGTTGCCGTCTCATCAGCACCACCTTCTGGCTCCTGTTCATCAGGTTTTTCTACGTTAGCGTCAGACACGACAATTGATGGAGCCTTTCCACAAACTATGAGGAAAATTCGTTCACTTACAGGATCTGATTCAATCGACTTCCAATCAAACTGTCCCTCGGTGTTTGCTACTCGCAATCTTCCCTTTGCCATAACGCCGGAATGATGATGTTTCAAAAATATGCGTTTCCGGGAGTTTTCACAATCATAATCCATTTGCGAAGATATTGACTGAGGCGGAACTCGCTTGATTTGGCGAAAATTTGTCAGCTGCCAGACTCTCGCAGTTTGTTCTTCAGATATGACAATTGAGTTTCTATCCAAAAAGTAAACGGCCTCTTTATCGACTGTCACTATTTCCCAATTTTTCTGAAGCTCAGCAATCGCTGAGCTCGACACCCCGAGACAGATAACCATCATCCACCTCACAACCTTATTTTTTATAAAAAATTTAGCCATATCCATGTATCGGTTAAACTAGACTCATCTTTAACAAACTTTCTAAAAAACTGTGAACAATAGTAAGGACCCTGATCCGAAAATCCTTAACTGTCTAGTAGACAAATTTAAAAATGGAAAATTCAATGAAGTTCTCACAAATGGTGAAGAAATTCTTGTGGATTTTCCAGAAAACGTTTTTGTTATGAATGTGCTGGGACTGGCTTGTTTTAACATGGGGAACAAAACCGATGCGGTCACATGGCTCAAACAGGCATATCAAAAATCACCAGCAAATATAGAAACAGCCAGCAATTTAGCATTGATACTTCAAAGTGAGAAAAATTATTCAGAGGCTATACCAATTTATGAAACCATACTTAAAAGCAAGTCAGATGTTCCAGAAATACTGTTTAATTATGCAGTGGCGTTAGACCAAGCAAACTTTTTAGTCAAAGCTGAGACTACTTATAAAAAAATAATTGATTTGAGAAAAGACTTCGGGCCAGCGTTTTATAATATTGGCTTATTAACTAAAAAAAGAGGGAACCTTGAACAAGCCATTAGCTATTTGGAACGAGCGGCTGAACTGATGTCAAATAATGCTGAGGTGCTCGCAGCACTAGGCAGTGTTTTAAAAGAAAATGGCGACTACGAAAAGGCCAAGGAAAACACACTCAGAGCTATAAGTATAAAGAAAGATGCTAGGTTTTACTTTAATCTAGCAACCGTTTTCCGAGACCAAGGAGATCTGGCTTCTGCCAAAGAACAGTACAATTTAGCTTTACATTTTAATAAAAACTTCCCTGAAGCATATAATAACCTGGGAGAAATTTTCAGAGACGAAGGAAAGTCTGAAGAAGCTACCGATTTGTTTGAAAAGGCTCTAAGCATTGATTCATCCTTTGGAAAAGCACGATATAATCTTGGCATCCTTTTTCAGGAAGAAGGTCGTTTTCTAGAAGCTGCAGATTCATTTTCCAAATCTAAAATCGATGACTGGAAAGCGCGTGTTTGTTATTGTTACTACAAAGGAGGATATTTAAAACAGTTCCTTTCAGAGTTCGAAACTACATTCGAATTGCCTCACTGGTCGCCTTTGCTTGCTAGTTTGTCTGCACATCACTCAAAAAGTTATGATATGCCCGACCCGTATAAGTTCTGTTCTGAACCCTTGAATTATGTTCGTAAACAAACCATCGACACGTTAGCTGAACCCAACAGTACGTTTCGAACAGAACTTATTAATCAGCTAAATGAATTAGAGATTGGCTCGAGGAAACAAGGAAGGTTGATAAATGGGGTGCAATCTGCGGGAAATTTATTGAGGAGAAAGGAAGAAATCTTTCGAATTCTTGCAGGGCACATTTTAGTTGAAATTGATAATTATATCGATGGGTTCGATAAAGATTGCGAGTTTTTGAAATCATTTCCCAAAACACCATCATTCCAAAGCTCATGGTTTGTTAAAATGCAAAACCAGGGGCACTTGACATCACATATTCACGAGACTGGTTGGCTTAGCGGCGTTGTTTACTTAAAAATTCCTGATAACCAAAATAACGACGATGGTAAAATCCAATTCGGAATTGATGGCGACTCGTACCCCAGCACAAGCGTTGATTACCCAAAAAAAATTATTGACATCAAAGAAGGGGACATTGTGCTATTTCCTTCTTCAGTATTCCACAAAACAATACCATTCAAGTCAAACCTTGAACGAATATGTATTGCCTTCGATATATCACCCCCAAAATAAACCTTATTGGCTTAATTGACAATTTGCACGCCGAATAATTGTCGGCGAGACCTCGATTTCAATCTTCAAGCTATTTTTTGCAAAAACAAGAGTTTGATTCTCCCCGTCCTTTCCGCGACAATTTTCGCCAGCCCATATCGTCTCCGAATCCTCGTAACAAATATTCCGCTCTGCTCCTAACGTTTCTACTTTGCTAGGAATTTTCATCAGATTTGACTTCTCAAAATAACTTCGATGAATGTAAAGTTTATAGTCATCTAATGTCCCTTTTGAATCTTGACACAAATATTCTTCCGAGGACATCAGAAAGCCTCCGCAGCCACCGAAAAAGGGGAAGGTAAATAAAATAAGACCCAAAAAAGTAGTTCTAGATAGCATATGGACCTCCTAAGAATATCTTAATCCTATCGATAACAAACATTAAAGTTGCTGAGTTCCATCCGATTATAAGCTTATGAAAGAAGAAGTGGAACCCGCTATTGCATTTTGTGAAGTTTTGCGTCAGCAACGAATCACTCGAGGATTAACTCACAAAACCTTAGGCCTGCGGACAGGTTTACCGGGAAAATATATTTATGATTTAGAAAATGGCAATGAGGAACCATTTTTAAAAACAACCCATAAACTGGCTGCTGGGTTGGGCTTTTCGACTTCTGGGTTTCTAAAGATTATTGAGCGCAGAATTTATGGACTTGATAAGGAACACGATTCTAAAGATGTTTAACAATACATTCCTTCCCGCGAAGAAAATAGTCATGACTTTAGCAATTTCCTTTTTGATGAATCCTGCCAATCCCGGGTGGCAACTAGTTGGAGAAACACCAAACTCTCAATATTTTACTGATATGACGACGATTAAGCCTTCTGGGAATAAACGAAGTGTGATGATGTATCAGAACTTGAGGTTTAAAAGAACATCAGATAACGCGGTCTCCA